>Ga0316577_10001165_pt1 | contig 12052 bp, 9 predicted proteins | sample S5NA_FD_203073 | JGI IMG/M metagenome (GOLD analysis project Ga0316577, IMG submission 203073) | Rhizosphere microbial communities from salt marsh grasses in Alabama, United States - S5-7_050615r2r1 | ecosystem: Host-associated > Plants > Roots > Rhizosphere | place: USA: Alabama | collected... | reverse complement strand
TTCCGGCTTTGCCAGTATAGGCCAACAGTTATGTGAAATGGGTAAGCTACGACGATCACTCGCCCTGACCCTCGCGGTCGTTATACTACTGCCCCTCGCATTACCCGGGGCCGGTCGCGCCCAGGATGTGGACGACATAGTCGCGCAGTTGATGGCAGAGATGTCCAGCGCGGAAAAAGTCGGCCAGCTCTTCCTGGTCACATTTCCCGGCTCCGAGGTCACCGACGATGCCCTGATCGTAGAATTGATCCGCGACTATCACGTCGGTGGCGTGGTGCTGCTACCCGAGAACGGCAACATCGTCAACACGGGCGATACCCCCGAGCAGGTGGCCATACTGGTCGGCCAGCTTCAAGGGACCGCCTGGAACGCCAGCCAGCCAACGACAGACACACTCGAGACCGGGCCTTTCATCCCGTTGTTCGTCGCCGTGAGCCACGAAGGCAACGGTATGCCCTTCACCAGTATCTCTAACGGCACGACGCCGCTGCCTTCCCAGATGGCATTGGGCGCTACCTGGAACCCAGCCTATGCCGAGACCACGGGCCAGGTGGCGGGAATGGAACTGCACGCGATGGGGATCAACATGCTGTTGGGGCCATCGCTTGACGTGCTCGAAAGCCCGCTCCCCGGAAGCGCAGGGGACCTGGGCGTGAGGTCCTTTGGCGGCGAGCCGTTCTGGGTAGGGCAGATGGGGCAGGCGTACATTCGCGGCGTCCACCTGGGAGCCGATGGACAAGTCGCCGTCATCCCCAAGCACTTTCCCGGCCTGGGGGCCTCCGATCGCTCTCTGAATGAGGAGGTCTCCACCGTCCAGAGAACCCTGGAAAAGCTGCGGCAGGTTGACCTGGCCCCCTTCTTCGCCGTCGCCCAGTCAGAAGACCCTCTAAACCATCCGGATGGCATGCTCGTCTCACACATCCGCTTCCGCGGGCTGGAAGGGGATCGCTTCGCCACCACCCGCCCGATCAGCGTAGACAGCCAATGGCTCCAACGGTTGCTGGCACAGGAGGAACTGATCGCCTGGCGTGAGGGAGGCGGCGTGACGGTCTCTGATGGGCTGGGATTGCGCGCTCTGCGGCGCTTTTACGACCCCAACGAGGCGAGCTTTAACGGCCGACGCATCGCTCGCGAGGCATTCCTCGCCGGCAACGACCTGCTCATCCTCTCGCAGTTCGCACCCAGCGGCGATTGGGAAGCGCAGGCCGCCAACATCAAGTCTGCGATCACCTTCTTCCAGGAACAATACGAGAGCAACCCCTCGTTCCAGACAGCCGTGGACCAAGCCGTGGCGCGCATCCTGCGGCTCAAACTGTCACTCTACGGCAACTCGTTCAGCCTCGCTGCCGCTCAGCCGAGCACGGCGAGGATCGAAAGCCGGGTAGGCGTATATCAAGAAATGCTGACGGGCGTCGGCCGTGATAGCATCACCCTACTCTCCCCCCCATCGGCCGACCTGATCCCCTCCCCACCGACCCCCAGCGATAACATCGTCATTTTTACCGACAGCCGCAGCGGGCAGCCCTGCGCCGCATGCCCGTCCACGCCCTACATTGATCCTCTCAAACTCGAGCAAACCATCGTGCGACTCTATGGCCCGGCTGCGACAGGACAGGTCACCCCGTGGAGGGTAAGCAGTTTCACCTTCGATGAACTCGAGGCATACATGAGCACACCGGCGCCAGAGGCAGCGGGGGAAGAGGAGGGTGAAACGCCTACACCTGTGCCCGATCTTGTCAGGCCGGCGCTGGAGAATGCTAATTGGATCATCTTTGCCATGCTCGACCCAAGCAGCGGTTCGTCCCAGCCCGGCGTCGTACGGCGCTTTTTGGCCGAGCACGCCGACACACTGCGCTCCCCCAACCTGATCGTGCTGGCATACGATGCCCCCTACTACCTGGACGCTACAGAGATCAACAAGCTGAACGCTTACTACGTGGCCTACAGCCGCATAGACCCTTTCATCGAGGCATCGATACAGGCGATGTTTGAAGAGTTTGCCCCGACAGGCAAGCCTCCGGTCAACGTCACCGGCATCAACTACGATCTGATCATCCAAACCGCACCCGACCCAAACCAGACCATTACCCTCCACTACTCCATCAGCAAGCCGGCTGATGCGGGAACGACGCCAGAGCCGACCGTGGAGAGTTCACCGACGCCAGAGGTAACGCCGGAAAGCCTGCCACCAGAACCTCAACCGGAGATAGGTGATATCCTGAGGTTGCAGACGAACATCATCGTCGACCGCAATGGCCACGCGGTGCCGGATGGCACCCCCGTGCAGTTCGTCTTCACCTATCCCCAAGAAGCACTCGAAAGCTCCGTCACGGTGACGACCCGAGGCGGCATTGCCGAGACGGCGCTCACGCTCGACCGCGGGGGGCAACTCGATATCTCTATCCAGACGGACCCCGTGCCGCGCACAGTCGTCCTGCAAATCACCGTTCAGGGAGGAGAGGAGGGCATCCCGACCACAGAGCCCGGCGCCACATCCACGCCCACCCCCACGCTCACGCCGGAGCCGACGCCGGAGCCCACCCCTGTAGAATCGCCCCAGCCGACCCCAGGACCCGGCAACGGCGGGGGCATCGATGCGGAAAGCGGCCCCGGCCTGGGGGAGCTACTGTTGGCCCTGTTTGGCACCCTGGTCGTCAGCGGCGGTGGGTATTACATCATGCGCTTTAGGAACGAGCCGGTGGAGCGGGCGCTGCGCGCCGCTCTGTGGGGATTGATCGGCGGGATGGGGCTGTACGTGGCCTACGCAATTCGCCTGCCGGGGGCCGAATGGCTGCGTCAGCAAAGTGGCGTGTGTGCTGCGGGATGGGTCGCGCTGTTGGGCAGCATCGTGCCGCTGGTCGTCGCGCGGATCGTGGCGCGACGAAGGGCAGCGGAGTAGGCCGGCGCGCTTTATAACAAAGTCGCCAACACGGCGAGGACGAACACCACGCCGGCCGTGATCAACAGGTCGCGGTTTTTGTTCACCGCCCGATGCCACTCCCCATGTGCGGGGACGATGGGGATCAGAGAAGCCGGCAGCGAGCCAGCGTGGAGCACCTCGCGGAACGCCGCCACGGTCTGCGGGCGAGGATCGGGGTGCATGGCGATGGCCTGTAGGATAGCACGCTCGGTCGAGGGAGAGATGTGAGGGTTGATCGCACGCGGGAATTCGAGCGCGTTGGGATCGAGAAAGCGCTGCTTGGCATCGACGGGGGGCTGGTTGGTCAAAAGATGGTAGAGCGTAGCTCCAAGGGAGTAGATATCGGTGCGCACGTCGGTGTGGCCTGCATCCCCGCCGTACTGCTCCAGCGGGGTGTAGGCGACGGTGCCCCGCCCCTGCAGGATGGTGACGGTGCGCATGTCGTCCGTCGCCAGCAGCTTGACCAGTCCAAAGTCCACCAGCTTGATCAACCCACCGGCGGTCAATTTGATGTTCGCCGGCTTGATATCGCGGTGAAGCACGGGGGGAGATTGGGTGTGGAGATACTCCAGCGCATCGCACAACTGATCGGCCCACTCGAGCACCTGCCGCTCGTCGAGGAAGCGTCCCTGCCGCCGCTCCGCCTCCATCAACTGGCGCAGGTCGGGCCCGTCGACGAAATCCATCACCAGGTACTCGCGGTGGTGTTCGGAGAACGTATCGGAGACTTTGGGGAGATTGGGGTGGTCCAGCCGTCCCAGGGTGAACGCCTCGCGGCGGAACTGCTCCTGGGCCTGGGCCAACGTCTCGGACGAGGCCTCGGGGTCGGGGCAGATCTCTTTGACGGCGCACACGCGCCCCTCCAGGCGCAGGTCTTCGGCGCGGTAAACCGCACCCATCCCTCCCTGGCCGACAGGCGCGATGATTTTGTACCGTCTGCGCAGGACGGTACCGGATTCGAGCAAGCGGGCCACAGGTTTTCTTCTTCTCCTTGTGTGTCATCATAAGCGAGAAGGGTCATTCTGTCAAGGAAGTCGGACGCACTTCCCTTAAAGTGCATATCTATGGGGAAAAGCCATTCAACCCCACCACAAGCGGTGGGGTTGAATGGCAAAGCAGGGAATTTGGAAGTGGCAGCCCCTGTGCGAGCGAAGCTCGCTCGGGCTTCTTCCCTTAGGAAGCTCCCCGGAGGGGAGACTTCCCGGAAGCCCCGGCGCTTTGCGCCGAGGAGCTTCACAGCAGCGAAGTGGAATTATCCAAGAACTGATATACATCCAAGGAGGTTGTAATGACACGTCAGGATATGCCAATGCTCATCGTCTACGAAGGGGATATGGAGGGACAGCGCTGGGTCATTGACAAGGACAAGATGATCATCGGGCGCGGGACGGATTGCGACATCATGATTCCCAAGCGGCAGATCTCGCGCCACCATGCCCAGATCGAACGGGACGAACAGGGCTACCTGCTGCGCGATCTGGGGAGCAAGAACGGGACGTTCGTCAACAGCCAACCGGTGCTGGAAAAGCCCCATCGCTTGAAGGACGAGGACGAGGTCCAGATCGCCCTGTGCATCAAGTTGGGCTTTGTCGCCGCCGACGCGACGCTGCCGCTGGCGATGAGCGGCCCTAACCGCGGCCTGCACATTGACCAGGCCGCGCGGCGCGTCTTTGTGGGCGGGCACGAGCTGAGCCCGCCCCTCTCCATCGCCCAGTACCGCCTGCTGGAGACGTTATTCGAGCGCGAAGGGGAGGTCATCTCGCGCGAGGAGATCGTCGACATCGTGTGGCCCGAGGAGGAGGCGACGGGCATCTCCGAGCAGGCCATCGACGCGCTGGCACGCCGGCTGCGCGAGCGCCTCGCCGCTGCCGACCCCGACCACGCCTACATCGTCACCGTGCGCGGCCACGGCTTCCGGCTGGAGAACCGGTAGATCAAAAGAAACCCCCACCCCCGACCTTCGGCCGGTTCCCTCCCCCGCTTGTGGGGGAGGGAAAACAAAAAAGGGACGCCATCTCTGGCGTCCCCTTCTCGTTTTCGCGCAACGCGCGCGCGTCAGCCCAGCAGCGCCTTGGCCTTGGCTATCACCAGCGCCAGCCGCTCGGCCGATTCCGGCGGGGCCTCCTCGTCCTCCTGCATGCCGGCCTGCGCCTGCTCCAGCATCTCGACGAACTGGGGCGTCACCAGGGCGCGGTTCACCTCCAGCAGCTTGTCGATATTCCCCCCGTCCTCGACCGCCATCAGCCGGTTGAGCAAGCGCACCACCGGCGGCAACGACTCCTCCGAGAGGCGCATCAGTATCTCCCAGACCGCCTGCAGCGACTTGACGGCCTCCTCGTTCCCCTCCTCCTGGGCCTCTTGCATCTCGGCTACCAACAGGGCCATGAACGACTGGTCGATCTCTGCCATGCGGCGGCGGGCCAGGTTCTCCGGGTCGCTGCTCAGCAGCAGGTCGCGCAGGAGCGCGGCCCGCTGTTCGAGCATCGCGCGTTCCTCCTCGTCGAGTCGCTCCCGCACGTCAAGCACCTCCTGCCGCAGAGCGGTCAGGCGCTTTTTCTCGGCGGCGCCGGAGGCGGCGTCGATGCGCGCGGTCAGCTTTTGGAAGAACAAATAGTCCACCAACTGACGGCCGACCATGAGCAGCACCTCGCGCACCTCCTCGTCGGAGGCCTCGATGAGCAGATTGAGCAGCGTCTCGCGGCTCGGATCGGCCTGCAGGGCCTTGACCAGGTCCTCCCGCGCCTTGACCTTTTGGCCCACCTCGGTCATCTCGAACAGCTTTTCGCGCACCGCCATCAGCTTTTCCAGGCCGGCCTCCTGTCCCGCCGACTGGGTGATCCGCAAGTTGATCGCCAACAGGCTAAAGAACTCGTCGTCCACAGACTCCTCGTTCTCCTTGATCAGTGCCTCCAGCGCTTCGTCCGATTCGGCACCCACCATTTGTTGCAGCAGCGCGACCTTGGCCCTCTGGGCCTCGATCATCTCCGGCGTGATGCCCTCCAGCTCCAGGAGCTTGTTGAGCAGATTCTCCATCGAGAAAAAGACCTGGGGCTGCAACAGGTATCCCTTGCGCTCCTCCGGCGGCAGGCTGTTCATCACCTCGGTGGTCAGCTTGCCGATGGCCTGCTGGCGCTCAACATCGGTGCGCCCGGCCTCCATCGGCATGTAGACAAAGGCCAGTTCCCTCTCGGGATCGTGATACAGGAACGGCAGACTCAACGCCCCCCCCATCCCGCAGTGCGGGCAGATGGCCATGTTGACCAGGCCGTTGAGCACCCGTCCCTTGGCGCCGGGATCGGCCCGGACGTCGATCACCTGCTCAACAGGCACCTGAAATTGGTTCTGGCAGTTAGGACACGCAATACGTGCAATCGTCTGAGGCATCGTTCATATTTCCTTTCGATCAAAATTATTATTCTTGAGAGCGGGGAAGGGCAAACGAGAAGGCAGCCCCCTCCCCGGGATGGCTTTCGACCCATATGCGGCCACCGTGAGCCTCCACGATGGCCTTGACCAGGAACAGCCCAAGCCCGGCGCCAGGCGTCCGCTGGTGCCGCTCGCGCGTGCCGCGCACGAAACGCTCGAAAATGCGCGTCTGTTCCTCCAGCGGGATCCCCACCCCTTGGTCGGCCACGGTGACGACCACCTCATCGGGCAGCGCGCGCCCGCTGATCTCGATGCGGCCCCCATCGGGGGAGTACTTGATGGCATTAGACAGCAGGTTGTTCAAGACCTGCTCCAACCGGCCTGCGTCCCCCTGCACGACGGGCAGGTCCGGAGGGAAATCGGTCACGATCTCGTGACTATCGGTCTGCGTGCGGAAGCGGGTGGCCACCCGCTCGGCCAGCGCGTCGAGCGCCACCTGATCCATCTCCAAAGAAAGTGCCCCGGCCTGGAGCCGTGAGGCATCGAGCAGGTTATCGATCAGCTGATTGAGCCGGTCGGTCTCTTCCAGGATCACGCCCAGGCTCTCCTGCATTGTCTCCTGATCCCAGCAGGCGTCCTTGCGCAGCAGCGTGTCGGCGTACCCCTTGATCAACGCGACGGGCGTCTTGAGCTCGTGCGAGACCACGGAGACAAAGGTCGACTTGAGCTCGTCCGCCTCGCGAAAGCGCGTGATATCGCGCACGCTGGCGATGATGTTGACCAGCGCCCCCTCGCGGGTGAACAGCGGCGCGTAGGTGATGCCGACGCTGACCGACCCGCCGTTTCGCCGCCGCAGGTCGCCCTCGACGTAGAGCGGGCGCGCCGAGGGCAGCGGCCACCCACCGGCGACCGCATCGGCCAGGTTCAACGCCGTCTCCAGCCGCGCCCAACGGATCACCTCGTCGTGATGCCGCCCCAAAGCCTCGGCGGCCGGCCAGCCGCTCATCTTTGAGAGCGCCCGGTTGAAAACGGCGATGCGGTGGGCCGCGTCGAGGATCAACACCCCGTCGGCGCTGTACTCCAGGATCGCGTCGAGGCGGCGCTTTTCCTGCGAGACCGCCTCGTAGAGCTGCGCGTTGTTCACCGCGATGGCCGCCTGGTCGGCAAAGCTAGATAGCATCTGCCGGTCGTCGGCGGTGAAACGCGTCCCGTAGGCGCGGAACACGTACAGCACGCCGATCAACTCCGGCCCGATGGCCATCGGCAGCGCCACCACCTGCTGCAAGCGCAGCCCCAGCTCCGCCGCGACCCGTCCCAGCTTATCGGCCAGGCCGGGGATGTGAAACCGGCTGCGATCCACGTCGTCGGGGATGTCCGTCAGCAGCGGCGCAAAGTACGGCACGGCGGCGCGGGAGAGGCCATAGCTGGCGCGGATAGCAAACTCGCCATCGGGGTCACGCAGGGCAATCAGGCCGGCCTGTCCGGCGAGGATGCGTGTCGCCGCCTCCAGCACCAGTTGCAGCACATCGTCGAGGTTGAGTTGCGCCGTGATGGCCCGACTGATCTGCAGCAGGTACTCGCGTAACTGGATGCGGTAATCGATCAGCATCGCTTGCCCACATTCAAGCCAGCATAAAGCTGCGCACCAAGCGGATGAGCACATCCAGAGGGCGGTCCAGCCAGGCCATAGACCTCAGCCACCAAGCCAAGCCGATGCCGATGGCAGTGCCAACGACGACGTCGAGCGGGTAGTAACTGCCGATAAACACCTGAGCGACGGCCCACAGGCTGGTCGCCAGGACACATACCATCCCCCAGCGCCAACTCCGCCGCCACAGCGTCGCCCCCAGCGCAAACCCGATGGCGGCAGCGGGACAGGCGGCAGGAACCCCTTCCCAACACGCCCAGCCGCTGACGATCTCTTTCCACTGCGGCCCGCGCAGCACCAGCAGCCAAACCAACTCGACCAGCACCGTCAAGACCCACGCGATGAGGGCCGACATCAGGCCGCGCAGTATCGCCCGTTGATTGGCAAGACGGTCGGCCGACGTCGCCCCCACAAACCAATAGATGAGCACAGTCAACAGCAATCCGACAGGCACAGCGTACCAGCCCGCCAGAAACTCGAGCACATAGTTCACCACTGCAGGGAGCCCCTGAAAAAGCGAGCGCTGAACGCAAAAGATCGAAACGTAGAAATACAGGACATCCGTCATGCCAGATGCTCCTTGAACCAAGCAGTGGCACACTGCACCGCCCGATTGTGCGCAGCGGGGACGAGCGAGCAACTGCCGCCGTTCCGCAGAATCTCCAACTCTCCCACGGTCTCTGCACGACCGAGGCAGCCGACGATGACGGCGGCCGGGCGTGGGGAAATACCCGAGACCGCCCCCAGCGCATCCAACTCTTGCACCAGCGGCGATTTCCGCCAACGGCTGACGCGCCGTCGCGCCTCGAACCACGGGAGAACGCTCAAGGCGTCCAATCCCTCCCAGGGCCGCTGCGCCGAAAGCACCGGCTCGATCGCCAGCACCGCGGCCACACCCTGGTCCATCGCCGCGCTGCGCAGCGCCAAATCGCCTCCCAATCCCACGCCGAGCAACCCCACCCGCGCGGCATTGATCTCGGGCCAGCGCGCCAGATGCGAGACGCCAACCGCTACAACACCTTGCAGCATCAGCCGATCGGCGCTGCCCAGCGACTGCCAGTCGAGCGCCAGCACGGCGATCCCACTCTCCACCAGCGCCTGCACCAGCGCATGAAGGTCGTACTCGGGTGCGGTGGGATCGGGCAGCAAGCAAAGCCCAGGCGACGCCCCTTCCCTCCCAGGCTGGTAGAAACGGGCCTGCAGCGGGCCGAGCTCGACCAGCTTGCCGCCTCGCAAGGCCGTCGAGTTACGCCGCCGATGGCGGCGCAGCCGCGCCGTGGCACCGAGGATCGCCACCGGCACCGCCAAGCCCATCGCGAGGAAAATCACCAAGGCGGAAGCCAATGGAGCGAGCGGCTCGATCAACAGCATTGCGAACCCCCCGCCGATCAGGGCAATCGCCATCAGCAGTACGGCCAAAAAACGACCCAACCGCCTGTACTTCATCCCAACAGGCCAGGCCAGCCCGCTAAGGCCACGGCGCAAAGCGACAAGCTCCAACCCGCCCAACGCCGCAACAAAGGCGAGCGCCGCATATACAAGTATGGATACAATCACACTGATCATAAAGGTAAAGCCTCAAGCGCGGCCAACTATGCATCAGATGGTAGGATTATAGCACACCACGGCCCGGGCTCCAAGTCGGGGTTGGCAAGCCGATAGACTGTAAACTGGTAGATCGGCAGCCAGGCAGCGACCGATCTACCAAGCCACCAACTCCCGTTGCGCTACGCGTGAAGTGTGATACAATAAAGCGCGGAGGAAACGTGTCACCACGAGACAGCGTTAACCAACTGATCATCGCCAACGTCGCCGGGTCGCAAGCTGGCGAGCTCACCAACCAGTTGACCCGCAGCGGCTTTTACGTCACCCAGATCGACTCCAGCGGCGGCATCCTATACGAGGCCACGACGACACTGCTCATCGGCCTTGACGAAGCGCGCTTACCCCAAATACTGGACCTCGTCCGCGAGTGCTGCCACACCCGCCGCCGCTACGTGCCGGCCCACGTCGAGGCCCCCCTGCTCGAAGTCCAGCCGATGATGATCGAGGCCGAAGTCGGCGGTGCGACCGTCTACACCCTCAACGTCGAACGCTTTGAACAAATCTGAGGACGAGGTTGGAATGAAACTAGTCATCACCATCATTCGAGATACAGATGCAGGTGCCGTGGTCGAGGAGTTGGTATCCCGCGGCCATCGCGTGACCCGCGTCGCCAGCACCGGCGGCTTCTTGCGACGAGGCAACGTCACGCTGCTCATCGGCGCAGAAGAACAACACGTGCAAGCCGTCATTGATATTTTGGATGAAACGTGCAAGCCCCCCGAGCCCGGCCAATGCCGCGCTACCATCTTTGTAGTAGACGCCCCCCACTTCGAGCAAGTCTAGTTCCCGGGAACGGTCCATGACGAAAAAACAGGCCGGCCGTCGGCCGGTTGTTTCTATTCGCGACAAGCGTACCCTACTCCGCTCACCTGGTTTGCGCCTAGCTCGGCGCACGGCACGAAATATCGCTCGACGCACGGCCCGGAGCACTTGGCAGTTCACAGCAGGTGGGAGCTGGACTCGACGATTACGTCCCTCCGCCCGGCACAATCTGCGCAGCTTTTGGTTCGACGGACTCTTTGCCGCCGCCAGCAACGAGATCCTGCTGGCCTACCTCACCCTGTTCCTGCTGGCGCTCGACGCCACCCCCGCCCAAATCGGCCTGCTGAGCTCGCTCTCCAGCCTGGCCGCCGCGGCGATGCTCCTACCCGGGGCCACCTGGGTCGAACGCTGGGGCCAACGCAAGCGCATCGTCCTCCTCACCGGCGGCGGGGCCGCCCGGCTGGCGCTAATGCTGATGCCGCTGGTCCCCTTGTTTTTTACCGGGCCAACAGCCATCTACATCGTCATCGCCCTGGCCGTTGCCAGGGATGCCTTCTCACAACTGTGCATGCCCGCGTGGACCTCGCTCACAGCCGACATCGTACCCCTCGAATGGCGCGGCCGCTTCTTTGCGTCCCGAAACATCGCGGTTGGCCTGGTCAAGATACCCCTCATCTATCTCGCCGGGCTGCTGATCGCCCGCACGAGCAGCCCCGGGAATCCCCTCGGCTATCAACTGGCGCTGGGGTTTGCTTTCGCCATCGGCCTGGCCGCCACGGTCAGTTACGCCCTTATCCGAGAACCTGACATCTCGCCTGCCCAGACGGGTGGCAGCACCTCCTGGAAGGCCTTTACCCAACACCTGCGCGCGCATCCCGAGTTCCTGACCTTTTGTGCCACGGCGGCATTGTGGAATCTGGCCGTCAGAATCGCCGGGCCGTTCTTTAGCGTCTACCTCGTCGAGGGCCTAAAAGCCACACCCGACGTCGTCGGCATCCTCAGCACCGTCAGCACCCTGACCGCGCTGCCCGCGCAGCGGCTCTTTGGCGTGATGGCCGACCGTTGGGGAGCGCGGAGAGTACAGATCGTCACCGGTCTGATCATCCCGCTGATGCCATTGGGGTGGATACTGACCCGCTCGCCCTGGCACACAGTGCCGATTCACATCTTGAGCGGGTTCTTGTGGGCAGGTTACAACCTGGCTAACTTTAACCTGCTGCTCACGATGACGCCTGAGGACCTCCGCCCGCGCTACACCGCGCTCTACCAGATCATCGTGATGGTGAGCCTGGCGATAGGGTCCGCGCTCGGCGGCATCGTCATCGAACAATGGGGCTACTACGTCGTGTTTGCCCTCTCCGGCGTCGGCAGGTTCGTCGCCGCACTGGTCTTTGCCCTGCTCGGGCGCAAAAAAGACCCCCAGCCTTGAGCCGGGGGCCACGATTCCAAACTTGGCAATTGTTCAAAAACAACTTCTCAGTTTGTAGTGCCCGCTTTAGCGGGCTGAAGCACTTTGAGGATTTATTTCGGTAACCTGTATTTGCCGCTCTGCCCAGAGATATTGGTCTTTAAGAATTTACTTCGGTAATCCGCATTTGCCGTTCCGCCCGGAGATCAATCTCCAGGCTTAAAAAACAAAGCCCTTCGGGCTATTCTTGAGCCCCCAAAGGGGGCTTTACCCCCTGGCCGTTAGGCCAGGCCTCAGCCCGGTGCTTTCAGCACCGGGCGATATGGCAACGTTACCCGATTAT
>Ga0316577_10001163_pt1 | contig 12058 bp, 8 predicted proteins | sample S5NA_FD_203073 | JGI IMG/M metagenome (GOLD analysis project Ga0316577, IMG submission 203073) | Rhizosphere microbial communities from salt marsh grasses in Alabama, United States - S5-7_050615r2r1 | ecosystem: Host-associated > Plants > Roots > Rhizosphere | place: USA: Alabama | collected... | reverse complement strand
GTTGATGAGGTCCGTGACGCGCTCACCGATCGCACTCGCGCGATCATGCCGGTGCATTTCGCCGGCCGGGCGGTGGACCTGGCGCCGCTGCGTGAGCTGGCGGAGTCGCACCGGTTGCTGCTGATCGAGGATGCGGCGCAGGCGATTGGCTCCGAGTACGAAGGTAAACGGATTGGTGCATCCGGCAACCCGGTCTGTTTCAGCTTTCATCCCAACAAGAACATCACCACTATCGAGGGTGGCGCGGTGGCCTGTCGGGATACTGCTCTGCTGGCGCGTCTGCGACGACTCCGCTTTCATGGCATCGAGCGGGACGCGGCCGGCAACATGGACGTGCCGGAATGGGGCGGCAAGATGAACCTGCCGGACGTTAATGCCGCGCTCGGGTTGGCACAGCTGCCGCGCCTGGACGGGTTCAATGCCCGGCGCCGCGAACTGGCGCGCCGCTACCTGACGGAATTGCCAGATCATCCGGCCCTGGTTTTGCCACAGGAGGTGGACGGACACAGCTGGCACATGTTCTGTATCTGCCTGGATTTCGAGGCCCTGGGCACCGAACGGTCAGCCGTGCAACAGCAATTGCAGGCCGTCGGCATTGGCTGCGGTATTCACTATCCGGCCATGCATCTGTTCAGTATGTATCAGGCGTTGGGGTATGCGGCGGGGGACTTTCCCGTGGCCGAACGCATTGGCACACAGACCCTGACCCTGCCACTGTTCCCGGATATGCTGGACGAAGATGTAACGCGCGTCTGCCGTGCCCTTATGCAACTACTCGATGGAGCAACACGATGACCACCGCCCCTGACCAGCACAAGCCGGAGCTTGACGTGTCCATTGTGATCCCGGTGTACAACGAGGAGGCGGTGTTGCCCCAGTTGTTTGAACGCCTGTACCCGGTGCTTGACAGTCTTGAGCGCAGTTATGAAGTTATCTTTGTCGATGACGGCAGTCGTGATCATTCCGCTGCCCTGTTGCGCAAGCAGTACCAGGCCCGACCCGATGTCACCCGGGTGGTATGTCTGCGCGCCAATGCCGGCCAGCACGCGGCCATCCTGGCCGGCTTCGAATACACAGGCGGCAAGGCGGTAATTACCCTGGATGCCGATTTACAGAACCCGCCTGAAGAGATCGTCAAGCTGCTGGCGGAACTGGACAAGGGGTATGACTACGTGGGCACCATTCGCCGCAAGCGCCGTGATTCTTCCTGGCGCCACCTGGCATCACGTGCCATGAACAAGCTGCGTGAGCGCATCACCAATATTCACATGACCGATCAGGGCTGCATGTTGCGCGCCTATGATCATGACATTATCAGCGCCATTCTCGATTCGCGCGAGGCACAAACTTTCATTCCAGCGCTGGCCTATTTGTACGCCGGCAACCCGACGGAAATCGTGGTGGAGCATGAGGAGCGGGCTGCCGGCGAGTCCAAGTATCACCTGTTCAAGCTGATTCACCTGAACTTTGATCTGATGACCGGTTTTTCCCTGATGCCACTGCAGGTTTTTTCACTGGTGGGCATCGGTATAGCGATCATCTCCTTCGTGTTCGTAATTTACCTGGCCGTTCGGCGCCTGATTGTCGGACCGGAAGTGGAGGGTGTGTTCACCCTGTTTGCCATCGTGTTCTTCCTGATTGGCATCTTGCTATTCGGTATCGGCCTGCTGGGTGAATATGTGGGCCGAATCTATGTGCAGGCTCGGGGGCGGCCTCGTTTTCTGATCAAGGCAGTACTCGACAAACGTACTGCGGACAAACCGGATCAACCTGAATGACAGAATCACCCGTGCGTGCGGTGGTGTTCGCCTACCATACAGTCGGCGTGCGAGGACTGGCCGCCTTGCTGGCTTGCGGGTTTGACGTATCGTTGGTGGTGACCCACGAGGATGCGGCGGATGAAAATATCTGGTTTGAAAGCGTGCTAGAATTGGCGCGACTGAATGACATTCCAGTTATTACACCGGCTAATCCCAATATGCCGGCGGTGGTGCAACAGATAACACAGATACAGCCCGAGTGGCTGTTTTCATTTTATTACCGCCACCTGCTTGGGGCGGAGTTACTGGCCATACCGGAGCGGGGCGCCTGGAACCTGCATGGTTCATTACTGCCGAAATACCGTGGCCGGGTGCCCATCAACTGGGCGGTGCTAAATGGCGAGTCACAGACCGGCGCCAGCCTGCATCGTATGGTAGACAAGCCCGATGCCGGCAATCTGGTGGATCAACAAGCCGTCCCGATCCTGCCCAACGATACCGCGGATGTGGTGTTTCACAAGGTGGTCGTTGCAGCTGAGATGGTTTTGATGCGATCCCTGCCTAAAATGCGCGACGGGACTCATGCGGAACAACCACTGGATTTGGCGCAGGGTAGTTACTATGGCGGCCGACGACCGGAAGATGGCTGCATCGACTGGCGGCAACCCGCCTGGAACATCCATAATCTGATTCGTGCCGTGGCGCCTCCGTATCCCGGTGCCTATTTCGATGATCGTGGACAGCACTTCCGGGTACTGGGCAGTTACTGGCGCAATGAGGAGGCAAAAGCGGATCGACTTCGTTTGTACTGGGAAGCCGGGCGATGCTACGTCGACTGCGTTGATGGCAGACGGCTGCAGATTCTGGAACTGGAACACAACGGGATATCACTGGATGCCCGTGCCTTTACTGAAATTACCGGCTCGGATGAACGGGATCTGGGCGCTTGACATGAGCAAGGAGTTTTAACCGATTATGAATATTTTGATTCTGGGTGTGAATGGTTTTATCGGCCACCACTTGTCGCGACGGATTATCGATACCACCGACTGGCACGTCTACGGCATGGACATGCAGGCAAGCCGGTTGGGCAACCTGCTGGACGAGGATCGCTTCCATTTCTTTGAAGGTGACATCACCATCAATCATGAATGGGTAGAATACCATGTCAAGAAATGCGACATTGTTATGCCACTGGTGGCGATTGCCACACCCTCCACCTACGTAACGAACCCGCTGGCGGTGTTCGAGCTTGACTTCGAGGCCAACCTGCCCATCATCCGGTCCTGTGTCGAATACGACAAGCGGGTGCTGTTTCCCTCTACTTCCGAAGTCTATGGCATGTGTGCCGACAATGCGTTTCATCCCTACGAATCAAATCTGGTGCTGGGGCCCATTGCCAAACCGCGCTGGATCTATTCATGTTCCAAGCAATTACTGGACCGCGTGATCGCCGCCTACGGCCAACAATACGGTCTGCGCTATACCCTGTTTCGGCCCTTTAACTGGATCGGCTCCGGACTCGATAGTCTGCATACCCCGAAAGAAGGCAGTTCCCGGGTGGTTACGCAGTTTCTCGGCCACATTGCCCGCGGCGAACCCATCCAGCTGGTGGACGGTGGTAACCAGCGACGCAGTTTTACTGACATCAGTGACGGCGTCTCGGCCTTGATGAAGATCATCGAAAACCCGGATGACCTGGCCAGCGGCAAGATCTACAACATCGGAAACCCGGAAAACGATATGTCGATCCGGGAGCTGGCCGGACTGATGCTGGAGATTGCGGGCGAGTTTCCCGAATACCATGGTGGCGCGAAGCAGGTTGAAATCATCGATGTGGATTCCGGCAAGTACTACGGTGAGGGTTATCAGGATATCCAGACCCGGGTGCCGTGGATCGAAAATACCAAACAGGAACTGGACTGGGCGCCGCAAGTCAACGTGCGTGATGCGCTGCGAAATATCTTCGATGCCTATCGGCATGAAGTGGCGGATGCGCGCGCCCTCATCGATGACTGAATACGCCCCACGCTGACCCCTGTGCGCCTGGCCCTCAAAGTTGATGTTGATACCCTGCGTGGCAGTCAGGCAGGGATCCCCGCACTGTTGCGGCTGTTTGACGACTTCGGCGTGCGCGCCACATTCCTGTTCAGCCTGGGTCCGGATCATACCGGCCGTGCCCTGAAACGAGTGTTCCGCCCAGGATTTCTCGCCAAGGTCGGGCGCACCTCGGTGACTAGCCATTACGGCATCAAAACACTGCTGTACGGTACCCTGTTGCCGGGGCCGGATATTGGCAAACGCAGCGCTGCGGTATTCCGGCAAGTCGCGACAGCGGGTCATGAGGTTGGCATTCATTGTTATGACCACGTCAAATGGCAGGACCACGTCGCGAAACGTGATGCGGCCTGGACGCGACGCGAAATGCAAAAGGGGGCCGACGCATTTGCGCGTATTTTTGGACAGCCGGCCCGGATCCACGGCGCGGCAGGCTGGCAGATCAATTCTCATGCCCTGGCATTCGAAGCCGACGCAGGAATGATCTATGCGAGCGATACGCGTGGTACGCATGCCTTCCTGCCGGTGATGGACGGCAGGTCATTCCCTTGCCCGCAGTTACCCACGACACTGCCCACTCTGGATGAACTGATCGGCCGCGACGGCATCACGGAAGATAATGTACACGAAACGGTCCGGGCCGCCAGCCGCCAGCCGTTACCCGATGGCCATGTCTATACCCTGCACGCGGAACTGGAAGGCATGAAACTGTTGCCGGTGATGCGCCGCTTGCTGGAATACTGGCAGACGGACGGTATGGCGGTGGGTGCCATGCAAGACATCATTGACACGCTGGATCCTGGTGGTTTGCCGCGGCATGAAGTGACGTGGGGTGAGGTGGCGGGTCGCTCCGGGCAACTCGCGGTACAGGGGCGTGCGATCGACTGATCCGACGGCAACCTGACCTGCCGCTTCGACTAATCCGACAGGGTTTACATCCCGGCTATACCTGGCAGGGGTTTGGTATTTACCCGTTGGGCATGTTGGTAAAGCTTCAGGTATTCGCGCGCACTGTGTTGCCAGGAAAAATCCTGCTGCATGCCGGTACGCTGGATCTGACGCCACGATTTCTTGTCCCGATACAATTGCAGGCTACGCCGGATCCCGTCCAGCAGGGCAGGGCTGTCATCGTCGGTCACAACAATCCCGGTGGCCGTCCCGTTGATCAGCGTGGCACTGTTGGTATCAACCACGGTGTCAGCCAGTCCCCCCACATTACGTACGATGGGTACAGTGCCATAGCGTTGGCTGTACATCTGGTTCAGGCCGCAGGGTTCAAAGCGGGACGGCATCAGGTAGATATCGGCGCCGGCTTCGATATGGTGCGCGAGCGACTCGTTGTAACCGATGCGGACGGCGACTTTGTCGGGATACCGACGCGCCCAGTCCTGTAACTGCGTTTCCATTACCTTGTCGCCGCTGCCCAACAAGATCAGTTGCAGGGGTTGTTTGAGCAGTGTGGGCATGGCGTCGAGAATGATATCGATACCTTTTTGCGGGACCAGTCGGCTGACCAGTCCGAGTACCGGGCAGGCCGGATCCGGTGGCAGGCCAAACTCTTTTTGTAACGCGAGTTTGTTGATCAGCTTGTCGTCAAGATGGTCGCTGTCATAATTCTGGACCAGTAATGGGTCCGCAGCCGGGTTCCATTCGTCCGTATCAATTCCGTTCAGAATTCCGCTCAATACGGCGTGCCGATGTCGTAACAGGCCGTCCAGACCACTGCCGAATTCGACTGTCTGGATTTCGCGGGCATAGGTGGGGCTGACCGTATTGATGCGATCAGCAAACACCAACCCGCCTTTGATAAAGGACAACTGGCCGTGGAATTCCAGCGCATGGTGGCTCCACAGGCTGGCAGGCAGGCCCAGCTGTTGCAGCGTCGGGGCGGGAAACAGACCCTGGTATGCCAGGTTGTGAATCGTGAAGATGGTGGCGGGTCGTGCGGTGGCCTGCTCCAGCAGGGCCGGGACCAGCGCGCTTTGCCAGTCATGGCAGTGCACAATCTCCGGCACCCAGTTCAGACTCGCCTGGTTCAGGGCCACGCGGCTGGCGATACGGCAGAACAGGGCAAAGCGCTGGGCATTGTCCGGCCAGGGTTGGCCGTTGCTGTCGAGATAGGGATTGCCCGGACGATCGTAATAGCCGGGCGCATCAACCAACCAGACTTTCAACCGGCTGCCAGGCAGAATACCTTCTCTCAGGGTCACCATGTCGGCGCCTTCGGAAAACTGTGCGATGGGTGTTAACGCACCGATTTGTGCTGCCGCGACGGCATAGGCCGGCATGATCAGCCGCACATCCTGATGCAGATCCAGCAGGGCGCGTGGCAGACTGCCGGCCACATCTCCCAGACCTCCCGTCTTGATCAGGGGATAGGCTTCACTGGCAACGAACAGAACACGCAACATCGAACTTTGATCGGTTAGCGACGCGGTTGCAGTACGATGCAAGCCAGTGGTGGCAGATTCAGTACCAGCGAGTTGGGCCGGTTCATCCAGGGGATGGCCTCGGCGGGTACGCCACCGGCATTGCCAACATTGCTTCCGCCATAAAGTTCGGAATCGGAATTGAGGATTTCCACATAGAAGTCGTCGGTAGGCACGCCAATACGGTAACCGGTGCGGGGCACCGGGGTGAAGTTCAGGATCACGACCACGATCTCGTCACCGTCCCGACGCAGAAAGGAAAGAATGGACTGGTCGGCATCGTGGCAGTCGATCCACTCAAATCCCTGGGCCTCGAATTCGTGCTGGTAAAGAGCCGCGGTGTCACGATACACGCGATTCAAATCGGCAATCAGGTGTTGCACACCCTGGTGCAGGGGATAGTCGGTCACATACCAGTCGAGTGGCTGGTCGAAATTCCACTCGCTGCCCTGGCCGAACTCGTTTCCCATAAACAGGAGCTTCTTGCCCGGATAGAGAAACATATACGTGTACAGCAGGCGCAAATTGGCAAAACGTTGCCATTCATCACCGGGCATCTTGTACAGCATGGAACTCTTGCCGTGCACAACTTCGTCATGCGAGAAGGGCAGCATGAAATTTTCGGTAAACAGATACAGCAGGCCGAAAGTCAGCTGGTCGTGATGATAACGCCGGTGCACCGGGTCCTGGCTCATGTAACTCAGCGTGTCGTGCATCCAGCCCATGTTCCACTTAATGCTGAATCCCAGTCCTCCCACCCAGGTGGGGCGGGTCACCTGGGGCCAGGCAGTAGATTCTTCCGCAATAATCATGGTGCCAGGATGCTGATCATGCGCAACGATGTTCAGTTCGCGGAGAAATTCGATGGCTTCCAGATTTTCATTACCACCATAGATATTGGGGACCCAGTCATTTGCATTACGGGAATAGTCCAGATAGAGCATCGAGGCCACCGCATCCACCCGCAGGCCGTCAATGTGAAATTCTTTCAGCCAGAACAGGGCGCTGGCCAGCAGAAAGTTGACCACTTCATTGCGGCCGAAGTTATAGATCAGGGTGCCCCAGTCGCGGTGCTCACCACGGCGCGGATCCTCATGCTCATAAAGGGCGCTGCCATCGAAGCGGGCCAGTGCAAAGTTGTCTTTGGGGAAATGGGCCGGGACCCAGTCCAGCAGGACGCCGATATCGTGTTGATGGCAGTAATCAACAAAGTAACGGAAGTCATCGGGCGCCCCAAACCGGCTGGTGGGGGCAAAATAGCCGGTGGTCTGATAGCCCCAGGACGCGTCCAGCGGATGTTCCGTGATCGGAAGCAGTTCGATATGCGTGAAGCCCAGCCCGGCGACATAGCTCACCAGACGGTGGGCCAGCTCCCGGTAGTTCAGAAATTTCCCGTTATCGTCCCGTTGCCAGGAACCGAGATGCACTTCGTACACGGATATGGGCTGGTGCAACCAGTCGGCAGAACGGCACTGTTTCTGCCACTGCGAGTCCTGCCAGTCGTACTCCGCGTCGCTGACGACAATCGCAGCGGTGTTGGGACGCACCTCGAACTGTTGTGCATAGGGATCGGTTTTGACCTGGATCTGGCCACTGTCACGGTTGCGGATCTCGAACTTGTATAGCGTGCTCGTTTGCAACCCGGGAATGAACAGTTCCCACACACCACTGCCACCACGGGATCGCATCGGATGACAACGCCCGTCCCATTGATTGAAGTCGCCGACGACGCTGACCCGTTCTGCATTGGGCGCCCAGGTAGCAAACCGCACACCCTGGATGCCATCCACTTCATGTACGTGGCTCCCCAGCACACGGTACAAATCCCAGTGACGACCTTCTCCGAACAAATGCAGGTCAAACTCGGCTATTTGCGGCGCGAAACGGTATGGGTCGTGCGAGACATGGGACAGGCCGAAGCTGTCCATCCAGTGTAGCTGGTAATCGGCCGGGACTTGATCGGCTGGACCTGTCCAGCTGAACAGGTCGGTCTGGGCCACCCGCTGCATTAGAGGACCCTCGGCGCCCAGCCGGATTTCCTGGCAGTGGGGCTGGAAGACGCGAATGGTGTCCTGCTGGCCGGCACGATGTCGGCCCAGCACTGTGAAGGGATCATGATGACGGGCCGCGAGTATTTTCTGTTCGTCCGTGGACAGCGCGCGGGCGGTCTGGTTCGTTGTGTTCTTCATGCCGGTATTGTACGCGAGTTGGCACGAAAGCGGGGCGCCACGGCGGTCCGGGCTGATGTAGGTCAATAATTTGTGCGGCCATATACGGCGAACCCAGGGCGACGCCAAGGCTAGGCATGTTAGAATGCTGTCGGTTAGACAGAATTCGCCCCGTCATGCAGGTGGCAACGACTCTGCCAGCATGACCGGGATTTACCACCGTAATAGCCGAATCAGCGTAGTTATTGACCGAAATCATGAACCTGATGATCACAAACCGGTATAAAGTCATCCTTGCAACGCGGCATGGGGAAGACGCGATGCAGGGGATAACCCGCACAGGAGAAGCCGCAGAGCCATGAGTCGATCACCACGTTTTGTCAGTCGTCTGACCCGGGATACCTTGGCTCTGATCCTGGCAGGTGGGCGCGGCTCACGCCTGAAACAGTTGACCATGTGGCGTGCCAAGCCGGCCGTGCCGTTCGGCGGTAAGTTCCGGATCATTGATTTCCCCCTTTCCAATTGCATCAATTCCGGGATCCGGCGCATCGGAGTCTTAACCCAGTACAAGGCTCATTCCCTGATCAAACATATCCAGCAAGGTTGGGGTCACTGGCGCGGTGAATTTGGTGAGTACGTGGAGCTCTTGCCGGCCCAACAGCGCATCGCTACCTCCTGGTATGCGGGCACTGCCGATGCCGTTTATCAGAACCTGGATATTCTCCGGACACATGATCCTGCCTACGTTTTGATTCTGGCCGGTGATCATATTTATAAAATGGACTATGGCCCTATGCTGGCGGCCCATGCGAAGACCGAGGCGGATCTGACTGTCGGTTGTATCGAAGTCGACCTGGAACGGGCGCGCGCATTTGGCGTTATGGGGGTCGATGGAGATAACCGGATCAGGACCTTTGATGAGAAACCCGATCAGCCCGTCCCCATGCCTGATAAACCGGACATGGCACTGGCCTCGATGGGGATCTATATTTTCAATACCGCTTTCTTGTATGAACAGTTAATCAAGGATGCCGACAGTCCCCAATCCACCCACGATTTCGGCCATGACATCATTCCGTCATTGATAGATAACTACCGGGTGTTCGCCTATCCATTCATGGACGTGCAAAGTGGAGTGCAGGCCTACTGGCGGGATGTCGGAACAGTTGATGCCTTCTGGGAAGCTAATCTGGAATTGATTGGTGTTACACCGGATCTGAACCTGTACGATGCCGACTGGCCCATCTGGACCTATCAGGAACAGGCGCCGCCGGCCAAGTTCGTGTTCGACGATGATGACCGGCGTGGCATGGCTGTCGACTCCATGGTCTCTGGTGGCTGTATCATTTCGGGTGCCAAGGTGCGCCACTCACTGTTGTTTTCCAATGTCACCGTTCAGTCCTATTCTGAAATTGAGGATACGGTGATACTGCCGAAATCAGTGATCGGCGAGGGCTGCCGTATCCGGCGTGCCGTGGTGGACAAGGGCTGTCAAATCCCGGCCCATACCGTAATCGGGTATGATAATGAAGAAGACGCCAAAAAGTTTTATGTGTCCCCCGGTGGCGTAGTCCTGGTGACGCCAGAAATGTTGGGGCAGGAACGCCATCGAGTCCGCTAGTTTTTCGTAGCTAACATCCCCGGGTCAGGAGCCGTATACCGTGTCAACCAAACAAAAACTCAAGGTCGTGCTGTGCTGGCATATGCATCAGCCGGAATACCGTGACCAGCGTAGCGGTGAATACTACCTGCCGTGGACGTACCTGCATGCCATCAAGGATTACGTGGACATGGCCGCGCACCTCGAAGCGATACCGGAGGCGCGTGCGGTGGTAAATTTTGTGCCCACCCTGCTGGAACAGATCGATGACTATGCCGGGCAGGTTCAACATTTTATGAACAATACCGGTTCCATCCGGGATCCCCTGCTGGCAGCCCTGGCCGAGCCAGTCATGTCAACCGATACGGACAAGCGCCTGCATCTGATCAAGGATTGCCTGCGCGCTAACCGGAAGCGCATGATCGATCGTTTCCCGGCCTACCGGGAGCTTGCGATGATAGGCGACTGGCTGGTCGAGCATCCGGATGCACTGATTTATACCAGTGAGCAGTTCTTCGAGGATCTGGTTATGTGGTACCACCTGGCCTGGCTGGGAGAAACGGTGCGCCGCACTGACGTGCGGGTGAAGCGACTGCTGGAACAACAGATGGCCTACAGCCTGCATGATCGGCATGAACTGCTGGGTATCATCAGTGAACTTTTATCCTCCCTGATCGGCCGCTATCGGGCCCTGGCAGAGCGGGGCCAGGTCGAGCTGTCCGTGACGCCCTATGCCCACCCGATCATGCCGTTGCTGCTGGACATCGAGTCGGCTCGCGAGGCGATGCCGGATGTTACGCTGCCGTCATTGAAGACGTATCCTGGCGGTGAGGCACGGGTACGCTGGCATCTGGCCCGTGGCCTGGAGGTATTCAGGCACTATTTCGGGTTTACCCCGCGGGGCTGCTGGCCGTCTGAAGGCAGCCTGAGTGAAGCCAGTTTGAAGTTGTTGAGTGAAAGCGGGTTTGGCTGGACCGCCAGTGGCGAATCCGTGCTGCACCACAGCTTGCACAAATCGGTCGAGGCCAGCGATTTGTGTGGTGAGGAAAGCGTTCATCATGCCTATCGTTTGAGTGGAACGCAGACAGCCATATTTTTCCGCGATGACGGCCTCTCCGACTTGATCGGTTTTACCTATGCCGACTGGAAGGCCGAAGATGCGGTGGCCAATCTGGTGCATCATCTGGAAAATATTGCCACCGCCTGCAAGGAACAGCCCAACAGCGTCGCGTCCATCATAATGGATGGTGAGAATGCCTGGGAGTACTATCCCAAGAATGGCCATTATTTCCTGCATAGATTGTATGCGGCGTTAGCCGAACATCCCGACCTTGAGTTGACCACCTTCTCGGCCTGTCTCGATGCCGGGATCACCCCCACTGAATTACCTCACCTGGTTGCCGGCAGCTGGGTGTACGGCACCTTTTCCACCTGGATTGGTGATACCGACAAGAATACCGGCTGGAACATGCTGGGCGATGCCAAGCAGGCGTTTGACCGGGTCGTGGCGAGCGGCACGCTGGATCCGGACCGACTGGCCCAGGCCGAGCATCAGCTCGCCATTTGCGAGGGCTCGGACTGGTTCTGGTGGTTCGGTGATTACAATCCGGCCGAATCGGTTGAGTGCTTCGAATACCTGTACCGTAGCCATTTGTCCAATCTCTATCATTTACTGGGCGAAGCGCCGCCATCTTATCTGTCGCGGGTACTCTCCCATGGCAGTGGACACCCGGCGATGGGTGGCACCATGCGGCCCGGTCAGGCGCCGGGTTGAGTTACGCACGGAGCGCGGGCTAAATGTCAGTTACTCCTTCGCCGTCCGGCGGCATGCCGCTTCATCACGGCAAACGGCGCTGCGGTCTGTTACTCCATCCCTCATCCCTCCCGGGAGAATTGATGATGGGCGACATGGGTCATAATGCCTATCGCTTTATCGAATTTCTGGCCGCCAGTGGAATGGGGGTATGGCAGATGTTGCCGCTGGGGCCGACCCATGAGGACGGTTCACCCTATCAATGCTTGTCAGTGCATGCCGGCAATCCC
>Ga0316577_10001162_pt1 | contig 12058 bp, 6 predicted proteins | sample S5NA_FD_203073 | JGI IMG/M metagenome (GOLD analysis project Ga0316577, IMG submission 203073) | Rhizosphere microbial communities from salt marsh grasses in Alabama, United States - S5-7_050615r2r1 | ecosystem: Host-associated > Plants > Roots > Rhizosphere | place: USA: Alabama | collected... | reverse complement strand
CTTGCCTTGAAGGCGGAGATGGGGCTCATCGCAGGCCCCTCGTCGGAGAAGCCGAAGGCCCTCACTCCCGGAGAGGACGAAGGAGAGGACGAAGACGAGGAGGAAGGGAGCGTTGAGGCGGAGGCCCAGGAGAACGGGGACGCTCCCGTGGCCGATGCGGTCCTCCTGGAGGAGTTCGAGCAGTTGGAGAAGAAGGACCCCGAGGAGTAGGACCCCCGATTTTTCCCGGAATGGGTGGGCGGCGTTCCCGAAGGCGGGGACGCCGCCCTTTCCTTTCCCGGAGGCGGGCCCGATTATGGCAGCACTTCACCCCCGCCTCCCGTGACGGGGGTCCCCCAGGACCCGTGAATGAGGGCACCCGGCGTCATGAGCACAGTCTATCTCAACGGCGAGTATATACCGAAGGAAGAAGCGTTTATCTCTGTCGATGACCGTGGATTTCTGTTCGGGGACGGAATCTACGAGGTCACGGCTGCCTATCGGGGGAGGCTCTTCCGTTGGGACCGGCACCTGGCACGCATGGACCGGGGCCTTTCGGCCCTCCGGATCGCCCTCGATCCCGGCCACCTGGAGGAGGTCCATCTTCGCCTTCTCCGGGAAAACGGTCTGAGCGAGGCTCCGGTAGGGTATGTCTACCTGGAGATCACAAGGGGTGTAGCCCCTCGGACCCATCAGTTTCCCGCCATCCCCGTTTCGCCGACGGTGTACCTCTTCGCCGCCGAGTATCACCGTCCTCCACGGGAGCGTTGGGAGCAGGGGTTCAAAGCCGTGACGGTCCACGACCAGCGGTGGGCCCGGGTGGACCTCAAGACCGTGCAGCTCCTTCCCAACGTCCTGGCCAGGCAGGCCGCCGTCGATAGCGGGGTGGACGAGGTCATCTTCGTGAAGGACGGAATGGCCATCGAGGGAGCCCTGAACAACTTCTTCACGGTCTTCGGCGAGACGGTCGTCAACCACCCCAGCTCGAATCAGATCCTCCCGGGGATCTCACGGGAAGTGGTTCTGGGGCTGTGCCACAAATTAGGCTTCAAAGTGGAGCACAAGGCCATCACGGTTCAGGAGATGTTCCAGGCCGACGAGGCCTTCCACACCGGCACGCTCACCGAAGTGAAGCCCTGCGTGGAAGTGGATGGAAAGCCCATCGGAGCGGGAAAGGTGGGCCCCGTGACCAGGGCCCTCTTCGAGGCCTTCCTTGCCGAGACGGAGAAGATCGCCGCGGGCTGATCCCGTCTGGCCTGAAGAAGGAGGGAGGGGACCTCCGTTCCTATCGCTGCCTCCGGCGATCCACCGGTGGCCCCCCAAGGAAGCTCCAGAGCACCTCCCTCCCCTCCCTGTCCCGAGTGACCCGGAAGGTCGCCGGAGCTCCCGGGGCGATCTGGACCCCCCCGCCGACTCGTTCCAGGGCCTCCTCCGTGGGGTGGATGTAGAGGTCCGCCAGGCTCAGGGTGTCCCGAGCCTCCACCTCGGAAAGGTCCCCGATGTCCGAGATGGTTCCCCTCTCCTCCAGGAGAGGCTCTTCGTAGCTGATGAGGAGGTCGGCCCGGTACTCTGGCAGCCCGGGGATCACCACCGTCCCACTGGTGATCAGAAGATCGCCGATGCGCCTCCCGTTGGGGGGGAGGGAGAGGTACGCGTCCCGACCCACACCCTCGTAGCTCCCAGTGGCGATGGACTCCAGCGCCGCAAGGATGGCGACGAAATTCACCTTGCGGAGGTACTGCTTCTGGGGATCGTCCTCCCATCCTCCCGACTCGATGAGGATCGTACTGGTCCCCCATTGCGTGATGAGGTCTCCGAATGCCCTGGGGTTGAAGGTGTCATCGTACTTCGTGATGTGTCCCCCTACCATGGGATCCATGGCCCGGATCATGATGCCCATCACCTCCATGGCTCTCTGCCGTACGTCGTTGATCTCCCGGCTGTCGTCGAAGGGGGGAGACAGGAGGGCGATGGCCACACCCCGGTCGGTTCGTCCGACGCGCGTCCCGATGCCCTGGTCGTGGAGGTTGAAGCCGAACTCGGGATTCAGCCGATCCCTCACGGCTTTCAGTGTCCGAGCCTCCGGCGTGGAGAGGGCTCGAGCGTCCCGGTTGATGTCGATACCCTGGGCATTCCTGCGCTGGAAGCGTTGGGCCCCATCCGGGTTCAGCATGGGGAGGGTATGAACCGTGACACCCTGGAGGATGGCGCGGACCAGCGGGTCCCTGGGGTTTCGGGCCACCAGGCTGTAGATGTCGGCCAGGGCCATGCTGGCCGTGCTCTCGTCCCCGTGCATCTGGGACCAGAGCAAGACGGACCTGGGCCCGTTCCCGAAAGAAACGGTCCTCAGGGGTCGTCCTTCCCCGCTTTGGCCCACCTCCTCCACTCTGAAGAGGTCCGAAGCCCGGAGAGTCGGATCCACGGCGGCCCAGTACGACTCCTGGTGGAAGCGGCGGTTATCCAGGCCCGAAACACGGACCTCGTCGTGCAGGGACATCAGTCGTGATGTGGGAGTGACGGCCCGCGTCGGCGTGGGTGTGGGGGGGGCAGCTGCCCCTCCTCCGCAGCCGGAGATCGAGAGGACGAGCGTGACCAGCCCGAACCCCAACGGACCGAGGGTCGTCGGCTGGAGGGTACCTGAGGTCAAGCCGCTCCGGATGTTGCTCATGGTCATCTCCCCGTCCTGAATCTGCCGGCTCTGGGCCCATCTACTCCGGGTAGATCAGATACCGTTCCCGGACGCTGCGAAACTCGGTCAGTTCTTCGTCCCACCCGCTCCGGAGGGAGTCGATCTCCCATCCCTCTTCGATTCCCAGGCGCAGCCGGTCCGTGCCCGCCAGCCGGTCGAAGTGACTGGCCCGCCACTGCCAGTGATCTCCGGACATCCTCCGGATCTCCAGAAGGAGCGCCAGGGCAGCCGTGACGGGATCGTAATCCTCGGTAGGGCCCTCGAGTCTGACGCCACCCACCTCTTCTGCCCCGTACTTTCCGTCCGCGGGTGCCCGGGGGGTGAATCGGACCGGGACGAAACGCGCCGGGAGGCCGTACCGGTTCAGCGCCTCGGCCAGTGCATCCTCCTCCAGCCAGGGCGCCCCCACCCACTGGAAGGCTCGGTCCGTCCCCCGGCCCACCGAGATGTTCGTGCCCTCCAGGAGGCAGGTCCCCGGGTAGTCGAGGGCGCTTTCAACGGACGGCATGTTCGGGGACGGGGGCACCCATGGGAGGTCCGTGTCGTCGAACATCATCTCCCTTCGCCACCCCTGGAGCGGCGCCACATGCAAGTCAGCCACCACACCGAACTCTCCCACGAACATCCGGGCCAGCTCCCCGGCAGTCATCCCGTGCCGCATGGGAATCGGGTACATGCCCACGAAGGAGGAGAAAGCTGGATTCAGGATGTTGCCCTGCACGGCGACACCCCCGATGGGATTGGGTCGGTCCAGAACCACGAAGGGAATGCCGGCCTCTCCGGCCGCCTCCATGCCCAGGGCCATCGTGGAGATGTAGGTGTAGTACCGGGCCCCCACGTCCTGGATGTCGAAAAGCAGAACCTCCACGCCCGCCAACATCTCCGGTGTCGGTTTCCGGGTCTCGCCGTAGAGGGAGTAGATGGGGAGACCCGTCTCGGCATCGAGGCCATCCTCGATGACGTCACCTCCCCGGACGGTCCCTCGGATCCCGTGCTCCGGGGCGTAGAGGGCCACCAGCTCCACCTCCGGAGCTTCCATCAGCCGATCGATGCTGGGCACGCCCCTGGCATCGATTCCGGTATGGTTCGTGATGAGTCCGGCGCGGCGCCCCCTCACCAGGTGGAGGGAATCGGCGAGGAGGACCTCGATCCCGGGCCGGACCGCGGCAGGAACCGGCTCCAGGCTCGATACGGTGCCGTCAGGAGCATCCGCATCCTGGCCCGGCTCGCCCCCCGAGGGACCGCAGGCCCACGTGGCCAGGAAGAGGGCCGCGAAACAGAAGGATTGTGGCGCCCTTTTCGCTCCCATAAGTTCTTGCCGTCCGGGTCCGGTGAGGTCAGCGCCGGGCTCGAACCCGGCGGGGGCAACTTCGGTGTCCCCCTTCTTTCCGTCAACGGCGTTCAACTCCGGCTTCGGCCCGACCTAGAGGGCCACGGGTTCATGCATTCTCTTTCTTCCCGACCACCAGACGTCTCCGTGGCCCGCTTCCTCATGGGCACGCTTCTCCTCTTCGGCTGTTCCCTCTCCGGCTGCGGCGGTGGCCCCGGGGGAGCCGCGACACCGGTGCCGGAAAGCCCCCATCCCCAGGAGAATCCCTTGCCGGACAGCCTGAAGACCGTCGAAGCCGACTCCTTGCCACCGGAGACCCCCGTGGAACCCCCGCCCCCGGCTTTCGACTCCTGGGCCGACTCCGTTCTGTCGACCCTGAGCCTGAGGGAGAAGGCCGGTCAGCTCATGATGCCCTGGGTCCTCTCCGACTTCGCTCCGGAGGGCTCGGAGAGCTTCCGCAGGATTGTCGGGTTGGTGGAAGAGGAGGGAGTGGGTGGGGTGATCCTCTCCGTGGGCTCGCCCACGGAGGCCGCCGCGAAGGTGAACGAGCTCCAAACCCGGGCGCGACTGCCCCTTCTGGTGGGTGCGGACCTTGAACGGGGTGCCGGATACCGTTTCAGGGGGGCGGTCTATCTCCCCGGGGCCATCTCCCTGGGAGGGGCGACGGAGTTCCCTTCCTTGATGGCTGTAGGGGCTACCGGGGATGAGGCGCTGGCCCGGGAGATGGGTCGGATCACCGCACGGGAGGCTCGGGCCCTGGGGATCCACACCCCCTTCGCCCCGGTGCTGGACGTGAACAACAACCCCGAAAACCCCATCATCAACGTCCGCTCCTTTGGGGAGGACCCGCATGAGGTGGCGCGACTGGGGCGGGCGTTCGTAGAGGGAGCCCAGGAGGAAGGCGTCATCGCTACCGGCAAGCACTTTCCCGGGCACGGAGACACCGAGACCGATTCCCACCTGGACCTTCCGGTGATCCGGGTCGCCAGGGAGCGCCTGGAAGCCGTGGAGCTGCTCCCCTTCCGAGCCGCCATCGACGCGGGCCTGGGGGGGATCATGACGGCTCACGTGACGGTCCCGAACCTTAACGGCGGAGGCAATCTTCCCGCCACCCTCTCCAGGATGGTTCTGACGGATCTCCTTCGGGATGACATGGGGTTCAAAGGAATCGTGTTCACCGACGCCATGGACATGTTGGCCATCGACCGACGGTTTCCCCGGGGTGAAGCGACGGTCCGGGCGCTGGAGGCCGGGGCAGATGTCATCCTCATGCCCCCGAACGTGGGGGTGGCCATACAGGCGTTGGTGGATGCGGTGGAAGAGGGGCGGATCCTGGAGGATCGCCTGGACCAGTCCGTGCTCCGGGTCCTCCGGGCCAAGGAGCAGGTGGGTGTGAACCTGAATCGAGAAGTGCCGATCCGGGAGGTGGGCAGGAAGGTCGGCATTCCCGAGCATGAAGCGGTGGCCCAGGAGATCGCGGACCGTTCCCTGACCCTCCTGAAGAACGGGCGGAACCTCCTACCCCTTCGGGGCACACGGACAGCTCGGGTTCTTTCCGTGACCTTCCGGCGTCCCTCGGACCTCCTGGCCGGTCGGTTTCTCAATGCCGGACTCCGGGCCAGGTATCCCCGCCTGGTGACCAGGGAGCTGGACGCCAACACTCCCGTCGAGCTCTATGAAGCCCTCCGGCAGAGGGCCCGAGCCAGCGACCTGGTGGTCGTGTCCCTGTATGTGTCGGTGGTCACCTCCTCCGGGAGCGTGGCCATTCCGGAGGAGACAGCTGAGTTCATCCAGGACCTGGCGCGAAGGAACGTCCCCCATGTGGTGGTCTCCTTCGGAAATCCCTACCTCCTCCCGGAGTTCCCCGATGCCCAGGCGTACCTCCTGGCCTGGAGCGGTGCGGAGGTGACGCAGAAGGCGGTGGCCCGGGCGCTCTTCGGGGAGATCCCCATCCAGGGCCGGACTCCCACCCGCATCCCTCCATTCTTCGTGATCGGTGACGGAATCCAGGTTCCCCGAAGGGAGACGCCCCGCGATGACTGATCTTTCCGCCCCCCGGGATCCAGAACCGTCTCCTCCCGAGAGCCCCTCCCAGGGGCAGGAGAGGAGGCTGTCTCCGGTTCCCGGGGGCCGGAGGTCCCCGGCGGCCCCGCGCCTCCTGTTCTCGTTCCTCCTGGGGATGGGGCTCGCCGGATGCGCCTCCGGCGGAGGGACCCGGGCCGGGCCCGTCCCGGGCTCCCCGGTCCCCCTCTCGCCGACCCCGGAGGGCGAGGCGTGGGTGAGGGAGACCCTGGCCTCCCTCACGCTCCGGGAGGCCATAGGCCAGCTCATCATCCCCTGGATGCCCGGGGCCTACACCTCCACCACGGGGCCGGAGTTCCAGGAGTACGCTCGCTACGTGGAGGAGGCCGGCGTGGGAGGCGTGTCCATCTCCATCGGGCTGCCCCATTCCTACGCCGCCAAGCTGAACGCCCTGCAATCCCGTGCGAAGATCCCCCTTCTGGTGACATCCGACTTCGAGAGCGGGGGGCCGGGGATGCGGATCAACCACAGCTACGCCCTCCCCACCCTGCTTCCCCAGGGCGGGGGAACGTCATTTCCCCCCACCATGGCCTTCGGGGCCATCGGGGACGAGAGGTTCACCCGGGAATACGCACGAATCACGGCGGTGGAGGCTCGGGCAGTGGGCGTCCACCTGAACTTCGCCCCGGTCCTGGACGTGAACTCGAACCCCCTCAACCCCATCATCAACACCCGCTCGTTCGGGGAGGACCCCGAGGCGGTGGCCCGCCTGGGAGCGGCGTATCTGGCGGGAGCCAGGGAAGGGGGGATCCTCACCACCGCCAAGCACTTCCCCGGCCACGGGGACACGAAGACCGATTCCCACGTGGAGCTTCCCGTGGTGGAGGCGGACCGAGCCCGGTTGGAGTCCCTGGAGCTGATTCCCTTCCGGCGGGCGGTGGAAGAGGGGGTGGATGCAGTCATGACGGCGCACGTGGCGGTGCCCGGGATCCTTGGCCCCGGAGCCCCCCCCGCCACCCTCTCCCCCTACTTCCTCACGGGGCTTCTCCGGGAAGACATGGGATTCCACGGGCTTCTCCTCACCGACGCCCTCCGCATGGGAGCGATATCGGAAGGGTACGGAGTGGGGGAATCGGCCGTGCTCGCCCTGGAAGCGGGGGCCGACGTCCTCCTGGCCCCGGAGAACGTCTGGGAGACCCTGGATGCCGTGGAGGCCGCCGTGCGGTCGGGGCGCCTCACGAGACAGCGGCTGGACGCATCGGTGAGGCGGATCCTTGAGATGAAGGCACGATTGGGGCTCCACAGGCACCGGGCGGTGGATCTGGATCGTATCCAGGAGGTGGTGGGATCCGGAGCCCACCTGGCCTTCGCCGACTCTGCGGCCACGAGGTCCATCACCCTCCCCAGGGACCGGGACGACCTGATTCCGGTGGATCCCAGGAGGACGCGGACGGTCCTCCACGTGGTCTACGCCCGAAGCGCGGACCTTACGGCGGGGATCGCACTGGGAAACCTCCTAGCGGAGTATTTTCCAGGGGTAGCCACCCGGCGTTTCACCCCCGAGAGCCCGGACTCCGACTACCAGGCCCTGGAGTGGGACGCGGGTGCGGTGGATCTGATCGTGGTAAGCGCATTCGTTCCGCCGCGGTCCGGGGCCGGGGAGGTGGCGGTTCCCGAGGGTCTGGTCCGGTTCGTCACCGAGAGTCAGGCCCGCAGGCCCACGGTGGTCGTTTCCCTGGGGAACCCGTACCTGCTCTCCGCCTTCCCGGAGGTGGGAACCTATCTGGTGGCGTGGGGCCCCTGGGAAGTCTCCCAGAGAGCGGCCGCCCGGGCCATCGTCGGCGAATCCGCCATCTCAGGGACGCTCCCCATCAGCATCCCTCCGCTCCACGCCAGGGGCGAAGGCCTCCGGAGGGACGCGGTGGTGGACGCTCCCCGTCTGGGAGGGGAGGCAGACCAGCTCCTGGAGGTGGGGATCATGCGGGGAGCTGCACCGGGTGGGGAGAGGTCTGAGGAGGCGCAAGGCCGGGATCCTTTCACCACTTCGGACTCGGAAGCCAGGACGAACTGCCTCGCACGCCGAGAGCTGGAAAGATGGACGGCGCTCTGTGAGGGGGTGGGTGGCGTCGTGGTCTCTCCCCTGGAGGTGGACCCAGGATCGGTGGGAATGGACCCGGAGTCCCTGGCGGGATTGGACTCCCTCCTCCTGGCGGCGCTGGCGGACTCGGCTTCCCCCGGTCTGGCCATTGCCGTGGGCCGCCATGGCAAGCTGGTCCGGCTGAGGGGATACGGCCGCCTGGACTGGGACTCCGAAGCCCCTCCCGCCACTCCTGCGTCTCTCTGGGACATGGCCTCCGTCACCAAGGTGACCACCACCACCACCGCCGCCATGATCCTGGCCGAGGCGGGACGCCTGAAGCTGGACGCCCCGGTGACCTCCTACCTGCCCTGGTGGAGCTCCGGAGATCCGCGGAAGAGAGCGGTGACCGTCCGGCAGCTCCTGGTTCACCGGGCCGGACTCCCTCCCTTCGTTCGTTTCTTCGAGACGGTGGAGGGAAAGGAGGCCTTTCAGGACACCATTGGTGGGCTCGCCCTTCAGTACTCTCCTGGTGACTCCACCGTCTATTCGGACATCGGAATGATGACGGTGGCGTTCATCATCGAGAAAATCACCGGGATGGGGCTGGACGAGTTCATGGCCCAGCGGGTATGGGATCGCCTGGGGATGCAGGACACCGGATTCAATCCGGATCCGATCCTCCTTCCCCGCATCGCCCCTACCGAGGTGGACGACTACTATCGCTTCACCCACGTGTGGGGCGTGGTCCACGACGAGAATGCTTACGCCATGGGGGGCGTGGCCGGCCACGCCGGTCTCTTCTCGTCGGCCCGGGACCTGGCGGTCCTGGCCCAGACCCTCCTGGACGGGGGCACCGCCCCCCCCTGCACGGGGGAGGCCGGATCGGGGATACCGTGTTCTCTCCCTCGCCCCGGACCCTACCGGATCGTCGCCCCCACCACCGTGGAGCTTTTCACCCGGCGCTACGATGAGACGGCGTCCCGGGCCATGGGATGGGACACCCCCTCGCCCGGGTCTTCCAGCGGAGACTATCTCTCCGACAGGGCCTTCGGGCACACCGGGTTCACCGGAACCTCCTTCTGGGTGGATCCGGGGCTGGACCTGTTCGTGGTCCTCCTCACCTCCCGGACGAACCCCACCCGGGAGAACAACCGCCACGTGCCGCTCCGCAGGGCCGTGCACGACGCCGTGGCCACGTCGGTGACGGATCAGGTAGTGGAGAAGAGACGCTGGTGACCCCTACTCGACGGACTCCGAAGATGAGAACGATCAAGGAGCGGATGGAGCAGGTCCCGGTCATCATCATGGAGGGTCATGGGGAGATGGCACGCGCCGTGGCCCACCGTATCGCCGCCGTCATCCGAGAGCGGAACGCGGAGGGGAGGAACGCCGTCCTGGGGCTGGCCACCGGATCCACCCCCATCGGGGTCTACCGGGAGCTGATCCGCCTTCATCGGGAAGAAGGCCTGGATTTCTCCGGGGTGGTGACCTTCAATCTCGACGAGTACTACCCGATGCAGCCAGAGAGCCCCCACAGCTATGTCCGCTTCATGTGGGAGAACCTCTTCCAGGACATCAACATTCCGCCGGAGAACGTCCACATTCCGGACGGGACCGTTCCGAAGGCCGAGCTGGACCGGTATTGCGCCCAGTACGAGACGGAGATCCGGGAGGCCGGAGGCATCGATTTCCAGCTCCTGGGCATCGGACGGAGCGGCCACATCGGATTCAACGAGCCCGGCTCTCCCCGGGAGTCCCGGACCCACCTGGTGTTCCTGGATACCATCACCCGGGCCGACGCCGCTTCGGACTTCTTCGGCGAGGAGAACGTGCCGCTCGAGGCGCTGACCATGGGTGTGGCTTCCATTCTGGACGCGAGAGAAGTGGTGCTCCTCGCCACGGGGGAGCACAAGGCCGTGGTGGTGAAACGGGCCGTGGAGGGGGAGGTCCACGCCGACGTGGCGGCCACCTACCTGCAGGAGCACCCCAACGCCACCATCTACCTGGATCCGGCGGCTGCGGCGGGGCTGACCCGAGTGGCGACCCCCTGGCTCCTGGGGGACGTGGAATGGACCCTGGCGCTGGAAACGGAGGCGGTCATCTGGTTGAGCCAGGAAGTGGGGAAGTCGATCCTTCGCCTTTCCACCAGGGACTACCGGGACCACCACCTGAGCTCTCTCGTGGCACGGCACGGCTCTGCAGGGCCGTTGAACGGGGAAGTGTTCAACCGCCTCATCTCCAAAATCAGGGGAAAGAGCAAGCTGCCGGCGGGCAAGCGAGTCCTGGTGTTCAGCCCGCACCCCGACGACGACGTCATCTCCATGGGCGGAATACTCCGGAAGCTTGCGAACAACGCCAACGAAGTGACGGTGGCGTATCAGACCTCGGGCAACATCGCCGTGTTCGACCACGAGGTGAGGCGGTACCTGGATTTCGTCGAGCGGGGAGAGAAGGTCCTGGGCGGGGATACGGTGGACATCCGGACGCAGATCGGGAAGGTGCGGAAGGCTTTGGCCCGGAAGCCCCCGGGAGAGATGGACATCCCGGAGGTGCTGGAGCTCAAGCGGGTCATCCGCGAGACCGAGGCCGTCTCCGCTCTGGAATCCGTGGGCCTCGGGGCTGAGAACGCCCGCTTCCTGAACCTCCCCTTCTATCAGACGGGGAAGGTGAGGAAGGACCTCATCACGCAGGCTGATGTGGACATCCTGGTGGAGGTGCTGGATGAGATCCGCCCGGAGCTGGTCTTTGCCGCAGGGGATCTCTCCGATCCCCATGGCACCCACCGGATGTGCCTGGACGCCGTGCGGCGGGCCCTGGAGGAGTACTCCGGCCCGGCACCGGATCTGTGGCTCTACCGGGGTGCGTGGCAGGAGTGGGCGGTATCGGAAGCCACGGTCCTGGTACCTCTCTCCGAGAGCGAGCTGAGGCGGAAGATCCTGGCGATCTTCAAGCACCAATCCCAGAAGGACAAGGCACCCTTCCCCGGATCGGACGAGCGGGAGTTCTGGCAACGCACCGAGCAGCGGAACCGGGGAACCGCAGACCTCCTGGCCCACCTCGGCCTTCCCGCCTATTACGCCATGGAGGCGTTCGTGGTGGAGAGGGAAGGGAAGCGCCTCGAGAATCCGGTTGTGGCGACGTCCAGCCTGGGAGTTGGGGGATGAGTTCCGGAACCCCCTCCGGGGGCCCGGTGGGCCCAGGGAGACCTACGGGAACGGAATCCGGCCCATGAGCCATTTCACGCCCCTGGACCTCGGTGTGCTCCTCCTCTACCTGGTGGGTGTCACGGGTTGGGGGGCCTGGCTGGGACGGGGACAAGCCGGAGGCACGGACTATTTCCTGGGAAACCGGGAGTTGCCCTGGGGCGCCGTCATGCTGTCGGTGGTGGCTACGGAGACCAGCACTCTCACCTTCCTCAGCATCCCGGGCGTCGCATACCTGGGGACCCTCACCTTTCTCCAGCTCACCGTCGGGTACCTGGCGGGGCGGATCATGGTTTCCCTCCTCCTCCTCCCGGCGTATTTCCGTGGGGAGCTGAACACCGCCTACGCCCTCCTGGAGACCCGGTTCGGAACCGGAGCCCGGAGGTTCACCTCTGCCGTGTTCATGCTCACCCGCCTTCTGGCGGACTCGGTCCGCCTCTTCGCCACGGCCATCCCGCTGGCCCTGGTGACGGGATGGCCTTATCCGGTGTCCATCGCGGTCATCGGTGCCCTGACCCTGGTCTACACGTATTTCGGAGGGATCAAGGCCGTGGTGTGGGTGGACGCCCTCCAGATGGGCCTCTACCTGTTGGGGGCGTTGATCGCCGCCGTCGCCCTTCAGGGGCTGGTCCCGGGAGGGTGGGGTGAGGTCTTCTCCTCGGCCGGTTCGGCGGGCAAGCTCCAGCTCTTCGACTTCAGGCTGGACCCTGGGGTGCCCTACACCTTCCTGGCGGGGTTGGTGGGCGGGGGCTTCC
>Ga0316577_10001161_pt1 | contig 12064 bp, 12 predicted proteins | sample S5NA_FD_203073 | JGI IMG/M metagenome (GOLD analysis project Ga0316577, IMG submission 203073) | Rhizosphere microbial communities from salt marsh grasses in Alabama, United States - S5-7_050615r2r1 | ecosystem: Host-associated > Plants > Roots > Rhizosphere | place: USA: Alabama | collected... | reverse complement strand
GAGGGCTTCGGGCTCGTAGCAGACCACCACCCTGGCGCTGGCCTTGCCGGCGTGCTTGACGGTGTTGGTGAGCGCCTCCTGCACGATGCGATAGGCGGCCAGGTCGAGCGCCCCAGGCAGCTCTCGCGGCGCGCCCTCGACGCGGAGGTCGACCGGCAGGCCTGCCTCTCGTACCTGCGCCGCCAGGCGCTCCAGCTCGCTCAGGCCGGGCTGCGGGCCTACGCCCGCTTCGTCCGTGCGAAGCACTTCCAGCATCCGGCGCATCTCGGACAGGGCGGTCCGGCCCGCCGATTCGACAGCTTCCAGGGCGTCTTCGGCGGCGGCGGGATTCTTCTCCAGGACGCGGCGCGCGCCCGAGGCCTGGACGACCATCACGCTGACGTGGTGGGCCACGACGTCGTGCAGCTCGCGGGCGATGCGGGCCCGTTCCTGGCTCACCGCCAGCGCCGCTCGCTCCTCGCGCTCGCGCTCCAGGTCCGCGGCGCGCTGTTCCAGCTGGCGGGTGTAGGCCCGGCGGACCCGCAGGTTGTCGCCGATCAGCCAGGCCAAACCGAAGGACAGGTAGGTGGCCGTCATGTCGGCCCGCTTGTCCACGTTGGTGGCGAAGGCCGCGTATGAGACGAAGCTGATGAGGATGCCGATGGCGGTGATGACGGCAGCCACGACTGCGCGGCGGCGGGGTTCGTGGGCGGCCACGGTGTAGAAGGCGATGAACACGCCCAGGTAGCCGTTGGACAGCGGGTACCCCAGGGCGCTGTAGATGATGATTGCCAGGCCGGTCGTGATCAGGATCCGCATCGGGTCCCGGCGCCGCCAGGCGATCGGCACTGTCTGGAGAGCCAGGAGAACGCCGCCCAGCAGGTCTATCTTCTGCCTGACGTCGTACACGCTGCCGAAGGCGACCATGGTGACGACCGCGGCCATCACGATGTCGGCGTAGTCCTGGTTCCAGCGCAGGCCGGCGAAGCGTCGCGCGGGAGCCGCCGTGGTGGGTTTCATGATCGCAAGGTAGCCTGCCACGCGTGGCGCCGCATCAATCCCGCGCAGGATTTGCGGGTGCTTCTTGCGGGGGAGGGGGATTGCAGGCCCGCCCGAGCCCCAGGCCGCCCGCCCGAGCCCCGCTAGCCCGTCCGCAGGGTCCTCGTCGCGTCGCGGACGCGGGCGTCGTGCTCATGGATCACGTCCACGAGGGAATCGACGCTGTGCTCCCGGCCGTAGCAGGCGGCGTGCATCAGCCAGGTGAACTCCTCGGTCATGTCCTCGAGGAACGGGATGTATGTCGGGTCCTCGACGCCCACGCAGAGCCCGACTGCCGCGTCTCCCCCCATGATCTTCCCGCCGCAGAAGACGCAATCAGCTTCGACCACGTGCCCATCCTTGCACAAACGCAGCCGATGATGCAGGGACCAGTTTGGAGTTGCAGTCAATCGTACCGCCAGCCCGGCGTGACTCAATTCAAGGTGGCTATCAGCGGGGCAAGCCAGAACAGGAACCCAAGCGTCCCGGCGACCAACAAGTCGGCCCCTGCCTGCGAGCCGGGAGGGCGATCCCGTAGAAGGGCAGCGATCCGGCGAGTCGCGATCACCCAGACTGCCGCGCATGACGGCCAGAGCGGAAGCGGAGGCCACAGGGGCGCAAAGACCAACGCCGCAAGGAAGTAGAGGGGTGCCAATTCGGTAACGGAGGTCGACTGGACAGCCAGCGCCTGACTGGCCGAGACGGCGAGCAGCAGAACCGCGATGAAGGCCGTAGCCGGCCAGCGACGGACCAGGCCGGCTGCCAGGAACCCGGCCAGGGCCCAGCCACCGGCACTGGCCAGCACATAGGCGAGCGGCGTTACTCGGTCCTTCGCACTGAAGAACTCGACCTCGAGCAGAGCGGCGCCCGCCGCGAGCGCGGCCAGGCCGGCGACTGCGCCGACGATGCCCCCGAGCACGGTACCCACGATCCGCGATGACGCCGTGGTTGCGCGCCTCGAGGCGGGCGGCGTGATGTCCTCCGACATGGGACCCTCAATGCGATCCCGGAGATCGTACGAACGGGACGGGGCCGCGGCAAGCCTAGAGCAGGTCCCCTTCGTGCCAGCCGGTGGGATCGCCCTCGCGCGGACGGGGCTCCTCGCCGGGACCGTGGCCGAGATCGGGCTGGGGCGCCTTCCTGCGCCGCCGGCCCTTCCCGGTCGCCGGCGGCTGCAGTGCCGGCAGGGGCGGCCGGGCCGTTCCCTCGATCGGGCCGACGCCGTAGGGCACCCACTTCGATGGGTCGGCCAGGCGATGCGGCTCCGTCCGGCCGCGCAGGTGAGCCTGCTCGAAGCCTTCGGGCTCGATCCACATCTGGTTGCCGTCGAGCAGGCCTTCGACGCCACCCTGGCCGGGCTCCGGCCGGGGGTGCCGGCAGTACCAGCACCTTGACTTGTCGTGGGGCGGGTACTCGACCGGCTCCTCGTAGGTCGTGATGTAGCCTTCGAAGTTGCGCAGGATCACCTTGTGATCCGAGTAGCTGAGCAGGTAGTTGGGCATGACCGGGATCTTGCCGCCGCCGCCCGGGGCGTCGATCACGTAGGTCGGCACCGCGTAGCCGCTGGTGTGGCCGCGCAGGCCCTCCATGATCTCGATCCCCTTGCCGACCGGCGTCCGGAAGTGGCCGGAGCCTTCGACCAGGTCGCACTGGTAGATGTAGTAGGGCCGAACTCGGATCTCCGCCAGCCGGTGGACCAGGGCCCGCATGACGTGGACGCAGTCGTTGACGCCGGCCAGCAGGACCGACTGATTGCCCAGCGGGATGCCGGCCCGGGCGAGCCTGTCGCAGGCTCGCGCGACCTCGGGCGTGATCTCGTTGGGGTGGTTGAAGTGGAGGTTCATCCACAGCGGGTGGTAGCGGGCCAGCATCTCGCACAGCTCGTCGTCGACGCGCTGGGGCGTGAAGACCGGCACCCGCGAGCCGATGCGGATGATCTCCACGTGCGGGATCTCGCGGATGCCGCGGATCACCGACTCCAGGAGCTTGGGCGCCAGCGTCAGGCCGTCGCCGCCGCTGATCAGGACGTCGCGGATCTGCGGCGTCCGGCGGATGTAGTCGAGCTGGGCCTCGTGCTCGGCCCGGTTGAAGTTCTGGGCCGGGTCGCCCACGATCCGCGACCGGGTGCAGTAGCGGCAGTAGCTGGCGCACTGGGTCGTGACCAGCATCAGGACGCGGTCCGGGTAGCGGTGAACCAGGCCCGGCACGGGCGAGTGGCGGTCCTCGGCCAGGGAGTCCTCCATCATGGCCGTGAAGGCCTCGTGCTCGCAGGCGGTGGGGATGACCTGGCGGCGGATCGGGTCGTTCGGGTCGTCGGGGTCGATGAGCGACAGGAAGTAGGGCGTGACGTCGACCCGGAACTTGTCGGGCGCGGACAGGCCCGTCTTCTCGTCGTCGGTGAGGTTCAGGACGCGGCCGATCTCATCGGCGGTGTTGAGGCGGTTGCTGAGCTGCCAGCGCCAGTCGTTCCAGCGCTCGTCCGGCACGTCCGCCCAGATCGGGGCGCGTCGGCTGACGGCCGGCTTGCCGTCGGGGCCCAGGGCGCGCGCCGGGTCGCGCAGGTTCACAAACTCACCCTCGGAGCCGTGCGAGCCTCTGCGATCGACCATCTTCGCCTCCCCGCGGGTGCCGCCCTGCGGGCCTGCCGGGAACGCATATTCCGTATGCAGCCTGCATGCTCGACGATCATACATCCGCCACCCGAAGGCGCGCGATGGCCCGATCGAAGGATCGGCAGGCGGACCTTCCGCGCCGTTCGGCGCGAGGCCGGGATGGCTTCTTCGTCGGCGCCTAGCGCTCCGGGTCGGCTCGCCAGACCAGGTACGAGTAGGCGAAGCCGAAGGCCAGCATGACGACGGCGCCCGCCATCAAGGCCGCGAGGGAGACGGGCGTTGGAGCGAAGAGGGAGACGACGGCGACCAGCAACCCCAGGATGACCAGCAGGCGGCCGGTGGCCCGATGCGTTCGATCCCACGCCAGCTCGCTGGACATCGTCCAGGGCGTCCGAATGCCGAAGGTCCCGTTGGCCCGCACTTTGCCCAGGTAGTTGCCCGCGATGGCGAGCATCAGCGCCGCGGCCAGCACGAAGACCCTGGTGACGTCCACGCGGTGGCCCAGCGCGGACGCGACCAGCCCGGCATGCACGACCATCAGCACTGCCAGGAAGGAAAGGCAGACGTTCGCGTACGCCCCCCGGGATCGGGCCAGGTTGTCTCGCCGTGGCTCTATCAGCGGCAGCAGAGCCAGCACCACGGCCAGTGCCAGCGCGATGCCGGGGACGATCAGCAGACCGATCTCCCTGGCGACGTAGTTGCACGGATTGCCCTCTGGATCCCAGTGAGTGGCGATCTGCGCCCCGGCCGGAAGGTTCGCCCAGCCGTAGGCGCTAAGGGCCAGCATCGTCCCTAGCAGGGCGATGGTGCCAACCAGCATGCGTCGACCGATCATCGCGGTCTCCTCTCGTTCGATCCGTCGCGGCCGCCGGTTGCCGCCTCGTCCGGCTGCGCCCCGGGCCTGGGATCGACCCGGAACGCGTCCATCAGAGCCAGAAGCGCTTCCTCGAGAACGGACATGTTGAGGTGATACCTGATGGAAGTGCCGATCCGGTCGGCCTGGATCAGGTCCGCCTCCTTCAGCACGGCGAAGTGCCCCGACATCGTCGGCCAGCTCACATCGAAGGCTGATGCCAGCTCACCGGCCGCCATATCGCGCTCGCGGAGCAGAGCCAGGATTTGGCGCCTGGTCGGATCCGAGAGGGCCTTGTAGACGTTGTTGGTGGGTGGCATGCGGCGCCCGCGACGACGATATTTAGGCGAGCGCCATATTAGGCAATAGCCTAAATAGAGTCAAGGCGCGCCTGGCCCGACGCGAGGCGCTCCAGGGCCAGCTGCTGCAGGGCGATGATCGTCATGGCGTCGGTGATCTCGCCCCGGCCGATCATGGCCAGGACCTCGTCGAAGGAGACCCAGCGCAGCTCGAGGCATTCCGTGCCCTCCGGGGCGGCCGGGCCGGGCGCGGGGTCGGCGGCGACGAAGAGGACCCCGGCCTCGTCGCAGACCGAGTTGGAGAGGTGGATCCGGCACAGCTCTCGCCAGGTGCCGCCGCTGTAGCCGGTCTCCTCGGACAGCTCTCGCCGGGCGGCCTGTTCGGGCTCCTCCTCGAAGGACCCGCCGCCTTCGGGGATCTCCCACGAGTAGCGCTCCAGGGTGTAGCGGTACTGGCCCACCAGCAGGACTCGATCGGTTGCCGTGTCGAGCGGGACGACACCCGTCGCCAGGCTGTGGAAGTGGACGACGCCATAGATGCCGGGCTGGCCGTCGGGGCGGGTCACCTCGTCGTGGAAGACGCGGATCCACGGATTGTCGTAGACGACCTGGCGCGAATGGCGGTGCCAGGGGCCGGCTTGCTCGTTCATGGCGGCATCGTACGCGGTGAGGCGTGGCCGCGCCGGGATGGTGCCCGCGCCCTTGGAACCCGAGGCCACCGATCGGCGTCTGTGCGGAAGGCGGCGCAGGTCGCGCCCAGAGGGTGGCCCCGCAGGCGGCCGCGACAGTCGGGAGACGAAATGAACGACAGCAACAGGAAGCTCGCCGGTGGCGCCGCGGCACCTACCACCCCCCAGAGCCGGCCGTCATTGCTCACGCTGGGTCGGGCGATCGCCGTGACGGCCGCCGGGGCATTGCTGGTCGGCATCATCATCGGGCCGATCATCGCCGACAACCATGCCCAGGGTGTGGCCACCGGCAACGCCCCGGAGCACATGATCAGCGTCTCGGGGACCGGGATCGTGAGCGCCACCCCCGATACGGCCGACGTCTCGCTCGGCGTCAGCGTCACCCGACCCACGGCCAAGGAGGCTCGGGCCGCCGCTGCGACCGAGATGCAGAGGGTGGTGGCCTCGATCAAGAAGAACGGCGTGGCGGAGAAGGACATCGTCACCACGAACGTCAGCCTGAGCCCCGTCTACAGCTACAACGGCTCGGCCCGCCGCCTGACCGGCTATCAGTTCGGCAACACCGTGAAGGTCACGGTGCGCAACCTGGACAACGTGCCGGCCGTGATCGACGACGCCGTGACCGCCGGGGCGACCGCAGTCCACGGCATCTCCTTCCGGCTCGACGATCCGACGCCTCAGCAGAACAAGGCCCGCGAGCTGGCCATGGCGGATGCCCGCGCCCGGGCCGACACCCTGGCCCGGGTGGCCGGAGTCAAGATCAAGGGCGTGGCAGCCATCTCCGAGACGGTCTCTTCGTACGTGCCGGTGTACGACTACGCGGCCGCGGACGCCGTCAGGGAGGCGTCGACGCCGATCCAGAGCGGCACGACCGAGGTCAAGATCCAGGTGACGGTCGCCTACCTGATCGGCTGACCAGCCGCCGGGACTGAGGCGCGCGAACGATCTACAACCGAGCCGCTGAGTTTTTACTCCAGCGGTCATCTATTCGCGGGACCAACGGCAGGCTGCACGCGGGCCTTGCAGGGCGAGTATCTTCTCAGCATGCGACTCGATCTCACGATGCGCGCCGACTACGCCATCCGCGCCATGCTGGCCCTGACCAGGGCGGGCGGCAAGATGAGCAGCCGCAAGATCGCGGAGGAGATGAAGATCCCTCCTCGGTTCCTGCCGCAGATCATGGGCGACCTGACCCGGGCCGGGCTGGTCGAAGCGCATCCCGGGCGCGCCGGTGGCTACGTGCTGGCCAGGGATCCCTCCACGGTGACGCTGCTGGCGGTGATAGAGGCCATCGAGGGCGACCCGCACCGCCAGATATGCGTCATGCGCGGCACGCCCTGCGGCGAGGACGGCGAGTGTGGCGTCCACGACATCTTCTTCGCTGCCGAGACGGCCTTGCTGGAGCGGCTGGGCGGGGCCACGCTTCGCGGAGTGATGGACACCTACGAGGCCAAGCTCACCGCGGAATCGGGCTCGTAGCCTCAGGGGCCGGCCCGATCGGCCTGTTTCAGCTGCCCCCCGCCTGCTGTCTGGCTTGCCATTCGGGCGCCAGGATGCTCATGTGGATCTCGTCCCAGAAGCGTCCGTCGCGCAGGATGGCGTCGCGGGCCCGCCCCTCGACCGTGAAACCGGCCTTCTCGTAGCTGCGGATGGCCCGCACGTTGAACTCGAAGACGGTCAGGGCAACGCGGTGCAGGGCCAGCGGCCCGAAGGCGTGGGCCAGCATCAGGTCGGTCGCCTCGGTGCCGTAGCCCTTGCCCCAGGCATCGCGCTCGCCGACGGTGATGTGGTAGAGCGTCGAGCCGTTGTCGCCGTCGAGCTGGCTGAAGGCGCACGTGCCCACCAGGCGGTCGTCCTTGGCCAGGTGGATCGCCATCGCCAGGAAGTCGGGCCCCATGACGCGGTTGTAGAAGAAGCGCTGGATCTCCGGCGGTGACAGGGGCCGGGCCGCGTAGCGGGTCAGGCGCGCCAGCTCCACGTCCGAGTACCAGCGCAGGAAGGCCCGCAGGTTCTCGGGGCGGTGGCGGCGCAGCACGACCAGGCGACCCGGGATCGCCTCCGGACGCCAGGCGTCCCGTTCGGGAGCCGCTGTCATCGAGAGCCGGGCCTCGACCCGGTGGGATGCATGAAGGCAAGGTATAACATCGCGCCCATGCGTGGCTGGAGCGAACTGGCCGAGCGCGTCCGCGCGACCGCGCGCACCTCCGAGAAGACGGCCCTGCTGGCCGAGTACCTGCGGACCCTGCCGGCGGAGGAGCTTCGCCCGGCCGCCATCGTCCTCTCCGGGCGACCCTTCGCCGCGGCCGACCAGCGGGTCCTGGGCCTGGGCTGGGCGACGATCTCGGCCGTCGTGGAGAAGCTGGGCGGGGAGGCCGGCGCGCTGGGACGGGCATATGATCGCTCGTCCGACCTGGGCACAGCCGTGGCCGAGGTGCTGGCCGGCCGGTCGCGGCAGCCCGAGCGGAGCCACTCCCCGGGGATCGGGGAGGTGGCTGGCGCCTTCGCGGCGATCGAAGCTGCTCCCAATCCCTCGGCGCGGGCCGCGATCTTCTCCGACCTGCTGGCCCGGTGCGATCCGCTCGCCGCCGGGTACGTGGTCAAGGTCCTCACAGGCGAGCTGCGCATCGGCCTTCGCGAGGGGCTGCTGGAGGCGGCTATCGCCCGGGCCTTCGACCGGCCCGTGGAGGAGGTGCACTGGGCCGGGATGCTCACCGGCGACCCCGGGCAGACGGCGGTCCTCGCCAGGGAGGGGCGGCTGGGCGAGGCTCGCCTGCGGCTCGGCCAGCCGATCAAGTTCATGCTCGCCTCGCCCGCCGAGGACGCGGCCGAGATCGTCTCGCGGCTGGGGCCCGTGGTCTGGGTCGAGGACAAGTACGACGGCATTCGAGCCCAGCTCCATCGCCGCGGTTCGGAGGCGCGGCTCTTCTCCCGGGACCTCAACGAGATCGGCGACCAGTTCCCGGAGATAGTGGAGGCGGCCCGGGACCTGCCCTGGGACGGCATCCTGGACGGCGAGATAGTGGCCTACGCCGCCGGCCACGTCCTGCCCTTCCTGACCCTCCAGACGCGGCTCGGCCGCAAGGATCCCGGTGCCCGCGTCCAGGCCGAGATACCGGTCATCTACGTCGCCTTCGATCTGCTGGCCGCCGGCCGTGAGCCGGACGTGGAGCCGCTGCTGCGCCTGCCGCTCAGCGAGCGGCGTCGCCGGTTGGAGGAGCTGGGCCTGCCGCTGCTGGCCGAGGGCGGCCGGTTCGCCCTTTCGCGGCTGGTCACGGCCGATTCGGCCGGGGCGCTGGACCGGGTCTTCGAGGAGGCTCGGGCCCGGCGCAACGAGGGCCTGATGGTCAAGGACCCGGAGAGCGGCTACTCCCCCGGCCGCCGGGGGCTGGGCTGGCTCAAGATGAAGCGAGCCCTGGCGACGATCGATTGCGTGGTCGTGGGAGTCGAGGTCGGGCACGGCAAGCGCCACGGCGTGCTGTCCGACTACACGTTCGCCGTGCGCGACGAGGCGAGCGGCAAGCTGGTCACGATCGGCAAGGCCTACACCGGCCTGACCGATGCCGAGATCGCAGAGATGACCCGCTGGTTCGAGGCCCACACGGTTCGACAGATGGGCCGTTTCCGTGCCGTGGAGCCGCAGATCGTGGTCGAGATCGCCTTCGACGTCATCCAGCGCTCGGGGCGTCACCAATCGGGCTTCTCGCTCCGCTTCCCCCGCATCGCTCGCCTGCGACCCGACAAATCGGCGGCTGAGATCGACACCCTGGCCAACGTGGAACGGCTGTACCGCGAGCTGCAGGCCGGAGCCGAGCACCTGGTTACTGCACAGGCGCGACGGCAAGGTCGCCAATCGTCCTAGGCGGGGCAACCGGATAGGCCCCCTGAATCGAGGCCGGGCGGGCCGCTATCCTGCGGCCATGTTCGAGCAGTTCGCCCCCGTTTCGGAGATGCCCCTCACGATCATGACCTCTCGACTGGTCATCGAAGGCACGATCTCGACGCGGGTCCGGCGCCTGGTCGACCTGGTGAACGAGGCTGGCGCGGTCCACTTCATCGTCCACGACGCTACGTTCATGGACCTGGTCTCCGGCAACGTGCTCTTCCGCGCCGCCAACGCCCAGCTGTGGCTGGACGACATGCTGCTGCTCCATACCCGCGAACCGGTCGAGTCCGAGGGCCAGCGCACACCCAAGCAGCCGACGCCCGCGACGCTGATGGTCGCCCCGTTCGTGGTAGAGGGGACGATCCATCTGCCGTTCGAGAACGAGCTGCGGATGGCGCTCGACGCCTACTCGGATCGTTTCGTGGCCGTCACCGATGCCCGCTACTGGCTCAACACAGAGCCCGACGCGCCGATCTCGGTCGACCTGGTGGTCGTGAACCACCACCGGGCCCACGTCGCCATCGCCCCCGACGTGGAGTGGAGCGGCGCCTCCGGCCCGCCGCCGGTCGATCCCGAGCAGAACCCCTGGTAGGCACGGGTCGCGCAGGCGCCCTATCCGCCGCCCCGGCCTAGCGCTCCACCGGCAGATCCAGGCGATCGCCCCACTCGGCCCAGCCGCCGTCGTAGACTGCCACGTCGTCGTAGCCCAGGAGGGTCAAGGCGAAGGCCAGCTTGCAGGCCTCGACGCCGGTCGCGTCATAGCAGACGAGCCGCCGGCGCGGTTGCACGCCGGCTGCCTTGAAGAACCTCGCCAGCTCGCCGGCGTCGCGGAAGGTCCCGCTGCCCGGCTCGGTGGTCGCGGCGGCGGGCACGTTCAGGGCGCCGGGGATGTGCCCCAGGCGGCGCATCGTGCCGGCGTGGCCGGCGAACTCGGCCGGCAGACGGGCGTCCAGCAGCTGGGCTCCGTCGTCGCCGAGCAGGCTGCGGACTTCTTCTGCCGTGAGGCGCAGGCGCGACTGGTGACGAGGGGTGAAGGTGGCCGGCGGGGCCATCTCCAGGGCCGTCGACAGGGGCAGGCCCAGGCGCTCCCAGGCCGCCAGGCCGCCGGGGAGGATGCGCGCCGAGTCGAAGCCGTAGACGCGCAGGCTCCACCACCCCCGGGCCGCGTAGACCCCGGCGGTGTCGTCGTACAGCACGGCCACCATTCCGTCGCCCAGGCCGGCCCGGCTCAGAGCCGCTGTCGCGAGTTGAGGCCCGGCCAGCAGCAGGACGTCGCTGTCCTCCTCCAGTTCCGTCAGGTCCTCGCGCCAGTCGAGGTAGGCCGCTCCCGGCACGTGCCCGGCGGCGTAGACGCGCTTCCCGGTGCCGTCCGGCCGCCAGCGCAGATCCAGGGTCCGAAAGCCCGGTCGGGCGTAGTTCTCGGCCAGCCACTCGGGGGTGGCCAGCATCTCCGGGTGGCGGTACTGGCTGACGGCCATTGCGGACTCCTGGCGCCGCGCGACGACCGAAGGCGGTAGCCGGGCCCGCGCAGCCGGCGCCTATGATACGAAGCCATGGTCGAGCCGTTCCTCCCTGACGACGAGAAGGTCGCCGCGATCCGCGAGCAGCTCCCGGCCACCGCCGCCGGCATCTACCTCAACACCGGTTCGGCGGGGCCGCTGCCACGGGAGACGGCCCGGGCGATGGCGGAGCTCGAGGACGTCGAGCTGCGCACCGGGCGCGCCGACCGCCACTACTGGCGCGAGTCGGCGGAGCGCATGGCCGAGGCGCGAGCGACGGTCGCGGCGGTGCTGGGGACCGAGACGCGGCGCATCGCCCTGGCCCGGGCCACGACCGAGGGCATGAACGCGGCGGCGTGGGCGATCGACTGGCAGCCGGGCGACAGGGCGGTCACGACATCGCTCGAGCACCCCGGGGCGCTCGGGCCGCTGTGGGTCCTCCGCGAGCGCCGGGGAGTGGAGCTGGCCGTGGCCGAGATCGGCACCGGCACCGATCCCGAGGCGGTGCTGGAGTCGCTGGACCGGGCCATCGTCCCGGGCACGCGGCTGGTGGCGTTGTCGCACGTGACCTGGGCCACGGGCGCGATCCTGCCGGTGGGACGCGTCGTGGAGCTGGCTCATTCGCGCGGGGCGCTGGTGGCCGTCGACGGCGCTCAGTCCGTCGGCGCCATCCCCGTCGCCGTCGAGGAGATCGGCGCCGACTTCTACTCCGTGCCGGGCCAGAAATGGCTCCTCGGCCCCGACGGCACGGGCGCGCTGTACTGCTCGCCGGAGATGCTGGCGCAGGCCCGCCTGACGTATGCCGGGTACTTCAGCTTCGAATCGATGGACCTGGCGGCCGAGGGCAAGCTCTGGGCCGAGGCGCGCCGGTTCGAGATAGCGGGCTTCCACCAGCCGTCCGTACTGGGCTTCGCCCGCAGCGCGGCCTGGCTTTCGATGTTCGTCGGCTGGCCCTGGATCCACGAGCGAGTGGCCGCGCTGGCCGGTCATGCGGCGACGACGCTGGCCGCGATCCCGGGAGTGGAGATCGTCACCCCGCCCGATCGGATGGCCGGCCTGATCTCGTTCCGCATCGCCGGCTGGGGCGCCGAGACTGCTCTCGAGGAGCTCACGAAGCGGACGCACTGCATCGCCCGAACGATCCCGCCGCTGGACGCGGTTCGGATCAGCCTCCACTTCTTCAACACCGAGGACGAGCTGCGGCGCTTCTGC
>Ga0316577_10001160_pt1 | contig 12069 bp, 11 predicted proteins | sample S5NA_FD_203073 | JGI IMG/M metagenome (GOLD analysis project Ga0316577, IMG submission 203073) | Rhizosphere microbial communities from salt marsh grasses in Alabama, United States - S5-7_050615r2r1 | ecosystem: Host-associated > Plants > Roots > Rhizosphere | place: USA: Alabama | collected... | reverse complement strand
CATCAGCGCGTCGTCGATGTGGAGGCGGCCGGCGGTGTCGACGAGCACAACGTCGTGTCCGACGGCGCCGGCCTCGGCCAGCGCCGACCGCAGGATGGCGGGGGCATCCGACTCGTCGGGATGGTGGACCTTGAGCCCGGCCCGGGTCCCGATCGTCCTCAGCTGCTCGCGGGCGGCCGGGCGCTGGACGTCGGTCGAGACGAGCAGGGGATGACTCCCCCGGTCCGCCAGCCATCGTCCCAGCTTGGCGGCGGTGGTCGTCTTGCCCGAGCCCTGCAGCCCGGCCAGCAGGACGACCGAGGGCGGGCGCGAGGCGGTCTGGATGCCGGGAACGTCGTCACCCCCCAGCAGCTCCACCATCTCGTCCCGCACCACCCGGAGGACCGCCTGGTCGGGGTTCAGGCTCTTGAGGATCTCCTGCCCGCTGGCCCGGGCCCGGACGCGCTCGAGCAGCTGCTTGACGACCCGGAAATGGACGTCCGCCTCGAGAAGGGCCAGGCGAACCTCCCGGAACGCGGCTTCGACCTGGGCCTCGGAGAGGAGACCCTGGCCGCGCAGCGACCGGAAGACGGCCTGCAGCCTCTCGCTCAGCGTTTCGAACACGGATACGCCACCCCGGTCGCCGGCACACACCCCTTCTAAGGGTCCTGGGCAGGTCCCGCGGGCGACCGTCTAGACACGGGCCAACCCAAGGCAATAGACCATCTTAAGGGGGGTCCCGGAGGCTGTCAAACAGCCGGTCGTCAGACGCTGCGAAGGAGGTGGCCCAGCTTGTCCTTCTTGGTCTTCAGATAGCGGCGGTTGGCCTCGGAGGGGACGATCTCGATGGGCAGGCGCTCGGTGATGCTGAGGCCGTAGCCCTCGAGCCCGACGAACTTGCGGGGGTTGTTGGTGAGGAGACGGAGGCTCCGGATCCCCAGCTCCACCAGGATCTGGGCCCCGATCCCGTAGTCCCTCTGGTCGGCCTTGAAACCGAGCTCCTCGTTGGCCTCGACGGTGTCCCGGCCCTTGTCCTGAAGCTCGTAGGCCATGATCTTGTGGACGAGACCGATGCCCCGGCCCTCCTGGCGGAGGTAGAGCAACACCCCGCGGCCCTCCGCCGCGATCCGCTCGAGTGCGGTGTGGAGCTGCCCCCCGCAGTCGCAGCGGGTGGAGGCAAAGATATCGCCGGTCAGGCACTGGGAGTGCACCCGAACCATGACCGGATCTCCCGTGCGGACGTCGCCCATCACCAGGGCCACGTGGTGCTTACCGTCCAGCAGGCTCTCGAAGGCGTGAACCCGGAAGGGGCCGTAGTCGGTGGGCAGGCTGGCCTCGGCGATCTTCCGCACGAGCCGTTCGTGCTCCATCCGGTAGTGGATGAGGTCCTGGATGGTGATCATCCGAATGGCGTGCTCGCGGCAGAAGGGCTCCAGGTGCCGCACCCGGGCCATCGTGCCGTCCTCGTTCATCACCTCGCAGATGACCCCGGCCGGGTAGAGGCCGGCGAGGCGGGCCAGGTCGACCGCCGCCTCGGTCTGACCGGCCCGCTGGAGGACCCCCCCGGCCACCGCTCGCAGCGGAAACATGTGTCCGGGGCGGGCGAGGTCCTCGGGGCCAGCCTCGGGGTCGACAGCGGTGAGGACCGTCTGGGCCCGATCGGCGGCGGAGATACCGGTCGTGGTGCCGCGCTTGGCCTCGATGGGAACGCAAAACGCAGTCCCGAACTTGGCGCTGTTCTGCTCGTCCCGAACCATCAGGGGGATCCGAAGCTCGTCGAGGCGCTCCCCCGTCATCGGGAGGCAGATGAGGCCTCGCCCGTGGCGGGCCATGAAGTTGATCGCCTCGGGTGTCACCTTCTCGGCGGCGATGGTCAGGTCGCCCTCGTTCTCGCGGTCCTCGTCGTCGACGACGACGACCATCTTTCCCGCCTGGATGTCCTCGAGGGCGTCGGGAATGGAGCTGAACGGCATCGTGAGATCCTCGCCGGGGTGCGGGGGCACCGGCACCTACAGCCCGCGGGCGGCCAGGAGCCGCTCCACGTATTTCGCGATCACGTCCGCCTCGAGGTTCACGAGGTCGCCCGGGCGTGCGTCCCGCAGGTTCGTGATCTCAAGAGTATACGGGATGAGGGCGACTGAGAAGGCGCGATCCCGCACGTCGTAAGCGGTCAGGGAGATCCCGTCCACCGAGACGGAGCCCTTCTCGACGAGGTAGCGCTCGAGCTCCTCCGGGACCTCGATCCGGATCTCCGCCGACTCCCCGAGCGATTTCATCTCGAGGACCCGGCCAATGCCGTCGACGTGGCCCTGCACGACGTGACCATCGAAGCGCCCGTCCGCCTTCATCGGCCGCTCGAGGTTGATCCTCACCCCCGGGCGGAGCCGCTCGCCGAAGCCCGTGCGGCGGAGCGTCTCCTCGGTCAGCTCCACGGTGAATCCCTCGGCGTCGGAGTCGACCGCGGTGAGGCAGCAGCCGTTGACCGCCACGCTGCCGCCGAGCGGAAGCCCCTCGAAGAGGCCGCCGACGTCGACCCGGACGACGAGCACGTCGCCCCGCCGATCGGCGGTGCGGACGGTGCCGGTGCCTTCGACGATTCCGGTGAACATGTCATCCAGTCCTTTCGATGAGGATCAGCGTCGCTTCCGGCGACGCTCGGGGGCCCACAGCTCGAACTGAGGCCGCCACGGCCACGGAAAGGGCGGCTCGTCGGGCACGGATCGCAGCCGCAGTCCGTCGCCGATCGACGCCGGGTCGGGCCCGCCGAAGGCGGGTCGGCTGCCGCGGCCGCCGAGCAGGAGCGGGGCCCGGAACAGCGCCACCTGGTCCACGAGCCGCTCCGCCAGAAACGAGCCCAGCACCTCCGAGCCCCCCTCGACCATCACGCTGGCGATCCCGCGGGCGCTCAGGACCTTCACGGCTTCCCCGAGCGAGACACGTCCCTGCGAAGCCGGGACCTCCGTGACCTCGACCCCGGCGCGCTCGAGCCACCGACGCCGCGCGGGCGAGGCCCGGCTGGTCAGCGCGAGGACCGGGGCCCGGGGGCTCGACGAACGGGCGAGACGGCTCGTGGCGGGGAGGCGCAATCGGGAGTCGAGCACGACGCGCACAAACGGCCGCCGTGGGCGGGGCGAGGGGAAGAGCAGGGGGTCGTCGGCGAGGACGGTCTCGATTCCGACCAGGACCGCGTCGTGCAGACGCCGCAGCCAGCGGGCTTGCCTCCGCTGGAGGGGGCTCGTGATCCACTTCGAGCGCCCGGAGTGGGTGGCGATACGGCCGTCGAGCGTGTGGGCAGCCTTGAGCAGCACGAAGGGTCGCCCGGTCCGCGCCGCCACGAGGAAGCGCTCGTTGAGCCGCTCCGCCTCGGCGGCGAGGACCCCGGTTGTGACCGCGATTCCGGCCCGGCGCAGCAGGGACAGGCCCCGCCCGGCCACGAGCGGGTGGGGGTCCCGGAGGGCAGCCACCACCCGGGCCACCCCCGCGTCCCGCACGATCGGCGCGCAGGGCGGGGTCCTCCCCTGGTGGGCACAGGGCTCGAGGTTGACATAGAGCGTCGCCCGCCGAGCACGCCCTCCGGCCCGGTTGAGCGCCTCCACCTCTGCGTGGGGAGCCCCGGCACGCTCGTGGACGCCCTCCCCCACCACCCGCTGATTCCTCACGACCACGCAGCCGACCGCCGGGTTCGGGTTCGTCTCCCCGAGCGCGCGAGCGGCGAGCTCCAGCGCCCGTCGCATCCAGCGCTCGTCTTCGATGCGGGTCACTCCGTTGTCCTCCAACCCATAGGGGATGGACCGGGCGCGGCGGGCGGGACCCGACGAGGACCGCAGCCTGCGTCCAGGCCCGGCGAGGACCGCAGGCGGGTGACCGCCGTGCCCGCCACCATCACTCGCCCCCCACGAGGCTCCGGGCGAAGGCCCCCGCATCGAACGGCAGAAGATCTTCCACGTCCTCCCCGACCCCCACGTACCGGATCGGCACCCCGAGCTCGCGCACCACCGCCACCGCGACGCCGCCGCGGGCGGTGCCGTCGAGCTTGGTCAGGACGAGACCGTTCACCCCACCGGCCTTTGCGAACTCGCGACCCTGGTTGAGACCGTTGCTCCCGACCGTCGCGTCGAGGACGAGCAGCGTCTCGTGGGGGGCCCCGGGGATCTCACGGTCGGCCACCCGTGTCATCTTGGCCAGCTCGGCCATGAGGTTGGTCCGGGTGTGAAGACGGCCCGCGGTGTCGACCAGCACGGCATCGTGGCCGCGGGCCCGCGCCGCGCGCAGGGCATCGGTGAGGACCGCCGACGGGTCGGCTCCCTCAGCGCCCCGGTGGAACTCCGCACCGGCCCGGTCGGCCCACACCTCGAGCTGCTCGGCGGCGGCGGCGCGAAAGGTGTCGGCGGCGCAGACGAGCACCGACCGGCCGCCATCGCGCCACTTCGCCGCGAGCTTGCCGATCGTCGTGGTCTTGCCCGATCCGTTGACGCCGACGACGAACACCACCCAGGGCCGTTCGGAGAACGGCTCGACTCTATCCGGGCGTTCGAGGGCGCTCCGGATCTGGTCGCCCAGGACGGCCTGCATGGCGGGCAGGCCACCCGAGGCGATCTCGCCGCTGCGCGCGGCCAGCACCTCGAGCGCTTCTTCCACCGCGGGCAGACCCATGTCGGCGGCCAGCAGTGCCTCCTCGACGGATTCGAGAGCCGCGGCGTCGAGGGGCCGGCGCCCGCGGACGAGGTCCTCGAGGGGCATCGTGAGCACCTCGCGTGTCCGCGAGAGGCCGCCCCGAAGGCGGTCGCCGAGCGCCACGACTAGATCTCCTCGTCGAGGGGCAGCCGCGCCTCCTTCGCGCGCTGGACACCCGCCGCGACGAGGGCGTTCGGACCCAGGGACACCGCGAGGTAGTACCCGTCCTTGAGCGGACAGATCACGACGCTGCCGTGCTCGTGACGCCAGACGAGATGGTCGATCCGGCCGGCATCCTGCCGCTCGGTCCCGCGAAGCGCCATGCCCAGGGTGATGCCGGCGTAGGCCCCGATGAGACGCTCTTTCTCCCCGAGATCGCCGGCTCCGACAACGAGCTCCCCCTGGGAGTCGAGCAGGAGCGCCGCGCGCACACCCGCCACGCGGGCCCGCAGGTTCTCGAGAATTCGACGGTAGGGCAAGGCTCGCTCTCAGTGGGGCAGGTTCGCCAGCGCCGCGGCCGCGGCCTGACCCACCGGCCCCGAGGGGTCTTTCTGCATGGCTTCCTCGAGGTGCGTCCGCGACTCGGCGAAGCGCCCGGCCCGGAAGCAGGCCTGGCCGAGGGCGAGCACCAACCGGGGGTCATCCGGCGCCTTCTCGACCCCCGACTCGAGCAGGATCACCGCCTCCTCGAGCCGGTCGGTCGCCACGAGCGCCTCGGCCAGCCCGAGGTAGGGGTCGGGGTAGGTCTCGCTGCGGCTGATGGCGGTGCGGAACCAGTTGATGGCCTCCGCGTAGTTCTTCTCGTCGAGGTACGCCTGGCCCAGATTGCGGGCCGAGATTTCCGGGGTGGGGTTCGTGGCGTCGCTGTAGGCGCTCAGGAACTCGTCTTTCCCTTCCTCGCGCTTCCCGGCGAGGATCAGGGCGGTGCCGAGATCGTTCCGCACATCGGTGTAGTAGGGGTTCAGCTTGAGGGCTTCGCGGAACTGCTTGATGGCGTCCTTCCACTCACGCTTGGCGGCGTAGGCCTGCCCCAGGCCCTTGCGGAAGTAGGGGTTCTTCGAGTCCGCGTCGACCGCACGCTCGAACGCCTCGACCGCGAGTTCGATGCGTCCCTCCCGGAGGTGGATCACCCCGGTGTTGAAGTACGACTCTCCCTCCGTCGAGCCCTGCGCGAGCCCGGGCACGGCCGGCGCGACGAGGGCCAAGGTCAGGGCAAGGAGTGCGGCGCAGGTGCGTGTGTTCATTTCCTCACACCGGGGCGGCGGACGCGTCGGCGGCCGCAACCGCGGCCTCCGGCGCCGTCCCTCCGCCCATCAGCACGTCGATTTCGAACTGGCGCGACGCCATCGAGGCCTGCCGGGCCTTGGCCGGCGTCACGTCCCCCGCCGCGAACGCCTTGTCGAAGGCGTCGACGCAATCGGGATCGAACTTCTTCCCGGACAGGAACTTCAGTCGCGCCACCGCGGCCTCGAAGGTCATCGCCTTGGAGTACGGCCGGTCAGTGGTCATGGCGTCGAAGGCGTCGGCCACGCTCACTATGCGGCCGAGGAAAGGGATGTCGTCCCCCTTGAGACCCTCCGGGTAGCCGCTACCGTCCACGTTCTCGTGATGCATGAGCCCCGCCCCTGCCTTCTCTTTCAGCAGCGGGACCGCGGCGAGGATGTGCAGGCCCTTGGTCGGGTGCTGCTTCATGATCTCGTACTCGTCGTCCGTGAGGGCGGAGGCCTTCCGCAGGATCTTGTCCTCGATGCCGATCTTCCCGACGTCGTGGATGATCCCCGAGAGATGGACCTTCTCCACTTCCTCGGCCGGCATCCCGAGGTGCTTGGCAACGCAGGCGGAGTAGTAGGCGACGCGTTCGGAGTGACCGCGCGTGTAGGGATCCTTCTCGTCGATGGCGTTCGCGAGCATGCGGATGGAGCCCATGAAGAGCTCCTTGTTCTCCCGGGCCGCCTGCCGGATCTGCTCGATCGCCTTCTCGATCTCCTCCCCCATCACGTTGAAGGCGTCGGCGAGCACCCCGACCTCGTTCTCGCTGCGGATGGCGACGCGGGTGCCGTAGTCGCCCCCGGCCAGTCGACGGGCGCCGTCGGCGAGGCGGCGGATGGGCCGGCTGATCTGCCCCGCGAACAGCGTGCCGAGAACCACCGCGAGCGCGGTGACAACGGAGACCAGAACCATCGACTGACGGAAGAGAACGTCGGCGTCGTAGTAGGCCGTCTTCTCATCGACCTGCACGATGGCACCCCAGCCCGAGTCGTCGGGGACGGCCCAGTAGGTGCCCAGCATCTTGCGCGCGCCTCCCTCGGCGGGGATGGAGAAGGGCACGGTCTCCCCGGTGCGCTGGCCCGACTCCCGGAAGAAGCGCACGATGTCGATCTCCGACATGTCGCCCTGCAGCGGGACATCCAGGTCGGAATGGGCGATGAGGTGGCCCCGGTTGTCGACGAGGTACACGTCGAGGAGCCCTCCCTCGCCGCTCTCGAGAGTCATCTGCCGGACGGGCTGCAGGCTCGCCACCGCGAGGACGACACCGAGGACACGTTCACCGGCTCGGACCGGCTCCCCGAGGACGATCACCGGCTCCTGCAACGACTGCGACACCAGCGGCACCGAGACCATCGAGGTGCCGTGCCGCCCCCTCTCGAACCCCTTCTGCAGCCACTCCTGGATCGCGGCGTCCTGCAGCTGGAGCCCGGAGACCGCGGCGTTTCCGCCGGTGTCGACGACGCCGACGTAGACGAGATTGGCGTCGTCCTGCAGGTACCGCTTCAGGGCCTCCTGCTCGCGCACCCGAGCCACGAGCTCGGAGAACGGCTGACGGTCGGCGTCGATCTCGAGCGTCCGGGAGACGGCGGCCACCTGGTCGCGCAGGCTCTCGACGTACAGCCCCACCTGGGACGAGAGGCCGCGGGCCTTGTCCTGCTGCATCTCACGCTGCGTGAGCTCGAGGCTGTCCCGGCTGCTCGTGACGAGCCGGTAGGACGTCCACAGGAGCGGCACGACACCGATCGAGAAGAGCAAGAGGAGTATGGAGATGAGGATGCGTCCCCGGCGGCGCCGGGGGCCGGAGGCCGTCATGGACCCGTGGCCCCGCCGTCAGCCTCAGGGGGCACCGGCGCGACCGTTTCGGGTCCCCCCCCTCCCAGCCGGCTCCTCACCTCGTAGGCCAGGATCTTCTTCTCCTTGCCCTTGACGTTGAAGGCTCCCAGCGGGTGGCAGTCGAAGGCGTCGCCCACGATCTCCTGGGTCCGCTCGCCCACGACGACCATGCCCGGTTTCGCCACCGCGCTCTCGAGACGGCTCGCGGTGTTCACGGTGTCCCCGAGCACCGTGTACTCCATCTTGTTGACGCTGCCGATCTCCCCCGCCACGGCCTTGCCGGAGTTGATGCCCATCCGGACCCGCAGCTCCGGGCCCTCCCGACGCTCCGCGTTCCACTCGGCGATGCGGTCCTGCATCTCGAGGGCCGCCTTGATGGCCCGGGCGGCGTGGTCGGGCATGTCGAGTGGGGCGCCGAAAACCGCCATGATCCCGTCGCCCATGTACTTGTCGAGGGTGCCCTCGTACTTGAAGATGACGTCGGTCATCCGGGAGAGGTAGTCGTTGAGGAGGAGCGCCACCTCCGAGGGGGTCATCTTCTCGGAGACGCTGGTGAATCCGGAGATGTCGGCGAAGAGGACGCTGACCTCACGCACCTCGGGATCTCCCAGCGCGGAGTCCTGCTTGTCCGAGGCCGCGAGAATGCGGCTCGCCACCTGCGGAGAGAGGAATCGGCCGAGGCGCTCGCGCTTCTTCTCCTCGGCCTGGATCTTCTGGTTGAGTCGGGCCCGCTCCACCGCCACCGCCGCGTAGTTGGCGAGCGCGGTGAGCACGTCGAGGTCGTTCTCGGTGAAGCAGTTGGTCAGCATCGGGGAATCGACGTGGATGATCCCGATGACCTGATTCTCGTTCCACAGCGGCGCGCACATGGCGCTGCGGATCCCGTGAAAGCGGATGGAGTCTCCGGCACCGAAGCGGGGGTCGACCATCGCGTCCGAGGTGAGGATCGCGACACGGTTCTCCATCACCCGATCGGCGATGGTCTTGGAGATCGTGATGCGGTCCTGGCCCCCGGACGGGTCGCGGTGCTTCACCACCATCGGCATGAGGCGCCCGGACCCGCCCTCCTCCTGGAGCATCAGGAACCCGCGGTCAGCGGGCACGTTCTCGAAGACGATGTCGATGACCTGATGCAGAACCTCATCGACCGGCCGCACGGAGATGAGCGCCTCCTTGGAGAGCTTGGTGAGGACCTTGAGGATCCGGTTGGCCTTCGCGAGTTCCTCGACATCGGCAGAGACCGGGCGCTGGTCCGTCGGCTCCTTGGGGGCGGGCGCCTCCTCGAGGAGACGCGAGACCTCCCCCACCGAGCGGACGATGGTGCCCGCCTCCTCGCTGAGCGGCTTGTCGTCGTCGAGGACGACCCGGCTCTCGAGGGCGTCGGTGAAGGTGATCTCGAACTTCCCGAGGTGGATGCGGTCTCCGGTGGTGAGGGCGGCCTCCATGACCTTGACGCCGTTGACCTGGGTGCCGTTCTTCGACTTGAGGTCGACGACCCGCACGCCGTCGTCGTCGGCGATGACCTTGGCGTGGTTGCGGGAGATGCTGGGGTCCCGCAGGATGATCTGGCACTCGGGCGTGCGACCGACAACCACCTCCCCCGAGGAGAAGGTGAACGTCTGGGGGGTGTCGCCGTCCTGGTAGGTCAGCCGATACATCGCTCCCGGGCCCGGGGATAGACGAACCCCCTCGGGACGAACAGTTTACTCTCTTTTGAGGCTCCGAAGCATGAGCGCCTCAAGCGCGTCGCGGGGTGAGGTGTCCTCGTAGAGCACGGCCTTCATCTGGGCGGCGATCGGCATCTCGATCCCCTCGCGCCGAGCCAGGTCGCAGGCGACGAGCGTCGTGCGCACGCCCTCGGCCACCAGGCCTGCCCCGGCGTCGGCGAGGGAGAGGCCGCGGCCCAGCCCCTGTCCGACCCGACGGTTGCGCGAGAGCGCGCCCGTGCACGTGAGCACCAGGTCACCGAGCCCGGCGAGGCCGGAGAGCGTCTCGGGACGCCCGCCGAGCGCCTCCGCGAGCCGGCCGATCTCAGCCAGCCCCCGGGTGATCAGGGCGGCCACCGTGTTGTGACCGAAGCCGAGGCCGTCGACGATCCCGGCGGCGATCGCGATCACGTTCTTGAGGGCCCCCGCAAGCTCGACTCCGACCACATCCTCGCTCGAGTACACGCGAAAGGTGCGGGTGGCGAGCGCACGCTGGATCCTCTGCGCGACGGCGTGGTCCTCTGCGGCGGCCACGACGGCTGTGGGCAGCGCCCGGGCGACCTCGAGGGCGAACGAGGGACCGGAGAGCACGGCACAAGGGTGGCCCGGCGCCTCCTCGGCGGCCACCTCGCTCATCCGTCGCAGGGTGTCCTTCTCGAGTCCCTTCGTGGCGGAGACGAGCACGGCCTCGGGGGGAAGGACGGGCCGCAGCTCGCGGTAGATTCTCCGGCTGAACTCCGAGGGCACCACGACGAGAGCTGCCTCCGCGTCCTCGAGGGCATCCCCGAGGCGGCTGAACGCGACAAGCTCCTTGGGCAGCGGCACGCCGGGCAGGAACAGGGTGTTCTCGTGCCGCCCATTGATGGCCTGCGCCACCTCCGGCTCCCGGGCCCAGAGGCGCACGGCCAGCCCGGCGCGAGCGCAATGGCTGGCCAGGGCCGTGCCCCAGGCCCCGCCGCCGACGACGCTCACTCTCACCGCGTCACCTCCCGGTTTCTCCCGCCCGGCGCTCGGCTCCCCCCCAGAGTCGCTGCAAGTTCGAGCGATGGCGCAGAACCACGAGCCCGGCGGTGAAGGCGGCCGCCCAGGCCACGGAGACGGAGCTACCGAAGACGAACGCGAGGGCGGCGAGGCCGACCGCTCCGACGAGCGAGCTCAGCGAAACGTAGCGCGTCGCGGCCAGCGTGAGAAGGAACAGGGTCGTGGCCACCAGCGCGGGTTTCGGGAGCAGCGGGGCGAAGGCCCCGAGTCCGGTCGCGACACCCTTGCCACCTTGGAAGCGGAGCCATACGGGGTACATGTGCCCGACGACCACGGTCGGCGCGGCGAGGGCGGCCACTACGGACGGCTCGGGAGCGAGCCACGTGGCGAGCCAGGTGGCGGCCGCCCCCTTGGCCGCGTCGAGCAGCAACGCGAGGACCCCGGCCGCCTTGCCCGCGCTGCGGAGGACGTTGGTCGCGCCGACGTTGCCGCTTCCGACTCGGCGGACGTCTTCGACGCCGAACGCCCGGGCGACGAGGAAGCTGAACGGGATCGAGCCGAGGAGGTACGCAGCGACGAGTGCGATCGCGGGGATCATTGTGGGGTCAGTCTACTCCGCGCCACCGAGCGGAAACCGATCGATCGGTGTATAGACGGCCCCGCCGGGCCGGAGGTCGCTGCGGAGGAGCGTGAGGATCTCCAGCCGGACGGCGCCGAGATCGGCGGGCGGCAGGGCGGGGCGCAGGACCCGCTCGCGAAACCGGGCGAGGGTGAGGTGCCCGCGGAAGGGTCGGCCCTCCGGGGGAAAACCGGCGGCTACCGCCGCGCGCTCGCACGCCGCCTGCAGCGCGAGACCCGGCGGGGGGACCTGGATCCCCAGCCAGAGAACGCGGGGAGGTTTCCCCGGGCCCGGGAACGTGCCGAGGGCGCTGAGGTGGGCCTCGAACGGCTCACAGGCGGAGGCGGCCCCGGCCAGGGCCAGGCGCAGCTGGTCGATCCGGGCGGGCGGGGTGTCGCCGAGGAAGCGCAGGGTCAGGTGAACGCCGTCCGGCCGGACCCAGCGTGCCCCGGGGACGCGCGGGCGGAGGGAGGCGATAAGCTCTCCGATGGCCCGCCGGACCTCGGGGGCTAGCTCCAGCGCCACGAAGGCCCGCACGTCGCGCGGGCTGCTCACCCCGGCTCCAGGCCGAGAAGGCCGCGGCGCAGCATCTCGAGCGCGACCTGCGTCGCCTGAAAGCGCACACGCTCACGCCACCCCGGGAAGCGCGCCCGCTGCACCCTCGTCCCGGCCGCGCCGTCGACCGCGATGAAGACGAGCCCGACCGGCTTGTCGTCCGTGCCACCCTCAGGACCGGCAATGCCGGTGATCCCGATCCCGATCTCCGTTTCCGCTACCCGCCGGGCGCCGTCGGCCATCGCTGCCGCCACCTCCTCGGACACCGCTCCCGCGCGATCGAGCAGCTCGGCGTCGACCCCGAGCTCCTGGATCTTGGAGCGATTCGAGTAGGTGACGAAGGAGCGATCGAGAAAGCCGCTCGCGCCCGGGACGTCCGTCAGCCGCGCGGAGAGGAGCCCGCCGGTGCACGACTCGGCGATGGCCAGGCTCAGCGCCCGTTCGAGCAGGAGT
>Ga0316577_10001159_pt1 | contig 12071 bp, 11 predicted proteins | sample S5NA_FD_203073 | JGI IMG/M metagenome (GOLD analysis project Ga0316577, IMG submission 203073) | Rhizosphere microbial communities from salt marsh grasses in Alabama, United States - S5-7_050615r2r1 | ecosystem: Host-associated > Plants > Roots > Rhizosphere | place: USA: Alabama | collected... | reverse complement strand
TTGATTCAGACCAGGAATTCTGGCTGGCAGCCAGGATCGAAGCCTCCCGTCGGATTGATACACTGAAACGCCAGCACCCACTGGCACGCGGACAACCGACTGCCCCAGGAAAATCCAAGGATGGTACGGCTGGAATTTATGCAGCACTTTACGAGGAGTTGACGACATCCTGGAAGCGATTGGTGGAGGATGCCACCCGCCTTGGATACGAATGTCCTGACCTGGGTCAAATACTGGACGAAGGCCAGAATTTACGCCGTAACTGGCATTTGAGCAGCCGCTCCTACCTGCGAGGTTACCTGGATAATGGGCTGTGGGGTGGTGATTTGCTCTGGGATGGCATTGCCCAGCATGCATTTACTGTATTCCTTTATCTATACACTCTCCCTGACAGCATCGTCCAACCTCTTCAAGATTTTATCTCCATGGAAAGGGACCTGCCAGATCTGAAAATTTTCAATAGCTACCTCTCTGGAAATGTTGAATTACAATCTGAAATTGACCAAATTTACAAGCTCAGTGACGAAGCCTATCAAGCCCTAATCCGCGCTAACCTCAGACTGGTTGTCAGCGTTGCAAAACGCTATATCGGCAGAGGGACTTCATTTCTTGACCTGATTCAAGAAGGCAATATTGGTCTTCTGCGTGCGGTCTCAAAATTCGACCCTGCCCGCGGGTATAAATTCAGCACCTATGCAACATGGTGGATCCGCCAATCAATAAGCCGCTCGATTGCGGACCAAGCCCGCACAATCCGGATCCCGGTTCACGTTTTTGAATCAATCAACCGCTTGCTGCGTGTCCAGCGCGAATTGATCCAGCGGCTAGGGCGCGAACCTACTAGAGAAGACATCGCACTTGAGGCAGGATATCTGGATCCAGAGGATCGACAGGTTGTCCTTGAGTCTCTGGGAAAATCCATGCCCATAGATGAGGACGTTCGCCGGCGCTGGGAACTAGCAACCGCTAAGGTTGATCGAATCATGCGCGCTATGGAAGAGCCGATGTCCCTTGAGAGCCCGGTCGGATTTGAGGACAGCAGCCAGTTAGGCGATTTTATTGAAGACCAGGACGCTGTCGAACCAATCGATGCTGCTGCCCGGGATATGCTTCGAGAATCGATCCAGGATGCCATGGCTGTTCTTACTGAGCGGGAGCGCCAGGTTCTAGAAATGCGCTACGGGCTTTTAGATGGAAGAGACCATACCCTGGAGGAAGTAGGACAGCATTTTAATGTAACCCGTGAACGCATCCGCCAGATTGAAGCCAAAGCCCTGCGCAAGCTCCGCCACCCCACCCGCAGCAGCCAGCTGCGCGACTACCTTAAGTAAGGTTAAAAGTTTGTGAAATTTGACGCTTTTGAACACGTATGATAAACTACTTTGACTTTTGTTTAAGCATTTATAATTATTTTATTAAGGCAGACTGCTTGGCTATTGTTTACCTGAAATGCGCGTCCCATCCGGCGAATAAATTGAACCGGACTTTTTTGAACGCCAGCATTTCACCCCAAAAAAACAGATAAATATACAACTCCAGGAGATCATAAGAGACCACTATGCTGCAAGAATATCTTCCTATCGCCGTACTGTTGGTCTTGGCGACCGGGCTGGCGGGGCTGGTTATCGCAATCGGTCATCTTTTTGGACCCCGCAGACCCACCCAGAGAAAATCCATGCCCTATGAATCGGGCATGCGTCCTATCGGGCCTGGAACCCGCCGCCTTCCTGTCCGTTTCTATTTGATTGCGGTGTTATTTATCCTCTTTGATATTGAAGTTGTTTTCTTCTTTCCATGGGCAGTAGTTTACAAAAAACTCGGTCTGTTTGGTTTGGTCGAGATGCTGATCTTTATTGTCATCTTAATGGTAGGTTATGTGTATGCGTGGAAGAAAGGAGCGCTTGAATGGGAGTAGAACAGAAACTGGGGGATTTTGGAGTGGTGACCACAACCCTGGAGAAAGCGGTTAATTGGTCACGCACCAGAGCGATGTGGCCAATGTTATTTGGACTGGCATGCTGCGCTATCGAGATGATGTCTGCCCAGGCTGCAAATTATGATATGAGCCGCTTTGGAATGGAACTGATGCGCGCCAGCCCGCGCCAGTCAGATCTGATGATTGTAGCCGGTAGGGTAACCCGGAAAATGAGCCCCGTCCTGCGCAGACTGTATGATCAAATGCCGGATCCAAAATGGGTAATCTCAATGGGAGATTGTGCATCCTGTGGGGGTATCTTCAATAATTACGCAATAGTCCAGGGGGTGGATGAAATTGTTCCTGTCGATGTATATGTCGCCGGTTGCCCGCCTCGACCAGAAGCGTTGATCCACGGTGTTGTAACCCTTTATGAAAAAGTTTACGGAGAAAAAGTAAAGGATTGGGCATAGACCTGTTATGGATGAAAAACTTGAAACTGTTGCTGAAAACCTTATCCAGCGCTTTGCTGCGGACAAGCAGGTCTTTAAAGACGAGTTGAGTCTAACAATCAAACCAGAACAGATAGTCAAAGTTTGTCTAGCTCTAAGAGACGAACACAATTTTGAAATCCTAACCGAACAGACTGCGGTTGACTATTGGCCAGAACAGACCCCACGCTTCCATGTGATATACAGGTTTCGCTCACTTAAACACAACCTGATAATCGGATTGCGTGTGTCTCTGGATGGCAATTTTCCCAAACTGCCAACCATCGAAGAAGTATACAAAAATGCAAATTGGTTTGAGCGGGAACTCTGGGATATGTTTGGCATTCAAGCCGAAGGTCATTCTGACCTGCGCAGGATTGTTTTACCACACGATTGGGAAGGACACCCGCTCCGGAAAGATTACCCACTCGGTTATGAAGAGGTGCAGTACTCTTTCAATTTTGAAGAAATCGACCTGCGCAAACCTTATGCCGAGGAATAATAGCACTTAATTTATTAAAAGAAAAAATCGATATGACTGAACAAACGCAGTTCATACTGACAGAATCATCCATGGATGAAATAAAACACCTGGTGACCGATCGCGCCATCCGGGGTGAGACTGTACTGCTGAACATGGGACCTCAGCATCCCAGCACACACGGTGTCCTCAGGCTGCTCCTCGAGCTTGATGGCGAAGAGGTAATCAACTGTATTCCGGATGTTGGCTTCCTGCACACAGGGATCGAGAAGAACATGGAAGCCAAAACCTACGAAAAATCCATCACGATGACCGACCGGTTGGATTACCTCAACAATCTGGGAAACAATCTAACATACTGCATGGCGATTGAAAAACTAACCGGACTCGATGTCCCCGAACGCGCCCAAGCGATCCGGGTGATCATGGCGGAACTGCAAAGGATTGCTTCCCACCTGATTTTCCTGGCGACAACCGGTTTGGATGTGAACGCCACCTCTGTCTGGATGTACTGCTTCCGTGAGCGCGAGATGATACTGGATATTTTTGAGATGTGCTCCGGTCAGCGCATGATGACCACGTTTATCCGGCCCGGAGGTCTCTGGCGGGATGTACCGGTGGAATTTGAAGAGGCTGTGCGCAAATTTATCAAAATTTTCCCGTCTCGCGTTGATGAATACGAAGCCCTTTTGACGAATAATCCCGTGTTTCTTGACAGAACAGTCAATATGGGGGTGCTCACCCCCGAAGATGCTCTCGCCTGGGGTGTAACAGGTCCTATGCTGCGGGCATCGGGTATAGATCACGACCTGCGAAAATCCAAACCATATTCCGGTTACGAGCAGTATGAATTTGACGTCCCTGTCCGCAGCGAGGGCGACACCTTTGCAAGATATATTGTCCGCATAGAAGAGATGCGCCAGGCAACCCGCATCATCGAACAGGCCCTTGATCATCTGCCGTTTGGACCAGTTCGCAGCAATAATCGAAAATACGTCCCTCCCCCGCGCTCTGAGCTTGGCATAAGCATGGAGGCGTTAATCCACCACTTCAAACTCTGGACCGAAGGTTACAACGTTCCAAAGGGATCGGTATTCGTATCGACCGAATCGCCGCGCGGCGAACTGGGCGTTTATCTGGAGAGTGATGGAGGCCCGAAACCCTATCGGGTGCACTGGCGCACCCCATCTTTCACAAACCTGCAGGTTTTGCCTCTCCTTGCCAGGAATCATCTCGTCGCTGATCTGGTTCTCCTGATTGGAACTGTCGATATTGTCCTTGGGGACGTCGACAGGTAATTAAACTATGTTGAGGAATTATGCTGGTTGAAAAATATGCGCAGGAAGTAAGTCAAATTCTAGCGAAATACCCGCCGGAAGAACGCCGGGCAGCTGTAATGCCTTTATTGTATCTGGTACAGCGTGATCAAATGTTTATCGACCGCAAATCTATGGATGAAGTCGCCAGCATACTGGGGATTTCAACTACAGATGTCGCCTCGGTGGTGGGGTTTTATACACTTTTCCATGACAAAAAAGGTGGCAAATTTTACATCCAAGTCTGCACGGATTTGCCCTGCGCACTACGGGGAGCGGACAAGTTCATGGAACAATTGTGTGAGAGATTGGGTATTGAGCCCGGCCAAACAACCCCGGATGGCCTTTTTACTGTGGAACCGGTGATGTGTCTGGCGGCATGCGACCGGGCTCCAATGTTCCAGCTACAATCCGCTGAGGGGCTGGAATACCACGAAAACCAGACTGTCGAAAACGCGCTTTCATTAATTGAAGGTTTGCGGGCACAGATAGCTCACAAGGGTGGATTGAAACGGAGGCAGGATCATGAATAATGAATCAGCTGGCGCTGGTTTTAAGCATATCCTTCTGCGCCATCGTGACCATCCCGATTTAGATAACTTAGAGATCTACCGCCAGAAAGGTGGATACCGCGCATTCGAAAATGTAGTTACTTCCATGCAGCCTGAAGAGGTAACTGAAATTGTGAAAGCCTCCGGCCTGCGAGGTCGGGGTGGAGCGGGTTTCCCAACCGGTTTGAAATGGTCTTTCATCGACAATAATGCCTGGCCGCATTATGTGGTAGCAAACGCGGACGAATCAGAACCTGGGACGTTCAAAGACCGGGAGATTATGGAGGGCAATCCATTCCAGTTCCTTGAAGGACTCGCAATCTGCGCCTATGCAATTCAGGCGAACACATCCTATATTTACCTGCGCGGAGAGTTCTGGAAGATTGCAGAAAACCTGGACCGCCAGATTGAAGCGCTTAAAATGGCAAGCTTGCTTGGGGAGAACCTGTTCAAAACCGGTTTTTCACTGAATATATACACCCATTTGGGAGCCGGGGCATATATTTGCGGTGAAGAAACCGCTCTGCTTGAATCGATGGAAGGAAAATTGGGCCAACCTCGTTTGAGACCGCCCTTTCCGCCTTCATTTGGCTTGTTCGGCAAACCCACTGTAATAAATAACGTCGAAACCCTGGCGAATGTTCCCCTCATAATCGAACACGGGGCGGATTGGTACCGAGGCATTGGTACCAAAATGAGCCCCGGACCGAAGATCTTCTCCCTTTCTGGTCGGGTAAACCGTCCTGGAAATTATGAACTGCCCCTCGGCACTACATTCCGGGAGCTAATATTCGAGCACGGGGGTGGAATTCCTGACGGAGGTTCCATAAAAGCGATTATGGCAGCCGGAGCAAGCTCTGCTTTGATCCCGGCTGACGACCGCGCTTTGGATACCCCCATGGACTACGAGAGCGTTCCCAGCCTGGGTGCCCAGCTTGGCTCTGCCTCAGTAATCATTATTGACGACACGGTCGATATCCCCTGGTTGATAAATAAGACAAACCACTTCTTCAAGCATGAATCTTGCGGAAAATGTACACCCTGCCGGGAGGGGACATACTGGATGACAAAAATCTCTGAAAGAATTGTCTCCGGTAATGCCACCTTTCAAGATGTGGATTTACTGCACGAAGTCGCAAGCCAGATACAGGGAAAGTGCCTGTGTGCCCTTGGAGAATTTGCGGTGGAATCAGTGCTGAGCGGCATTAATCATTTCAGTCCCGATTTTCAAGCCGCAACCAACGGAACGAAATCAACCTGATAAATGGAACGTGTCAGGTATTGGAGCAATGAATGGCTAAATTGGTGACATTGACAATCGATGGTGTCCAGGTGAGTGTGCCAGCCGGGACACTGGTTGTTGACGCAGCGAAAAAAGTCGGCATCGACATTCCTGTTTTCTGTTATCACCCCAAGATGGAACCGGTAGGCATGTGCCGGATGTGTCTGGTTGAAATTGGACGACCTCTTATCGATCGTACCTCCGGGGAACTTGTTCTCGAAGAGGACGGTAGCCCGAAAATTCAATTCGGCCCAAAACTTGAGACCGCATGTACTACCCGGGTTACAGAGGGAATGGTTATAAACGGGATGGGCGAAAAGGCTAAAGCAGCCCGGGATGATATCATCGAATTTCTGCTCACTTCACACCCGCTGGATTGCCCGATCTGCGACAAGGGCGGTGAATGCCCGCTTCAGAACCTGACAATTAAATTTGGCGCCGGGGAAAGCCGCTTTATTTACAACGAAAAAATGCACCTTGCCAAGCATGTCCCCCTGGGTGAATTAATTTACCTTGATCGAGAAAGATGTATTCAATGCGGGCGCTGTGTGCGTTTCCAGCATGAGATTGCCGATGACCCGGTGATTGACTTCTACAACCGCGGTAGATCGCTCGAAATTATTACCCTGTCAGAACCAGGTTTTGATTCGTATTTCTCAGGCAATACAACCGACATTTGCCCTGTCGGAGCGCTCACAACGGCTGATTTTCGTTTTGGCGCCAGGCCATGGGAATTAAAACCCGCAGCAACTATTTGCAGCCATTGCCCTGTCGGCTGCAACCTGACGATGAATATCCGGCGAGAAGCCGCTGCGGGGGGAGAATGGATCGTCAAAAGGGTTATGCCCCGCCAGAACGAAAGTGTGAACGAGATCTGGATCTGCGACAAAGGCCGCTTCGGACACCATTACGCCGGTAAAAGTGAAGGCGATAAAAACAACCCTGCACGATTAACCGAGCCGCTTGTACGAAAAAACGCTGATTCGAACCACGCCGGCGAGCTAGTCCCGGTAAGCTGGGATGAGGCACTTACAATAATCGCTGACCGATTCAAACAAGCAGGTGAAAACTTGCTGACTATCCTCGGCGGGCGCTTGTCAAATGAAGACTTGTTCAACCTCAACAAACTCACAGTTGGGTTGGGAGGCGAGACGGTCCAGTACTCGCACATGGCTGGAGGCGAATTTACCAGCAGGTATGGTCTTCCTCCTGGTTCCAACTTGACCGATCTCGGACCAGATGATGCCGTTCTTGTGGTAGCCTGCGATCTGGAGGAGGAAGCCCCAATCTGGTGGCTGAGGGTCAAGCAAGCTGCTGAACGTGGGGTAAAAGTCATTTCGTTGAATGCACGCTCAACAAAGATTGACCGGGTTGCATCATTCACCCTGCACTACCCATACGGTATGGAGACAGCTGCGGTACTTGCATTGCTGAACACACTTTCGACAAAACCGCTTGGCTTGCCCGAATCGGTCCAATCCCTGGCACAAGACCCAGCGTTTTTAAATGCGGCGAAAGTTTTTTCACAAGCGGGGAATGCCCTGGTTCTGTTTGGGAGCGATGGCGCTGGAGTGGAACAGTCTCAAGCTCTTGCCCAGGCATGCGCGAATCTGCTGGTCTCAACCGATCATGCCGGTCGAGTTAATAATGGATTGATTGGCGTCTGGCCCAGAGCAAACGACCAGGGCGCCTGGGAGCTCGGTTTGAGAACCCACTCAAATATCCACGAAAAAATCGAAAATGCCCAGGCGGTTTACATCGCCGCCGCGGATCCCGCCGGCGACGATCCGGCTTACCTGGGACTGACGGGATTTGGCGGAGATGCCTTTATTGTTGTCCAGGACCTCTACCTTAGCCAGTCCGCCCGACTGGCTGATGTTGTACTGCCTGCCCTGTCATGGATTGAGCGAGAAGGAAGTTTTACATCTGGAGATAGAAGGGTACAGCGCTTTTATCCTGTAATACCAGATATCGCCAAACCCATTCCAAAGGTCGAAAGCCAGGGAGTTATAAAGACATCTTTACTTACCGCTGGTGAAATGGTGCTGAGCGGCCCGCTGGCAGACTATGCAATTCCAGCCTTAATAGCTCAGAAAATCGGGGGAGAATTATCACTTCCTTTCGGAAGCGCATCCATTGTCTTCGATGAGATCGCCAGAACTGTGCCTGTTTTTTCAGGATTATCCTATAACCTTCTGTCAGAGACTTCCGAACAATGGCCGATCATCGGCAGGGAAGATCTTTATTACGGTGGTACCGGTTACGAGAATAACCAGGGGTTAGGGGCACAGCTTCCACTGGCTGAGACGGAGGAGAAGAGCAGTCTGCAACTATCTGGTTCCTCGGTTGAATTTATCCATATTCCCAGACTAGGACAGATTGCTTTCCCGGTAAACCGGTTGTATGACCGTGGACAAACCCTGATACATTCAAAACTTATCTTGGAACGTATTGGAGAACCTTTCGTAGTCATCAGCGCCATTGATGCGGAGCGTATTAGAGTAGAGGCAGGCGGAATGGTACAAATTTCGTTTGATTCAACCAGCACCAGTTCTAACGCATCTTTTTCTTCAGATAATAAAGTTATTGTTAAAGTTCAAATTTCTGAAGAATTGCCTGAGAGGGTTGCCCTGATCCCGCGCAGCTTTGGGATGCCTGGCTACAAACCGGTCCAGGTGGATATACGGAAAATTGAAAAGAGTGTTTGAGCTTGAAAAATGCAGGGAAATGAATATTTAACCACCAAGGAATTAATATGGAATTTGCCTTGATATTGGAATGGGTAATTAAATCCGTGCTGATGCTTGTGATACTGATAGTTGGTTTCGCATACACAACATATATGGAACGTAAAACACTGGCGCGTATGCAGGTACGATACGGACCAAACCGCGCAGGGCCGTTCGGTTTATTACAACCGGTCGCGGACGGCGTTAAATTGATTTTTAAAGAGGAGTTAATCCCCGCAAAAGCTGATAAATTAATCTTCCTCCTCGCGCCTATGCTGACTGTTATACCCGCGCTGGTCATGCTGGCTGTTGTGCCCTTTGGAGATACTGTAAACCTTTTCGGGCAGGAAATCTCCCTTAGCATAGCTGGAGATATCAATGTGGGAGTGCTGTACATCACTGCTATCGCTTCGATTTCAGTTTACGGGATTGTCCTGGCTGGCTGGTCATCCAACAATAAGTACGCCATGATGGGCGGCATCCGCTCGTCAGCTCAAATGGTCAGTTACGAATTAGCCCTCGGTCTGGCGTTCATCGGCCCGATTTTACTGGCCAGTTCGATGAGTCTGAATGAAATTGTACAGGCGCAGGGACGCATAACCTGGTTCATAATCCTCCAGCCAATTGGAATGATCATCTTCTTTCTGGCTGCCATGGCCGAGATTAACCGCTCCCCGTTTGATATGCCCGAAGCAGAACAGGAGTTGACCGCCGGTTACCATACAGAATATTCCGGTATGAAGTTCGCCCTATTCATGATGACGGAATATATAAAAATCATTGTTATTTCTGTAATATTTTCCACATTATTCCTGGGAGGTTACCTGGGACCTTTCGTTGACAAAGTGCCCTGGTTGGGTCCGGTATATTTATTCATAAAAACCTTTCTCCTGATATTCATTATTATCTGGATTCGGGCGACGATGCCTAGGATCCGCTATGATCGCCTGATGGCGTTTGGATGGAAGATTCTCCTCCCGCTAGCACTGGTAAACGTATTCTTGACGGGTGTTCTCATTATCCTGTTTCCAAATCTAATCCGATAAAAATGAGAGACGCCAATATCTCTGGAGGTTCGTAATGTTTGTGAAAGGGTTAGCAACCGGGCTGTACACAACCTTTCGCCATCTATTCAGAAAACCGGTTACATACCAGTACCCGGAAATAAAACGCCCCGTTCGACGAAGGTTTAGAGGTCGTCATTCCCTTCATCGCTACGATAACGGGCTTGAAAAGTGTATCGGCTGCTCCCTTTGTGCGGCAGCCTGTCCAGCAGACGCGATATTTGTTGAATCTGCTGAAAACACAGATGAAATCCGTTATTCTCCGGGTGAACGCTATGCCAGCACTTACGAAATAAATATGTTGCGGTGTATCTTTTGCGGTTACTGCGAAGATGCCTGTCCAACTGAAGCGATTGTCCTGGGTGACAATTACGAACTCTCATTTACAAACCGACGCGAAGCGATTTACACCAAGGAGATGCTGATCGTCCCGCTTAAAGAAGGCGCAAAACCCACCCCGCAGAAAGTCGAACCCGGTCTCTACACCCGTTCTGTGCCGGAAATGGAAGATCCTAAGGACTGAAATAAAAAGGGATTCAAAAAGGATGATCAATGTATGCAGAAACCCAAAAACCAGCTTTTATTTTGCGGAGAATAGTTCAGGGCTAATTCACATCTGGAGAAAAAAATGATTCCGGACATCATACTGTTTATCCTGCTTGCCCTCGTTGCTGTACTTTCCGCACTGGGTTTGCTGTTAAGTAAAAATGCTGTCTATTCGGCTCTGAACCTGATCCTGAATTTTTCTGCCGTGGCTGTTTTATATCTGATTTTAGGCGCGCCTTTCATCGCGTTGGCGCAGATTACCGTATATGCCGGCGCAATTATGGTGCTGTTCCTGTTTGTCATTATGCTTCTTGGAGCTGAAAGGCTTCCAAGTGCGGCAACTCTACCATGGCAGAGGCCTCTGGCAATATCATCTGCTGTTCTGCTGGCAGTACTTGCAATTTATGTAATTTTTATACGCCCTGTAACTTTTCCCGGTGCTGCTCCATTGACCCCAGAATTTGGATCTCCATTTGAAGTGGGTACCCTGCTTTTTGACAAATACCTGCTTCCTTTTGAAATTATCTCTGTACTTCTGCTGGTCGCAATGATCGGCGTAATTGTTCTGACAAGGAGGAGAGACCGGAAAAATAGGGGTTAAGCCGACGCGCAGCCTCACACCTTTTTTATTCCGGTGGAAATTGACCATGGTACCAATTGAATACTACATCGGCTTATCCGCCATTTTATTTATCCTCGGCGCTCTCGGTGTGTTAATCAGGCGGAACGCGATCATTATTTTTATGTCCGTGGAGCTCATGCTTAACGCGGCAAACCTGGTATTCGTCGCTTTTGCACGCTCCTTCCAGTCCCTGGATGGACAGGTTTTTGTTTTCTTCGTGATGGGTGTCGCAGCCGCAGAAGTAGCTGTCGGACTCGCTTTAATTGTGGCGATTTTCCACACAAAACAAAGCATCGACGTAGACCAGATGCACAATCTGGGCGGATAAAAATTACAGGGTTTGTCATAGCACAATGGTCGCCCCAGAAGATTTCCACAAGAGTGCTCTTATTTGAGGGATGCTTATGCTTTTAAGCGAAACGATTTCCTACGGCCCGCAGTTCTTTTATCTTGTACCTTTAGTAGTATTTCTTCCAGCGCTTGGACTGCTGATCAATATAGTATTTGGTTCCCGCATACCGGAAAAAGCAATCGGGGTGATCGCCAGCGCAGCAGTTGGGTTGTCATTCATCGTCTCGGTTCTGCTGGCGTTCTCTTTAAGTGGTCATCCAGAAGGGGCTATCGTTCCAATTCGCTCATGGATTTCAATCGGTGAGCTAAATATTAACTGGGGTTTCAAAGTAGATACCCTTTCCGTTTCGATGATGCTGGCTGTTTCCCTGGTGGGCACCCTGATCCACATTTATGCCATCGGGTACATGCACGACGACGTCCGCTTCCAAGGTGATCCAAGCCGCTACCAGCGTTTTTTTGTATTCATGAACCTCTTTATTGTGATGATGATGATACTGGTCAGCGCGGACAATTACATGATGCTCTTTGTCGGGTGGGAAGGCGTCGGTTTGTGCTCCTATTTGCTGATCGGATTCTGGTACGACAAAGGTGAAGACGGGATCGGAAATGCTGTTGCGGGAAAGAAAGCTTTTATTACAAACCGGGTGGGTGACTTTGGATTCCTGCTGGCTATGTTTATCATGTTCTGGGCTTTCGGTACATTTGAATTTACTGCGGTCT
>Ga0316577_10001157_pt1 | contig 12073 bp, 11 predicted proteins | sample S5NA_FD_203073 | JGI IMG/M metagenome (GOLD analysis project Ga0316577, IMG submission 203073) | Rhizosphere microbial communities from salt marsh grasses in Alabama, United States - S5-7_050615r2r1 | ecosystem: Host-associated > Plants > Roots > Rhizosphere | place: USA: Alabama | collected... | reverse complement strand
ACTCGAGGGATTCGGCGAGCTGTTCCGAAGCCTCTCGTTCGAAGAGATCGGCACCTCCACGTTGCAGTCGCGGGCGATCGGGGGGCTTGCAAACGGGACCTTCGTCTTCTGCCTCCCGGGCTCCAGCGGAGCCTGCCGCACCGGGTGGGATCGAATCCTCTTGCATCAGCTGGACAGCCGTACGCGGCCCTGCAACTTTGCACAGCTCATCCCGCGACTGCTCGAGCGCTGAGACACCCCATGCCGATCACCGACGCCTGCGGCTCCGACCGGACGGCACAGACCGCGCTCAGCAAAGAGCAGGCCTTGGGGCGCCTGCTCGCGCGGGTCGAGCCGATCGGCGAGACCGAATCTCTGGCGACCGCCGATGGACTCGGGCGGGTGCTGGCCGAGCCCCTGGTCAGCGCCATCGAGGTTCCGGCCTGGGACAACAGCGCCATGGATGGCTACGCGGTCCGGCATGCCGACCTCTCGAGCCGCGGCGGGCGGCTGCGGGTCGCCCAGCGGATCCCGGCCGGAGCGACCGGGAGCTTCCTCGAGCCGGGCACGGCTGCCCGGATCTTCACCGGCGCACCCGTCCCGGCGGGTGGCGACACCGTCGTGATCCAGGAGGTTTGTGAGGCCTCGCACGAGTGGGTGCGGATTCCGCTTGACTGCAAGCCGGGCACGAACATCCGCCGCGCGGGGGAGGACATCCGCGCAGGCGCTGAGGTCATCGGCCGCGGCACCCGTCTCGCCCCCCAACACCTCGGGCTCGCGGCATCGGTCGGTGTTGCGCGGCTGTGCGCCTTCCGGCGCCTGCGTGTGGCGGTCTTCTCCAGCGGCGACGAGCTGGTGATGCCGGGAGAGCCGCTTGGACCCGGGCAGATCTACAACTCCAACCGATTCATGTTGCTTGGACTCATACAGCGGCTCGGCTGTGAGGTCATCGACCTGGGCATCGTCGAAGACACCCTGGACGCCACCGAGCAAGTGCTGAGCCGCGGCGCGCGCGAGGCCGACCTGGTCATCGGGAGCGGCGGGGTCTCCGTCGGCGAAGAGGACCATGTCAGGGCCGCGCTCGAGCGCGTCGGTACACTCGAGCTCTGGGACATCGCGATCCGTCCCGGCAAACCCCTGGCCTTCGGCCGCATCGGCGCAACGCCCTTCATTGGGACACCGGGTAACCCGGTCTCACTGTTTGTCACCTTCTGTCTCTTCGGCATTCCCGCGATCCTGCGGCGGCAAGGCGTAGGCGGTGACCTCCGCCCGGTCACCGTAAAAGCACGGGCCGGCTTCGATTGGCCCCGGCCGGACAGACGGCGCGAGCTCCATCGGGCGCGGATCCAGACCGCCCCAGACGGAGTCCCCGAGATCCTGGTCTTCCCCAGCCGGTCGTCGGCCGTCCTCTCATCGGTCGTCTGGGCGAACGGTTTGGTCGAGATCCGCGAGCGCCAAGTGATCCAGCGCGGCGACCTGGTCGACTTCATCCCCTTCGAGGGGCTGCTGTCACCCTGAGGCCCTGAGACCCTGATCGATCCGCGCACAAGGCGACGATCAGCAGCGGGGCTGATCGCGGCCCTCTACCCTGGGCCGCAAGAGAATCCGCAGCGGCCGCGGCTCGTCAAAAACGGACACCGACATGATCGACATCCTCTATTTCGCCCGGCTCAGAGAAGTCATCGGACGCGCGCATGAGAGACTGGAGCTGCCCTCGGGCGTCGACTCGATCGCGAAGCTGGTGGCCCTCCTGCGCACCCGCGGCGATCCCTGGGCCACGGCATTAGGTGGGCGACAGCCTGTCCTGACGGCAGTCAACCAGCAGATCGCTCACCCGGAGACACCGGTTCGGGACGGCGACGAGATCGCCCTCTTCCCGCCCGTCACCGGCGGCTAAGCGGATTTCGCCTCGAGCGGGAGTCTAGCGAGCCCCGAGAGGACCGGTTCAGAAGTCGTCGAAGCCGTCGAAGTCGCCCATGTCGCCGTCGTCCATCATCTGGGCGTCGTGCTCGGCGTCCAGGCCCGCATCCCCCGCCGGCGCCTCAGCCGCCTGGGTCTCCTCGTCGGCGAACAGCCCGGTCAGCAGATTGGCCATCATCACGCCGCCCGCCACGGCCACCGCCGTCTGGAGCGCCGACCCCAGGAAACCGCCGGCGGCTTGATCGGCCGGGCCTCTCGGCTTCGTCATGGCTGGGCCGGTCGACTGCGGCGGCCGGCTCGACGCTTCGCCCGCCGCGGAGGCGCCGAAGAGACTGTCGAGGAACCCGCCGCCTGACGGAGGGTTGGCCAATTGCTGCTCCAGCTCCCGCACCCGCTGTCCAAGCTTCTCCAGCGCGCTTTCCTGGACCAGGATGGCCTGTGCCATATAATAGGGCGCCGCCGGCTGTCTCTTGATGGCGGCGGCGATCTGCTCCTCGGCGGTCTGATCGCGCGGACCGGTTTGGTGCTCCGCCTGTCTCAGCTTGGCGAACAGCGCGTCAATGATCTGCTCATCCCGACGAACCCGCTTGGCTTGCGCCATGGCTTCACCTCCGCAAGTTGGATCAGACAACCCCTCTGGGCACTCCGGCCGATATCGGGTCGAGGGCGGAGACTCCAATGAGGGGAACGGCCGCGACCGGCGTCCGGCCCACCCGGCTCCCGCCTCCCGGATGGCGCCTGGACCGACCCCGCGCCCATGACATCGACTAGGAGGACCGAGGCAGAGCCGGCACGCAGTGGCCGGGGGGCATGCGCACCGAGCGACGAGGCCGGGTCACAATCGGCGAGTCGGCGCGGGATCAGGGTGCGGGTGGTCTGATCGATCTCCGGGTGGGAAACGTGAGGCGTGAGGTTCAGCCCGGGCGACCTCGCTATCGGCCGATTCGCTCAGGGTGCACGCTCCCCCCGTCGCGTCGCGGGGGATTGGACCGGCGACCAGGGCCGGAAAGCGCGTCGTTAGCAATCCCGTTCGCTTAGAATGGCGCCATCCGATCGGCAAAACGGGGTGAAGATGGAATCCTTTCGCGGCACGACGATCCTCTCGATTCGGCGGGGCGGCAAGGTCGTGATCGGGGGCGACGGCCAGGTCTCGCTCGGACAGACGGTGATGAAGGGCAATGCGCGCAAGGTGCGCCGCCTCTACAAAGGCCAGGTGATCGCCGGATTCGCCGGCGCGACGGCCGACGCCTTTACCCTCTTCGAGCGCTTCGAGGGCAAGCTGGAGAAGCATCAGGGGCACCTCACCCGAGCGGCGGTTGAGCTCGCGAAGGACTGGCGGACCGATCGCATGCTGCGTCGCCTCGAGGCCCTGCTCTGTATCGCCGACGCGCGGGCCTCCCTGATCATCTCCGGGACCGGTGACGTCGTGGAGCCGGAGGACGACCTCATGGCGATCGGCTCCGGCGGCGCCTTCGCGCAGGCGGCAGCCCGCGCACTGTTGGAGAACACCGAGCTCGGCGCCCGCGAGATCGTCGAGAAGGGCTTGAACATCGCGGCGGACATTTGCATCTACACCAATCACAACCTCGTGCTCGAAGAGCTGGACTCGGCGCCCTGAGGCGCCCCATCCGGCGACCCGCCCCGGGCGCCCATCCCACGGACAGATCCAGATGTCGGAAATCACCCCCCAACGCATCGTCGCGGAGCTCGACAAACACATCGTCGGCCAGGATGAGGCGAAACGCGCCGTGGCCATCGCCTTGCGGAATCGCTGGCGGCGCGCCCAGATCCCCGAGCCCATGCGCTCGGAGATCACCCCCAAGAACATCCTCATGATCGGCCCGACGGGTGTCGGCAAGACCGAGATCGCGCGCCGTCTGGCGCGCCTGGCCAATGCCCCGTTCATCAAGGTGGAAGCGACCAAGTTCACCGAGGTCGGCTACGTCGGCCGGGATGTCGAGTCAATCATCCGCGACCTCGCCGATGTGGGCGTGAAGCTGGCCCGCGAGCAGGAGATGGCCAAGCTCGCCGGACAGGCCGAGGCCGCCGCCGAGGAGCGCATCCTCGATGCCCTCCTGCCGCCGCCTTCGAGCTTCGAGGAAGAGAGCCGCTCGACCACCGGAGCCGCGACCCGCGAGAAGTTCCGTGAGCGGTTACGGGTGGGCGAGCTCGATGAGCGTGAGATCGAGATCCAGGTCTCGGCCTCGCCGATGGGGGTCGAGATCATGGCGCCACCCGGGATGGAGGAGATGACCAGCCAACTGCAGGGACTCTTTCAGAATCTGGGACAGGGTCGCATGAAGCGACGCAAGCTGCGCATTCGCGACGCGCGCCAGATCCTCCGGGACGAGGAGGCGGCCAAGCGGGTGAACGATGAGGAGCTGAAGCTGCGCGCCATCGAAAACGTGGAGCAAAACGGCATCGTCTTCCTCGACGAGCTCGACAAGGTCACCAAGCGCGGCGAGGGGATGGCCGGGGCCGACGTCTCGCGCGAGGGCGTGCAGCGCGACCTGCTGCCGCTCGTGGAGGGCAGCACCGTGTCGACCAAACACGGCTCGGTACGAACCGATCATATCCTCTTCATCGCCTCCGGCGCCTTTCATCTCTCGAAACCGTCGGATCTCATCCCGGAGCTGCAGGGCCGGCTGCCGATCCGTGTCGAGCTCAAAGCCCTGACGACCGAGGACTTCGTGCGGATCCTCACCGAGCCGGACGCCTCCCTGACCGATCAGTACCGGGCACTGTTGGCAACAGAAGGCGTCGGGCTCGAGTTCACCGAGGACGGTATCCGCCGACTCGCCGAGATCGCCTGGCAGGTCAACGAACGCACCGAGAACATCGGCGCAAGACGGCTGCATACGGTTCTCGAGCGACTGTTGGAGGATGTCTCCTACAACGCATCCGATCTGGACCGCGTGACGGTCACCGTCAACGCCGCGTATGTCGATCAGAACCTCTCCGGACTCGCGGCGGATGAGGACCTCTCGCGTTACATCCTTTAGCCCCCATTCAGCACAGGGCGGTCGGTCTCCTCAAGGAGACTGGGGGTCTGCTCAGACGCGAGGTCTCGTATGTACGCGACTTGAGTCAACGTCGCCCCTGACCCGATCCACCTGATACAGAACGCCCACGGCAATCTTGCCGGCGCAGGAGAAACCCATGCCGACACCCACCGAGCTCAACCTTCATCAGCAATCACGCGTCCTCGAGATCACCTTTGACGACGGCTCCCACTTCAGCCTGCCGTGCGAGTACCTGCGAGTCTACTCGCCCTCGGCGGAGGTCCAAGGCCACGGTCCGGGCCAGCGCGTGCTCCAGCTCGGCAAGGAGGACGTCGGGATCGACAAGATCGAGCCCGTCGGCAATTACGCCATCTGCCTCCACTTCGACGATCAGCACAACACGGGCATCTATTCATGGGAGTATCTCTACAGGCTCGGCGTCGAGCAGGAAGGCCTCTGGAAGGCTTACCTGGACGAGCTGGAGAAGGCCGGTCACAAGCGCAAGACCCGACCGTCCTAAGCGGCGACATCGCGCGACGGCTCCCTGCCTACCCTGATCCAGGCGAGCCCCCTCAGCAGCGCCGAACCGGGTTTGTTGTAAACTAGCCGCCGATTCCGCCGCGGGGAACGCAGCATGGCCGACCAGAAGACCACGCACTTCGGGTATCAGCAGGTTCCGGTCGAAGAGAAGGCGACGCGCGTGCGCGCCGTGTTCGACTCGGTCGCATCCCGTTACGACATCATGAATGACCTGATGTCGCTGGGTATCCATCGACTCTGGAAACGCCATACGATCCAGTTGGCGGGCGTGCGCCGCGGCCAGCGGGTGCTGGACCTCGCCTCCGGCACGGGCGACCTGGCCGAGCGTTTCTCGGGTATCGTCGGACCTCAGGGGCTGGTGGTCATGTCCGACATCAACGCCTCCATGCTGCGCGAAGGGCGCGAGCGCATGATCAACCGCGGGCGGGTCGGCAACCTGCACTATGCCCTGATCAACGCCGAGCGGCTGCCGTTCCCATCCGACCAGTTCGACTGCGTCACCATCGGTTTCGGCCTCCGCAACGTCACTGACAAGCAAACCGCGCTCGAGGAGATGCAGCGCGTGCTGCGGCCGGGCGGGCGGGCGCTGATCCTCGAGTTCTCTCACCCGGTCAGTCGCCCACTCAGTCGGGCCTATGACCTCTATTCGTTCTCCGTCCTCCCGGCGCTGGGTCGCCTGGTCGTCAACGACCCCGACAGCTATCGCTATCTCGCCGAGTCCATCCGCATGCACCCGGACCAGGAGACGCTGCGGGCGATGATGGAGGAGGCCGGGTTCGAGCGCTGCGAGTATTTCAACCACAGCGGCGGCATCGTCGCGATTCACCGAGGCTACAAGCTGTGACCGAAGGCATCCAGATCCCGGACGCAGTGCTGGCCGTGATCGAGCAGGCGCTGAATCGCTACATTCAGCTCGACCCGGAAGGCGCCGCCGGCTTCAGCGCCTTGGACGGTCGGATCATCGCAATCGAGATCAAGGGGTTCGGGACGCGCGTGACCGTCATCCCGAGTCGCGAGCGCCTGCAGCTGTTCGGCGGATATGATGCCGAGCCGGATTGCCTGATCCGGGGCACCCCGCTGGGACTTGCCCGGATGGGCGTGGCCGAGCGCAAGGAGACGCAGGTGATCACCGGCGAGGTCGAGATCGAGGGCGACACCAGTCTGGCCCAGGCGTTCAGCCGCGCCCTGGCGGGGCTGGAGGTCGACTGGGAGGAGCAGCTCGCCCGGGTCATCGGCGACCCTTTCGCCCATCAGGTCGGCAACCGGGTTCGGGCCGCCGCGCGCTGGGGTGAGCGGACGTCCGAGTCCCTGACCGCGGACCTCCAGGAGTATCTCCAGGAAGAGTCCAGACTCCTGCCGACCCGTTACGAGGTCGAGGCCTTCCTGGCCCAGGTCGACACCCTGCGCGATGACGTCGAGCGTGCCGAGGCGCGCGTCGAGCGGCTCGCCCGAAGGCTTGCGGGGCCCGGCAGCGAGGCATGATCGGACCCCGTCAGGCCCTGCGGCTGTTCCGCATCAACTGGGTCCTGCTGCGTCACGGACTCGACGAGGTCATCCTCGCGACCCATCTCTTTCGGCCCTTGCGCTGGGTCATGTACATCACACCCTGGCACTGGGTCCGGCGCGATCTCCCCGCCTATCCCGTGCGCGTGCGCCTGGCGCTCGAGGACCTCGGGCCCATCTTCGTCAAGTTCGGACAGATCATCTCGACCCGGCGCGACCTGCTGCCGGAGGACCTGGCCGTCGAGCTGGCCAAGCTCCAGGACCGGGTGCCACCCTTCGACGGGGGCGAGGCACGCGCGATCATCGAGAAGGCCTGGGGCCGCTCGGTCGATGATGTGCTCGACGCGTTCGACCCCGTCCCGCTCGCCTCGGCCTCGATCGCACAGGTACACACCGGCCGGCTGAAAGACGGTACCGAGGTGGTGGTCAAGGTCCTGCGTCCCGGCATCGAGCGGACCATTCGTCAGGACCTCGGGCTGATGTACACCATCGCCCAGCTGGCCGAGCGCTATTGGAAGGACGGGCGCCGGCTCCGCCCCGTCGACGTGGTCCGCGAGTACGAGAAGACCATCTATGACGAGCTGGACCTGCAGCGCGAGGCCGCCAACGCCTCATTGCTGCGTCGCAACTGGATCCACAGCGAGATGCTCTATGTCCCCGAGGTCTACTGGGACTGGACCCGACCAGGCATCATGGTCATGGAGCGCATCTATGGCACACCGGTGAGTGAGGTCGGGCGCCTCAAGGCCCAAGGCGTCAGCATGAAACAGCTCGGCGAGCGCGGGGTCGAGATCTTCTTCACCCAGGTGTTCCGCGATAACTTCTTCCATGCCGACATGCACCCCGGGAACATCTTCGTGGAGCCCTCTGGCCGCTACATCTCGATCGACTTCGGCATCGTCGGCACCCTGACCACCGAAGATCAGCGCTATCTCGCCGAGAACCTGCTCGCCTTCTTCGAGCGCGACTACCGGCGGGTCGCCGAGCTGCACGTCGAATCGGGCTGGGTGCCGCCGGGCACCCGTGTCGACGAGTTCGAGTCGGCCATCCGGACCGTCAGCGAACCGATCTTTGAGAAACCCCTGGCCGAGATCTCGTTCGGTCACTTCCTGGTGCGCCTCTTCCAGACCGCGCGCCGGTTCGAGATGGAGATTCAACCCCAATTGGTGTTGCTCGAGAAGACCCTGCTCAATATCGAAGGACTCGGCCGTCAGCTCTACCCGGAGCTGGATCTCTGGACCACGGCAAAGCCCTACATGGAGCGGTGGATGAAGGAGCAGGTCGGCATCCTAGGGCTTCTCCAGCGGACGCGGAAGAACGTCGTCTCGGTCGCCGACCAGACGCCCGAGATCCCGCTGATGGCCTACCGGATCCTCAGCACCTACGACAAACGTCTGCGCGCCGCCGAGGCCGAATCCATGCGATCCAGTGGCCGGGCCCGTTCCCAGGTGCCAGTCGCCAGCGTATGCCAGTCGGTCCGCGCCCTCGGCGGCGCTACCGTGGTCGTCTGTGGCACACTGATCCTTCTGCTGGGCCCCGGTCCTTGGCTACCGGCCACAACCGGGGCCGCCTTGGTGGTGGGCTGCTACTTGGCAGGGGCGCTGCTCTTCTACTTCGCCGGGCGGCAGGCCTAGGAGCCGGCTTCACTGGGCAGCCAGGCCCGGTCGAGCACCCTCGACAGGGGTACCGGACACTCTGCTGGGAATGCCGATAACGGCAGCCCGGTATGACGCGCGGCAGCGTATCGGGCCTTGTGGTAAACACCTTCCAGATTCGATTCAGCCGCCTCGGCTAAACCAGGTGCAATGCCAACCGCACGCTCGATCTGAATCCTCCCCTCATCGATGAGGTCCCGCCAACGCTCCGACCTCTCCCGAGGTCGATACTGCCATTTGAGCAACCGCAGTAAGAGCAGGGTCAGCTGATCCTCGATGGAGGACGAGTCCTGATGTCCGAGGGACTCAGCCTCCGCCAATAGACGATTCAGGTCGACATCCTCCCAGCGGCCAGCTCTCACTAGTTGGGCGGTCTGAACCGCCCAGTCCGGCTTTGCCTCGGCATTATCCCCGGGCAGGGGCGTGGCCGAAGAATGCGCAGCCCCTTTCTTCCGGCCCCCAGAGGATGCAGGCGAAGCCTGAGGCCCCACCGGATTCGTCAGGCTGTCGCGCATCCTCCGGTACTGAGTCAGCACGTCCTTGGTCGTACCGGCGCCGATCACCCGGCCATGCTCCATCAACAACGCCTTGGTGCACATCCGGGAGATCAGCGCCTCGGAATGGGACGACAGCACGATGATGGAGACCTGTTCCGTGAAGAGCTTCAAGCGCTCGCTCGCCTTCTGCAAAAACGCCGCGTCCCCGGCACCGATCCCTTCATCGAGCAAGAGGATCTCAGGTGCGACGGCTGTCGACACCGCGAAGGCCAACCGCATGCGCATACCGGCCGAATAGGTGCGAATCGGCAGGTTTAGGAAGTCGCCGAGCTCCGTGAATTCCGCAATTTCATCGAGACGTGCACGGATTTGGGCGCGGCTCAACCCCAGGTAGAGCCCACGCAGGATAATATTCTCGTAGCCGGTGCTCTCCGGATCCATCCCCAAGCTGATATCGAATAAGGGCACGGTCGAGCCCTCGACCAACACCTTTCCCTCATTCGGCTCGTAGATCCGGGCTAGAACGCGTAGCAGCGTGGTTTTACCCGCGCCATTGTGCCCCACCAAACCGATTCGATCCCCGCTGCGAAGCGTCAAATCGACATCCTGCAAAGCCTGCACGACGGAGATCTTGTTGGATCCGGATTCGGAACGGATCTGCCCGCCCGTCGCACTCTGGATCAGGCGATTCTTGATCGAACGCGTCGCCGCGCTGTAGACCGGAAAAGACACAGACACCTTCTCGAGTGTGATCGATGCCATCGTCTCTGCCCTCAAACCCAGTAGGCGATCCGCCAGCGGTAGGCGGAGTAGAAAAAGAGCGTGATCGCCCAGCCGAATACCGTGATGAGCAGGACGGCCACCCAGTTCTCCAAATCTGGGACATGGCCCAACATCGGCGCGCGGAGGATCTCTACCATGTGATAGAAGGGATTGAGGTCCAGAAACAAGGCACGGTCGGGCAACATGTCAGGCCGCCAGATAACGGGCGTGAGGAAAAAGAGGACCTGAACGATGCTTGCGATGATGAGCGGCACATCGCGAAAACGTGCACTCAGGAGTCCGAAGAAGAGCGCAATCCAGAATCCGTTGACGAGAAGCATGAACAGCGCCGGGACCACCCAAATCGAATTCCAGCCCAAATCGACGTCGTACCACCAGGCTACCGCCAGAAAGATCCAAATATTGTGGGCAAAGGCAATGAGGGAGGACCAAACCTCCCGATAGGCATAGATCGAAACCGGCGCATTGAGCTGGCGAATCATCCCCTCGGCCGCGATGAAAGCATTACATCCACCGAGGATCATGGCCGAGATCAGGCCCCAGACAACGAAGCCCGCTGCGAGGAACGGCAAATACTCATGCAGGTCCTGGCCAAAGATCTTGCCATAGAGGAGACCGAGAGCGAATACCATGACGCCCATGGAGATGGTGATCCAGAACGGACCCAAGGTCGAACGGCGATAGCGCTGACGCACGTCGTGCAAACCGAGCGTCCCCCAGAGCTCTCTGCGCCGCCAACCCTGCAGGATGTCGAAAAATGCCTTATGAATCTGCTCCCATTTCATCCCATGACGAAGCTGCTGAGCGAGCGGCGAGCGGGGCTTCTTGGAGTCAGAGGTCATCGGTTGGCGTCCCCACTACAATCCTGCGCATTGCATCTGTTCTCGAGCAGCGGCGCGGCATCCGACCGCGTCGGTACGCACACAGCGGGGGGCACAGGCGCACCAAGCCCGGCGCCCGCCGGCAACCAGCCGGACCTCTGACCTCGACCAGACGAACCCTGCTCTTGAGTCCGCGGTCACCAATCTCCCGTGCATGACAACCCGGCACCAAGTGCCTTAAGCTCATCTCACCCGACGTCGCGCAGACCATCGCCTCGGGCTATGAGGCGCGCGACTGCGCGGCGCAAACCATTCGATCAGGATCGCTCTCCTTGGTCACGTGCGAGGCAAAGATGACCAGGGCAAAGGGATCGCGCCTCGTTCATGGCCCCGAATCCGCAATCACAATCCAATCTGACTGCCCTGGCACGCGGACCTGGAGAGCGTCACAGTTTCCCGCGAGCGCAGCACACCGGCGCCTGAACTCTGCCAACCGCTCGCCCGAAGGATCGAGCTCTCGGTAGCGATCATCGACCAGATCGCGAACGCGCTGGATCAATGCATAGTCGCCTGCGTTAGCTGCAACTAACTCCGCACGAAACGCTTCACTCAAGAGCTCCTCCCGCCCCCCGTCGCTCTCCCGAGGAGACACGTTTTGCCTGATGTAACTCGCATCGAAGTGAATCCCCGACTGGTGCAGGCGATCTTCCAGAACCACCAGCCCCTCATCGAACCGATCAACGGTCATCGCATATGCCGTGTTGCTCACTGCCTCCAGCGCCGCCGAGAGATCCGCGACCCATTTCGGAGGCGCACCAGCCAGAGGCGTAGACGCACGCTTCGACTGGGGTGTGCAGCACCGTGTTTGCCAATCGATCCAGATGCCAGGCGCGTTGGAAAGCCACCATTTACAATACTCGCCGAAGTCCTTTTGCCTTGCCGCGATGTTCGCCGGCCGCGGCGTCTCGCGGCTGCGCTCGTATCGATACATCGAATAATAGCGTTCTATCGGGTCTCTAAGGACGACGAGATGAACGCTCGCCCAAGCCGATTGGGCATCTGTTAGCGGAAACGTGTGCGATGAGATGGCCTTGTGTTCGGAAAAACCATCCGCAACGCTTTTGACGCGCTCGGGCATCAATCGCGCGCCTGGTTGGTCCCCTTCGATATGAAGGACTTGCCCCGGAAAATTCCTCTGCAATACCCACTCGACCGTCGTCCCTGCATTCTTGAAGATGTGATGATGCACAATCTCAGTCATTGCTTGGTTGCCCGTCGCCAGAACGTCACTACGTGCTTTGTCCTGTGATCTTCGAAGCGTCAATGGGCGCTTCACAAACAGAGAATGCCACACGGCGTCGATTGTTCCTCCT
>Ga0316577_10001156_pt1 | contig 12077 bp, 7 predicted proteins | sample S5NA_FD_203073 | JGI IMG/M metagenome (GOLD analysis project Ga0316577, IMG submission 203073) | Rhizosphere microbial communities from salt marsh grasses in Alabama, United States - S5-7_050615r2r1 | ecosystem: Host-associated > Plants > Roots > Rhizosphere | place: USA: Alabama | collected... | reverse complement strand
CGTAACCAGCACCACCACGGCGACCATCGCCAGCAGGACGATGTGGGACGGCTGCAGCAGCAGCCGCCGGCCCGGCTCGTTCATCGGCTCCGGGCGGCCGATCGAGGTCTCGTTCGCAGCAGCCGATCGCTTCTGCCCCTTCACCTCCTCGCCGCCCTTGCCGCGCCGCAGCGACGGCAAGCGAAGAGATGGCACGTGCAACGCCGGGCGCTTGAGCGCCGGCAGACTGAACGCCGGCAGGCTGAACGCGGGCAGGGCCGGCAGCGTCGGCCTCGGAAGGCTCGGCCGCGGCAGGCTCCGGCCCTCACTGGCGGCCTCCGGCGCGGTTTGCGCGGCCTCCGGCGCGGTCTGCGCAGCCTCCGGTGGACCCTTCTTCTGCTTCGGCTGCCTGTCCCCTGCCGGCTTCTTGGGCGGCACAACCGGCTCCGGTATCGGTTGGGGGATGAACTCTCGGGGTGTCGGCTTGATCTTCGGTGTCAGGGGCGGAGGCGCCGGCTGGCCGGTTTCGACCCGCCACTGGGCCTCCACCGCACCCGCGTCCAGGCCCAGGTAGGCAGCGTAGTTGCGGATGAAGCCCCGGGCGTAGATCTCCCCGGGCAGATCCTCGAAGCGGCCGTCCTCGATCGCCTCCAAGAACCGGGTCCGGATCTTCGTGTCGCGCTCGATCCTGAAGAAGTCGAGCCCTTTTGCCTGCCGGGCAGCCCGCAGCTTCTCGGAGACCGGCGGCTGAGCGCCCTGGGGCCGCAGGGCCGCCGGCTCAGCTTCCTTCTTCCTCAGGCGCAGGCGGCGTGGTTGATCCTGATCCGTCATGCCTCGTCCTCGCCGTGCCCACTGTACGATCGTGCGGGCCCGGCTCCGTCGCGGCGCAACACCTGGCGGGCGTTCGAACCGTCAAACGGCCCTATGTAGCCGCGGGCCTCGAGCTGGTCGATGATCCTCGCCGCTCGTGCGTAGCCCACCTTCAGGCGGCGCTGCAGCAGCGAGGCCGAGGCTCGATCGTACTCCCGAACGACTGCGACGGCATCGCCCAGCAGCCGGTCGGCCTCCTCCTCCGGTTCCTCAGGTGCGCCCTCGGCCTCCTCGCCGCTATCGACGATCCCCATGTCGTAGTGCGGCTCGGCCTCGGCCCGCCAGTGGCTGGTGATGTTCCCTATCTCCTTGTCCGAGACGAACACGCCCTGGAGGCGGATCGGCCTCGGCAGATCGGCCGGCTGGAATAGCATGTCGCCCCGCCCGATCAGATCCTCAGCACCGGGCATGTCCAGGATCGTCCGGCTGTCGATCTGGGAAGCCATGGCAAAGGCGATGCGGCTGGGGAAATTGGCCTTGATCAGCCCCGTGACGACATTCACCGACGGCCGCTGGGTGGCCAGGACCATGTGAATGCCCGTGGCCCGGGCCTTCTGGGCCAGCCTCACGATCGGGTCCTCGACGTTTTTGCCCTCGCGCATCATCAGATCCGCCAGCTCATCGACGATGATCACCAGGTACGGCATCCTGTCCGCCGGGTCCGTTCGCGTTTCGTTGAAGGTGGCCACGTTGCGGGCGTTCGCGCCCGCAAAACGCCGGTAGCGGCTCTCCATCTCCGCCACTGCCCACTTCAGGGCGGCCTTGGCTCGCTCGGGCTCCGTGATTACCGGCACCATCAGCTGCGGCAGGCCGTTGTATCCCGACAGCTCCACCCGCTTGAGGTCGATCAGCACCAGCCTCGCTTCGTCCGGCGTGGCGTTGCAGAGCAGGCTGGCGATAAGGGCGTTGACCATCACGCTCTTGCCCGACCCGGTCGCGCCCGCGATCAGCAGATGCGGCATCTTCGTCAGGTCGGCCGCACGGGCATGCCCGGCCACGTCGCGTCCGAGGGCGAAGGTCAGCTTGGACGAGCCCTTGAAGTCGACCTCCTCCAGGATGCGGCGCAGGGCCACGATGTTGAAGTCCTTGTTGGGGATCTCAATGCCCACCACGCTCTTGCCCGGGATCGGGGCCTCGATGCGGATCGTCCGGGCCGCCAGCGCCATTGCCAGGTCGTCAGACAGGGCCTCGATCCGGCTGACCTTGATCTCCGGCGAGGGAGCCACCTCGTACTGGGTCACGACCGGGCCAGCGTTCCAGGCCACCACCCTGGCCGGGATGTTGAAGCTGGCCAGCTTGGCCTCGATGATCCGGGCGTGGCGCTCGTGGTCCATTGACGCGTCGCCGTTGCGTGGAGCGATGTCGTCGAGCAGAGTAAGCGGCGGGAGGTGGTACTCGGCCGGCCTGCCACTTCCGCTGCCGGTTGCAGCCAGCGATCCACCGCGGCCGCGCAGGTGGCCGCCCTCGCGAACTGAAGTGCCCAGTCGGGCCAGCTCCTGAGCCGCGGCCTCGGCGGTAGCCGGGCCAACCCGGCCCTCGGGCGACGCGGCTTCGGGACCGCCCCGTCTGCCATTCTCCGCGGCGTCGGGCGCGAAGGTCGCCGAAACCGGGGCCGTGCTGGGGACCGCGGGCGGGATCGATCCCCCTGCCGCCGTCCCTTCATCCAGCCGACGGCCACGGGGCTCCAGCGAGATCGCCTCGCGACCCAGCTGCTCAGGCCTATCCGCGCGCTCCGACCGGACACGCTCGCCCGCGGCCTCCCGCTTCGGCGCCGCGCGCATCAGCGATACGACGGCCTGAGTCCCGAGGCGCTGGAACGGGCCCAGAGCGGCCGGCAGCGACATGTCGACGGCCAGCAGGAAACCAGCCACCGTAACGCCGAAGAGCAGTATCCCGGTGCCCGGCGTCGTGATTAGCGGCGGCAGGGCCTGGACCAGGCTCTTGCCGATGATCCCCCCGTGCACCGGCCAGAACAGCTCGATGAGCCCCAGGCCGGCGCAGAAGGCGACCGCGCTGCCCAGGATCGTCAGCTGCCAGTCGAGCCGCACACCCCTGGCCCGATTGACCATCCACCAGCCCACCCCCAGCAGCACAAAGGGCAGGACCCTTCGGCCGAAGCCCACGTAGGGCGAAATGGAGTCGCGCCACCAGTCGGTCAGCTTGCCCTCTCCGGGCAGCAGGAGGGCGATCCCGGTCGCGACGCCCACGATCATGAGGACCAGGCCGACGACAGACCGGAGGGCGTCCGGGGCTATCGCCGGGCGTCGGGCCGCGCTGCGCCGTGCGGCCGGCCGTGCGCCCTTGCCGGAAGAGGACCCACGCGAGGACATCTAGACCTCCACCACCACGGGGAAGACGAGCGGGCGCCTCCGCGTCTGCTCGTACAGGTACCGGGAAACCTCGTCCTTGATCTGGCTCTTGAGCAACGCGACCTCGCTGGTCCTGTCTCCCTGGCCCTCCGCGGCGGCCATGACGTGCTCGAGCGCGCCCTCCATGACCGGGTCGCGCTCGTTGCCGTGCACGAAGCCGCGGGTCACGATTGCGGGCTGGGCCACGACCCGGCCCGTCTGCTTGTCCACCGTGACGACGACGATGAACATCCCATCGCTGGCCAGGGCTCGACGGTCGCGCAGGACGACCTCGCCCACGTCCCCGACAGACAGCCCGTCCACCAGCACATAGCCCGCCGTCACGGGCGCGCCTCGCCTGGCGGTACCGTCGGCAAGGAACTCCACCGGTTGCCCGTTCTCGATGATGAAGACGTTCTCCGGCGCCACGCCCGTCTCCACTGCCAGACGCCCATGCTGAACGAGCATCCGGAACTCACCGTGGATCGGGATAAAGTACTTGGGCCGGGTCAAGCCCAGCATCAGCTTCAGCTCCTCCTGGCTGGCATGACCTGAGACGTGGGCGTGTTTGACAGTGTGGTAGTAGACGTTGGCGCCCGCCTTGAACAGGTTGTCGATCGTCCGCGCGACGTACTCCTCGTTGCCCGGGATGGGGCTGGCGCTGACGATCACCGTGTCGCCGGGCTGGATCTCTACGAAGCGGTGGTCGCGGTTGGCCATCCGCGCCAGGCCGGCCATCGGCTCACCCTGGGCACCCGTCGTGGCGATCACGATCCCGCCCGCGGGATGGCTGCCGATCTGGTCCTTGCCCATCACCCGGCCCGGCTCGTAGGTGAGGTAGCCCAGGTCGGTAGCGATCCTGACGTTCTGCTCCATCGACCGTCCCACCACCGCCACCCGGCGGTCGAATGTGGTCGCGGCGTCGATGACCTGCTGGATGCGGGCGATGTTGCTGGCAAAGGTGGCCACGATGATCCGGCCGTCCAGGGGCTCCATGATCTCGTGGAAGGTCTCGCCCACGGTCCGCTCCGAGGGCGTGTAGCCGGGGCTCTCGGCTCGCGTCGAGTCGGACAGCAGGCAGATCACCCCACCCTCTCCGAGGCGCGAGAGCACGCCGAAGTCCGACCTCCGGCCGTCGACCGGAGTGTGGTCGAACTTGAAGTCGCCCGTCGTCACGACCGTCCCGATCGGCGTGTGGAGGGCCATCCCCATCGCGTCCGGAATGGAGTGGTTGGTCCGGAAGGGCTCGACCCGGAATGGGCCGATCTCCAGCACGTCGCCCGGGTCCAGCGGCAGCAACGGGTTGTCCTGGAGCTTGCGCTCCTTGATCTTCACGCCCAGCAGACCGCGAGCCAGCGTCGAGGCGTATACGGGCACGCCCGGGAAGTACGGCAGGATGTACGGCAGCCCCCCGATATGGTCCTCGTGGGCATGGGTGATCAGGAAGGCCTTGACGCGACTGCTGTTCTCCCGAAGGTAGGCCACGTCGGGGATCACCAGGTCGATCCCGAACATCTCCTCGTCGGGGAACATGAGGCCGCAGTCGACAACGACGATGTCGTCGCCGTACTCGAAGACGTACATGTTCTTGCCGATCTCCCCCACACCCCCCAGGGGGATGATTCGGAGCGGGATCTCAGGGTCAGCCATCTGCACTCGTCAGCAAAGATCTTTCGTGCTCATCCTAGAAGAGGCTGAGCTGTGATGTCGGGTCCGATTGGGCGGCCTCCTCGGCTGCCGGCTCGGCTGGCTCGGCTGGCTCGGCCGTCTCGACGGGCGCGGTATCGATGTCGGAGTCAGGCGAAGCGGGCGCCTCAGTCTCAGCTGGCTCAACTGGACCGGCGGCTCGCATCGTTCGCGCTGCCGTCAGCGCGTCCGGCACGCCCTTCATGTCCGCATAGCACTGCGTCTCCACCTGCGACGACCTGAGGGCCGCGGCCGGGTGGTACATGAAGAAGGCCACGGCCCCGGGCGCACCACTGTCCGCGTGAGCCGGCCTGAAGGTTCCATGAACCTGGCTGATCTTGGCGCCCGGATTGAACCGCGCCATCGAGAACCGGCCCAGGGTCACGACCAGGGCGGGGTCCAGGATCTCGAGTTGCCGGATGAGGTACGGCGCGCAGGCCGCGATCTCCTCCGGCTCCGGATCGCGGTTGTCCGGCGGGCGACATTTCACGACGTTGGCGATGAAGACCTCATCACGTTTCCAGCAGACCGAGGCCAGGAGCTTGTCCAGCAGCGCCCCTGCCTGGCCCACGAAGGGGCGTCCCAGCCGGTCCTCGTGGAACCCCGGGCCCTCGCCCACGAACACGACTTCGGTGTCCGCGTTGCCTTCTCCCGGAACGGCGTTGGTCCGGCCCTCGTGGAGCCGGCACCGCTTGCAGGCCGCGACCTCGGCAGCGACGGCATCGAGCGCGGCCCGGCGCTCGGCGCCCGTCAAGCTGCCGCCCCGCCCCGCCGCGAGCGAGCCGCAACCCAGCCGCGTTCCAGCAGGACCTCGGCGATCTCGACCGCGTTGGTGGCGGCGCCCTTCCGAAGGTTGTCGCTCACCACCCAGAAGGCCAGACCGCGCTCCACCGAGGGGTCGGTGCGGACACGGCCGACGAAGATCTCGTCCCGACCGGCAGCCTGGGTGGCGATTGGATAGGCGTGGTTCTCAGGGTCGTCCATCACGACGACGCCGGGCACGGCGGCGAACGCCACCCGCGCCTCTTCGGGGCTGATCGGCTTGCCGGTTTCGACGTGAACGGCCTCAGAGTGGCTCACGAAGACAGGCACGCGCACGGCGGTGCACGAGACCCGCAGATCCGGAAGATGGAGGATCTTGCGGCTCTCGGTCACGATCTTCCATTCCTCCCGGCTGTAGCCGTTGTCGAGAAAGATGTCGATCTCCGGAATGACGTTGAAGGCGATCGGGTGCGGGTACACCCCGGCCGTCTTGGGCTCGCCGGCAACATGAGCCCGAACCTGGCTTTCCAGCTCCGCCAGCGCCTCGGCACCGGTACCGGAGACGGACTGGTAGGTGTCGACGACGACGCGCTCCAGCCCGACCTTGTCGCGCAGGGCCATCAGCACCGGCACCAGCTGCATGGTCGAGCAGTTGGGGTTGGCGACGATCCCCTCGTGCCATTCGCCGTCCTCAGGGTTGACCTGGCTGACGATGAGCGGGACGCTCGGCTCCATGCGCCAGGCATTGGAGTTGTCGATGACCGTGGCCCCCCGCTTGGCCGCTTCGGGCGCAAGCTGGCGCGAGACGTCGGTCCCGGCCGAGAAGAGAGCGATGTCCACTCCCTCGAAAGCCTCCGACACCGCCTCGCCCACCGTCAGAGTCTGCCCTCCCGCGCTCACCGTCTTCCCAGCAGAGCGCCCGGAGGCGAGCAAACGCAACTCCCCGACCGGGAAGCTCCGCTCGCTCAGGATCTGGATCATGGTCCGTCCCACGACGCCCGTGGCGCCGACTACCGCGACGGTGAGCGGTTGAGCCTGTGGGGACATGCGCTTCTTGGTCTATGCGGACTTGGGCAGGGGCGAGTATAGCAGTGGCGCCCGGATACTCGGGCGCCACTGTATAGAACTTGCCCCCCATGCATGACTATGCAGTCAGGGAGCGCCTCGGCCGGCCCGGCCGCTACTCCTCCTCGGTCCGCGCCAGGTGACGCTGCATGGCCGCCTTGCGGGAGAGGTTGACCCGGCCCTGGCGATCGATCTCCGTCACCACGACCATCACTTCGTCCCCAATGGAGACTACGTCCTCGACCGTCGGCACGTGGTAGTCGGCCAGCTCGCCGATTCTGACCAGGCCTTCCTTACCGGGCAGGATCTCGACGAAAGCGCCGAAGCCCATGATCCGGGTGACCCGGCCCAGGTACAGCCCGCCAACCTCGACTTCGCGGGTCAGCGACTCGATCCACTGGACGGCCTTGCGGGAGTTCTCGCCCGAGACCGCGGCGATCTGGACGGTGCCGTCGTCCTCGACGTTGATCTCCGTGCCGGTCTCGTCCTGGATCTTGCGGATGACTGAGCCGCCCTTGCCGATGATGTCCCGGATCTTCTCCGGGTTGATCTTGATGGTGATGATCCGGGGCGCGAACTGGCTCATCTCCGCCCGGCTGGTGGGGATGACCGCGTCCATCTTGTCCAGGATGGCCATGCGAGCCACACGGGCCTTCTCCAGCCCCTGGCGGATGATCGCCTCGTTGATGCCCTTGACCTTGATGTCCATCTGCAGGGCCGTCACGCCCTCGCGGGTGCCGGTCACCTTGAAATCCATGTCACCGAAGGCATCCTCCTTGCCGAGGATGTCGGTCAGGACCGCGAACCGGCCGTCGGGCTCGCTGATTAGACCCATCGCTGCGCCGCCGACGGCGGCCTTGATAGGCACGCCGGCGTCCATGAGGGCCAGGCTGGAGCCGCAGGTCGAGGCCATCGAGGTGGAGCCGTTCGACGTCACGCACTCCGACACGAGGCGGATGACGTACGGGAACTCCTCCTCGGTGGGCAGGACGGGGAGCAGAGCGCGCTCGGCCAGGTGGCCGTGCCCTATCTCCCGCCGGCCCGGGCCGCGCATCGGCCGGTTCTCACCGACCGAGTAGGGCGGCATGTTGTAGTGATGGAGATACCGCTTCTCCGTCTCGGGGCTGATGGTGTCGATGCGCTGGACGTCCGAGGTGGGGCCGAGCGTGGCGACGGTCAGGGCCTGCGTCTGGCCGCGGGTGAAAAGGCCCGAGCCGTGAGCGCGCGGCAGCACGCCGACCTCGACCGAAATCGGCCGGATGTCGTCGAGGCCACGGCCGTCCATGCGGGTCCCCTCGTCGAGGATCATCTTTCGGACCGTGTCCTTGTGCAGCGCGGCAAAGAGGTTCTTGCCCATGCTGGACTTACGCCGGGCGACCTCCAGCAAAGCCGTCGAATCGGCGCCCTCGACGCGGTTGGCCCGGATCGATTCGGCGATCTCCTCCCGCACCTTGTCGATGCGGGCCGGCAGCTCCTCCGCGTACCGAGCCAGGACGGCCGCCGTCGTCTCGGCGTCCGCCAGCCCGCGATGGGCCGTTTCGACCTCGATCCCGAAGCGGGCGGCCACGTCGCCCAGCTTGTAGGCGTCGAGGTCCGGATAGGCTTCGCGGGCGATGTTCAGGGTATCGAAGCAGCTCACGGCCGCGAACTTGCCCGGCTCGCCCAGGGCCGCCTCGAGGAAGCCCAGGTCGAAGTCGACGTTGTGCCCCACGAGGGCACTCTCGCCGGCGAAGTCGAGGAACTTCTGGGCCGCTTCCCGCGGTGTGGGCGCGCCGGCCACGTCCTCGTTGGTGATGCCGTGAACCTGGGTGCTGGTGATTTCACGGCCGGGATCCACGAACGTTGAGAAGCGGTCGACGATCTTGCCGTCACGAACCCGCACGGCCCCGATCTCGACCAGGTCGTCCGTCTTGACGTTCTTGCCGGTCGTCTCCACGTCCACGACCACGAACTCGGCACCGCCCTCCCGGACGCGCCTGGTGAGGTCGAGCAGGGAGATGGCCCCGGGCTCCAGGAAGCCCATCGCCTTCGGCTTTCCGACGGCCTCGCGCAGCTGCTCCTGGATGTCGATGAGGGGCTGCAGGGCGCTGTGGCCGAACAGAATGGCCTCGGCCATCACGTCCTCGGGCACGATGTTGGCCCCGGCCTCCACCATCATGATCGCGTCCCGGGTGCCGGACACGACGAGGTCGATATCCGACTTCTCGAGATCGGCCATGGTCGGATTGACGACGAACTCGCCGTCGATGCGGCCTATGCGAACTGCGCCGATGGGCCCCAGGAACGGGATCTCGCTGATGGTAAGGGCGGCCGACGCAGCCACGGTGCCCAGCACGTCGGGCTGGTTCTCCTGGTCCGTGGACAGGACCGTGATCACGACCTGGATGTCGTCCTTGTAGCCCTCCGGGAAGAGGGGCCGGATCGGCCGGTCGGTCAGGCGCGCGGCCAGGATCGCGCCTTCGGACGGGCGCGACTCACGCTTGATGAAGCCGCCCGGGATCTTGCCGGCAGCGTACATGCGCTCTTCGAAGTCGACCGTGAGCGGAAAGAAGTCCAGCCCGGGCCGCGGATCGGAGCGGTTGGCCGTGCCGAGGACCATGGTGTCCCCGAAACGGACCGTCACGGATCCGCCGGCAAGCAGCGCCAGCTTGCCGGTCTCAATGGTCAGAGTTCGCCCAGCGAACTGCGTCTCGAGTGTCTGAGACAAGGGTGTTTATCCTCCTGAGCCAGGAGGATGGATGTGTACCGACGCTCGACCGAACAGGCCTGCGTGAAGCCGCCGGCGCGGATAGTCCGCGCCCTCGGAGGGCTCTAGCGGCGAAGTCCCAGCCGTGTGATCACGGCGCGATAGCGGGCGGGATCCTTCTTGACCAGGTAGGCCAGAAGGCGCCGGCGCTGTCCGACGAGCCTGAGGAGGCCGCGGCGGGACTGGTTGTCCTTCGGAAAGCTCCGCAAGTGCTCCGTAAGCTCCTTGATTCTCTCTGTCAGGAGCGCAATCTGCACTTCCGCGGAACCGGTGTCGCCGTCCTTTGCGGCGTATTCCGAGATCACCTGTTCCTTCGTCTCCCGCGCGAGCGGCACACGATCCTCCGACTAGCTCTCTGTGAACGTGTCTATTCCAATCTCTCTAAATGCCTGGCGGATGGTAGCAGGCTTCGCGCCCCCGTGCCACATTCAGGCTGGCCCGACCCCGGCCACCGAGCTCCCGAAAGCCACCCGAATCAGCTCTCCGGCGCGGTACTTCGCGCCGTCGGGCAGCTCCACTGAAAGACCACCGACGGCGTCGAGGACGGCGACTGCCGGCAGTCCGGCGCGGCCCCGGCGCGGTGCGCCTTGCCACGGGCCCTCCAGGCGGACCCGGTAGCGGCCCTGCGGTGGCAGCACTACGGGCAGTTCGAACTCGAGCGTCGCGGTCCCCTCTCCCAGCGCGGCCACCGATCCCGTCACGGCCGGTGCGCGGCCCAGCATCCGCTCTGCGCCCTCCAGGTCCCCGGCGCGGATCCGGCTCCTGATCTCAGAGCTTCGAACCTGCTCGCCGTCGAGCACCAGCGACTCCACGACGTTGACCTCGAAGCCCAGCTGCCGGCCGAGATCCGCCAGCGCCGAAGGCGTCCCCTGGCGCTCGTGGCCGAACGCCGCGTCGGGCGTCATGGCGAACCCGGCCAGATCCACGCGGTCCTTGATCCTGGCCACGAACTCCTGGTAGGTGGTGGTGCGCAGGGCATGATCGAAGTGCTGAACCACGGTGACCTCGACCCCGGCGGCCGCCAGCCTCGCCAGGCGCTCATCGGGATCGCAGAGAAGCGGCGGCGCAAGGCCGGCCACGACCTCCTCGGGATGAGCGTCGAAGGTCACCACGGCCGGCCGGGCTCCGGCCTTCGCGGCCACGCGGCGAAGCTCCGCCAGCAGATGCAGGTGGCCCAGGTGCAGCCCGTCGAAGACCCCCACCGCGACGTACAGGCGGCCCAGGTCAGGGCTGAGAGCATCGACGCCCGGCACTGTGACGCCATTGGCCTTGGGCCGGGGCGCCGGCCCGTCCGGCACCACCAGCATCTTCTCCGGCACGACCCGCCCGTTCCGCCACACGCCCATGCCCACCAGCTCTCCCCCCGGGCCCAGCAACCTCAAGCCACTCCCCTGCTCCAGCCGCCGTCCGCGCACCGGCCGGACCTGCTGGCCCCTGGCCGCCGCCAGCAGCTCGCCCTCGTCGAGGCTCAGTGTCGGTATCGACTCCAGGCCGGCGTCCATGGGGCGCATCAGGGCCGCCAGCGCCTCGGGGCCGTCGGCCGCGGCCGCCCTGAGCTCGTCCGGATCGGTGGCCCCGTCCAGCGAGAACGGCCCACTCCTGGTCCGCGTCAGCGAGCCCAGGTAGGCGCCGCAGCCGAGCTTCTCCCCCAGGTCTCGGGCCAGGGCGCGGATGTAGGTCCCGGCGCTGCAGTCCACATCCAGGACGGCTGCCGGGCGGTCCGGATCCGATGCGTCCCACTCCACCAGCTCCAGCCGCGAGATCGTCACCGAACGCGCGGCCAGCTCCGGAGCTCTGCCCTCGCGAGCGAGTTGGTAGGCGCGCCGGCCTGCGACCTTGAGCGCGCTGAAGGCCGGCGGCCGCTGCTCTATCGCACCCCGAAACCCGTCCAGGGCTGCCTCGAGGTCTTCACGGGTCGGTGCCGGCCCCTCCCCCGGCCTGAGCTCACCGTCCCGGTCGTCGGTCGTCGAGCCCATCCCAAAGCAAACCGTCGCCCGGTAGGCCTTGTCGTCGGCCATGTGGTACTCGACCAGGCGGGTCGCCAGCCCGACGAAGACCGGCAGCACGCCGGAAGCGAACGGATCCAGAGTCCCACCGTGCCCCACCCGCCGCACGCCGCTCAAGCGCCGGACCAGGCCCACCATGTCGTGCGAGGTCGGGCCGGGCGGCTTGCGCAGCACCAGGACGCCGTTCGGCCCGCGCTGCGCCAGGTGGCTGATGCCGGGCATGGCCTAGCGCTCGACCCGCGAGGTCAGCTCCGTGGCCCGTGCCAGGACCGCCGGGCAAGCCTTGGCCAGCGGCTCGGCCACGGTCGCTCCGGCCGCCCGGGCGTGGCCCCCTCCCCCGAAGGCCGCAGTGAGCACGGTTGCGTCGACCCCGCCCTCCCGCGTCCTGACGCTGACGCGGGTCGTGCCGTTGGGCCCTTCCTTGAACAGGATTGCCACCTCCGCGCCGCGGGCCTGAGTCAGCATGTCGACCAGCCCTTCCGACTCGGCCTGATCGGCGCCGGCGGCAGCCAGGTCGGCGTCTTCCAGCGTCGAGTAGACGACTCGCCCTTCGGCTTCCGAGCGCAGCCGGGACAGCACCCGCCCGAACAGGACCAGCTGGCTGACCGGCTTGAG
>Ga0316577_10001155_pt1 | contig 12081 bp, 6 predicted proteins | sample S5NA_FD_203073 | JGI IMG/M metagenome (GOLD analysis project Ga0316577, IMG submission 203073) | Rhizosphere microbial communities from salt marsh grasses in Alabama, United States - S5-7_050615r2r1 | ecosystem: Host-associated > Plants > Roots > Rhizosphere | place: USA: Alabama | collected... | reverse complement strand
CGCCCAACAGCTCACCACCGACCACCTGGTAGAGGTAGATGCCGAGCCCTGCGATGACGGGCGCTGGCGCATTACCATCGTCGCTTATGACTACCCCGGTGAACTCTCCCTGATCTGTGGATTGCTTTTCGCCTATGGCTTGAGTATCCTCGATGGCAATGTTTTCACCTACGAACCGACCTCCCTCCCAGACGGGGAGGGACAGAGGGGGGGGGAACCCAAGATCGTCGACACGTTTACCGTGCAGCCGGTGCATCGCGAGGTCACACTGGAGACATGGCAACGCTATACCGACGACCTGGCCGATCTGCTGCAGATGATGCAAGCCGGGCAGCGGCGCGAGGCACGGGGTGAACTGGCCAAGCGTGTGGCCGTCTCCCTGCCCGTGAGCGAGGACGCGGCGACGGCACTCTACCCGGTCGATATCGAGATCGACAACGAGACCTCGAACCGCTATACGGTGCTCCACATTGATACCGTCGACACCGTTGGATTCCTCTACGAACTCACCAACGCCTTGGCGTACGGCCGCATCTACATCGCGCGCGTGATGGTCGGATCGATCGGCAACCGCGTGCGTGACACCCTATACGTCACCGACGCTGACGGGCGCAAGATCACCGACCCCGAAAAGCAACGCGAACTGCGCGCCGCCACCGTCTTGATCAAGCACTTTACCCACCTGCTCCCCCATTCACCCGATCCCGAATCGGCCTTGTTGCGTTTTCGCGGCTTTATCGGGCAACTTTTCGAGCGACCCAACTGGCCCGACGAACTCGCCTCCATCGAGCGCCCCGAGGTGATCGACGCACTGGCCCACCTCCTGGGCGTGGGCGAGTTCCTTTGGGACGACTTTCTGCGCATGCAGTACGCTAACCTCTTCCCCGTGGTGCAGGATGTGGACGCGCTGGAGACGGTCAAGACGAAGGAGCAATTGCAAGCGGAGCTGGAGGCATCGTTACCGCAGACCTCATGGCGACAGGTGCTCAACGCCTTCAAGGACCGGGAGATGTTCCGCATCGACATGCGCCACATCCTGGGACACACGGAAGAGTTTGGGGAATTCTCGGAGGAACTCACCAGCCTGATCGAGGTGGTCGTCAACGCAGCCTACCACCTGTGCCATGAGGGCCTGCGCGCGACGTATGGCACGCCGTTGCTGGAAAATGGCGAGATGAGCGACATGGCCGTCTGCGCGCTGGGCAAGGCCGGCGGGCGCGAGCTAGGATTCGCCTCCGATATTGAGCTGCTGTTCGCCTACGCCGGGAACGGCCAGACCAGCGGCCCGCAGGTGATCGCGACGTCCGAGTTCTACGAAAAGCTGGTGCAAGCCTTTATCGGCGCCATCTACGCCAAGCGGGAGGGCATCTTTGAGATCGACCTGCAGCTACGGCCCTACGGCAAAGCAGGCAGCATGGCGGTCTCGATGGAGTCCTTCCGCCGCTATTTTGCACCTGACGGTCCCGCCTGGGCCTACGAGCGCCAGGCGCTGGTCAAGCTGCGCCCTATCGCGGGCAACCCAAAGCTGGGACAAGAGATCGCCAAACTGCGTGATACCTACGTCTATACGGGCGAGCCTTTCGATGCCACCGCTATGCGCGCCATGCGCGAGCGGCAGGTGCGCCACCTGGTGACCGGCGGCACCTTCAACGCCAAGTTCAGCCCCGGCGGCCTGGTCGACGTCGAGTACCTGGTGCAGGGCTTGCAGATCACCCACGGGCACGATAACCCCACCCTGCGGCTGACCAATATCCGCCAGGCGATGGCAGCGCTGGCCGAGGCGGGTGTCCTTGAAGAAGAAGATTATGCACAGTTGCGCAAGGCACATACCTTCCTGCGCTGGCTGATCGACGGGCTGCGCATGGTACGGGGAAACGCCAAGGACCTCACCGTGCCGCCCTACGACAGCGAGGCATTCGCCTTTCTGGCGCGCCGACTGCGCTACGGCAACGACACGCAAAAGCTGCGCGACGAACTGACCCAGTACACGAGCAGCGTGCAAGAGCTCAGTACAAAGCTATTGAGGTAGATAAGGGCAAACAGGAGTAACTGCTCATACTACTCTAACCTGGACACGGAAAAACGCAGAGAACGGATTTAAGAAAAACCTCTGCGTACCTCTGTGAGACTCTGTGCAATGATAACCCAAGCAGCTACAAGCAGAAAACCATACAGGAGGCGAAAATGGACCTGGACCAATTCCAAAACCCACCCAAAACCTACCGCGAGGCCCCCTTCTGGTCGTGGAACGACGACCTCGACCCGCAAGAGTTGGTGCGCCAGATCGGCCTGATGGACGAGGCTGGCTGGGGCGGCTTCTTTATGCACTCGCGCGTAGGTCTGGTGACGCCCTACATGGGCCAGCAGTGGATGGCGTGCATCCGCGCTTGTGCCGAGGAGGCCGGCAAGCGTGGGATGGGCGCCTGGCTGTACGACGAGGACAAGTGGCCCAGCGGGTTCGCCGGGGGCCTGAGCGTGGCTGCCAACCCCGACTACCGCGCCCAGTGCCTGGTGTGCAACGTGACCAACCGGCCCGCGTTGATAGCAGAGCGCATCGCCACCTTCGCCGCCCGCGAGGTCGAGGGCCAGCTCACCGACATCCGCCCAGAAGACGCCCCCCCCCTGATCGACAGCGCCGACCGCGTGGTCCAATTCTATCCCCAGACGATGGCGCTGGGGCAAGCCTGGTACATGGGCTTTGCCTATCTCGACGTGCTGAACGGTGACGCCGTGCGGGCGTTCCTCGAATCGACCCACGAGGCATACGCCCGTGTCGTCGGAGAGGCGTTCGGCAAGGCGGTGCCCGGCATCTTTACCGACGAACCCCAGTTCCGGGTGCCCCGGGATCAGTTGGCCATCCCCTGGACCGCGGATTTTCCGGCCATCTTCCAGGCGCGTCGCGGGTACGACCTGCTGCCCCAACTGCCCGCGCTCTTTTTCGATACGGTCGAGTTTCACTCGGTCGAGTTTCACTCGGTCGAGTTCCACGCCGTGCGCTACGACTACTGGCGCACGGTCACCGAGCTTTTTTTGGAGAACTATTCGCGGCAGGTGTTCGACTGGTGCGAGGCGCACAATCTAGCCTACACCGGCCACTATAACGCCGAGGACTCGCTGCGCAGCCAGACCGACAACATCGGCGCGGCGATGGTCCACTATCCATACATGCACGTCCCCGGCATCGACAAGCTGGGGCGGCTGATCAACGAGCAGTGGGGTGCCGTGCTCACGGTCAAGCAGCTCGATAGTGCCGTGTGCCAGACCGGCAAGCCGCGCGCGCTGTGCGAGAACTATGGCTGCAGCGGGCAGGATTTCGCCCACACCGGGCGCAAGTGGATCGGCGACTGGGCCTACGTGCTGGGCATCACGCTCAACAACCCGCACCTCTCGCTCTACAGCATGCGCGGCGAGCGCAAGCGCGACTTTCCGCAGAACGTCTTTTACCAGCAGCCCTGGTGGCCCGAGAACAACCTCATCGCCGATTACTTTGCCCGCCTCAGCTACGCCCTCAGCCAGGGTCAGCGCGTGGTCGATATCCTGGTGATCCATCCCATCGGCAGCGCGTGGACGCTCTACCGCCCCGGCCACACCTACGAGATCGGCCAGCTCGACCAGGCACTGGACGATCTACTGATGGCGCTGATGCAGAACCAGCGCGACTTTCACCTGGGCGACGAGATGTCGATGGCGCCCGGCGCGCCGTGCGAGGCCCGCGTGGTGGCGGGCGAGGATGGGCCGGAGCTGCACGTGGGGGAGATGGCCTACCGTGTGGTCATCGTGCCCCCGGGGACGACGCTGACGCAGAACACCGCGCGCCTGCTGCGCGAGTTCGCCGCGGCGGGCGGCCCGGTGCTGATGCTGGAGCCGACGCCTACGCTGATCGATGGCCGTCCGGCCGACGAACGGGTGCTGCCGGAAACAGCGCGCACCGTCGACCTGGCCTCCCTGCCGCAGGCGCTCGACGACGTGCTGCCGTTCGACGTCCGCGTGCCCGGCCGCCCCGCGATCTGGGCTCACCATCGCCGGATCGGCGAGGCCGAGGTTTACTTCCTGGTCAACATCGACCGCGACCGCGGCGGGACCGCCACTGTCGAGTTGCGAGGCGCCGGCAAGCTGGAGGAGTGGGACCTATCCACGGGCGACGTTCGCCAACTACCCTGCCAGCAGCAGGCCTGCCAGCGGCAGGGTGGCCTCACCCGCGTCACGCTCGACTTTCCCCCGGTCGGATCGCACCTGTTGGTGCTGCATCCGAGTCAGGCGCCGGTCCTATTCCGCCAGGCCCCGGAGCAGGTTGTATCGCAGATCGCGCTCTCGGATCGCTGGGAGCTGGCGCTGCACGGCCCCAATGCCCTGACGCTCGATACGGCCCAGGTGCGGCTTGGAGATGCGGATATCAAAACATCCGAAGACTGGGGCGAGCCGCTGCATGTGCTGGATGCCCACCGCATGGTGGCCAACGCCGGCGCCGGCACGCTCTTTGCGCTGCGCTTTACCTTCGATGCCGACGTTCAAGTATCGCCGCCCGTCTACCTGGCGGTGGAATCTCCCGAGCGGTTCGAGATCGCCGTCAACGGGCAGCCCGTCGCCAGCAAAGACCAAGGTTGGTGGACGGACACCTCCTTCCGCAAGCTGGATATCAGCGCCGCCGTGCGAGCCGGTCGCAACGAGGTCGTGTTGAGCGGCACCTTTGGCCGGGATAGCGAGCTGGAAAGCGTGTACGTCGTCGGTGACTTTGGCGTGACCGGGCGCAGGCTGCGGGAGGAAAACCGCTTCAACGGCCAGGTCTTTGACCGCTACGCGCCCGACTTTCGCCTGACCGCCCCCCCCACCGGCGTGCAAGCCAAAGATGGACAAGCGGTGGCAATTGACCTGACCGCGCAGGGATTGGCATGCTTCGCCGGGCGGGCCACGCTGCGCCAGACGGTCACCCTGCCATCGCTGGACGGGCGTACGCTGCTGGAGCTGCACAACCTGCGCGCCGCCCTCGCCCACGTGCGCGTAAACGGCCAGCGGGCGGGCACCGTCGCCTGGCAGCCCCACCGCGTGGACGTTACGGATGCGCTGAAGGCAGGTGAGAACGTCATCGAGATCGAGCTGGTGGGCACGCTGCGTAACCTGCTGGGTCCGCATCACCTCAACGACGGCGACCTAGCCTGGACCGGGCCAGGTCAGTTCCGCGACAAGAATCGCTGGACCGACGACTACATTCTGGTGCCCTTTGGCCTCGACGGCGCGACGTTGACGACGCGACGCTAGCGTCGTCGGGCTAGAAAACATCCTGCAGATCGAGCGAGTATCAAGGCCCTTGGGGTACGGAAATCCCAAGGGCCTTACCCATTTGGGTACCTTTGCCGCGTTTCAGCCGCCCAAATCCCGCTTCGACCACCACCAAAAATACCCCGCTTGGGTACTAGATTCTCGCCCCCTGCCCCGCTATAATTTAGACAAGCACGTGCACCAAACCGTCAGGCGCAGACGGTCAGTAAACTGCCAAAATCATACCGTCACAAGGAGGAATTAGAATGATAGACTCTGGCGATACCACCTGGATCCTCGTCTCATCGGCCCTGGTGCTGGTGATGACGCCCGCGCTGGCCTTTTTCTACGGGGGCATGGTGCGGAAGAAGAACATTCTCTCGACGCTCAACCTCAGTTTCATCATGATGTGCCTGATCAGCATCCAATGGCTGCTTTACGGCTACAGCCTGGCCTTTGGCGCTGATGTGGGAGGCATCATCGGCGGATTGAACTTTCTCGGCTTTCAGGGTGTTGGCGCAGAGCCGTTGGAAGGTATGACCATCCCCCACATGCTGTTCGCCGCGTTCCAAATGATGTTCGCCATCATCACGCCGGCCCTCATCACCGGCGCATTCGTGGAGCGCGTGCGCTTCAAGACGTTCTTGATCTTTAGCCTGCTGTGGGCCACGCTGGTCTACGACCCGGTGTGCCACTGGGTATGGGGAGCAGGCGGCATCCTGGGCGCTGATGGCCTGGGCGCGCTCGACTTTGCCGGCGGCACCGTGGTGCATATCACAGCCGGCTTTAGCGCGCTGGCCTTTGCGCTGGCCATTGGGCCGCGCAAAGGGTTCGGCAAGACCTCGTTCGAGCCTGCCAACATTCCCTACAGCGTATTGGGAGCAGGGCTGCTGTGGATGGGCTGGTTCGGCTTTAACGGCGGCAGCGCTCTGGCCGCCAACGGCACAGCCGTGCATGCATTCTTCACCACCAACACGGCTGCCGCCGCTGCAGGCCTGGTGTGGATGATCCTGAGCTGGATCGACAACAAACCCAGCGTGTTGGGTATCGTCACCGGAGCGGTGGTCGGACTCGTCGCCATCACCCCCGGCGCGGGATTCGTGACGCCGATAGGAGCACTGATCATCGGCGCGCTGGTCGCCCCCATCAGCTACTATGCCATCAAGTTCATCAAGGGGCGCAACCTGATCGACGAATCGCTGGACGTGTTCGCCTGCCACGGCCTGGGCGGCCTGTGGGGTGCGCTGGCGACGGGGCTGTTCGCCGCCTCGTCGGTCGGCGGTGTGGACGGGCTGTTCTACGGCAATCCCGGCCAGTTCCTGGCCCAGCTCTGGGCGGCGCTGCTGGCCATCGCCGTCTCGTTCGGCGTGACCTTTGTGCTGGCCAAGGTGCTCAACGCCATCATGGGCTTGCGCGTCTCGGATGGTGAAGAGCTGGTTGGTCTCGACGTCAGCGAGCACGCCGAAAGGGCCTACGCATAAGGGGAGATGCAAAATGACCAAGAAAATTGAAGCCATCATTCGGACTGAGAAGTTGGAGGATGTCAAGAACGCCTTGCACGAGATCGGCATCGTCGGCATGAATGCGTTCGAGATTCAGGGGCACGGCCGCCAGGGAGGCATCGAACTGACGGGCCGCACGGGCACCTACCAAGTCGATATGCTGCCCAAGATGCAACTCAACATCGTCCTCAGCGACCACAACGTCGAAAAGACTATCGCCACCATCTGCAAAGCCGCCGGGACAGGCGAGCCGGGCGACGGAATCATCTTTGTTTACCCTGTGGATGACGTGGTCCGCATCCGCACCGGCGAGCGCGGCAAAGACGCGCTGCACTATGAGGGCGACATAGACTCCAGATAGAACAAAACCTGGATCAATCAGAAAGGTGCCTGCTGCAGTGGCAGGCACCTTTCTTGCTATTGATGTAAAAGATGATATCGATCAATCTTGACAGAATTCTTCAAAAGAATATAATGTAGCCCAGTGTTTTACTTTTGATAAAGGTACAATCTTTCCGAAAGGGGAAACGCGAATGGCTCAAACTGTGCTGCCTTACTCTATTTTCCAGTACATCATCGAAGAAGGATGTATCGCCCGAGAGCAAGGCAAAGAGCTAAAGCTTCCCCCTATGGATGAGCTAGCCGAGAGCCTGGGCGTCAGCCGGGGCAAGTTGCGCGAGGAGTTGATCGCCATTCAAGCCTACGGCATCGCCGAGATGCGCCCCGGCGACGGCACCTACGTGCGCCCCTTTGATTTCTACACCGCCACCAAGACGTTGGCCCTCTATGCCATCGAGTGCGACCGCAAGCATTTCGATCAACTCTACGAGGTCAGGATTCAGCTCGAGTTTGCCTTTTGGGAGAGGGCAGCGCGCAGCCTAACCCAGGAGGATACCGACAGGCTTCAGCGCATCATAACAAGCGCCGAAAAAAAGCTGCAGGGCACGCCGGTCGAAATTCCCCACGACGAACATCGCGAGTTCCACACGATCATTTTCAGCAGACTGGATAACGAGTTCGCCTCAGGCATCCTCAAAGCGTATTGGGACGCCTATGAAGCCGTGGGCCTACACCGTTACTTTGAACTGAGCTACTACCAGTCCATGTGGGATAGCCACAGGAAAATGGTGGAGACCATCGTGGAAGGCCGCTACGAGGATGGCAAGGAGATCCTCACACATCACTTTACCCTGCTTGGAGATCGCTTGCAAGGTAAGCGATGATGCCTGCACGCAGCGATACATAATCAAACTTGGAGGAGCAATAATGACAGAAGAACTCAATCCCTTTGCCATCGCGCAAAAGCAGTTGGACCAGGCTGCCAAGATCATGGATCTGGACCCGGCGACGCACGAGCTTTTGCGCTGGCCGCTACGCGAGCTGCACGTGACGCTCCCGGTGCGGATGGACGATGGCAGCGTCAAGGTTTTCCACGGCTTTCGCGTACAGTACAACGACTCCCGTGGGCCGACCAAGGGCGGGCTGCGCTATCACCCCGAAGAGACTATCGACACAGTGCGAGCGCTGGCCGCCTGGATGACGTGGAAAACGGCCGTGATGGACATTCCCCTGGGCGGCGGGAAGGGCGGTATCATCTGCAACCCAAAGGAGATGTCGGAGCGGGAGTTGGAACGCCTCAGCCGCGCCTACATCCGCCAGGTAGGCCGTATCATCGGCGAGGAGGTGGACGTGCCTGCTCCCGACGTCTACACCACGCCGCAGATCATGGCCTGGATGATGGACGAGTACTCGTTCATCCGTGGGTATAACGTCCCTGGCGTCATCACCGGCAAGCCAATCCCCTTGGGCGGCTCGCAGGGGCGCGGCGACGCCACCGCCCGCGGCGGGATGTTCTGCGTGCGCGAGGCGGGCAAGGTGTTGGGGATCGAACTGCAAGGAGCCACCGCCGCCATCCAAGGGTACGGCAACGCCGGCCAGTTCGCCCACAGCCTGGGCCAGGAACTGCTCGGCCTCAAGGTCGTCGCCGTATCCGATTCGCGGGGCGGCATCTACAATCCCGACGGGCTGGACGCGCAGGCCGTCATCGCCCACAAGCAAGAGACCGGCTCGGTGATCAACTTCCCCGGCGCGCAATCCATCACCAACGCCGAACTGCTGGAGATGGACGTGGTCGTCCTGCTGCCCTCCGCCCTGGAGAACCAGATCACGGGCGCCAACGCTGGCAACGTCAAGGCCCATATCGTCGCCGAACTGGCCAACGGCCCCACCACGCCCGAGGCCGACGAGATACTCTATAAAAACGGCGTCTACGTCATCCCCGACTTTTTGTGCAACGCCGGCGGCGTCACCGTCTCTTACTTCGAGCAGGTGCAGAACGCCTACGATTACTACTGGGAGTTGGAGACCGTCCAACAGCGATTGGATACCAAGATGACGGCCGCCTTCCACGCCGTGCACGAGACGGCCAAAAAGTACGAGATCGACAACCGCATGGGCGCCTACATCGTGGCAGTGAGCCGCGTAGCCGAGGCATGCAAGCTCAGAGGTTGGGTGTAAATCCTATCTTCAAGACCTCCAGGGCCTGAGACCCCGGAGGTCTTTTTCATTCCAAGAAACACATCGCCCGCTGAGTGTGCGGGTCGGCCACGACCTGCGCGTACTTGCCCCCTGTGAGCGCGCGGACGTCGATAACGCGCACCAGGTCCGCGAACTCCTCCACACCCGGCACCAGGTCACAGAGCACGTTGGGTGCTTCCTCGAAAATGCTCTTGTTGAACTCAGCGCCCCGGTCGGCGGGGTAGATAGCCAGGTAAATCGTCTCCGACTCGACCAGGTCCAGGAAAAAGTGCGTGCCGTACGATACCTCGGGCATCTGACCAGCCTCCTCGCGGGCGACCTCGACCAGGACAGCGGCGTTCTCGATATCGGCGTAGGTCACGTTGACCCCCAGTTCGATGTTGCTGCTACCGAACCGTCCAGGCCCCATGATCAGCTCCCGGCCCTCTATTGCGCGCAGGCGTGCGTTGACCTGGCCCACTACCCGACCCAGTGACTTTTTCACGTCCGGCGACGCGATGGCCCCGTAGCGCGCGGCAGGGATGTAAACGATGTGCCGTATCCCGTCGACCACACCACCGCCGATGAACCTACTCGACCTGAACAGCACCCGCCCCGGCTCCACGTCGTCCGGCAGGCTCACCTGTTCCGAGAGGCCCGGGATCGCCATCGGCCGGCACTGGAGCAGATTGACCCTGACTTGACCCTCAGGGCCTATCGAGGCCGTGAACTCGGTCTCTACCGGATGGCCGTACACGCTCTCCAGTTCGGCCACCATCTCGCCCAGGATCGACACGAACGGCGTTCGGTCGATCAGATTGTTGAACGTCAGGACAAGATCGCCGGCTGGGGCCTGGACATATCGCGCGATGGGGTCGTACAGCCCACCCTCCTTGATCTCTGAGACCAGCAGGTGAAGGTAAGGATAATCGACGCTCTCGATGACCTCTCTGAACGACCGGGTGTCGAAGCGGTTAGCCCGCAGGTCGATGAGATCGACCTGGCGCTGTGAGTACTTGACCACCTTCATGCCCACCTCGGGCCTCAATCGGGGATGACTCATCGGGATCATGCGCGGGTAGTCGTAGCCCACGCGGTCGACGGCACGGGTCCCCAGTCCAAAGACCAGGCGGATGGCCCCCTGGCGCGGGTCGATCCGGTCCGTCCACACGTACAGGTTGCGGCTCATCGCCACACCCGCCAGTGCAGGGAAGAAAAAGTCATCCAAGACCCGGCCAGACACGCGCTGAACCAGGATCGCCATCTGCTCGTCACGACACGCCAGACCGCGCTTGCGCTTGTAAGAGAGCACGTCAGGGTTCAGCGTGCTGGCGTAGACGCGCTTTACCGCATGCAGAAAAGCTGCCAGCCTCTGATCCGGGTGGCCCTGGTTGGCACAGAATTCGCTGCGGTACTTGCCCGCAAAGGCACTGCCAAAGCTATCCTCCAACAGGCTGCTGGAGCGCACGATGATGGGTGCCTGGCCGTAATAATCGAGCATGTTGCGGAACTGCGCCACGACCTCTGGCGGGAACTCGCCCGCGAAAAAGCGTCGCTCGACTTCCTCGAACTCTTCCCAGGAAAGATCGGGGGTGTCCATGAGCTGCAGGCGCAGACGGAATAGATTGTTGTTGACCAGAAAGGTGAAAAACACGTCCGACCCGACGTAAAAATCGTCGTGATCCTCCAGAACTGTTTTGAAGTCGATGTCACCCTCGTATTGCGCCAGGATGCGGCGTGCCAGCAGCATGCCTGCTGCCTTGCCCCCGATGCGACCGGAGCCGATGAGCCGATCACGAATACGGAACAGATCTTCCAGGCTGAAGTATCTCTCAGATAGCTGCCTGAACTCGGGATGCCCACCGATCATCATGCGCACGAACTCTTGTTTCAAGGCGGCAATCTCGGGCGTTGTCTCAGGCTGTGTTTGAGAGGCTGCGCGGTACTCGGCCAGCCTAGCATAGACGCTCTCCCACGGCGCAGAGATGCCGGCCTGAACGCCCAACGGTTTTCGACTGGCCAGCGTCGCCACCTCGGCGGCATCCCCACTGCTAAAGACCGGCGACCACGCGCGTTCCGAGGCAAGGTGAGGAAGGAACATCTGCGGCGAGTAGCGATCCCAGACTTTTAGCGGGTGTACGTATTTCTTGCCTTTTACGTTGTACACCGCGATCAGCACCTGCGTCGTCTCGCGGATTCGCGCCACGGCGTGATGGGCATGTTGGCCGCGAGTGAGAGCAAAATAAGCCACTGTATCCAGCTCGAAAAGATACGGGCACGTCACCTGGAAAAAGTTGGCCAACAGCTCATCGGTGGCCCACTTGACAACCAGCGCAGAGAGGTTGTCAAACGCGTAGAACACCTCTCGCCCTCGCTCCTCGATGATGCGGTGCACTTGGCCACTGAAGGCATCAAATCCTTCACTGGGATCAATGCGAACAATCTCGAGGTTCTCCTGAGGCTCAAGGATCGGCACGTGCGGTGCGAACCGCATGTAGACGCATCGACGCCCATCCCTAATCGCCCGGTCGATGAACGGTCTGGCAAAAGCCACATAATCCTCCAGGCTCTCCACCTTCCAGACGACGTTATCTCCCAGCCGGAACCCTTGTATGACCTCATCTAGCAGATCTATTCCACTGCGTATCAAACCGGGCTCATCCATTGACCACCTCTCAGCGGAGTATACAACAACTCGATCCAATTAACAACGAGTTGAGGCTTTAATTCAGGGCTTTATCATTTTACAGTCTAGAGCACGAATTGCTTATCCTGAGCACCTTGAGATAGAAAAAATGTGGGGTTG
>Ga0316577_10001154_pt1 | contig 12082 bp, 12 predicted proteins | sample S5NA_FD_203073 | JGI IMG/M metagenome (GOLD analysis project Ga0316577, IMG submission 203073) | Rhizosphere microbial communities from salt marsh grasses in Alabama, United States - S5-7_050615r2r1 | ecosystem: Host-associated > Plants > Roots > Rhizosphere | place: USA: Alabama | collected... | reverse complement strand
GAGTAGTCATTTGCTTTAGCCATTGTTGCCATACCCCTTTTGAGTTGAGCTCCCTATGTGCGTCGCACAATAGCAGCTGCTGTACGTCTGTGCCGTGCCGTGCTATCGTAGGTCACCATCGATTCGGTCGCAGAGCCAAGCTGCTTACGCCTGCCCTGGCGAGTTAGACCTGGCCAGGCTGCTGGGCCATCGGTTGTCCGTCGTCCCCTTCGTGAAAGATTAAACCTGGACTCCAGGGTGTACCGAGTTCCGGCAGAACCCATCGGTCTAGCCCCCACCAACCGGCCGTCTTCCACGCCAAGACCAGCCAGGTGGCAATGACAAACAAAACCGGGTTGGTACTGACAGCGCCAGCTAACAGATAGTTGACGTTCATAAAGCTTCCGAAGAAGGCAGCGAGACCCGTGAAAATGCCCAGAATCAGCGCGATCCCGACAAGGAATTCGCCATAGGCCACCAGGTGGCTCCAAACGTCCACGTTGGGCAGCACTATATGCTGTAAAAACCAGGCATACCAGCCCTGCACGTTGGGATGTGCACCACTCGTCTCGGTCAATGCGCCGTTGATGAATCCGTTGAGCGCGGTTCCGGCGCCACTGCCGACCCAAGCTGCGCTGTGCAGTTTGTCCCAGCCCGCGTTGACCCACTCCCATCCCACGTACAGACGCAGGATCAACCAGATCCACGCCCATCGCACCTCGCCAAATAGTGCAACGGCGAAGGGAGGGTCTTGTAGTCCTTTGATCGCGCGTTTCGATTCGTTTCCACTTGGTATGATTTCCATAATCCTACACTCCTGTCTAGATATTGTGCTTTCATGGTAAACCACTTGTGCTTCCAATGTCCTTATGCCCGAGTTAAGTGAGCTTTATGAAAACCTTAAGGACAACGCGTGGTGCTCAGTTCGGCCTCGCGGTCCTAACGCATAAGTTGCGTGCCGCCCTTTTCTGGGGGATAGCGAGAACGAGAGCGTGGGGCTGCGCAAGGCTTGGCCGGCCGAGGGGTTTTCGCTTTCAGCTTACTGGCGCGAGGAAATGGTACCTGCACCCTTCACTTGGAAGAGGGAAGGTTGGGAGGTACGCGCAACCGAGACGCCGGCCCGTTAATCCCGGAAGCCGAGGAGCAGATATGTCAAAAACACACCCATAGCTAGCGCAGACAACAATAGAAGGGCTATGATGAACCTGTCCTGAGCTTCGGGTGAGGTGGTACTTGGGTTGTGGTGGAGCAGCCTCAGAAAACCCCAGACCAGCAACGAAGAAAGCAATGCTATTAGGATGCCCAGCAACAGTGGTATCGCGTAGCTCGACAAGGGCGACTCCCTCGTACAACGTACAAGGCGGAAAGGCACGAACGTGTTCATAGACTACCAAAAACAGCAGCGAAGGTCCTTAAGAAAACCCAAACGCTACCTTAAGGGGACCTTAAGATCGGTGTGTGGCCGTCTGTGATCATCGATCATGGGTATATTTGGGCCCTTTGTGCCTCAAGATGTCGAAATGAACGCGCGCGACACGGAAAATGTGCGCCGCGAGTGCGATCCGTGGGGCAAAGAGGCAACGGTTACACCGAGCCGACCTTGCGGCTACTGGCTGTGGCAAACTAGGAAACGAGACGGGCTATCGCAAAAGCTACAGCCGCAGCCAGACCTCCAATCAAGGCGGTCTGCAGCGCCGAGCGCAAGGCGTTGACTCCGGTCACATAGCCTTTGGTGTAGCCGAAAACGAGAAGGGCCAACAAGGTCAGAGCAACGGAGACGTAGAGCGCATTAGTGACTGAGTGCAGCACGATATAGGGGGCCAGCGGAATCGATCCAGCAATCGCATAGGAAAGGCCGATGGTAAGGGCGCTGCGCAGGGCCCGGCGCGGATCAGGCTCCTCAAGGCCTAGCTCGAAACGCATCATAAAGTCCACCCACTTGTCCCGATCCTGGCGTATGACATCCGTCACAGTCTTGGCCTGCTCGTCCTCCAGGCCAAAGCTCTTCAAGATCCCGACGACCTCCTGAGTCTCCAGCTTGGGCAGCTCCCACGTTTCCTGCTCTTCCCGTTCACGTTCTATCTCATAGTGTTCTGCATCCGACCGCCCTGACAGATAACCACCCAACCCCATTGAGATCGAACCCGCGGCTATCTCCGCCAGGCCAGCGGTAACGATGATCGTGGCGCTGCTGACAGCCCCCGACATCCCGGCCGCGATGGCAAAGGGTACCGTCAGGCCGTCGGACATTCCAATCACTACATCGTGTACGATATCAGAGGCTAGAAAATGTGGCTCAGGTGCCTTCTGCTGGTTGATGGTATCCGGTGTAGCATTAAGCATACGTCGATGATAATGCTGCTGGCGCAGATTGTCCTTATGGTCAGTTAATGTGAACCTAAAAGTGACCTTAAGAGCTCACGGGGCATGTGGGGGGAGGCAGGGCTTAGGGCAAATCAGACGCACTAGCGCCGCAGGCGTAGCGAGTTTCCAACGACCAACAGGCTGCTCGTAGCCATAGTTGCAGCGGCGATGACCGGGCTGATGATGCCCAAGCTTGCCAGCGGTACAGCGACAAGGTTGTAGGCAAAGGCCCAACCCAGATTCTGGTGGATAATTCGGCGGGTGCGTCGCGAGAGTTGGATGAACCAGGGGATCAGGGTTAGGTTGGCGCGCGTGAGCACAATATCTGACGTCTCTCCCGCCACGTCCGTCCCGCCAGCGACAGTAATACTCAGATCCGCCTGCGCCAACGCCGGTGCGTCGTTGACGCCATCGCCCACCATAGCGACCGCTTCGCCCGCAGATTGCCATGTTTGGATGCGCTTCGCTTTTTTTGTGGGTGGGCAATCACCCTCGTATTCCGCCACGCCCAGCTCGTCGGCCAGCGCCTGGGTCGTGCGCGCGCTATCTCCGGACAGGATCACGGGCGTGATACCCTCAACCTGGAGCTGGCTGATCGCCTCTTGTGCACTGGGGTTAGCTTCATCGCGAAGAGCGATGTACCCTGCGATAGTTTCCTCCCAGCCCACCCAGATGACGGTTTCGCCACGGGCAGTGTGCCTGGTAACCCGCTCGTCCAAGCTTGACCCATCATCGACCTTCACGAAAGAGGAAGAGCCTACCATAACCCGACGCGTGACCGGCTCTTGCACCCGTGCGCTGGCACCCAGACCGCGCAGATTCTGGAAGTCTTGTGCCTTGGGCGTCGGTCCTGGGCAAGCCTCCAGCACAGCTCTGGCAATAGGATGCTCTGAGAACTGTTCCACGGCTGCCGCCTGACACAACAGATCGCCTTCTGTCACCTCTGATTCCGGTTCTGCCGCGGCGGAGACGACGCTCATGCGGCCCTGCGTCAAGGTGCCCGTTTTGTCAAAAACCAGGCGTTTGATGTTGGCGGCGGTCTCCAGAGCGACGGCGTTGCGCACCAATATGCCACCCTCAGTGGTGCGCCCCAGCGTCACCGCCAAGGCCAGTGGTGTGGCTAGGCCCAGGGCGCAGGGGCAGGCCACCACCAGTACGGCTACGCCTGTGAGCAGCGCCTGGGAGACCGAATGTCCCGCGAAAAGCCAGCCGACGGTGGAGACCAGCGCCGCACCCACGATGCCAAAAGCGAAATAGGCCGAAGCTTTGTCGGCAAGCCGCTGGATGGGTGCCTTGTTGCTTAGCGTCTGTTCCACCGTATGCGTGATCTGAGCTAGGCGCGTGTCCTGCACGGAGCGTATCACCCGGCAGGTCAGCGCATCATCTGTGACGACCGTCCCTGCAAAGACGGTATCGCCGACACCTTTGTCCACAGGCCGTGACTCACCTGTCAAGAGCGCTTCGTCCAATGTCGCAGCGCCCGCGACAATCTCGGCATCCGCGGGCACGCGCTGACCAGGCTTGATCAAGATCGAATCGCCCGGTTGCAGGCTTCTGGCGTCTACCTCCATCCAACCGCCGTCGCGCCCCAGCCACGCCTCCGATGGCTGGAGTTGTAGTAGCTTGCGGATCCCCTTGCGGGCCTGAGCGCCCCCCAATAGCTCGAGATAGCGGCCGACCATGATAAAGGTCGTAATCATCACCACCGAATCAAAGTAGGCTTCCCCGTTCCCAGTGAGTGTGACGTACACGCTGTAGCCGTACGCCGAAAGGGTGCCCAAGGCCACCAGCGTGTCCATTGTGGCTGTCCGGGCGCGCACCGCACGCCACGCGCCGCGCAGAAATGAACTCCCACCGTAAAAGAGAGCAGGGGTCGCAAGGAGCCACACCAGGTATTGAAGTTTCCGAACGTCCGCCGCGTTATAGTCTCCGGCGGCATAACGCTGGTAAAGCTGCACGAGGTACAGGAGCATCACTTGCATGCCAAACGCTGCCGCCGCGATCAACTGCAATAGCAGGCTCTCCTGCTGTCGCGCCAAACGTTGCTCGTGGGGATCGCTCGCCAAACGCGCCCGGTAACCGAGGTTGTCGAGACTCCGCAGGACGGCGTCTGGATCCAGTTTTTTTGGATCATACTGCATGCGGCCTCGCTCAGCCGCAAAGTTCACCTGCACATCCTTCACACCCGGCTGCTTGCGCAGCACCTGCTCCGCTGCCTGGGCGCAGCCGGCGCACCACATGCCGCCCACTGTAAACTGGGCAGTCTCGCCGCGATCCAGGATAAAATCGGTCATGGCCGGGGGCTTCGGTTCTGGATGGGGCAGCACCAGGTCGAGCATCTCATTGTCGTGGGCTACCTCATAGACTCGGGCGCAACCTTCACAGCAGAAATGTCTCTCCTCGCCGCCGACTTCCCGTTCGACGCCGCCCTCTCGGATTTCTTGACCACACAGGTCGCACGTCTTGGCACCGGCTACCACAGCATCAAGCCTCCCAGCCGCGCATGAGGAAGGATGTCCAGGCTCGCTAGCCCGCGCAGCATCAGTTGACACCCGATGAGCAGGATGAGGAAGCCGGCTATGCGGCTGAAGGCCCGCCGCACGCCGACGCCTAATGCGCCGGCGCCTACACCCGTCAGTAGCAGGGCCGGCAGCGTCCCTGCGCCAAAAGCGATCATCCCTGCTCCGCTTGCCAGAGGGCGGCCGGTGGCGGTGGCAGTCAACAAGGCGCTATACACCAGCCCGCACGGCAGGATCCCATTCAACGCGCCCAGGGCGGCGACGCCTTTCAGACCTCCCTGGCGCAGGGCGCGGCTCATGGCGTGGCTCAGCCAGGCATTTGGTCGCTCTAGGCGGCCCAATGGCAACCAGCCGAGATAGCCCAGCCCCAGTAATACGATGGCAAGCCCTAGGACCAAGCTGACAATGCCGCTGATATGGCTCAGGTGACTGCTAGCGCCTATCAACAAGCCAACGCTACCTGCCGCGATGCCCAGACCAGCATAGACGGTGATGCGGGCGATGTGGTACAACAGATGCCAGAATACGGCGGCCGTACCACCCACCGGGGAGCGAGCGCCAACCATGATCACCAAAGGGCCGCACATGCCTAGGCAATGGCCCAGGCTACCCAAAAGACCGCTTAAAAACAGCGCGCCGAATGTCCTGATGCTATCAGCTGCGAACACCTGTCACCCTTTGACAGCGTTTACCATCGCGAAATCGATTCTGAGGACGGGAGAGCCGTCACCGGACAGTCAGGGCACATCCTGGAATATGTGGACAGTCAGGTCTTCCAACGCCACGTGAGGTTCAAATTCGGTCAGCACCTTTTTCTCAGACAAGGAGGAGCGGCGATGGGCGTCAATGTCCTCCCACAATTCCCACACGCTTTCAAATACCAGATGGGTCCTATCGGGTATATCTAGCGAATACATGGCACGGGCGCTCACAAAACCGGGTTCGCTGGGCAATAGCGTGCGCAAGTAGCCCAGCACCCGTTCTAGTCCAGCGCCAATCTGCAGCTGGTTCATCTGGTCTGGACGGATCTCAAAGCCAACTTGATATGCGAATGCCATCCAGGGCCTCCTTTAGCGCGGTGTCCAGTTCAGGATCAGGTAGCCCACCCACCACAGGATGACGCCTACCAACGCCAGCTTGACCACCAAAGGCAGTCCCCCTCCTGCTTCCTCGATCTCTCCGGAAAAGCTGTCGATGTAGCCATCTGGGCGGATCTCTTCGTGCTCTTCCTCCTCATCTTTTGAACGGTGCCCACTGCTGCCTGGCAATGTCTTGGGACGGTTGGGGAGCGCGATCGCCACAGCGAATAGAAACAGTGCTACCACACCACCCGCGATGACTGCGATTTGTGGCCAGAGTTGTAGCTCATTCTGGGTCATTTCGATCTCCTTTCCGGTTGGGCCAGGGTTCCGGTTCCTTATCTTCCAACATGCGGTATTTGGCCTCCTCAATGTCACGGAACTGACCGCGTCTCCAACCCCACACAAGGAACACGATACCGGTGAAGATGACAAAGGCCATCCAACCAACGACAACCCACAATCCCAAGGGCATCATTGTCCGCCTCCTCCTTGAGAGCTTGTGAGGTCTACGACGTGCGCAACGATGTCCCAAACATCGGATTCAGGTAGCAGCCATTGGAAGGGAGGCATAATACTCCCTGGCACGCCCTCCCAGACCCTCCACATAACGTACGCTTCAGGCAAGTTATCGTGGAAGGGAGCCGGGCTAAGGCTCGCATTCCCTTCCGTGCCGGGGCCGTTTCCCTGACCGTCCTCGGCATGGCAGGTGGCACAGTGGGTACTGAACAGATCGATGCCATGCGTGATCGAGATTGTGTGTCCTTCGCCGATCCAGTTATCCTGGCTCAATGTGACAAAGTTGGCGGCGATCGAGCCATCGCCGTAGACGCTGGTTGTCATGGGACTTCCCATCATAAAGGAGTCCATGAGGTACTTGACGGCATCCCAGCGCTGATCTTCGGGAAGAAATTCACCCCAGGTCGGCATCGCCGTGTCCTGGATGCCAAAGGTGACTTTGGCCAGGTGCTCGCCCTGTGCTTCGGGTGACATTGACATGCCCGCCATGTCACGGAAATCCGCCGGCGGGGGAGAGAGATATTGACCATCCCAGCCTTTGCCGTCTCCCGCCAAGCCGTGGCAGTGGGCGCAGTGCTGCAAAAAGACTTGCTTGCCTCGCTCAAACGAAACAGCCTCGGGAAATCTCTGTGTCCTATAGACATCAGGAAACAAGAAGTCCTCTCCGTCAGGCGGCGCAGTTGGACGTTCTTCAGTCTGGGTAAACATGACGCGGAGGTAATGTACCAAAGCCCAGCGATCATTCTCGGAGTAGTGAAGCTTCCACGAGGGCATAGCGCTCCACGGCAGCCCCTCGCTGATGCGCCAGAAGTAGTCGGCATCCGAATAGGAGGGATTCTGCAACGTACCGTAACTGCCGTCCCCAAAGTCTGGCGGGGAAGGCTGCAGGCCAGCTTTGTAGGGACCATTTCCACGTCCCGCATCACCGTGGCACACCATACATTCTCGGATAAAGATCGTCTTGCCTTGATCCAAGACATCCACTGTGAGGGGGAGGGGATTGGCGAGATTCGCATAGTCGCTGGGTGGATCTCCTTCGTCCGGATCGCGCATCACGGGCCGCGCGAAGATCTGCTGCACGTATCCGATCACCTTCCAGCGCTGATCTTCTGTCAGGCTGGTCTTCCAGGTTGGCATCAGTGTCCCCTGAACCCCTTCTGACACGTGCCAAAACCACTGCTCGTCCGGCATGTCCCGATAAGGATCCTGCTTATAGTCGGCTGGTGTTACGACCATAGTCCCTGCGTAGCTGCCGAGCCCGTTTCCCGAACAGCCGTGGCAGGTCAAGCAACGTTCCACATAAAGCTCTTTGCCCTCCTGGAGACCTGCTGCTTCCCATGTCTGCCAGCCTTGGGGTTGGCCTCCGGATGAAGGTTGAAGTGCCGGGTTTGGAATCGGGTCAGTATTTCCAGCGTAAACATCCGGGGGAGGAATCATGCGCATCTGCGCCACACGGTCGCCCAATGCAAATAGGTAGGCAGCGATCGCTTGCAGGTCTGCGTCGGATAGGAACGCAAAACTCGGCATGATGGACAGTGGTGAGAACTGGCGCGGTGCTTTCAGATGATCGATCTCCCACGCCTCACTGCGTTTGCGGCCGATGTAGGACAGGTCAGGTCCGGTACGCTCCGAGCCCAGGGTCATTGGGTTGTCAAAGGAATAGTTTCCGCCCTCGGACACGGGACCCATCCCTGTGTCTTCAGCGCGCACATATTGTGTGTGGCAGTAATTGCAGCCATTCGAGTAAAAGAGCTCGCGGCCTCGCTCCTGTTCTGCCGTGTAGGGATGCGCAAGGACCGTCTGGGGCGGATCCCAGACCAGGCTAGGGATGAACACGGCGGCGGTGACTACAGCGAAGAACACGATCAAGCCGCCAATTACAACCGTTCTAAAGGTCATTCTCATGACATCACCTCCCTAGGTCGCCGCGACTTGCACGGGAACGGCCGGCTGACTCAACGCCTTGCGTTGTGCCACGGTGGCCAGAATATTGTACGTGAACAGGGCAAAGCTAGCCACGACCAAAACGCCTCCCGCTGCGCGCAAGGCCATGTAAGGTCGCAGTCCGGGCAGCACGCTCCACACCGGAAGTCCCTGATGAAGCCAGTTGGTGCCTTGCACCAACCCCGTCAGCAGAAAACCGCCAAAGAAAAACGTGAAGCCAATGACGTACAGGCTGTATTGCACGTTAGCCAGGGTACGACTATACAGGCGGCAATTGTACACACGAGGAAAGATGTAATACATCCCGCCCATGATGGTCGAGGCGGCAAAAAACAGTAAAGACAGGTGTGCGTGGCCAGGCACGTACTGCGTAAAGTGGGTCAGCAAGTTTATGCCGCGCAGCGCCTGGTGGGAACCCTGATACGAGACCAAGATATAGGCGGCCCAACCGGTGATTACAAAGCGCAGCGGTATGCTGGAAAAGAAGCGGTTCCAGTTGCCGCGCATAGTCAGAAAGATGTTCATCATGAAGGCTATCACTGGTAAGACCATGCCGATGCTTTCCGCCACGGCGATGGTTTTCAGCCAATAGGGGATGGGTGCCCATAGCAGGTGGTGCGCACCAACACCGGTGTAGAAAAAGGCGATGCCCCAAAAGGCGATCAGTGACAGAAAGTGGCTGTAGAGTGGTGTATGGGTCTCTCTGGGTACGATGTAGTATATCACGGCCAATAGGCCGGTCGTGAACCAAAGTCCCAACACATTGTGGCCGTAGAACCAGTTAAAGATTGTGTCGTTGATGCCGGTCAACGCACCCGTGGGCGGGTTCCACATCACGTTGCCGATGAAGAAAAGCAGCGGCATCCAGATCAGCGAGCCAGAAATATACCACAGCGACACGTACAGCTTGGGCTCAACACGGTGAGCGATCGTCATGTAGAGGTTGACTAGATTGAGGATGAGGACGACCATCGCCGCGATGTCAATGATCCAGATCATCTCGGCATACTCCCGGCTTTGCGTGTATGCATTCAGGATCCCGATGATACCTACCAGTAGTGCTAGGTTCCACAGAATCATCGTAAAGTTCCCCAATCGCTCACTCCACAATCTGCGGCCGGTCAGTCGCGGGACGATATAAAGCCACAGCCCCATCATGGCGCCGGAAAGCCAGGCGAACATCACCGTGTTGACGTGCGCCTGGCGCAACCGGCCAAAGACAAGCCAGGGTATGCCCCGAAACAGATCGGGGAAGACGAACTGCAGTGCCAAAGTCAACCCCATCAAGACTCCGATCACCAGCCAGACCGCGGCGGAGAGCATAAAGTTGACGCTGGCGCTGTTTTCCTTATTGAACATGGCGTACCTCCGTGGTTTTGAGTTGGGGCTCTTGTAGTGGTGCAGTTCATCCGTTGTCAATGCCGATGAATCGCCTGGAAATCTCGCATTCACCCGAAAAAAGCCGCGTGACCGATATTGAGGAAAAACAAAAAACGGGATGCTACAGTACGAGCGACGACAGCTACGCTTCAGCCGCGTTGATTGGCCGGCGCCAAGCTCGCTTTGGCAGCATTGTTCTGCTCAGCGTGTCCACGATTTGGTGTGGTTTCCGCCAAAGGCAGCCACAGCCTGAAATGACTTCCGGCGCCCGACGTGCTTTCCACGTCGATGTGACCGCCGTGAGCGGTCACCAGGTCGTGCGTGATGGCCAAACCCAGCCCCATGCCGGATTGCTTACTGCCAGTCTGCTGGCCCCGGTAAAAGGGCGTAAAGATGTGAGCCAGGTCCTCCGGAGCTATACCGGAGCCGGTGTCGCTTACGCGGATCCAGACGCCGCTGGGATCTACACCTGTGGATACAGCAATCTCGCCACCAGCCGGAGTATATTTGATGGCGTTGCTGAGGATGTTCCCTAATGCCTGGCTCAGGCGGTCAGGATCTATCTCAAGCATCGGGAGATCAGCATCGATGCTTGCTTGCCAGCCCACCCCCTGCGCCTTTGCAGATTCTCGCCATGGCCCAAGGGTTGGTCGCAGCCACTCCTTGAGATCGACAGATCGGCGCTGCAGCTCAAGCTTGCCAGCTGCGCGATCGTGGAGCTGGGAAAGATCGTCCAACAATCGGCCCAGGCCCTGGACTTCAGCCTGCATGCCGTCCAGCAACTGCTGCCTCGTCGCTGCGTCCTCGTATGCGCCATCGCCGAGCGCTTCAATGGCTGCGTTGCATGCCCCCAATGGGCGCCCCAGCTCATGGACTAGACTGGAGATCAACAGACGGTTCGTCTGTTCGACGCTGCGACGCCGTTCCGCCAAGATGTTGACGGCATGGGACAGCATTGCCATCTCTTCCGGCCCTGTCTCTGGCAATGATGCCGAACGCTGGTCGCTGGCAAGTTCGTAGACCGCGCGCGTGACGCTTCGTACCGGCTGGCCCAATTGGGCCGCCAGCATCAGACCCACGGCCGCGCCCAACATTAGCCCGATCGCCAACACACCGAACACAAAAAACCGCAGGCGCTGAAACAAATGCCTAATGTGAGTCAACTGATGACTCAAGCGCACGATTCCGAGGATGTTTCCATCGGGCCCTATGACAGGCGCCAACACGTCTGCAATCTCGGAGGCGAGATGTTGGCTGTAGCCTGTACGCACAGCAACATCACCTTCCAGGGCCTCGACTACGTCGATGTTGTTCAGCGGCTGACCCACGCGATCGGCATCCGTCGCGTCCGTGGACGCCAGTACGCGGCCGCTGGTGTCCAACAGCATGGCTCGAACAATTGCTCCCGGTTCGACGAGGGCCAGGCTCTGTTGGGCGCTGGCTCTATCGGTCCAAATCCCCGGTTCACCTTGGAGGACATTGGCCAACAATCGGGCATCCTCCTCAAGTTGCTTGGCAAGAGTGGGCACCACGATCTGTGTTTCCAATACGTAGATCAGCGCGATGCCCATCAGAGGGACGACTACCAGCAGAGGCAGTATGTGGCTCAATACCAGCCTTCCGCGTAAAGTACGTAACATCAGGCCTCCCGAAGCGCCAGCTGATGCGTGGCGCTATCCGACAATGGGGCGGAGAGGCGTACGCGTGGTGCCGTTTGCGATGCCGTCGAAAACGATGGCACCAATTAATCGTATTTGGCCCCTTCCAACAAGTGAATGTGGAACACCATTCTAAACGCTACGCGCAGAGCTCGTGAATTAAGGGCAGCAACCGGTCACCGAGTTCCGACTTGACCACATAACCATTCGCGCCAGATTCCTGCGCCATCACACGGTATTCCGTCGCGCTGTACAGGGTCAAGATGATGACGTAGGGCGAATCCGGTTGGGATTTGATGCGGCGCGTGGCCTCAAGCCCGTCCATATCGGGCATATCCAGATCCATGATCACCAAATCAGGATCCAGATGCACGACACGTCTGAGCGCGTCGCGCCCGGAGCGTGCCTGTCCCACGACCTCTACCCACGGATCGGTCGACAAAAAGTCAGCAGCGACGCGCAGAAATTCAGCGCTATCATCCACCAACAGCAATTTGATAACCTTGGCCGCACTTAGTTGCGAAAACGGGACGCTGCACCACATTGGGTTCATTGTCTTCCTCTGAAGAAAAGGTGATCCAGGGAAACGGTGATATAGGAAGTATACATTCCAATTGCAGAGCGGACGGCACAAACCATT
>Ga0316577_10001153_pt1 | contig 12086 bp, 11 predicted proteins | sample S5NA_FD_203073 | JGI IMG/M metagenome (GOLD analysis project Ga0316577, IMG submission 203073) | Rhizosphere microbial communities from salt marsh grasses in Alabama, United States - S5-7_050615r2r1 | ecosystem: Host-associated > Plants > Roots > Rhizosphere | place: USA: Alabama | collected... | reverse complement strand
TTCCGGCGCGCCCAGGATGATCTCCAGTGGCAGGGCCAGCTCGTAGAAGGTCAGATCGAAGAAGGGCAAGAAGGGCGCGTTGACCAGCAGGGCAAAGAGCGTGAGCAACAACCAAGGCGAGACCGCCGCCCACAGCGGTAGCCGCTCCTCGGCTGCCCGATCGCTGGCGTCTAGGGCAGCGCGGTCCCGGAGCGGCTGGCCGGTGGCCTTGAGGTAGACCACCATGACCAGGATGACGCCCAGCCCGGCGGCGATACCCGTCAGGGTGATCAGGCCCAGGGCGTTCATGGCGATGCAGATCAAGCCCGCCGTCAGGCCGGCCAGCACCGTCGGCACCAGGCCCTGCCAAATCAACTTCCAGCGCCCCACCAGCCAGACCATGCCCAGTGCAATGCAGGTGCTGATCACGGGCATGAAGCGGGCAAAATAGCCCCCGACCTCCTCCATGGGCTGGCCGACAAAGCCGGCAAATACGACGACGGGGATGCCCAACAGGGCATAGGTCGTCAGGGCATCATAGCCCAGGGCTGGCAGCGAGATGGCGGCAAAGGAGGAGTAACCCAGCGCCAGCATGATCGGTGGCAGAATCGAGACAGGCACGGCTCCCAGGGCCGTCAGCACGGTGCCAAAGCCGACGTTGATCAGCATGATCTGGACCACGCGCTGCCCCGGCGCCACCGTCTTGATCAGGGCCACCACGCGGGCGATGGCACCTGTCTCCAGCATGACCGTCACCTGCAGGATCGACGTCGCCACCACCAGGGCGATGGGCAATGAGGCCACCAGCCCGGATAGGCTGGCCTGCAGCGCGACAATGGGCGGGGTGTCGAAAAAGAGCCAGGCCACGGCCACAGTAAAGAGCCAGCCGATCAACCCGGCCGTGTCGGCAGCCATGTGCCGCAGGGTAAGCAACAGGAAAATGAGGACCACCGGCGAGAGGGCAAGCAGCACGGCAACCAGGCCCATGGGCATCTCCTATGACTATGGCATGGAACTATGAATCGTGGCTCTGTCCCAGACGCCTGCGCAGCGCAACACGCAGGGCTTCATGCTCGCTCCACGGCGTCTCTTCTGTGCCGTAACACATCGATTGTTCGTGGCCCTTGCCGCAGGCAATGACCAGGTCTCCCGGTTGTGCCAGGTCGACGGCAAATTGGATCGCGGCTGCCCGGTCCGGCACCCGGAAATATGTCTGGCTCGCCACGGCCCCGGCCTTTTCAGCGCCACGCGCCATCTCGTCCAGGATGGCCTCCAGCGATTCGCGGCGGGGATCCTCGGCTGTCATGACGGTGATGTCGGCCAGGCGTCCACTGATCTCGCCCATCCAGGCCCGCTTCTCGCGGTCCCGCTCCCCTGCGCAGCCAAACACGGCAATGACCCGCCCTTTGGTCAGTATGCGCGCGGTCTCCAGTGCCCGCTCGAGGGCGTGCGGCGTGTGGGCGAAATCGACAATGGCAAGAAAGTCCTGCCCCTCCTCGATCCGTTCCATGCGGCCGACGATGCCCTTCACCGCCCACACCCCCTCCTGGATGGCCTCGACCGGCAGGCGTTGGGCCAGCGCAGCCGTCGTCGCAGCCAGGATGTTGGAGACATTATAAATGCCCGGCAGCACCGTCCGGAGTTCAAAAGCACCAGCCGGTGAGTCCACCCTGAAATGGGACCCTTCGGGGGTGAGGTGAACGTCGCCGGCCACAACGTCGGCTCTGCCGCCCACGCTGTAGCTCCATTGCTGGTCAGTGGAGATGGGGCGCAGGTAACGGTAGGAATCATCGTCGGCGTTTAGGACCGCCACCTTGGGGATGCCCGCCTTGCGATAGCCCTCCATCAGATGGCGAAACAGGGTGGCTTTGGCCCGCTGATAGGCCTCCAGGCTGCCGTGAATGTCGAGGTGCTCGTGGGTCACGTTCGTCACCACCGCCACGTCGAAATCACAGGCCGTCACCCGGTGTTGTTCCAGGCCGTGGGAAGTGGCCTCTAGTACAGCATACCCCAGGCCCGCTTCGACCATCTCCGCCAGGTAACGCTGTAGGTCGGGTGAGTCGGGTGTCGTGGTATGCAGCCCGGTGTCGATCACGCGCTCGCCGATGACGGCGTTGACGGTCGTGACCAGGCCAGCCCGGCGGCCCGCCACCGACAGGATGCTGTGCAGGAGGTTGCAGGTCGTGGTCTTACCATCGGTGCCCGTCACACCGATCACCCGCAGATGGCGCGCTGGAAAGCCGTTCCAGGCTGCCGACAGGTATGCCAGCGCCTCGCGCCCATCCGGGACGACCACGACGGGGAGCTCCAGACCTGGCAGCTCCCTCTCGGCGACGACGACAATCGCCCCGTTTTCGAGCGCCCGCGGGACAAAGTCGTGCCCGTCGACCGCCACCCCCCGGTAAGCCACAAACAAGCTGCCCGGGATGGCTCTCCGCGAATCACAGGCGATGGCCGTGATGGGCATATCCGGCGCGCCACGCACCTGGCTGTGCGGCAGGGCCGCGATCAATTCACTCAGTGAGATCTGCATCTTTGAGCTGGGCCTTCCAGAGATCTATCCAGGGACCGGAACGGGTGCATTTGTAGGGGCCAGCATTCCTACTCGGTGGGCAGCAGAGAGGCCTGCTTGCCCTTGCCCCACTCGATCTCGACTTCGAACTGGTGCGCACCCCGCTTCTTGAGCTTGTAGCTCAACTCCAAATCGAGATGCGAGGGCAGTTCGAACTCCTTGTCCCCAAAAGTGAGGGTTCCCCCCTCCACCTGGGAGGCCAGTGCCCGCAGTTGGTCTGCAACGGCGTCCCTGGACAGGACCGCCTCGGCCTTGCGTCGCTGCTTCAAGCGCTTTTCTTTCTCTGCACGCTTCTGGGCCTTGGCCCGCTGTTTGGCCAGTTTCGCGTCCTCTTTTGCCACATTTTCCTCCTGTTGTCTCCAGTCCGGGCTACAGTATAATCCAAAGCCCTCCTGCCGTCAAAAGCAGGCGCTCTGGGCAAGTCAGCCCTCCGCACCGCTGGCCGGCTCATCGGCTTCCTCTGCGTGACGCTCGCCCGTGGTCTCCAGCGCAGAACGGCTCGGGCTAGACAATAAAGCCTCCACTGATGGGAAACGATTTTGTTTGCACCGCTGCCCAGTTCGTGATAGAATGGGTTGCTAATGTTACGTATAGGAGCCGTGGGATGAATATCGTCTATTTTGACCTAGAAACACAGCGCACCTTTGACGAGGTGGGCGGCCGGCACAACATCCGGAAGCTCGGCCTGTCGGTAGCGGTCACCTATTCTACCGCCGCGGGTGCGTTCCATCACTATACCGAAGACCTCGTCGACGAGTTGATTGCCGAGCTACGGGCTGCCGATCTGGTGGTGGGCTTTAACGTGCTGCGTTTTGACTATGAGGTGCTGCGAGCCTACACTGATGACCCGTTGGACGACCTCCCCACCGTGGACATGTTGGACCACATCCACAAACGCCTGGGGTTCCGTATAAGCCTGGATAGCCTGGCCGGCAGCACCCTGGGTATCGCCAAGTCAGCCGATGGCCTGCAGGCCGTCCGCTGGTATCGGGAGGGGCGCATTCAGGAGATCCTGGACTATTGTCAGCAGGACGTGGAGGTCACCCGGCAGCTCTATGAGTACGGGCAGCAGTACAAGCACCTCAAGTACAGGGATAGGAGCTATCGCCTTCAGATGGTCCCGGTGAGCTGGTAGGAGAACGCCCCAGGCGTGGTGATTGTGCATGTCTAAGGACTTGGAGCCAGCCTATCTGGCCCTGCTCCGCCCTGGCGAACTGAAGCGCCGGGCCGAAGCGGCCCGTGCCCGCCTGGAGGACTGCGACATCTGCGCCCGAGCGTGCGGCGCCAACCGCCTCGAGAGCGCCGAGGAGGCCAGTTGCCATACCGGTGATCGGGCCGTGGTCTCTAGCTATGGTCCCCACTTTGGCGAGGAGGACCCCCTGGTCGGCACAGGGGGTTCCGGCACCATCTTTTTCACCTGGTGCAACCTGCGCTGCCAATACTGCCAGAACTATGAGATCAGCCAGCAGGGCCAGGGCCGGCCCACTGAGCCCGAGGACTTGGCCCAGATGATGCTCAGCCTGCAGGATCAAGGCTGCCACAACATCAACTTTGTCTCGCCCAGCCATGTCGTGCCCCAGATCCTCGTCGCCCTGCTCATCGCCGCCGAGGCAGGCCTGCGCCTGCCCCTGGTCTACAACACCGGGGGCTATGACGCCCTGCCGACCCTGGAGCTGCTCGACGGCGTCGTTGACATCTATATGCCAGACATGAAGTACGCCGATCCCGATGTGGCGCGCCGGTTCTCCAAGGTGGCAAACTACCCGGCCGTCAACCAGGCCGCCGTCAAGGAGATGCATCGCCAGGTCGGCGATCTGACCCTGGACGATCGGGGGATCGCCCAGCGTGGCCTGTTGGTCCGCCACTTGGTCCTGCCTGAAGGCCTGGCCGGCACAGAGCCGATCGTCCGCTTTCTGCGCGACGAGGTATCACTGAACACCTATATCAACGTCATGGCTCAGTACCGGCCCAGCTACCGCGCCTACAACATGCCACCCCTGGACCGGCGCATCACCGACAAGGAATATGCCGAAGCGGTGCACCTGGCCGAAGGGGCCGGTCTGCGATTGGACGAGCGCCGGCCCCGGCCGCTCTGGTTCCTGCGCTGAGGCATTAGCGAAAAGCCAGCAGATTGGATGGCGTTGCTCGAGAGGGAGCCTTGTTACGAACCATTCTGGACCGCAAACAGTCGCAACTCCTGAAGGACGAAAAGGAAGCACTTGAGAACCTTCAACTCGCCCTGGCCGGCTTTGAGGTCATGCCCGAGGACCAGAAGGCGCTCCAGAAGTCCCTGCGGCAGCTCGACGACCTCTTTTTGCTGGTGATCGTCGGCGAGTTTAACAGCGGCAAGTCGGCCTTTATCAACGCCCTGCTGGGTGAGCGGTTTCTCCCGGAAGGCGTAACGCCAACCACAGCCCAGATCCACATCCTGGATTACGGTCAGTCGTCGGACCGCGAGGTGCTGGAAGAGGGTGTGCTGAAGGTCACCTATCCCGCCAGTTTCTTGCAAGAGATCAACATCGTCGACACACCGGGCACCAATGCCATCATCCGCCGCCACGAGCAACTCACCCAGGAGTTTGTACCGCGCAGCGACCTGGTCATCTTTGTCACCTCCGCCGACCGGCCCTTCACCGAGAGCGAACGCGCCTTCATGGAGCGCATCCGCGAGTGGGGCAAGAAGGTCATCGTCGTCCTGAACAAGATCGACCTGCTCGAGGACCCGGAGGTCGAGCAGGTGCTGGGCTTCATCCAGCAGAATGCATTGGCCCTCCTGGGCTTCACACCCGAGGTTTTCACCGTGTCGTCCCGGCTGGCGCTCAAGTCCAAACAGGCCGAGAGCCGGCGGGAGCGCAACGCCCTGTGGGACATCAGCCGCTTTGAGGCCGTCGAAACCTATATCCTCAAGACCTTGGATGAGAAGAGCCGCATCCGGCTCAAGCTGACGAACCCCCTGGGCGTCGGAGAGCGCCTGGTTGCCCACTACCTGGCCTTGGCCCACGGCCGGCTCGAGTTGCTCGCCGAAGACCTCAAGGCCATCGAGAATATCGAGGCCCAGCTCGAGCTGTATCGCACTGATATGGAAAATGATTTCCGCTACCGCATGGCCGACGTCGAGAAGGTGCTCCTGGAGATGGAGAACCGCGGCATGGAATACTTTGACGAGACGTTGCGCGTAGCCCGAGTGTTCGACCTGGTCAACACCCAGCGCATCCAGGCCGAGTTCGAACGCAAGGTGATCGGCGAGACCCCCTATGAGATCGAACGCGAGGTCCAGGCCCTCATCGACTGGCTCGTCGAAAAAGATCTCCGCCAGTGGCAAGCGACGCTGGAATACCTGGAACGCCACCGAGCCAGGCTGGCCGAAGAGGAAGCCATTCCGGGACGGGAGGGCTCGCCGGGACAGCGAGGGGCGGGCAAGATCATCGGCCAGGTCGGTGGCCCCTTTGAATATAATCGCCGGGCGCTGCTCGATTCGGTGGGCCGCGCCGCCAAGGAGGTGGTCCTGACCTACGACCGCGAAGCCGAAGCCCGCAAGCTGGCCCAGAGCGTGCGCGATGCCGTAGCGGGCGCAGCCCTGGTCCAGGTGGGCGCGGTGGGACTCGGTGCCATCCTCATCGCCATCCTCCACGGCGCCCTGTTGGACTTTACGGGCGTCTTGGCCGGAGGCGCTTTGGCGGTAGTCGGCCTGCTCATCATCCCCGCCAAGCGGCGGCGGGCCAAGAATGACCTGCGGCAGAAGCTAGAAGACCTGCGGCAAAAGCTGATGGAGTCGATGAGCGCCGAGTTTGACCAGGAGCTGGGTCGCAGTCTGCAGAGGCTGCGCGAAGCCATCGCCCCCTATACCCGCTTTGTCCGCGCCGAGCGGCAGAAGCTGGCGCGCATCGAGGATGACCTGGACCAAATTCGCGCCACGTTGGCCCAGGTCCGGGCACGCATCGAAGATCTATAGCCATCCAGAGCGCCTCAGGAGAGAGAACAATGGTCAAGGTACGGTGCTTCAAGTGTGGAAACGCATTCCAGCTGACCGAGCAGTATATCGCCAACGACCTGGCGATTCAGGGCATCGAAAAGAAACCAGCCCATTATGTGGCCGAGTGCCCTCGCTGCCGCCAGGCGAACAAGGTTTCGCTCAAGCGGGTACAGCTGCCCGAACCCGAAGTTCCCGAGCAGGAAGAGACCGAAGAGGAGGGCTAGCCTGCAGCGGCCCGCTTCATCCAACCCAACGCCTGCGCCAGCCTACGGCGCACGGCCGGCGGCCACCAGAAGCGCAGGGCAAAAGGATGGACCTCAAGGGTGACTGGCCCACCGTAGCCACTCACGGCCAACGCCCGGAGCAGATCCGCGAGGGACAGATCCCCTGCCCCGGGAAAACGGTGCTCCCCGAAGGCAGCCCGTAGCCTCGAAAACGGCAGATGCCACAGCTGCCCACCCATATCGCTGAGGTGCACATTCACCAGCCGGCCGTCAAAGACCCGTTGCATTTTTAGTAGGTCTTCGCCCGCCGTGCCAGCGTGCGTTGTGTCCAGAACGAGGCCCAGGTCATGCTCGTCGGCAAAGGCGCGCAGTCGCTCTGGCGGCGTGAGGGCGTAGCTGAGGTCTGTGCTAGAGCGGACCGCCTTGTTCTCCACAGCCAATCGAAGGCCGCTCTCCCGTAGGCGGGGTTGCCAGGCATCGACCCGCCGCCGGAAGGCCAACCCCTCGTCCTCGTCCAGGCGCGCTGAACGAGGTGTGTGCATGATGACCACACCCGCGCCTGTCTCCCGAGTTAGTGAGATCGTGCGGTCCATCCCACCACTGCGTTCACGCCAGCCCGGCAGGGGCACGACCGTCGGATGCACGGTCAGGATCTCGATGCCTTCCTCTGTGGCCATCTGGCGCACGGCCTTTCCACCACGGAAGATGGCTTCCGGGTTGACCACCAACTCCACCGCGTCAAACCCGGCCGCCCGTGCCCAGCCGAATACAGTGCGCAGGGGATAGACATATAGGGTGCCCGTCGACAGGCTGAACTTCAATGCTCCCTCCAGACAGAAACTGACCGGCTGAGCGCCGGTCAGTTCAGCAGTTCACAACGCATGATAGGGGCCCCGGCGTGCCGCGTCAAGATCCAGCGCGCCAGCTGCTCCCCGTTCCTTAGCGCGCGGGCGCCCACGCCTCCAAGACCTTCTCGTAGGCCGCCACCGCGGTCTTGATGGCCCGCTCGCCGACTTCGGCCGTAGCCTGGCGGGGATCGCCGCCGATCACGCCATGCGGGTAGTGCTCCAAAAACACGTAGCGGGTCAGGAACAGGCCCCGGGGTGCGTCAGGGCTGTATTCCGCCCGCTCCAGGTGCACTGTGTCAGGCCGGATGGCCAACAGCATCGAGGTCTCGCCTGCATCGGAGTGGGCCGGGGGCTGCCCAGGATAGGCCTCCTCGAACAGCTTTGCAATCTCGGGCGCCTGCCACCAGTTGGCCAGGCGCACCTCCAGCCCGCGCAACTCGTGCAGTGCTTCGGCCAGGGCAACCTGGATCGCCGCGATGTTGCCACCGTGCCCATTCAGCAGCAGGACCCGCCGAAAGCCATGTTCGTAGGCACTCTCCAGCAGGTCGATGATGATCGAGGTCAGCGTACCGGGCCGCAGGCTCAGGCTGCCAGGAAAGCCCATGTGGTGCAAGGACATCCCATAATTCACGGGCGGCGCCACGAGCACGCCGGTGCGGTCGCTGAGCCGCACGGCGATCTCCCACGGCTGCCAGATGTCGCTGGCAAAGGGCATGTGCCGCCCGTGCTGCTCGACGCTGCCCACCACCAGGATCAGCCGGTTATCATGGCGCAGGTATTCCTGCGCATCAGGCCAGCCAAGCTCCTCTAACAATCGTGCCATGCTCTCCAATCTCCTTGAAGTGTCGTGGTCATTTGAAGCCGCTGGGCGGGGTGCCAGTCTGGCAGGAGAGGCAGGATCTCCTCCCTCTCACCGGAACCCCTACTCAGCGATAGAGGCCATGCTCGCGCACATAGGCCTCCACTGCCGCCGGCAGCAGGTACGAGATCGGCCGCCCCTCGCGCACCCGGGCCCGCAGGTCCGTCGACGAAATCTCCAACGAGGACATCCGGACCCAGTGGATCCGTTCTCGCAGCCCCGGCAGACGCCGCTCCAACTCGTCGAGGTCCAACTTCACCCCCGGCCGCTCGACCACGGCCAGCTCGGCCAGCTCGATCAGCCGCTCCGGCCGGTACCAGCTCAGGATGTCTGCCAGCGAATCGGAGCCCTCGATAAAGTACAGGCAGGCCTCGGGTCCCCACGCCTGGTGCAGCGACTGCAGGGTGTCCACCGTATAATGCGGACCTGGCCGGTCGACATCCACCCGCGATACGACAAAGTCGGTCTGGCCCGCCGTCCCTAATTCCACCATGCGGACCCGGTGTGGGGCCGGCGACACGGGCCGGGAGGGCTTGTGGGGCGGGTCTCCCGCCGGCACAAAGAGCATGCGGTCCAGGCGCAACTGGTAGAGCGCCTCTTGAGCAGCGACCAGGTGCCCGTGGTGGATGGGGTCAAAGGTCCCGCCCAGGATGCCCAACCGGGGGCTCACTCCTGCCACTCCAGTTCCTCATCGCCGATGCGCACGGTATCGCCGGGCTCGACCCCCGCCTCTTGCAAGGCAACGTCGATGCCCATGGCCCGAAGCTGGCGCTGGAAACGCGCCGCCGCCTCGGGCAGGACAAAGGGCGTCATAGCCGCAATGCGCTCCACTCGCACCCCGCGCACCCGCCAGGCATCTTCCTCCCGCTCGACGGTAAAGGCCTCCTCTGTCTCGGCCGGACGAAAGACAGCCGGCTGTTCTGGCATCGGCTCGGGCACCGCGAGCGACTTGAGCAGTTCGTAGGCCCGGCGCATCAGCTGCTGCACCCCCTCGCCCGTGACCGCCGAGATGGCATGGGCCTCGAGGCCGCGCTCAGCCATCGCCTCCTTCACCAGCGGCCACCAGGCCTGGGCATCAGGCAGGTCCATTTTGTTCAAGACGGCAATCTGTGGCTTGGAAGCCAGTTCGGGACTGAACTGGGACAACTCATCGTTGATCGTCTCCCAATCCTCCAGCGGATCCTGCGAGGCCCCGTCCAGCAGGTGGAGCAGGAGCCGCGTGCGCTCCACGTGGCGCAGGAACTGATGTCCCAGGCCGGCCCCCTCGCTGGCCCCCTCGATCAGGCCCGGCACATCGGCCATGACAAAGCTCTCATAGCTCTCCAGCTGGACCACGCCCAGGTTTGGCTGGAGTGTGGTGAAGGGATAGGCGGCGATCTTGGGCCGGGCTGCGCTGACCACCGAGAGCAGTGTGCTCTTGCCGGCGTTGGGCATGCCGATCACCCCCACGTCGGCGATCAGCTTCATCTCCAACCGCAGCCACCGCTCCTCGCCAGGTTCGCCGTGCTCGGCCAGTCGCGGCGCCTGGTTGGTGGACGAGGCGAATGCGGCATTGCCGCGCCCACCACGCCCGCCCCTGGCCACGAGCATGCGCTGGTCATCCTCGACCAAATCGGCCACGAATTCGCCGCTATCGGCGTCCTGGATCTCGGTTCCGGGTGGCACAGGGATCAAGAGATCCAAGCCTGCCTTGCCCTGCTGGTTCTTGCCGCTGCCCCGCCCGCCGGCCTCCGCCTTGAAGTGCGAGCGTTTCTTAAAGTGGATCAGGGTGTTGAGGTTTGGATCCACCTCAAGATAGACGTCCCCACCCGATCCGCCGTTGCCGCCGCTGGGCCCGCCAAAGGGCACATACTTCTCACGACGAAAGGCCACGCTGCCATCGCCACCGTCGCCGCCCTTTACATAGATCTTGGCTTCGTCAAAGAACATCTATTCCCACCAGAACCGGATTTCGGCCTCCCCCACGTGCTCGTAATACTCGACGACTACCTCGTGGTAGCCTGTGCTCAGGTACTGGAGCGGTGCAGAATACTCGGCCCGCCCGTCGACCCACTTGTCCACGAGCAGCTCACCGTCGACCCACAGCCGGACACCATCGTCGGCGAACAGCTTGAAGCGGTAGCAGCCGCTATGGAAGTACCGGTCTCCCCTCCATCGTATTGAGAAATTGTCGGAGGACGGTAGGTTCTTCTTGTTGGGCCTACCAAATCCCCAGTCATGGAATATCGTCTCCTGTGACGCATCCACGGACACCGGATCTCCGCTCAAGGACCTGTTGCTATAGTACTGGGCAGTCCAAGCAGGGCGCTCCAGGTACTCGATCCACAGGCGAGCCTCGGCCAGGGTGCCCCGATCGTGAAAGTCATACCGGATCCGATGCTCGCTTAGGGCCGCTACCTCCAGGGGATAGGAGACATCCTCAGAGCCGCCCGCCTGGCCATCGTACCAGCCGCCAGACCCCTTCAGTACGCCATCAATGTACAGCCGGTAGCCCTCGTCGGCGTAGAGGTAGATGCGGTGGGTGCCCGGCTCAAAGAGCCGGTCCGCAGTCCAGGAGATGGAGAAATTGTCACAAGCCGAAAGAAAGTCCGGACACGCCAGCCCCCAATCGAACTGGATGGAGCTGTCGGTGCGGTGAAAGTCGACACCATCCTCTAGCCAGGCGTTGTTGTCATAGTAGGCGCCCTGCCAGGTAGGATAGAGATCGGTGCGCCGCCAGTGAAGCTGGATCGCGGCCTCGCCGATGTTCTCAAAATACTCCAGTTTCAGTGTATGAACGCCCTCAGTCGCCAAAGCCTTCTCCGCCGGGTACCAGCCCAGGCCCGGTGCCCAGGCGTCGATGAGCAACTCGCCATCCAGCCACAACCTGACTCCGTCGTCGGCGTAAACAAAGAAGGTGTACTTGCCCGCCTCAAAGCCCCATTTGCCAGTCCAGCGGATGGAGAAGCGGTTGTTCGGCAGACCAGAGGGTGCGCCCTCGCCCCAATCATAGTCGATCCGCGGCTCGTCTTCGATGGTATATGCCGCATCCCCGCTCAGTGTCGAATTGGCATAGTATTCGCCCAGCCAGGCGTTGCTGGGCAAAGGCTCGGGGCGGCTGACGAGGGGCAGGAATATGGTGGGCGTCAGTGGCTGGCTCGGCGCCACCCCTTCCTCGCCCTGGGCGACGAGGGCCGGATCGACGGCCGCCGGGGCCGAGCCGGTCTGAGCCGAGGCCACCACGCCCACAGCCAGCACCAGCACAGCCAGGATCAGGCCACTGGCAGCCAGTGCCGCAGTGTGCTGTGGCCCTAGCCTGGTACGCGAGACACCTCTAGACGAGGCACCGGATCTCAGGGACATGGGATCACCCTCCCCGTAGTCGCCTCCGGACCGCTTCGCAGTGCGGACAGACGCGGCCCTCGTAGTCGTTGCCACACGTGCGACAGGTGCGCTTATAGGCCATGGGTGTCTCCTGATCGATGGCGGCCACGGCCAGGACGATCTCCTGACCCGCGTGCCGCGAGAGCCACGACTCGATCTCGATGTGGCCCACCGCCCAGCGGCCATCCTCGTTCTGCTCGAGGATGCCCCGCAACGCCTCCGCACCCAGCTCACGGGCACTGCTGGCAAACCTTAATGCAGTCGCTCT
>Ga0316577_10001152_pt1 | contig 12097 bp, 12 predicted proteins | sample S5NA_FD_203073 | JGI IMG/M metagenome (GOLD analysis project Ga0316577, IMG submission 203073) | Rhizosphere microbial communities from salt marsh grasses in Alabama, United States - S5-7_050615r2r1 | ecosystem: Host-associated > Plants > Roots > Rhizosphere | place: USA: Alabama | collected... | reverse complement strand
GGATCGCGGCTCCAGCCACGCTCTCCCATCCTTCCACAAAGAGGTATACTTCATCTGGAGGCAGAGTACGCCTGAACATCAGGCCCCTCCCGCGCTTCCAGAATGTGTCGCACCTCACCACCTGCTGGGCGATGGTCTCCCCCGTCGTCAGGTTCCTAAGCATCTACTCCTCAGCATCCGGGCCGCATTGCCTTCAGGCGAGCGTACAACTCTGCGCACACGGTATAGTGCCAGTTCCTCTGATCCAGTGCCGCCCAGAATTCATCCAGTCCACGGTGCCCCGCTCGTTCATAGCCCAGACACTGGATCATCATTTCCAACTTGTCGGCATCACGTACCAAGAGAGCCTCTGGACTGGATCCCTCTTCGAATTCTTGCCACAACTCCTGCCATGTGACAGAGCGCGATAGTGGACCCAGCAGATCCGCCACAGCCTCCCTCTCGGCTCGGCGTTTGACCTCGGCCGGGATCAGGCGCTTCGCAGATGCCGGCAGATCCGTCAGGCGTACCTCGGCCAGATCGTGCAGGACAGCCATAGCCAGTACTCTTTCGAGGCTGATCGACGGCTGTTTGGCCTCATGCCCTCTCTCAGCAACCAGCACGTCCGCCAGGGTCAGCGACACAAATGCCACGCCAAAGCTGTGCTCTGCCACACTCTCGGCATCCGGAACGCCTCGCATTCCCCAACCCATGCGGGGCAACCGTTTGAGAGTCGCAGCTTCTAGCAGCAGGGCAAGCACTCGATCCTGGTCCATAACCCTTGATCCTTCAACATGCTCCTGCACCGCAAATCCACGAAACCGACACCGATGCGCAATCTGGGTCAGGTGCGCTGCACCTGTGTTGTTTGGATTCCGCTCTGGCTTTGCTGTACAGGCTCACTGCTGCCATGCTCGCTCCCGGCTGATGTCCGGACCGCGCCTGCTCCGTTCAAGAACGAAAGAATGGCCGGTGCAACGTCTGTGATCTGCACTGCATGACAAAAATGCCGCGCACCAGGTCCCAGCACCAGCAAAGGCACCGGGTTCGTCGTGTGCGCCTTGCTGGTCGCATCTTCCACATTGCCATGGTCGCTGCAAATGACGAGCGTCGTGTCGGCCGACCGGTGGGCAACAACAGCGCCCAGAAATGCATCCAGGCGTGGAAGCACCCAGGCAGGCTCGATCCGCTGATGGCCCGCCAGATCGGTCAGGAATGACTCAAAGAGCACGAGGTCGTACCTCGTGGCCAGTGCGGCAAGTCGTTCCCCTGCCTCGTCCGGCGAAAGAAGCGGTAGCCCATAGTCCAAATGGCCGGAGGCTACCTCGTGGGTGATGTCCCACAAGAGGGCGTTCCCCTCAGCCAGGTCCCCCAGGCTAGGGATTGTCGCATCCGCTGCAAGGGCTGTCAGGGTGGAAGCACCCAGGCGGCGCTTCCCCTCGCGAATCATCTGCCAGAACCGCTCCGAATGAGCATTGGCAAAGAGAACCCGTCCACCGGCGTCGGCAACCCCCTTGAGCACACTGTGTTCGGAGATCACTACCCGCAACGGCTCTGTCGGAAAAGCAGTCACATGATCGCCAACCAGCGCTGGCGCGTTGACTCCGGTAAAGAGGGCTGTCTGGCCCGTTGCGCTCTGGGGCAATCCCGGTACGCCCAGGCAAGCATCCAGGGCTCGAAGGACCAGTTCATTGCCCCACATCCTCGGATCCCGCGCCCTCTCCAGAACGAGCGGCCCGCCAAGCAGTCGATGCAAATGAGGCATCGGCACCTGGCTAAACGGATTCTCCTCCCCTGCTGGCGCCAGCCCCACTCCATCCAGAAAGACGAACAGAACTCGTCGTCCCACGTCATCGTCGCGGCTCACCCGCCGTCCATCCAGGCCAGATTCCACTGGGTGTCTCGTTCCCTCTTTCCGGTAGCTCAGATCTGATTCATCAGCAGCTTCTACAGCTTGTAGCCAATGGTACGGAGGAAACCCTTGCGCCAGGCAATCCCAGAGTCATCCTCCACCCCCTTGGGCGAAAAACCATCGACCACCCCCAGGATTCCCCGCCCCTGTTCAGTCTCGGCGACAAGGACCTGGGTCGGATTGGCGGTTGCGCAAAAGACACGGCACACCTCGGGAACCCTCTTCAGCGCATTCAGCACGTTGATCGGATAGAATCCCTCCCCCAGGAACAGGATAAACGCGTGACCCGCCCCGATCGACAAAGCGTTCTTCCTCGCTAGCTCGATCATCTCTTCGTCGGTGCCTGTCCAGCGAACCAAACATGCGCCCGACGCTTCGCAGAACCCAAGGCCGAACTTAATTCCTGGCACCTGGGTAACCATCGCCTCATGAATGTCTTCAACACTCTTGATAAAGTGGGTTTGGCCCAACACGAAATTGATCGCTTCCGGCTTCTCGATCGGTACAACCTTCAATTCCATGCCGAATCCCTCCTACATGAGAGTACCACCATTCTATCACAGATCAGCCTGCAGGGAAAAATGGTAGTTCCCCGACTATGCAGTCCCTGCTCAGTTACCTAACAGAGTCACTGGCAGGTAGCTCTTGTAAGGTCCGCCTGGCGTTCTCCCCAAGCTGACTTCATCCAGATAGACGGTCGCAGTCGCCGCATCTCCACTTCTCATCTCAAACTGGACCGCCACTGTCCCGGTGAAGGTCCCCTCCGCGGCGAGGGTCAGGCTCACATGCTGCCAATCGGTGGCTTCAAGGCTCGGCGTAAGGATATAGCTCCTGACCTCCGCCAGGCCATTCCGTCCATCACTCCAAGACCTGGACCCTCCCATCATCGCAGGCTCTGGTACGTGGTCGGACATCTCTGTTCTCACCGTCAGCACCACACGAAACGCATCGCCATAGGGAGCCAAGCCAACCGGCTTGTACCAGAAAGCCAGGGCAGGTTCCCACGAGCCGGACAGGGCGATCGTCTGGCTCATCACCGTCGTACTGCCTGGCGCAGCATCGCCGGCCAGAGCCACAGCTCCACGGCCCGTGTGGACGGGCGCTGCCACGAGAACTGGCCTGCTTTCTTGCCCATCGGAGACCGACCAGCCAGACAGACCTGATTCAAATCCACCGTTCTGCACCGCGTCGTCCGCCGGCCGCAAGGTCCAATCCAGCGAGAACGTATCTGTAGGTCCAAACACCACATCGTGTATCGGTGCCGGTGCAAGCCACGCTGGATAGTCCACCATGATCGATCTCGGCTCCTCAGAGGGCATGGGCCAGATCTCATAATTCCCGCCCCGCCCGCTCGCTGCTGAAAACCCGGTTCCCGAGATGGAAACCGTGGCCCCGATGACTGGGAAACCCTCATTGGTCATCACCTGGCCCACCAGTCGCGAGCCCAGAACAAGAGTCCGCGTATCGCCATCGGGACGGTAGGGACTGGCCAGATGGGCCCCATTCTCGTACTTCTGCCAGACTCGGGCCCGGAAGCGATAGGCGTGACCCCGCTCGCCGGTGAATGCCGCCTGAACCTGGTCCAGGGTAATCCTGGTCAGCCAATCGTGCCACACCCCCTCCGCCTCATCCAACCACTGCACGTCGTACCATCGCAGCTTCACGGCACCAGGTGCGGCCGTGGCCCCATCCCAGCGTACCTGGAAGATCGTCGACTCTGTCTCCGCGGGTGAGCTCGCCGCGACCGTCGGTGTCTGCGCCAGGATGGCCGAGTCGAGGAAACTCTGGTTCATGTAGGGCCAGGCGCCTGCCTCGTAGGGGCTGATCACGCGGATGAACACCGTCGCCGTATCCGACTGGGCCCAGACTGCCGCCCTCAGGTCAATCGACCAGGGCCCCAGATCGTGCCCGTCAGCCTCGCTCCAAACGACCGTTGGCGCCGAGGGATCAGTGCCCCCGCTCGGATCGATGCCCACCTGCTTGATCATGGCACCGTGATCTGGCTCTCCTGCCGAGGTCTGGTAAATCGTCAGCAGAGCGGCGTGAAAGCCATAGCCCACACCCGGCGTCAGGCCAGTGACCCTCTGCCACAAGCCAGCCGTATAGGGCTGGGTAGACACGATCATCTGCGATGTTGCCCCTTCGATCCGCTCCACCCAGCCACCGCCCAGGTCGCTGGCTGCGAAAACACGCGTGTCCATCCAACACGGCGCTGGGCCGTCCAGCCAAAATCGCTGCCAACCACTGGCCACCTGGCAGGCCACGTCTTGGAACTGGCCATAGCTGCCGCCGAAACTCTCCATGCCTGGGTTTGTCAACAACTGGTAGTTCGGCTCAGTGGCCATCTCGAGTCGATACTGCGCCTCGGGGAACCACACGTTCACAAGCGATAGCAGCAGGACACAGAGCGCAGTGCAACCCAGCAGTCTGAGCGGGGGCCTCATGGCAATCACAGGAAGACTAAACAGGGCGTTGCGTCGGATCGAGCGCCAGGGAACTGGTGATCTGCTTCCGGAGCAGGCTCTGCTGCCCCGTGAACCACGGGACAAGCCTGTCGCCATGCTCGTCATAAAGCGCCCGAGCCTGGAGTCGTATCTGTCCCTCCTCGATTCCGGCACAGGCCAGCCTCTCACCCCAAACATTCCATGGTACGGCCAGGCCAGCCGTCCCGCCATCCCCTTCTGTCCCCGCCTGGGCATAGAGGACGATCTGAGCAAGGTAGGCGGCCAATAGCTGGCGGAGGGCTGGATCGGATGGGGCGACGCGCAACTCCTGCAGGAAGAGCTGGGCGAGCGACTCGACCGCCAGCAGATCGACCAGCGCGGTCGCTCGGGCCGGTTCCCCCAGATGTGCCAGGTCAGGAGGCCAATACGCATCAACAGACGCGACCTCAGGCAGGTGCCAAGCACGCAGAAATCCATCATCGTATGCGTCTGGGAGATAGACCGTGCCCAGACTGCCGTCCCACTGGATGGCCGGTCTGGGATACGGATGGGGGCAGCCGCTCTGGGCCCAATGCAGCTTGTCAAGGACGGCCAGGCGAACGGATGGCTCAGCGCCCGTCCGGGAAGCCAACCGCCCATAGGCATCAGACAGCAACTGGCCGAGTTCGTGAGCACGAACCTCCCAGCCCGGCGTACAGCAGACGCTGAGCGGTCCCAGGTTGAAACGGACCACGTCTCTCGGCCAGGCTTTGCCGGGAAACAGGGCTCCTGGCACTTCCTGGGCTCGGGCTAATGCTCTCAACACCGTATCGCTCCAAAGGTCCGCACCTCGGCTGCTGAGATGAATCCCATCAAAGGTAAGATAGAGCCGGCGTCGCTCCGCGGCCTCGTCTGGATCGATCCGCTTCATCCGGCGGTGATCAGACCATACAAACAGCCACTCGCCCGGAAGATAACCGGAGCGGCTGGGAAGCGCAGCCAGCTGCTCGACAGACGCCTGCCAGACGTCGGCAACTGGGACCTCGTAGTCCGCGGCGACGTGCTTGATGATTCCGTTGATTCGGGCCACCCGCCGATTGATCGGCGAGGAGAGGCTTTCGCCCACGGGACTGACCGTACAAGCCATCACCCGGGACCTCATCTGGCGAGCCTTGTCGATCAATGCCCTATAGGCGGAGGCGAACTGGTCCAAGTCCGTGACGGGCCTCTGACCGGCTCTGAAGCGCCGGTACTGGGCCCACAGCCACCAACCCGCGCTATGCTCGCTCAACCAAGGAAACCAGACATCATTTCCGCCAACGGCCAGGATTGTCCATTGCGGCTGGTAGCGCCGAAGCGGTCTGTCAATCCGGCGTAGCAGCGAAAGCACCGTGTCCCCACTGAGGCCCGCGTTGACCGCTTCGCCCGTCAGCCCATAGTGCCCCTTGTACAGAGACCGGGCCACCCGCTCCACATAGCTTTCTCCGTAGGTGCCTACCATGAGGCTGTCGCCGGCAAAAAGATACAGGGTTACACGCGATGTCGTCATAGCTAACCCGGGTTTGTCTCCTATCCGTACACGAAATTTCCGGCTTCTAGCCTCGCCACCAGACTCCGTCAGAAGGAAAAGACCGGAGCATTCAGCTCAGTCCCGTCCCAATCGGGCAACGATGGCACCCAAGGCAGCAATCAGCCCACCGAAGAAAAAACCCCATAGCCACGCAAATGGATACGCCATCAGCGACGGTCGATCCGACCTAACCTCAGCCTCAGTCCGTGTGCCCGGCGGCCAGCCCAGCCTCCGCAACGTCAGCTCCAGAGTGGGCGCCATAACACCTGCCAACCCTCCCGCCAGAAAGGCATCCTCAGCGCTAAACCCATAGCGACGTGCCCCGATCCAGCCGATGCGGCCCCACACCAACCCGCTGATCGCACCCAGAACGCTTTGGACCCAGGTAGCCGTCTGGCGCCCCCACCGCATCAAACGCGCCAGGATCGGCAGAGCCAGGATCCAGCCTGCCGCAGCCAGGACGGTTGTGCGCGCAACGCGCCAACGAAAGACCCATCCCGGGGTCGACGCAACCTCTTGCATTTCTGTCATCTCCTGAAACCTCCAGCGCCGAACATGCAAACATAGACTCTCGGCGTTCCCCGTGAACCGTCACCACCAGACTTGCACGGCTAACATTCTACCACACTTTCTGAATTCTGGCACACATGGCTGCTGGCTTCGTCCGCCATCTTGTCAGGAACCACGCTTCGGCCTTCTTCAACCCCATTCTCACGGGGAGGGCACCCTTGCCTCTCACTCAACCGTGACCTGCTGTCAGAAAGATGTCAGCCCAGTTTCGTCTGGAGAGGCGACTTCAGCTTGTCCTTTGCGTAAAAAGGTTGTATAATAGGCGCCGACTAAGAGCTTGACGAGGTTGCGCCGGAAGAGAAGGAGGATTTATGGCTCAGGCACAGAAAGAGGTTCAGGGGGCTGGCGTGCCTCTGTTGCTCCGGATCCTGTACTTCTTGCTGTTTGGTTGGTGGTTCACCGGCGTCTGGATCAACGCAGCTTGGTTCCTGAATGCCACGATCATCGGTCTGCCCCTGGGGCTGTGGATGCTGAACCGCGTACCCCAGGTCCTGACCCTGCATCCCAGCAGACACGTGGTGCTGGCTGAAAGACGTGGAGAGCAACTCGAACTGCGCACAGGTCACCTGCCGCAACGCCCGTGGCCATTGCGGTTGGTCTACTTTGTGCTCATCGGATGGTGGCTCAGTTGGCTCTGGGCCAACGCAGCCTGGATTGTTTCTGCAACGATCATCGGTCTGCCCCTAGGCATCTGGATGTTTCACCGCCTGCCTGCGGTCACGACGCTGATGAGAACCTGAGGCCGCCCGCAGGTGGAACCTGGCTCGAGGGTGTCCAGCTCTGAGGCAGGTCCCGAGCTCTGGATCGTTGCTTCAATGCCCGGGAACCTACGACGGTCACGAAACCATTCATATCAAAGGACAGTAGGAAGGAGAACAAGCAATGGACCTACGAGAGACAGTTGGGGCCAATCTGAGCGGCCTGGAAAGCTTGGCCCACAAAATACCAGGCTACCGGGGGTATAAGGACAGAGAACTTCGCCGGGAGGCCGACAAGTTGCTGCGCACGGAAGTTGCCAACAGGTTTGATGATCAGCGCAAGCGGCTGTCCGAACTGCAGAATCAGCTCATCAGCCAGGGGCAGATTGAGTTCCTGGACGACTTGGAGCGGGCAGGTATGAAGCTCCAGTTGGCGATCGATCGCATCAAGACCGCATCGTATGGCTACGCTGGCTTGTTTGATGCGATCAAAGTCAAAGAAGACCAAATCGATGCCCTGTACGAATACGATGAGAAGATGCTGGATTTCACCGATGAGGTTGCCTCGCACATAGATGCAGTGGCCTCCGCCATCGCCGCTCAGGAGGGCATCGCGACCACCATTTCCGATCTGACCGTCACCGTCGACGAGGCAAACCTAGCCTTCGGCCACCGCGAAGAGGCCATCCTGCAGGCCAGTCGGTTGGAAGAGTACTAGACCGAAACCAGAGGGAAATCTGCATGAGGTGCACAGCACCTGTAGCATGTCAATTTCGCTTTGGCCTTGCTGTAGATTCCGGGTAAAGGAGGGAAATAAGCATGGCACGCATTATAGACGTTATCGAAGTCCCCAACCAGCAACCGGACGAGATTGTCCGGCGTCTGCCCGAGTATGGGGCAGGCGACTTTCGATTCGGTTCCCAGGTGATTGTCCGCGAGTTCCAGCAGGCAGTCTTCTTCCGGGATGGGAAAGCCTTGGATACTTTTGGGCCGGGCCGGCACACCATCACAACGGCGAATGCGCCGGTGCTCTCGACCTTGATCGGCATGGCAACGAGTGGGCGAACCCCTTTCACCGCCGAGGTCTATTTCGTCAGCATGCGCGAGTATCTCGACCAAAAATGGGGGACGGCAGAACCGATTCCTCTGCGCGACACTGACCTCGGCCTCGTGCGCTTGCGCGCTTTCGGCACGTTCTCCATGCAGGTGCAGGACCCTGCCCTGTTTGTGAACAAGATTGTCGGCGCTCAGGGAATCTACCAGACGGACCAGATCGCCCGCTTCCTCCGGGGGATCATTGTCTCCAAGCTGACTGATCTGCTGGGCGAGATGAAAAAGGGTCTCTTCGACCTGCCCGCCCTCTACGACGAGATAGGTGCTGGTTCCAAGGCCAAGGTACAGGATGACTTTGCCAACCTGGGCATCCAACTCAAAACCCTGTACGTCAACTCCATCAGCCCCACCGAGGAAACAGCCAAGGCCATTGATGAGAGAGCTTCCATGGGCGCGATTGGGGACATGCAAAAGTACTTGCAGTTCCAGACCGCACGCGGCATTCGCGAAGCGGCTCAGGCAGGGGGTGAGGCCGGCAGCATGACAGGGGCCGGGGTTGGTCTGGGAGCTGGAGTTGGCATGGGAGCAGCTATGGCTCAGGTCATGGGCCAGGCCATGGCTCCTGGCGCCGGACAGGAAAGCCCGGCCAGGACACATGCAGTCCCCGACATCATGACTCTATCCGAAGCAGCAGCGTACATGCGAGTTGGCGAGGAAGATGTGCTGTCCGTCATCCAGTCCGGCGAGCTCAAAGCCAAGAAGATCGGCGCCAGCTATCGTATCAGTAAGACAGCCATCGACGAGTTCTTGTCCAGCTAGCAGTCTCTGCCCAATCGGATTGTGGGCACTGACAGGCGGGGGGACGGCACAGCCTTTCCCCCGCCTTCTGCACCTGCAATATCCAGACTTCATCCTCCCGATGCCCCCGATTCTGAGTCGCAGAAAACGAAACCCGCCGGGAGAGCGAGCACCAGTACACGCCCCATGCTCCAGAAGGGCGAGCCATAAGACTCCCATGCCTTTCGGCGGCAACCGCCTCTGACTCGAAGCCATAACCCATAGCTGGTCCGGACCCGGATGACGGCTCGCAGGCTACTCAGAGAGCGCGAGCGCCGCAGCCACACCCGGCGATCCTTTGGTTGGACCTGAACAGAACAGATGGTCCGCCCTACCTGTTGGCGAACTGAGGTTGACAGGCCGTCGTGCTTGTGCTATTCTGACACACGGATCCCGAGAAGATGGAGAGGCGAGCTATGTGGCAAGCGTACGAGATGCCCACCTCAGTCGAGGAAGCGGTGAACACCCTGGCCAGGTATCGGGGCCAGGCCCAGTTGATCGCCGGCGGCACCGACTTGATCATTGAACTGCAAGAGGGCAAGCACGCCGTTCAATGCTTGGTCGATGTGACGCGTATTCCCAACCTTGATCGCATCGAGCGACAGGAGGGCTGGATCGTGATCGGCGCCAACGTCACCTTCCGGCAAATCAAGGACTCAACTCTCCTCCAGGAAGAAGCGCGGGTCCTACCCGAGGCAGCAGCAACCGTGGGCGCCCTCCAGATCCAGACAGTTGCCACCCTGGCCGGGAACCTCGCGAGCGCCCTACCCGCTGCCGATGGCAGCGTGGCCCTACTCGCCCTCGACGCAGAGGCCAGGATCGCCGACACCCATGGACAGGCCTGGCAACCGGTCGGTGAACTCTTTCTCGGCCCGGGCAAATCCGCGCTCGATCCCACCCGCCAGATGATCACGCATATCCGCTTCCCAGTACCCGAGGGAAAACATGGATCGGCCTGGCAGCGCATCGGGCGCCGGCGGGCGCTCGTTCTACCCATCCTGAACTGCGCAGTCTGCGTCGGGTTAGATCCAGACGGTGAGCGGTTCCAATGGGCGCGACTTGGCCTCGGTCCCGTTGCACCTGTCCCCTTCCGAGCAAAAGAATGCGAGGCATTTCTGGTCGGAAAGCCAGCCACGGCTGACGCAATGCGGCAGGCCGGAGAGATCGCAGCCGGCGAGGCGCATCCGCGAACAAGCTTGCTCCGCGCCTCCAAGGAGTACCGCCTGGAAGTCCTTCCAGTGCTGGTTCGGCATGGTTTGGAGAGGGCCGTGGCCCAGGCGCAGATGCGGACCGCCTAACAATCGTTAAACCATTCACAGGAGTCCACCCACCATGGATACCAGATTGCACACACTCACCATGACCGTGAACAGCCGCCAGGTCTCAGTAGAGATCCAGCCTGACGAACTGCTGGTCGATGTGCTCCGTGATCGCCTCGGCTTGACCGGCACCAAGATAGGGTGCAACGAGGGTGAGTGCGGTGCTTGCACAGTGATCATGAACGGGCAAGCAGTCCTCTCCTGCCTGATCCCCGCCCTGCGAGCGGAGGGATGCCACATCACCACCATCGAGGGCTTGAGCGACGGCGATGTCCTGCATCCGCTTCAGCAGGCCTTTGTGGAGCATGGGGCCGTCCAATGCGGCTACTGCATCCCGGGCTTCATCCTATCTGCCAAAGCCCTGCTCGACCGGAACCCCCATCCCACACGCGAGGAGATCAAGGAGAGCATCGCCGGCAATCTTTGTCGTTGCACAGGATATGTAAAGATCATCGAGGCCATTGAATCAGTGGCAGGGCAGGAAAGCTAGCCGGATGCGGACCAAGACGGCAGATGGCTCGGTCATCGGCCTGTACGTCCATATCCCATTTTGCCTGTCCAAGTGCAATTACTGCGACTTTAACTCTTTTGCGGGACTCGATGCCCTCTTCTCGGCCTACACCTCTGCCTTGGTTCAAGAGATCAAGGATGCGGCTCCGGCTCAAGTTCAGACTATCTATCTGGGAGGTGGCACGCCCACGGTACTCCCCACTCCCGCTCTGGATCGAATTCTGCAGGCTATCCACCAACACTTCCGTGTAGATGCGCAGGCAGAAATCAACATCGAAGCCAATCCCTGCACCATTGATCTCCCGAAACTCAGACAGCTCCGCAGCAAGGGGTTCAATCGCCTGAGTCTCGGAGTGCAAAGCTTCGACAACCAGGAACTTCAGATGCTGGGTCGGATTCACTCCGACCGCGAGGCGGTCCAGGCAGTCCGGAACGCCAGGCTGGCTGGCTTTGAAAATCTCAGTCTCGACCTCCTCTACGGCTTGCCCCAGCAGACTCTTTCCTCCTGGCAGGGCTCGCTCGCGAGGGCCCTCGAACTGACACCAGACCATTTATCGCTGTACGCTTTGACCCTTGAGGAAGGCACCCCCCTGAGTGCTGCCATCGCCAAGGGCAAGTTGCCTGCACCTGATCCTGATCTCGCCGCTGACATGTACGAATTCGCCCGGGAAATGCTGTCCCAAGCCGGTTTCCTGCACTACGAAATCTCCAACTGGAGTCGTTCGCCCGGCCTGACGTGCCGGCACAACCTCACCTACTGGCGCAACGAGCCTTACCTGGGCGTTGGGGCAGGCGCCCACTCTTGGCTGTTCGGCAAGCGATGGTCCAACGCCTCCTTGCCGGCAGACTACATACAGCAGACAGCCAGAGGCAGGCGTCCTGTGTCCAGTACCGAAACCATTCCCCAAGAGCTGGAAATGAGCGAGACCATGATGATGGGTCTGAGACTGCTGGATGAGGGCATTCCCTTCAAACGGTTCCAGGACAGATTCGGCGTGCCACTGACGGACAGGTATGCCCACCAACTGGAAGAGCTCTCGGGACTGGACTTGATCCAGATCGGCAACGGGAGGCTGCGTCTTTCACAAAGAGGATACTTGCTGGGCAACCAGGCATTTCTCAGGTTCTTCCCGGACCAATGAGCTCTACTCTGGCAGGGCTTGTTGCTCGCTGCTTTAGGAGGAATACATGACTGCTGAATACGATCCCCTGGCCGCGGTACAGGC
>Ga0316577_10001151_pt1 | contig 12101 bp, 6 predicted proteins | sample S5NA_FD_203073 | JGI IMG/M metagenome (GOLD analysis project Ga0316577, IMG submission 203073) | Rhizosphere microbial communities from salt marsh grasses in Alabama, United States - S5-7_050615r2r1 | ecosystem: Host-associated > Plants > Roots > Rhizosphere | place: USA: Alabama | collected... | reverse complement strand
GGACCTCCGAGCCCACTGGGTCAAGGTGGCCGCCATCGCCCTCGTCATCGCCATCGGGACCGGCGCCTACGCCGGGCTCTCGAGCTCGGCCACCTGGCGGCGGCTCTCCAACGAGGCGAGCTTCGGAATGCTCGACATGCACGACCTGCGGGTCCGGCTCTCCACGGGAAGCCTGGCAGAGCAGGGCACACTCGCCGGCACCGCCGCCGGCGTCGAGGGGGGATCGTCGATCTCGGCGATGGAGGAGCGGCTGATCTCCCCGACCCAGGTGGACGCCTCCTCCGGCGACGCCACCATCCTGGTCCCGGGTGTCGTCGTCGGGACCGACCTCGAGAACGGCCCGGCCGTCGACGGCTTCTTCGTCGAGGCCGGAGCGATGCCCGGTCCCGGCACCGCCGGTGAGGCGGTCGCCGTGCTCGAGCACAACTTCGCCCGCTACCACGAGCTCCCGCCGGAGGGGGAGATCCGGGTGCGCGGCGACCGGGAACTCGCCTACACCGGCCAGGTGCTCACCCCGGAGTTCTTCATCGTCACCCCGGAGGGCCAGTTGTTCTTCTCGGAGGCGAGCTACGCCGCCGTGTTCACCTCACTCGAGACGGCGCAGGATCTCGCCGGGACGCCGGGCATGGTGAACGACCTGGTCCTCACCCTCGAGACGGGGGCGGATCGCGACGCGATGGCCGCCCGGCTCGAGGCGGCGTTCGAGGAGGCCGGCATCGGCGCAACCGTCTCCACCCGTGACGAGGCGGCGGCCTACCGGCTCCTGACCCGCGACGCCGAGAACGACCAGCGGTTCTTCAACGTCTTCGCCGTCCTCATCTTCGCCGGGGCGGTGGGCGCCGCCTTCAACCTGATCACTCGCCTCGCCGAACAGCAGCGCCGCGAGATCGGGATCGCCATGTCGCTCGGCGTCCGCCGGTCCACCATCGCGGTGCGGCCGCTGCTCGTCGGCGCGCAGATCGCCCTGCTCGGAACGGTGTTCGGCGTCGGCGTCGGCCTGCTGATCGGGAAGGCGATGGCGTCGGTGTTCGTCGAGTACCTTCCGCTGCCGGTCTGGGACACCTCGTTCCAGGTGGGGATCTTCGCCCGGGCCGCGCTGATCGGGTTCCTCATCCCGTTCGTCGCCACCGCGATCCCGGTGCTCCGGGCGGTGCGCATGTCGCCGAGAGCGGCGATCGCCCCCTCGTATCGCTCCGCCCGGGGCGGATGGCTGAGCCGCTCGATCCGGCACTACGACCTCCCCGGCAACACGTTCGCCGAGATCCCCGTCCGCAACCTCACCCGCAACCCGCGCCGGACGCTGCTCACCGTGCTCGGCATCGGTGCGGCGATCACCGTGCTGGTGGCGATCCTCGGCATGATCGATTCCTTCCAGGCGAGCATCGACCGGGCCGAGGCGGAGACCCTCGGGTCGGCGCCCGACCGGGTGGTGGTCGACCTCGACGGCTTCCACCCGGTGGGCTCCCCGGAGGTGAAGGCGGTCGGGTCCGCCGAATCGGTAGCGAGCATCGAGGCGACGCTCCGGGTCGGCGGCGTGGTCCGCAGCGCCGATGCCTCCCTGGACGTGCTGATCCAGCTCGTCGACCTCGAGGGAGGGATCTGGCGGCCGACCATCACCGCCGGCACGGCCGACGGACGGCCCGGCCTCGTGCTCACCGAGGCGGCGGCCGCCGACCTCGGCGTCGGCGTCGGCGACGAGGTGACGCTCATCCATCCGCTCCGCAGCGGCGGCACGACGCTGGAGCTCGCCTCCACCCGCCTCCCGGTGATCGCCACCCACCCCTACCCGCTGCGTCCGGTGACGTACATGGACATGTCCCGCGCCGGGCTCATGGGCCTCGAGGGCCTCACCAACCAGGTCTTCGCCCTCCCGGCCCCGGGGGTTTCCGACGACACGGTCCGCCGCGACCTCTTCGGGCTCGAGGCGGTGGCCTCCGTGCAGCCGGCCGCCGAGGGGATCCGGCTGGTGCGCGATTCGCTGGCTCAGATCCTCGAGGTCCTCCAGGTGGTCGCCGCCTTCGCCCTGGTCCTCGCGCTGCTGATCGCCTTCAACTCGGCGAGCATCGCCCTCGAGGCCCGGTCGCGGGACCACGCGACGATGTTCGCCTTCGGGGTGCCGATCCGCACGGCGCTGCGGATGGCGGTCGTCGAGAGCCTCGTCGTGGGGGTGCTGGCCACCGCCGCCGGCGTCGCCGTGGGGGCCGGGGTGATCTGGTGGGCCCTCTCGAGCCTGCTGGGCGACACGATGCCCGACTTCGCCGCGCCGCTGCACCTCGACCCGGCGACGCTGGCGATCGCCGGAGTCCTGGGGGTCGCCGTCGTCGCCCTCGCCCCGCTGCTCACGGTGCGCCGGATGCGGCGCATGGACCTCCCGGGGACCCTCCGTCTGGTCGAGTGACCGGCCCGGTGGCGCCCGGGCTCCGGAGGCCTCACAGGGCGGCGATCACCGCCGAGGCCGCCGGGACCGCGACCTCGAGCCGGCCGCCGGCCCGGACGACGTCGCCGGCCCCCCACACGACGGCCGGCTGCCCGCCGGGCACCGCGGCGTCAAGCCGCACCGCGGTGGCGCCCCGGTTGACGGCCACCAGCAGGGAGCCGGAGGAACCGGTCCTCACGAAGGCGAGCGCGTCGCCTCCGGAGGCCACCGCCCGGAACCCGCCGCGGCGCAGCACCGGATACCGGCGGCGGAGCGCTCCGAGCGCCCGGACGGCCGCGAGCTGCCCGTCGTCCCAGGCAGATTCGTCCCACGGGAAAGCACCCCGCGAGGCGGGCTCCTCTCCCCCGCTCATCCCGACCTCGTCGCCGTAGTAGAGGCCCGGCGCTCCCGGCACCGTCATCTGCAGCACGGTCGCCAGCCGCAGCGCATCCCGGTCGCCCTCTGCCTCGTGGAGGAACCGCGCGGTGTCGTGGCTCCCGAGGAGGTTCTGGTTCGCCTCGTTCGCCTCGGGCGAGTAGGCGGCGTACATCCGCAGCAGGCCGTCGGCGAGGCCGGCGCCGTCGATGCGGCCGGCCGCGAAGAAGTCGAGGCACAGTTGCCGGAAGGTGTAGTTCATCGTCGCATCGAACGTGTCGCCCTGCAGCCACCGGGAGGCGTCCCCCATGATCTCGGCGAGCAGGTAGGCGTCGGACCGCTCGGCCCGCACCGCCCGCCGGAACTCCGGCCAGAAGTCGAAGTCCACGTACCGGGCGACGTCCATCCGCCAGCCGTCGATCCCGTACTCGCGCACCCAGAAGCGGGCGACGTCGAGGAAGTAGGCCCGGGCACCGGGATCGGTCAGGTCGATACGGGGCAGGGTGGGAACGCCGTACCAGGCGTCGTAGCTCAGTTCGAGGGGAGGGCCGTCGCCGTCGTCGACGACGAGGGGGATGCCGGTCTCCCCCGAGAAACGCCGCAGGTACTCCAGGTAGTCCTCGACGCCGGCCTGCCAGCCCTGCGACCCGATGAGATGGGGCCGCACGACCGCGGAGAGCGGCCACTCCCGGACGTCGAACCACGACCAGTACTCCGAGTCGGGCCCCCGCTCCACCACGTCTGCGAAGGCGAAGAACCGGGGATGGCAGTGGTTGAACGACGCGTCCACGATGAGCCGGATCCCCCTGGCATGGAGTGCGTCGACGAGGGCGGCGAGCGCCGGGTTGCCCCCGAGTGCCGGATCGACGGCGTAGAAGTCCACCGCGTCGTAGCGGTGGGTGGAGGGCGAGGTGAAGATCGGGTTCAGGTAGACGACGTCCACCCCGAGGGACTCCAGGTAGTCGGCCCGGCCGGCGACGCCGTGCAGGTCGCCTCCCTGGAACTCCAGCCAGTGGGGCTCGGCTCCCCAGGGGACCGCCCCGGCCGGCGTGAGGGACGGGTCGCCGCTGTGGAAGCGCTCCGGGAAGATCTGATAGATCACCGCCCCGCCCACCCACTCGGGGGCCGAAGGCGGCGCCAGGGCCGCCGGGTCGCAGTGCCACCGGTCGAGGCGCTCGACGGCGTTGCCGATGCCGGCGGGAACCCGGTACACCGCCCTGCCGTCCGCGGTCTCGAGGGCGAACGTGTACCGGAAGGGCCCGCCGGCGGCGTGGGCGCCCTCCCAGACCTGGAGACGGTGGGATTCGCCGACGAGATCGAGCGGCACACCGGCGCCGTCGGCGAGCACGAGATGCGCCGAGGCGAAGGCCGGTTCGGTGACGAGCCGGAACCGGACCCGGCCGGCACGGTCGAGGCTCAGGTGGGCGGCGTCGTCGGGATCGAAGCGCACGTCCCAGGGGGCGAGATGACCCTGCACGCCGTGGAACAACTGGTCGGGGAAGAACATCGGGCTCCCGGTGATCGATCGGCGCCGATGCTACGACGGCCCGGGAGTCAGCCGCACTCGCTGCCCTCGTCGAACGACGCCTCCGGCTGCTGCAGGTCCCAGAGCACCCCGGCCACCCGGGACCGTACCTTCTCGGCGTCCACGATCGGCAGGCCCCGGTAGTCGGAGCCGGTCGTGTGCGCCGGAGCGCCGATCGCCAGGGTCTGGATGTCGGCGGCCGTCAGGGAGGTCGCAGCCGAGATCAGGTCGGGCACGAAGTTCAGCGGGATGTCGGTGGTCGTGCTCTCCCGGATGGCCCGGGCGATCTGGTTGAACCGGGTGAGCAGGGTGACCGGCGTCATCTCGGCGGCGAGCGCCCGAAGGGTGCAGCGCTGGCGGCGCATCCGGGCCCCATCGTTGGAGGTGCTTCGATCCCGGACGTAGGCGAGCGCCTGGTGCCCGTCGAGGTGGTGCCGGCCCGGCTCGACGGTGATCGACACCGGGTCCTCCCCTTCCCGGGCGGGTGAGTAGGCGACGTCCATCGCCTCGGTCACCGTCACGTCGATGCCCCCCAGGGCGTCCACCAGGTCGACGAACCCGGCCATGTCCACCAGCACGGAGTAGTCGATCGGCAGGCCGAGCAGTTCCGACAGCGTCCGGCGGAGCGCCTCCATCCCGGGGTCGCGGGCGTCCGGGAACGTGTTGAACCAGTTGAGGGTGAACGTGTAGAGGCCGTTGAGCCGATCCGGGAAGCACCGGCAGGGCACGAACGGCTCCGTGGTCGTCGTCGAGGAGCCCTCCTCTCCCGTCGATGTGGTCGTGGTGGCGGCCTCCTTCGCCCGAGCGTCCTCGAGCAGCCGCAGTTCCCAATCGATGAACGCGTTCTCGAACGCCGCCGGGAGCGGGATCTGCACCATGTCGCGGCTCACGCCGATGAGCGCCGCCTTGTTCGTCTCCAGGTCGAGGGTGGCGACGATCATCACGTCGGTTCGCAGGCTCCAGCGCTGCGGGCCGGCATCGCCGCCGGCGAGCAGGATCGTGATGCGGTTCTCCCCGGAGAGCCCCTCTCCCTCGGGGAGTGGAGCGAAAGCGCTTCCCTCCCGGGGAGTGATCTCGGGCCTGAAGGGGAATCGATCTTCGAAGGGGATCAACTCCTTGACGGCGACGATCCCCGGCACTGCGTCGGGGTCCAGGGTCGTCGTGGTCGTCGGCGCCGACGTGGTCGTCGAGGTGGTCGTCGACAGCACCGGGCCGAGGTCGTCCGGGTCCACGCCTGCTTCGAGCGCCTCGGCGATCCGTTGCTCGACCGGCGGGAGCGGGTCGTCGTCGAAGACCGACTCGATCGTGTCGATCGCCTCCAGGGAGTAGTCGGCGACCACCACGTGGGGCGCCACCGTCACCGCGACGAGGAGCCCGAGGGCGGTCCATCGAGCCCAGCGCCGACCCCCACCTCCCCTGGCGCGCTCTCCCCGGTAGGCGTCGGCGACGGCGAACACCCGGCCGGTCAGCAGCACGAGGTTGACGGCGAACAGCACCCACAGCCATCGCGGCTGGACGAAGATCTCGATCAGCCGGCGCGGCCCGAGCAACGCCAGCCACAGGATTCCGGCGAGGCCGATCCCCACCCCGAGTGCCAGCGCGGCCGCCGTCCGCCGGCGACCGCCGTACCACTGCCCGGCGCCGGGAAACAGGGCAGACAGCAGCGCCGCCAGTCCCGGTCGGGGCGGGCGGGGCTCCTGCGATGTCGTCGGTTGGTCCACGGCGCCACCACGGTACAGCGCGCTCACCGGTCGGCGGACCGGGGCTCTCAGGGTGTTCCCGGACCCGCCGCCCGGCCCCTCGCCGCTCCCCGCGAATCCTCCGCTCCCGAAACTCGCTTGAATGGGCGCGATGGACCACCACATCGTTCTCATCGGCCAGATGGGTGCCGGCAAGACGACGATCGGTCGGATGCTGGCCGAGCGCCTCGGCCGCCCCTTCTCCGACAGCGACGGCTGGCTCGAAGCCCAGCGGCGCACGACGGCGACCTCCCTGCTCGACCGTGAGGGCCTCGACGCCCTCCACGACGCCGAAGCCGCCCATCTCGCCGAGTCGCTCGCCTCGACCCGGCCCCTCGTCATCGCCGCCGCGGCGAGCACGATCGAACACCCGGAACTCGTCGAAGCCCTCGCCGGGCACCGCGTGGTGTGGCTGCGCGCCACCCTCGACACCCTCTCCGGCCGGATCGAACGGGGTGAGAGCCGCCCGGCCCTCGGCGAGGTCCGCCGGTACGTCACCGAACTCGACCAGCGCCGCCGGGAGGCCTACGAGGCGGCCGCCGACCTGATCGTGGACGTGGACGATCGAACGGCCGCCTCCGTGGCCGGCGAGATCGCCTCGCTGCTCGAGACGCCCGCCGGCGATGCCGGCTGAGCGACCGCCGTCAGCCCGCTTCGGACACTTCGACGACGCCCGGCGGGAGTACGTGATCACCCGGCCGGACACGCCGCTCCCCTGGATCAACTACCTCGGGACCGAACGGCTGTTCTCGATCGTCACCAACACCGGCGGCGGGTACACGTTCTTCCGCGACGCCCGCATGCGGAGGATCACCCGGTACCGCTACAACGACGTCCCCGAGGGCTCCGGCGGCCGGTTCCTGTACCTCCGTGACGAGACGGGCGCCTGGTGGACCCCGACCGGGCAGCCCGGCCGGGCGGGACTCGACGGGCTCACCTGCCGCCACGGCCTCGGCTACTCGGTGATCTCCTCGGCCTCCGGCGGCATCGAGACGGAGGTCACCTACCTCGTCCCACTCGGCGCCGACCTCGAGGTGTGGCGGATCCGCCTGACGAACCGGCGCAGCCGCCCGGCCCGGATCACCCTGTTCCCGGCGGTCGAGTTCGCCCTCTGGGACGCCTGGGACGATCAGACCAACTTCCAGCGGAACTACAGCACCGGCGAGGTCGCCGTGATCGACGGCGTGGTGTACCACCTCACCGAGTACCGGGAGCGCCGCAACCACTTCGCGTCGTTCGCCTGCTCCGAACCGGCCGCCGGCTTCGACACCGACCGGCGGGCCTTCCTCGGCAACGGCCGGGGCTGGGATGCCCCGGAGGCGGTGGAGCGTGGTGCGGCGTCCGGGTCGATCGCCCACGGATGGTCGCCGATCGCCGCCCTCCAGGTCCCGGTGACACTCGGCGCCGGCGAGACCCGCGACGCGGTCGTGACCCTGGGCTACCACGAGAACCCCCCGGACGCCAAGTGGGACGACCGGGGCCGGGCCGCAATCGGCGGCGCCCGGGAGGTCGTCGCCGCCCATCTCGATCCGGCCGGTGTCGATCGGATGCTGGCCGGCCTCGATTCCCGGTGGGAGAGCCTGCTGGGAGCACTCCGGGTGGAGACGCCGGACGAGCACACCGATCGGATGGTGAACGTCTGGAACGCCGCCCAGTGCATGGCCACCTTCAACCTGTCTCGATCGGCCTCGCTCTTCGAGTCCGGGGTGGGGCGGGGCATGGGATTCCGGGACTCCAACCAGGACCTCCTCGGGTTCGTCCACATGGCCCCGGACGACGCCCGGGAGCGACTCGTGGACCTCGCCGCCACCCAGTTGCCCGACGGCGGGGCGTTCCACCAGTACCAGCCCCTCACCAAGCGGGGGAACGACGCGGTGGGCGGCGGGTTCAACGACGACCCGCTGTGGCTGGTGCTCGCCGCCGCCGCCTACGTGAAGGAGACCGGGGACGGGTCGCTGCTCGACGAGCCTGCTCCCTACGCCAACACGCCGGGGAGCGAGGCGCCGATGCTCGACCACCTGCGGCGGGCGCTGCAGCACACCCGGGAACGCCTCGGCCCCCACGGGCTCCCGCTGATCGGACGGGCCGACTGGAACGACTGCCTGAACCTGAACACCTTCTCGACCGAGCCGGGAGAGTCGTTCCAGACCCACGCCGTCGGCGAGGGCCTAGTGGCCGAGTCGGTGTTCATCGCCGGGCTGTTCGTCCTCGCCTCCGGGGAGATGGCGGCGCTCGAAGAGCGGTTCGGCGACCCGGAAGCCGCCCGGCGCTGCCGCGCCGGCGCAGCCGCCATGGAGTCACGGGTGCTCGAGCACGGCTGGGACGGCGAGTGGTTCCTGCGAGCCTACGACGCCGCCGGGGCTCCCGTCGGGACGGCGGCTGCGGCCGAGGGGTCGATCTTCCTGGAGCCCCAGGGGATGTGCCCGATGGCCGGCATCGGCCTCCACGACGGCAGGGCGAGGCGCGCCCTCGATGCGGTCGAGCAGCGGCTCGGCACCGAGCACGGCATCGCGCTGGTCCGGCCGCCGTTCTCGCACTACCGACCCGGCCTCGGCGAGATCTCCTCCTACCCGCCGGGTTACAAGGAGAACGGCGGGATCTTCTGCCACGCCAATCCGTGGGCGATCATCGCCGCGGCGATGCTCGGAGACGGTGATCGGGCGTTCGACTGGTACACCAGGATCAACCCGTCGGCCCGGGAGGCGCGCTCCGACGTCCACCGCTGCGAGCCCTACGTGTACGCCCAGATGATCGCCGGGCCGGACGCCCCGACCCACGGCGAGGCCAAGAACTCCTGGCTGACCGGGACGGCGGCGTGGAACCTCGTGGCGATCACCCAGTGGATCCTCGGCGTCCGCCCGGACCACGACGGCCTGATCGTCGAGCCGGTCCTCCCCGCCGCCTGGGACGGCTTCCGGATGGCCCGCCGCTTCCGGGGAGCCGCCTACGAGATCACCGTTCGCCGCGGCGCCGGAGACGAGCCGATGACCGTGGACGGCGCCCCGGTGGCCGGCAAGACGGTGCCGGTGGCGGCACCCGGGAGCAGTGTGGCGGTCTCCGTGACCGTTCCCGGGTGATCCCCGGGGGAACCGCTCCCCGGCCGTTCCGGTTGGTAGCGTCGCCGGGGACAGGAGGAGCCATCACCACCGCCCGCCGCCAATCCGGCTCGCTGCTCGCCGGCTCGGTCGCCAACGGCCTGGCCGCCTACGGGTTCGTCGCCCTCGGCACCCGGTCGCTCGGCGCCGAGGCCTTCGCCCCGGTCGGGGTGCTGTGGACGTTCTGGGCTCTCTCGGCGGCCACCCTCACCTTCCCGATCCAGCACTGGGCCATCCGGACGATCGCCGTGGAGGGAGGCGTCGGAGCGCTGCGGAGCGGGGCGTTCCGGCTGGCGGGCTGGGTCGGTGGGGTCGCCGTCGTGCAGTTCGCCGTCGCGGCCACCCTCACGGAACGGCTCTTCGGCGACCGGTCATGGTTCTGGCCTGCTGCGGTCGCCCTGCTCGCCCTCGGGAGCGCCTATCTCGGGGTGCTCCGCGGGGTGCTCGCCGGAACCGGCCGCTACCACGCAGCGGCGATCGTCATCGGCGGAGAGAACCTGATCCGGGTGGCCGCCGGGCTCGTCGCCGTCACCGTCTCGGACGACGCCATGCCGCTGGCGGCCGCCCTGCTCGCCGGGCCGCTGATCGGGGCGCTGTGGCCGGGAGCCCACCGGGTGCCTGCGCCGCCGGGAGGCGGGGCCCCGGTGGCGCTGGTCGGTTACACCGGGCTGAGCCTGCTGGCGGCCCAGATCGTCCTGAACGGGGCGCCGATCGTCCTTCCGCTCGTGGGCGGCTCCGAGCGGGAGATCACCGTCGTGTTCACCACCCTCGCCCTCCTGCGGGCACCGTACCTGATGGGGCTCGCCCTGACGGTCCGGGCGACCGCCCCGCTCACCCGGCTGCTCACCGGGGGCGAGACCGCCCGGGCCCGCCGCCTCGTCGACGGGGTCCTCGCCGTGTCGGTGACTGCGGCGGGAGCAGCCGGGGCCCTGGCCGCCCCCCTCGGACCACCCCTGATCGCCCTGCTGTTCGGCGAGGGTGCCCGGCCGGGGGCGGCGACCGCCGGGTGGCTGGCGGTCGGGGCGGTGCTGGCCCTGGGCGGCCTGGCCCTCACCGTGGTGTTGATCGCCGGCGGATCAGGCCGGCCGCTCCTCGCCGCCTGGCTCTGCGGCCTGGCGGCCGCCGGGATCGGGGTCGCGGTCCCGGCCGCTCCGGTGTCCCGCGTCGTCGCCGGGTTCGTGGCCGGCGAGGCCGTCGCCGTCGGGGCGATGTGGGCTGCCGCCCGGCGATCCGTCCGCTGAGCGGAGCAACGAGCGCACGGTCCAGCGCGGCGGCCGTCGCACCTCTCTGACGATCACGCTCGTGTACTCGCCGAGCACCCCGATGGCGAAGAGGATCACGCCCCCGAAGAACGTCGTCGCCACGAACACCGACGCCCACCCCAGCGGCGTGTCGGCCCCGAACAGCCACCGGAAGAAGAAGTAGGCGGCGAGCCCGATGGCCAGCACGGCGGTCACGATCCCGAGGCGGCTGATGAACCGGAGCGGGAAGGCGGTGCCGTGCACCACGTTGGTGAGCAGTCGGGACACGGTCTCGGCGAGGGTCATCGTCGAGCGGCCGTGGCGCCGCTCGACGTGCTGCACGTCGACGTTGTGGACCTCCGCCGACAACTGGACGATCAACGGCCCGAGCACCGGGGTGCGGGTCTGGTGCTCGAGGAGCGCATCGACCAGGCGGCGCCGCAGCAGACGGAACGAGGTGTGCCGGAAGCCCTTCGGAGTCCCGTGGGACAGCCGGTCGGAGGCTCCGTAGAGCCACGACCCGAACCGCCGGAACAGCGACGAGTGGTCGCGCTCCCAGCGGCCGATGACCGCGTCCCACCGCGGGTTCGACTCCAGGGCCTCGATCAGGACCGGCAGGTCCTCGGGAGGCTGCTGCAGATCGTCGTCCATCGTGGCGACGAGCGGTGCCCGGGCGTGGGCCAGGCCGGCCATGGTGGCCATCGCCTGGCCGCGATTCGACATCAGGTCGACGGCCACCAGCTCGGGGTGCGAGGTGGCCAGTGACTCGAGCAGCGGCCACGTCCCATCCGGAGACGAGTCGTTGACGACCACCACCTCGTAGTCGATCCCCGCCAGGGCGCCGCGCAGCCGTTCCAGCAGTTCGGGGAGCGACGCCTCGCCGCGATAGGTGGGGACGACCACGCTGAGCTCGGGCATGGCGCCAGGCTACCCGGGACCGGCGCCCCCGGCCCCTTCCGCTCCCGGCCGTCCGGGATCCCGGCGCACCGCCGGGCCTCAGAGCCGCAGGAACTCCGGCTCGGGCTCGAACAGCAGGTTCGACCCGGCCTCGTCCTCGAGGCGCAGGGTCGCTGCGAACGCGCCCGCCCGCTCCAGCAGCGACGGCCGGTCGTCGCCGGCGGCGAAGTAGTAGCCGACCCGGCTGGTGGCGTTCTCCACCCCCACCAGTTCCCGCCCCGGGCCGACGTAGAAGCCGCCGGCGAGGATCCCCTCGGGGAGCGGCGGCTCGAACCCCGACGTGCGGGCGATCGTCCCGGCGCGGGCCAGGAGGAACCCGGCCCCGGCGTGGGGCGGGTTCGTCCCGTCGCCGAAACGGTGGCCGACCGGCTCGGCCGCTCCTTCGAGGGCCAGGTCGATGATCCTGTCGTAGAGGTCTTCCCCGGTCAGGTGGGGGAAGAGGTCGGGCTCGTGACCGCCGCCGGCCCTGGCGCCCCCCTCGATGATGTGTGCCTCGTCCCCGACCACCATCAGCTGCATGTAGACGGGGCCCTCCTCCATCTCGAAGGCCGCCGTCGTCGCCCGGACCTGCCGCTCGACGTCCTCGACGACCTGCGCCGGGAGCCCCGCCGGGTGGAGGTGCCAGACCGCCACGCCGAGCGCCGGCGGACGGTTGTAGGTGACCCGGTCGGAAATCATGATCACCCGGGTCTCCCCGCGGCTCACCCACCCGCTGGCGGCGATCTCGTGGCCGTCGACGAACTCCTCGGCGAT
>Ga0316577_10001150_pt1 | contig 12105 bp, 3 predicted proteins | sample S5NA_FD_203073 | JGI IMG/M metagenome (GOLD analysis project Ga0316577, IMG submission 203073) | Rhizosphere microbial communities from salt marsh grasses in Alabama, United States - S5-7_050615r2r1 | ecosystem: Host-associated > Plants > Roots > Rhizosphere | place: USA: Alabama | collected... | reverse complement strand
TTGACCTCTATCTGGGAGTCGTCTACGGCCGCGGACCGAACAGCCTGGTTATGCAGCGGGTCACGCGGCGTTTGCTGCACCTACGACCCAACCTCAAGAAAAAACGGATCGACCGGCCCCAGAGCGGCCATCCCCGGCTTGACGCTCAGATCGATACTGCCCTGGCAGCGTTGGCTCCACAGACGCAAGTTCAGGAAGAGACCATCACCAACCTGGCTCAGCAGTACGATACTGCCCGCAACCCGCAGGTCAAGAGCATCGTTGCCCTGGTCATGGGTGAGACAGGCCACCTGGCGGCAGTTTCGTGCTTGCGGGACATTCTCCTGGACCCGAAGGCTGGCGATTACGGGGCCAGGGTAAGCTGGTGTGCTGCCGATGGACTGCTGGCCCTGAACACACCGACGATCATCGATCCGGAACTTGTCGACACCCTCCGCGCTGATCTGGAGCGGCAGGATGTGCCGGACGACGCGAAGCGGCGGGTCACCTACGTCCTGGGACGGTTGCGCATCAAGCTGCCATTGGAGGAGGCTATGAACCTGGTTGAGACAGCTCTGAGTCTCAGCGGACGGGCAAGGGGACAAGCCGCCGATCTCCTGTGGTTGCTCTTGCCCGGTGACGCTGGTGAGCGGCAGCAGTGGGTTGAGCGCTTTGAACGTCCCGTCCTCTGGAAAGAGCTGGGCCTTGGTCCAGCATCTGGGCAAGAAGAGGTGGCACAGGTCATGTCTGATGAATGGATCGAGAAGAGGATGGTGACAACCTTGGGGCGCATCGGCTCTCCAGAGGCAGTGCCTTACCTGGAACAACTCGCCCAGGCGGTCGAACGGCGTCCGCCACCGAAGGGCAGGTACACGTACGACACACGCAGCCGGGAACGAATACGCCTGGGGTTGAAGAGAAGCATACCGCGAGCCATCCGTGACATAGAACAGCGGCACGGATAAGGAAAACAGGGGGTATACGACCATGTTTGGTAGATACGGCGAAGGAGGCGAGTTCTTGCCTCGTGTCCTGCACCTGTCCATTGCTCGCTATAACCGCGAACTGCCCCGGGTGGGTGAGCCCTTGGAGTTCTTGATGAGCATCCACGAGGAAGGCACCGGCATTACCTGGCAGCAGAATGTGACCGTGGATCCCGAGACAGAAAAGCGTCTGGTCGATGCAACGCACGACCTGTTACTCTGGAGCGTGAACCTGGCGCTTACGCCGGACAAGGCCCGCAAGCGGGAAACCGAGTTGGGCACACTTCTCCACGACACCTTCATCGGAACAGAGGGCAAGAAGGTGTTGAGCCGAATCCGGCCGACTGCCATCCTGCTCAACGTCGACGAGACCATCCTGAACCTCCCCTGGGAATTGATGGGTACCCAGTATGGGCCCCTGGCTCTTGAAACGCCCTTGGGCCGGCTGGTGACCACCCGCAATATGCTCCGCCCGGGACGCGACCCGCTGCAGGAGGACACGGTCGTGCGCATCCTGGTCGTGGCCAATCCCACCCAGGATCTGGCTGCCTCCAAAGCTACGATCACCGCGCTGCAAGAGATCGAGCAACGCTCGCAGGAATTCGGAGGCGTCGGGCACAACTTCACGGTCGAGGTGGACGTTTTGACCAGGGAGGCTGCAACCCGGGCGCGGTTTTCCGAGATGCTGGCCGAGGGCGACTATGACATGCTCCACTTTGCGGGGCACGGTTTCCTGGACCGCGACGAACCGGGCCTGAGCGCCCTGCGTTTTGCCGACGGCGACCTGGCCGCGGACGAGGTGCTTGACCTGCCGTGGGCGAAACCGCCCTACTTTGTCTTCAACAGCGCCTGCGAATCGGGCCGGGCGGTAGCCGGCCAGCGCCTCGTATCTGGGGAAAGCCAAACGAACGGTCTGGCAGCCTCCTTCCTGGCGGCGGGGGTCGAGGCCTACGCTGGCTATTTTTGGCCTGTCACCGACGCTGGCGCTGGCATCTTTGCCGGGACCTTCTACCGCTCCCTGTTCGAACGGGAGAACGTTGGCCTCGCCTTCTTAGAGGCCCGCCGGCGGGCCGAGGATGAGTTGAGCCATGTGGCCGACTTGACCAGCCGCAGCGCCATCCTCTTTGGTGATGCCGCGTCCAAGCACCGGCGCGAGCTGATGACCGCGGTCTAGCCGGGCACAGGAAATGGGGCAGGTATGTCGTGCTGTCCTCCCATACTGGGCCTGAAGGAAATCCTGTAGAGTCTGCCGAAGGAGCGAAAGGGGGCTAGGTATGGCTGACCGTGAATCGCCCAAGCTTTTTATGCCAGGAATCAACCAGAGTGCCGAAATCATCTACGGAGAGATGACAGGCGTGAAGGTAGGCGTAGTACACGGAGATCTGATGGTTGCATCCCCGCACGCCGAACCGCCGAGTTTGGATTTCCTGGCCCACTATTTGGAGCAGTTGGCTGCGGGGACCCCCCCACCAGACGACGCAAGCGCAGAACTGCGGCGATTGTGGGCCCAGCCTTTCTGTGCCAGGGGGCCAGACTTTGCGGGTATAGATCTGTGCGAGACGGTGCGAAACCACTTTGCCCAAGACAGGCAAGTGGATCGGATCCAGAGAGTGGTGATTTTGGCTGATGCTGGCGGGGGCAAGACCCCCGCCCTATACTACCTTCGCACTTGCGCGGCCAAGAACAGCCTGAAAAACTATCGCGCGCACAAAACTCGTAAGGAGAAATCAGAGACGGCCGAGCTGAACCGTGAGGTGTTTGTGATCCCAATCTTTCTACACCTGGCCGATATGCGCACCGGCCTGCCTACGGCTGCGCTCATACGAGATGCCATCAATGCCAGCATCTCGCCAGAAGCTGACGTGGACGAGATCACGGCGGATCAGGTACCGCACTTGCTCAAGGATTTCAGGTGTCTTTTCCTCCTGGATGACCTTGACGAGCTTTTCTCTGTACATCAGAGAGGGGGTATCCAGGCCATAAGCCAGTTCATGGAGACGCATCCCCGCCAGCAGTTTGTGGTGTCTTGCCGAAAACCGAGCTATCGTGGCCAACTCGGCGCAGTCGATCTCCTGTACCTTGACGATCTAACCTCTGAACAAGTTCAAGATGTCCTGACCGAGGAACGATACGGGACGCTCAATCCCTTCCTGCGCAAGGCATTGCAGAACCGGGCGGCGCTAAACGACCTTCTGGACCTCCTGAAGGAAGGTAGTTCAGCAGAACTGGTGGTGAGCAGGGGCCAACTGCTTCAGCGCCGGATCTGCAAGAGTCTCGGCCGGGATAGGACGCAAGAGCCAGGTGATCGGGCTTATCTCGACATGGTGAAGGGCGTTCTGGAGTGCTTGGCCTATTCGATGCAACGCGATCACACCTACACGTACGGCGAGCGTCGGATCATGGAGGTCATGCAGCAGTATCTGCAAGACTGGCACGAACCGCACACCTGGCGAGAGGTGGCCAGCTACGCCTGCCACGAGGGCATGCTACAGCAAGATGAAATGCGCCGCTGGCGATTCTGCGATCGCTCTACCCAGGCGTACTTTGCGGCTGCAGCCATACTTCAGGAGCAGACAGCCCTGCAGCCCGTGTTGGACGAGGTATCTGACTACTGGTGGCGCGATCTGCTCCAGGTCCTGATCGGCCTGGTCTCGGAACCGGAAGATCTGCTCTTTGAACTCATCGAACGGGATGCACTGGTCGCTGCCAACTGTATCCAGTTTGTCGGCAGGGACCCAGACGACCTAGTGGTCGATGCCCTCATAGACGCGCTGGTTGAGCGCATGTCACGGGAGAGCTCTGCGCGCCGTGCATTCATTGTCGGGCGGATCATGGAGAGCAGGCATCCACGCGCGGCAGAGGTTCTGTTGCTGGCGCTCTATCGCGAATGGTCTAGTGTGGTGATCATGGCCATCACCGAAGCGCTGCTAGCCTGGGACAAAGAGCACCCTGACCTGCCCATCGCCGAGGAAGAGAAGAAGATTCAGCACGGGGCACCGGAAGAGGCCATATCTGTTTCAGAACTGCTGAGGATGTGCGACCAAGATGTGCCCGAACACGGCCAGGACCGCTTGGTGGGCGTATTGGAGGATCCACAGGCGCCTCCCAGGATCCGGGGCCTGGCTGCCATCTGCCTGGGATTGCTTGAGAAGGATGTGGCGTGCGGAGCACTGCTGGATGTGCTGTTGGACCCTCAGCCCGATGACTTTGTCGCCTGGTGTACCGTAGAGTCTCTTACGCGCATGAAGCACCCAGATGTGCAGGATGCGGCATTGCGGTTGTACCAAGGAGAGGAATTCCAAACCGAAGGGTGGGCGCGCCACCGAGCACGAGCTGTGTATCTGCTAGGATGGGTGGGTGAGGGACGCAAGGTCGGCGAGACGCTGAGCAATGCGCTTCAGGATCCCAGCCCCATCGTACGTGGCTTTGTCGTCAATGCCATCGCGCGACTGGATCTGCGCCATGCCCGGGAGATGATCGAGGGCCTGATGGCAAACGAGACGGAAGCGCAGGTCCTGCGCAAAGCCGCGGAGGCCCTGGCACAGATCGGGACGGTCGAGTCCATCGCGGTCCTGGAAAGACACCTGCGCCACCCACAGGCGCGCATACGCTGGATGGTACGCCGAGCCATCGCTGAGATCCGGGAACGGCACCAGTTGTAGGGGGCAGCGCCGATGCACCGCACGACCGATCAGTCGCCCCTTCCCGACCGGGACACCGTGGTCGCCATTGTAGGCTAGATCGTCGAGGAGTGCGACGAGCGGCAGTGGATGTCGCGTGTAAGCTGGAAATGTCTGGTCTTACTGACCGGTTTTGGCTATTGCTCAACCAGGCCAAGTGAGAGGGTGTTGTTCCAAAGGTAGGAGGGGATAATCCCATGGTTGGAAGCATTGGAAGCTCAGAGTACGACGATTTGTTCTTTACGACTCTCGTTGATTCCTACACCAGCAATCCAAGGTTTCTGCGCCGCGACTGGCTGGCGGACGAGGTGATGGAGCGGCTGCAGGAGCCAACTTGCCGCTTTCTCCTGCTGACGGCCGAGCCCGGAGCGGGCAAAAGCACCTTCATGGCCCAGTTGGCACGCGACCACCCCGGTTGGCCCCGCTACTTTATCCGGCGCGACCAGCGCGAGGCGGTTAACGACGGCGGGACACGCGGCTTCTTGGAGCAGGTTGGGTTTCAGTTGGCTGCCAGGTACCCCGATGCGTTCCATACTGACAATGTTCGGATATCCCTTTCGCAAACGGCCGGATCCTCCAGTGGCGAGATCATAGGTGCCGACATCGACCGGCTGATCGCTTCCCCCTTCTATAGCAAGGCAGTCGACATCAGCCAGGAAGTCGAGGATAACCGCGGCCTCGTGGTGGGGCTCAGAGTGCGTGAGTTGGTGACCGATCCAAACCTCATAACTATCCCCGACCTGCAACGAATGGCGCTCTTTGGCCCAGCCCGGGCTCTGAAGGAATTGGGCCACGCCGGCCTCGTCATCGTGCTCATCGACGCGCTGGACGAGCTCCGTTACCGCGCCCCCGGCGGCACCGTACTCGAGTGGCTGATCCAGTGCCCGGAACTGCCCGATAACGTGCGCATCGTGATCACCTCCCGACCCGACGAACAGTGGCTGGCCACGCTGCGGAGCGCCCAAGAATCCAGGCTGCTCGAGGAGACGATCCCAGAGACGGGGGACAGGATCACAGCAGACCTGACGGCTTACGCTCGCAAGCTGGCAGCCGAGCCTGCGGTGCAAGCCTTCCTCACATCCTCAAAGAGAACTAAGGAGCAGATAGTGGCCGACGCGGTGGACAAATCCGGGGGCAACTTGGGCTACCTGGACGCCCTAGGCCGGGCAGTGGACCAGGCCAGCGCCCGTGGTGATCAGAAGCTGCTGGCGGCACTGTTGGAGCTCAAACAACTCCCTGACTCGCTTCCTCGACTCTATGGCCATTTCCTGAACCTAATCTGGCAGGGCGTCGCGGAACAAAGTGTGATCGTGAAAGAGCCGGTGACTCGAAAGCAGCACTTTGTAGATGCCTGGCCCGCCGTCTACGAACCGATCCTGGGCGTGCTCTCCGTGGCACGCGAGCCGCTAGACGAAAACCAGATCCGCTGGCTGGGAGGGATTGCCGCGGAAAAGACGTACGTGAGCGCGGCAATCAGCCGCTTGCTCCAGTTCCTAGATCACAAGGGAACTCGATACCGCCTCTACCACGCCACCTTGCCCGAGTTTCTGACTGACAAATCGACACACGAGGACGCGGAGCTGAAAAGGTTCGCTGTGGAGCCGGCGTATTGGCACAAGGAGATTGTCGCCGCCTGCCGCGCCGGTAGCGACGCCTGGGAGAAGGTCGACTGGCTCCAGGCAGACAGCTACGGGCTGCGCAACCTGGCCAGCCACCTGTATGAGCTGCGAGGGTGTGACGGTTACTCTGAGGAACTGCACAAACTGGTGCAAACGCCCCAGTTTGTGCAGGCGCAGATCGAGCGCTGGCGCAATCCCGGCCCCACACTGGCTGACCTGCGCCTGGCACTGCAAACGGCCCTGGCCGAAGATACACTGGCCCAGGCATGGGAGCATATCCGTCGGTACCGGAAGATCAGCCAGCGGGAGCAGGAGACCGGGCGGGTGGCAGCGCGTGTGAAGGAAGGCGATTATGAGACCGGCCTGGAGATTACCAGCCTCTATGGACATCTTCCCGGATCGCAAGCGCTCATGCGGCTGTGGATCGCCTGGAAGGCAGCCGCTGACGGCCAACCGCAGGTGGCCGCCGCAGCCGCACGGCGCGCCCTGGAGAACCTCCCGCCGCGAGAAGTGGTGACCCGGCGGCTGGAGGAAGCCGATCCCGAGATAGGGGGCGCGGTGAGTGACTCTATGGACGCGCTGGTCGAAGCGTTCATCAGGGTGATGATCCGCGTCACCCGCTCTGCCGCCCCGACCAAAACGGCGCGGCACGCCTGGCTGGCAAGTGCGACCGGCACATGGCCTGAAACGTGGGTCCGGGCAGTGGCAGATCGCCTGTACGAGCCGTTGAAGGCCTGGGGAGACATCTTTGCCAAGTACGTCGACACCAGGCCCATGGGCACCCTGCTGGCAGACCTGAGAGACGAGCTCGGGAGTGCAGATCGTCCCATGAATTTCCGGGACACGTCCTTCTTCTACCACCGCACGCTGGGCGCGGGTCTGTTTTTCAGCCGTGATGAGCCCCTGTGGCAAGATCATGTCAGCCAGACCGTCGAAGCGATCGCGTTAGACGACTACCCGAGCTATCGCGAGATGGCCCTGGCCTGGATTGCTGCTGCGGTCGTGGCCCACACGAGTGGCGAGCGGGCCAGGGATGCGTTGCTGACAACGCTATCTGGCGCGCTCGACAAGCCCGATCCCGGCTTCTGGGGCGACACGATAGCGGCAGCCCTCGATGGGTGGGCCCGGGAAAAGGGGGATGAGCTCCATCCCGACCGTCTGGTTCGGCAGTTGGAAGAGATCGAGTTGAAGCAACTTCGAAAGGTGGACCCGACGCTTCCATACAAACCCGAAGAGCTCAGGGACTGGCGCCAGCAGAGGAGGTTGCCTCCGGACCCCTGGGCTCACGACATGCGCAGGCGCAGCGCCGTCGCTGCCGTGCTGCATCGCCGGGGCCGGATAGCCGAGGCTGAGGTGCAACTGGATACGGCGGCCGCACAAGATCAGTGGGAGAGCTATGCCGGCTACCGCGCCCTGGCCAGGCCTTCGTTGGCCTGTCGCTGGCTGGAGTGGGGGCGGTGCGAGGAGACCCCGCCGGCGTCCTCTTGGCTGGACCAGTGCCGATTGGGCCGGGCCTTGAGCCAATTAGAGGAAGCGCGGAAGGACGCCGGCCATATGCTGGACAAGGTGCTTTCTCAGGAACGTCTCGCTCTACTCACAGCCATGGCTGGATGGCTGTCAGAGCTCGGAGATCCGCTGGCAGGTCCTACGGATGAGAGTGCAGCGCTGCGCAGGCTTCAGGATCTGCTCGGCATGCAGCGATCCCTCTATCTCCAGTACCTCTCGGCTGTATGGTATCTCGACGCAGATCGCCTCAGGAGACTCGTCCCGCTGGCGCTGGAAGATGCCACAGCTACCGACGCCGTGCTAGGCCGGCTGGCAGGCTCCCTCGACCTCCCAAAAACCAAGGGCACCCCCTGGACCGATCTAGTAAAAGCCATGGGACTATAGCGAAAGAACGGAGGGCTCAGATCTCATGCCGGACATGCAAATCACACTCACCGAGTTTTCGGAACTGGTGGCTAGTTACACCGCTGACTTTGTCGGGCGTGAATGGCTGGTCGGACAGGTCAACGCGCTGCTCGACGACCCTGATTGTCGTATCGTCGTTCTCACCGGCGGCGCAGGCATGGGCAAGAGCGCCTTTGCGGCGCATCTGGCGGCGACTCACCCCCATTGGCCCCGCTATTTCATCCGGCGTGATAGCCGCGAGTTGCTGAGCCCTGGCGACGCCAAGACCTTCCTGCTGACGGTCGGCGGGCAGTTGGCCACCCTCTACCCTGATCTTTTCAAGCCCGACAGGTTGGAGATCGTGGTCCGCCAGCGCATCGGGGAGCTGAAGGCCGGCGGAGAGGCCGTCGCCGTGCGCATCAAAGAATTGCAGGCCTCGCCCTTCTACCGCGTAGCAATCCGCGCCGAGCAGGAGGTGCAACGCGTGGCGGGCAAGGCTACCGGAGTGGAGATCGGCCGGCTGGTCGCCGAGCCCCGGCAGATGAGCGTGCAGGACCTGCAATGCCTGGGCTTGCTCGACCCGGCCCAGTTGCTGTACCAGACCAACCCCGAGGCTCGGATCGTCGTAGTGGTGGACGCGCTGGACGAATTGCGCTACAGCCCGGCCGAGGAGGACATCCTGCGTGCCCTGTGCGAGATGCCCGACATGCCGTCCAATCTACGGTTTGTGGTCACTTCCCGCCGGGAAAAGTTCCTGGACCGGCTGCTGGGCCGCAGCGATGCCCGCGAGCTACTGCTGGCGGCGAGGGGCAAAGAGAACCGGCAGGACCTGCGGAACTATGCCGAGGCGAATCTTCCGAATGGTCGTCTAGAGCCAGCCCTTGCCCGGGAGAACAGGACGCGAGCAAGTTTGATCGAGAATCTTCTGGGCAAGGCCGATGGCAACTTTTTGTACCTCCGCAGCGTGCTGCGGGCGATCGAGCAAGGCCTGGCAGTGCCCGCCAAGATGTACCAGGTGCACTACCTGGTGGGCGAGGATCGTTTGCCCGACGACCTGGATGCGTTGTATGACTACTTTCTGGCCTCCATCGTGGAGTGGGTCAAGAAGAGCGGCTTTGGCGACGCGGCCTGGAGGCAGTATCTCCGCCCAATGCTGGGCACACTGGCTGTGGCTCGCGAGCCGTTGAGCGAGGAACAACTCGGGGACTATACCGGCCTGCACAGCGAGGACCTTGGGGATCTGTTGCGCGAATTACGCCAGTTCGTGGAGCCGGTAGATAGCCAGCGGCTGTATCGGATCTATCACACGTCGTTCGCTGAATACTTGCTGGATGCGAGGACCAACGTCGACTACCGCATCGAGGGGGGAAGTTGGCATGGGCGCTTGGCCAACTATTACCTTCATGCCTGGGGCGGTCTGGAGGATTCGCTGCCTCAGCTGCAAGAAGCAAAGTGGCGAGATTTGCATAGTGGCTATGGGTTGCGCCACCTGGCTGCCCATCTGGAGGGAGCAGGCCAGGAAGAGGACCTGCACATGCTGCTGCAGCTCGAACGCAAGATAGATGAACACTGGGAGAATGTGTGGTTTGGAGTCAAGGAGGCAACCGGCGATCCAGGAGGCTACTTGGCAGACATACAAAGGGCCCGGCAAATGGCCGCTGCTTCGGACCAGATGGGACGGCACATGCGATACACGCTGATCCTGTCCTCGCTCAATTCACTGGCCAGGAATATCCCCCTAGCGCTCATAGAGGCACTCCTATCTGCCCAGATTTGGACACTGGCCGAGGCTTTGAGCTACGCCAGGCAGAAGCAGGATCCGTGCCAGCGGGCCCGAGCACTAGCTGCACTGGCGACCGAACTGCAGGAGCCACAAAAGACAGAGGTGGTCAAGGAGATACTCGCCGCTTCAAAGTTGGTCAAAAAGGGTAAAGATGAAACCCTGGCCTGGCTGTCACCGCGATTAGCGGAGCAGGGATTGGTCGACGAAGCTCTCCAGTTGGCCCGGTCGATCGACGGCCACGAGCCAAGTGTAAGTGCGCTGGTCGCGCTGGTTCCTTATCTGACTGAAGCGAAAAGAACCGACGCCGTCAAGCAAGCCTATCAGCACACAGAACAAATCAGCGAACCTTTCCGGGCGGCATCGCTGAGCGAGGTGGTGCCGCTGCTCTCCGAGTCACTGCTTCGTGATCTCCTGGCTTCCATCGAGGGTATGGAATCCGACCTCTTTAGGGGTTGGGCTCTGGCCATATTAGTATCGCGCTTGGCAGAGGAGGGGAAAATCGAGCAAGCCACCAAGCTGACCAGTAATATCGCCGACACGTTCTCGCAGGTAGAAGCAAAGGCGCTGCTTGTGCCCTGTCTGCCAGAACCGCAAAGGTCCGATGTGCTGGGTGAAGTGATGGCCTCGCTTCGTGGGCTTGATGACGGTGCCTGGCGCACTTCAGTTGGCGACGCTATGGCCGGCTACCCTTCGATCCTGAGCCAGGGGATCCAGTTGGCCCTCGAGAGGCAATCCTGGAGAGCCGATGTACTCAAGACCGTTGTGCCCTACCTGTCTCCGCCGCTACTCAACGACGCTTGGGAGTTGGTACTCAACTCCCCGGATCCTGCCTTCATGGCCATGGCAACGGAAGCCCTGCTGGCGCACCTGTCGGGCGACGAAAAGGGGGAGCGGGCAAAGGCAGCGCTGGAGCCGATGCGGAAAATCAAAGACGCGCAGTGGCGGGCGAGGGGACTTGCCAGCCTGGTGACCGGTGTGTCGGAGGCGCACTCGGCGGCCCTTGCTTCCGAGATCATTGAGCTGATCCGCAACATCGAACCTCAATATGATCTCATCGACACGCTGTCTGAGATTGTCCCCCACCTTCCCGACACAACGGTGGGCGATGCCCTCGGGCTTGTGCGTCGTTTGGACACGCGGCATTCGAACTACGAAGAGAACCCGAAGCACACGCTGCTAAACGCTCTTGCCCTCTATCTGCCGCCCTCCAGGTTGCTGGAAGCGCTTGCTATCGCCCAGGAGATCGACGACCGTGAGCCTCGGGCGCTCAGCATGGCCGCCCTCGCTTCCGAACTGACGGAATCGATGTTACGCGAGGCCCTGGCCGAGGCACAGGAAACGAAGAACGAGTATGTTCGAGCCAAGGCCCTGGCGGCGCTCGCTCCATACCTGCCCGATCCCCTTCTCAACGAAGCGCTGGATCTGGCCCGCCGTATCCAAGACAAAACCTCACGTGCTGAGATTGCACTGCCGGGACTTGCTCGCGGTTTTGAGGAACCGGAAAGGACGGCACTTCTGCGAGAAGCCATTGCCGTGGCTGCGTCGATGGATGATGGCGAGAGAGTGGCCTGGGCCTTTGAGGCCTTGCCCGAGTTGCCTGACCCTCTGCTGGAAGAGATGCTGGTTGCGGCACGAGAGGTCGCCCGGCGAGCTGAGGAAAAGAGCGATGAGGCGTCCAGGCTTGCCCGTATACTGGCCGCCATCGTACCCCGCCTGCCCGAGCCACGCAAATCATCGATCATCAAGCAGGCACTGAGCGCTATTCCTGATATCGAAGAAGAGCACTGGCAGGGTCAGATCCTGTGGCTGCTGGCCTCCGAACTCTCGCAAGAACTCTTTCTCGAGGCGCTGCAGATCGTGGAGCAAATGTCCAGTGCCTACGAACGAGCCATGACCTGGGGGTTCCTCATCTCTGATGCCTCGACCGATCTCCAGGCCTACCTCGTGTCCAGGGTCCTGGATGAGATGCAGCGCTTTGAGGCCACAGAGTTCAGGGGAATTGGCGAACAACAGCAGGCAGCCATCGCCAGAATCCTACCCTACCTTGCTGACCTGGACAAATCCCTGGACCTTTGTCAGAGGATGAGCGAGCAGAATTGGCAAAGAGTTGCCCTCGTAGATATGGCGCCGCAGCTCGCTCCGGCGCAGCTCACCGTAGCATTGACGCTGGC
>Ga0316577_10001149_pt1 | contig 12107 bp, 9 predicted proteins | sample S5NA_FD_203073 | JGI IMG/M metagenome (GOLD analysis project Ga0316577, IMG submission 203073) | Rhizosphere microbial communities from salt marsh grasses in Alabama, United States - S5-7_050615r2r1 | ecosystem: Host-associated > Plants > Roots > Rhizosphere | place: USA: Alabama | collected... | reverse complement strand
GCAAAGATGTTGCCCGAGATAGAGAGGAGCATCATGGGCACGTTGACGTTCTCCTCCCATGCGGCAATGGGGAAGGCCAACTGGACGATGGCCTTCTTGGTGCCCTCCGGAGCCGGAATCTCGTAGTACCCCAGCACCTTGCTGCTGAGACGGTCACGCACCTCAGTCGTCTCTTCTTTCACCTCCATCCAACTGGCCGTAGAGCCCTCGAGGGCAAGCCGTTGCACCTGGGCCAGGTGATCGATAAAGTCCCACTCGGGCCGGTTGTCCTCAACGTAGTAGGTGCCCACGACGAAGCGATCCTGATCCAGGCTCTCCCACATGTAGTTGAACATGTGCGGATCGTATAGTTCTTTTGGCATGAGTATCTCCTCTCACCTAGTACTCTTGCCCCCGAGGACGAGAGCTTGAGCGCTAATATCTATCCGAGCAATGCCTCGCGAATCATGGCGGAGGCTTCCATCGCATCGCCGTTGGCCACCACCTGGCCAATGCGATCACGTCCGATGCGATCCAGCAGGTCATGCAGGCCTTGGATCCAGCGGATGCTCTCGGTTGCAGCACGGATCCCGTTCTCACGGTAGGGAAAGATGTCCAAGGCGTACCAGCCGTCGTAGCCCATGCGGTCGAGCCAGTAGAGGAGCTCCAGCATTTCGACGGTGTGAACGGAGCCGACGGTCATGTCGTCGTCCCACAATCGCCAGTTGTCGTTGAAGTGCATGTAGAACAGCTTCTGGCCAAAGTACTGGAGGAGTGCAGCCGATTCGGCCGCGTTTTCGTAGGCCATGAGGGCATGTCCGACGTCGATCATCGCGCCTACGTTGGGCTTGCTGACCTTTTCCACCAGAAGGAGGGTCTTGCCCACCGTGCCGATGAAGCAGTGAGTGCGCGGCTCCTTGGGCTTGTACTCGATGACCAGCTTGACCTCGGGCACGTGTTCTGCGCACTCGATGGTGCCCTCGATGATACGATCCCAGGCAGCCAGGTAGTCGGCCTGAAGCGGATAGTCGTATCCATCCTGGCCGAACCAGAGGTCCACCACGCCGCAATTCAACTGGCTGGCCCACTCCATAGATTTCTTGACCTCGTGGATGGCTTCGCGGCGGATCTGTGGGTTGTTGGAAGCAAATGAGCCCCAGCCCCACTTGCCAGAGGCCCAGATGTCTGGCGTGACGCAGGTCACCTCCAGGCCGGCATCGCCGATCTGGCGGCGGATCTGCTCCAGGTTGTCATCATTGACGTGCCACAGGCCGACCACTTCGACGCCGGTCAATCCCGGGACCTGGGTGGCAGCCTGGATCAGCTCATCGCTCGTCAGTCGCTGTCCATAGCCCGAGAGTACATAGCGGTCAGCACAGGCGTTAAAGGTATTGATATTGGCGGAAAAGCGGAGTTTTGGTGCCATCTTGGCTCCTTCCTTGAACTAGGTTTGTGCCCGCGACAGAGAAACCTTGAAATCGTAGCGGTCGCCGCGCCACACAGCTTCGAGGTACTCCACGGCCTGGCCTGTGACGGCATAGGTTACGCGCTCCATGTACATGACGGGTGTGGAGTGGGGTACCTGAAGCAACTGCTGCTCGTGGGGCAGGGCACAACGAGCGCGCAGGGTCTCGTGCCCTGTCCACAGGCGCAATCCGTAGCGGGTCTCCAGGAGCCGGTAGAGGGAGCGGGTCAGGTCGTTCTCCTCCAGACTGGGACACAGGGCGACGGGGAGGTAGGGAATCTGGATGCTGATCGGCTCGCCCTCGACAATGCGCAAGCGGCAGAGCTTGTAGCAGGGCGCGCCCACTGGTAACTCGAGAGCGCGGGCCACACTGGAGGGAGCCGGTATCCTTTCCTGGGAAACGAGGCGGGTGGTCAGAGTCCAGCCGCGCTTGTGCATATCCTCGGTGGTGGACACGAGCTGTGTCAGATCGTGCTCCACGCGGCGGACAGCGGCAAAGGAGCCCTTGCCCTTTTCGCGATAGATCCAACCATCCCGCTCCAGTACGTCCAGGGCGCGGCGGACCGTGGATCGGGTGATGCCCTGAAAAGCGGCGAGTTCATTCTCCGAGGGGAGTTGATGAATCTCTTGCGGGGACGGCCGTTCGCCGATCTCCTGTCGCAGAAGCTCGGCGAGCTGCAAGTAGTACGGTATGGAGCTGGACTTGTCAATAGGCCGCATTGCCATTCTTATGCCTAGAGCTTGTATGCTTGTGTAGACAAGCTGAGTATATCACAGCATGGGCCTGCTGTCAAGTGCGAGTTTTCGTGGACTGGCCTTGCTGTCAACGAATGGGTAATGGGTAAACGAGTGGACTGATAAACGGATGGCCGGTCTCTATTCGCTTGTTTGTTTGGGATTCGTTCGCGATAGTTGACCGACCTGGACGATGGCGCGCAGTACGCCGTCCTGGTAGTTCGCCACCAGCTCAAAGGCGTCGGTGATGCGCTCCAGGGGAAAGTGGTGGCTTGCCAAGGGCTTGAGGTCTACCGAACCGGCCTGTACCAGGCGGATGGCACGGGGGTAGGTGTGTTTCATTCGTCGCACGGCCTTGAGGGCCAATCCTTTGCGGCGGACGGTGGAGGCGTTCAAGATCAGCGTGTCGTCGGCGGGGATGCCGGCGAGGATGACCTTGCCGCCGATGCGGGCCACTGCGGCGGCCTGCTGGGGGGTGTCAGAAGCACCTGCGGCCTCGAAGGCGACGTCCACGCCGCGGCCATCAGTGAGGCGCATGATCTCGGATACCACGTCGGTGGTGTCAGGATCTAGCGTGGCACTGGCTACGTAGTCCAGAGCAAACTGGCGGCGGTGAGGCAAGGGCTCGGTCATGTAGATGGCGCTGGCCCCGGCTGCGCGGGCGACGGCAGCGATGAGCAGGCCGATGGGGCCTGCGCCCAGCACGGCGATGGTCCCTCCGGTCTGGAGGTGGGCAAGGTCCACGCTGTGGATGGCGATGCCCAGCGGCTCGAGCATGGCGCCCTCGACCGGCCCGATTTCTGGTGGCAGGGGGAAGCAGTTGTCCGCAGGCATGAGGGTGTACTCGGCAAAGACGCCGTCGATGGGCGGTGTGCCACAGAAGCGAACGTAGGGGCAGAGGTTGGGATGGCCCTGCTGGCAGGGTTCGCACTGGCCACAGGAGATGGCCGGGTCAACGGCGACCAACTGGCCGATGCTGAGATCCTGCACCCCCGGGCCTAAGCCGGCGATCCAGGCCGCGAACTCGTGGCCCATGATGATGGGGCCGGTGACCACCTGGCTGCCGATGCGACCATGGAGGTAGTAATGGACATCGGAGCCGCAGACGCCGACGGCGGCGACCTTGAGCAGCACCTGGCCGGTGCCGGCTGCTGGTCGCAGCAGGTCTTCCAGCCGCAGGTCGCGGACGCCGTGCAGACGCGAGGCGCGCATGGTCGCGGGCCGTAGCTTGGACAAAGGTTGGGTGGGTGTTTGGTTCATGTTCGACTCCCATCTTGGGTTGGCTGCAAGTGGATGGCCAGCACGCTGATGAGGGGATCGGGTGGCTGCTTGGGGATCTGGATAGTGAAGCGATTGCCAGCCTGTTTGAAGGAGAGGGGCTCGCGCCCGGCGAGCAGGGTTACGGCCGAGATCCGGCCCGGCATGGCACCAAGGCTGATCCGTCCCGAGGATGGCCAGTCCCAAATGAGCAAATAAACGGTGTTCCCTTTGGCTGTGGTCCGGCCAAAGAGCAGATGCTGTAAGGGGCCGTAGGTCGTGCCGTGGATGGCCTCGCCGTTGACGGTCATCCATTTGCCGAGAGCCTGCAGCCGGTCGACAGCCTCGGGCGGGAAGGTGCCGTGCGGCGATGGGCCGATGTTGAGCAGATAGTTCCCGCCCCGGCTGGCAACCTGCATCAGGTTGTAGAGGAGCTGGCCGGACGGTTTGTAGGCTTGGTCGCTAGGGTTGTAAGCCCAGGTGCGGTTCATGGTCAGGCAGGTTTCCCAGGGTTGGAAGTCCTCGGGACGGGGGTAGGATGCGGTAGGCATGCTGGCTAGCTGCAAGCTGCCTTCGGCATAGCGCCGGGCCTGTCGCCGGACCCACGCGCCTAGGATGGGGGTGCGGAGTAGGGAGAGCAAGAGCCGGAAGTGACCGTCGGAGAGGCGGGAGAGCCTGTGCTTAACAGGGATGCCCCGTCGGGGAATGAACTGCTCGGCGGTGACAAAGTCGTAGCTGCCGCCCAGCCGGTCGTTGACGAGGGTCGAAGGACTCAGTTCGTGGATGAGCCGGTGGAAGCGGGGAGGATCGTATTTGTCGTGACTGGACAAGCCATCAAACCAGAGGGCGCTCACCGGCCCGTAGTCGGTCAACAGCTTGCGCAGGTGGCCCTCCATGTAGTCGAGATAGCTGGCCCACTGGGGTCGCTGGGGCTCGCCCAGCCAGTTGTTTGCGACTGGCTGGCGGGTATCGCGGTAGCCGGGATGATGCATGTCGGGTTGGGAATAGTAGAAGCAAAGGTGCAGGCCGACCTCGGCGCAGGCCGTCGCGAGTTCGGCGCACAGATCCCTGCCATAGGGCGTGCGGGTGATCTTGTAGTCGGTGCCCGGAGCGTCGAACATGCAAAAGCCGTCGTGGTGCTTGGCCGTGAAGACGAGGTAGCGCGTGCCTGCCTGCTGAGCCAGCCGCACCCAAGCTCGGGGATCATAGTCCACGGGGTTGAACTGCTGGGCAAGGGCGATGTACTCGGCTTCGCCGATGGATGGCTGATCGCCAAAGGCAACAGCAGCCAGATCGGGGGCCATGATCGGCCAGGATGCTTCGACGCCGGCAACTGAGTAGGGTCCCCAGTGGATGAACAGGCCAAACTTGGCTTCCCGGTACCATCGCAATCTGTCTTCTGCCAACGGTTCTTCCTCCTCCCGGACTGGCCCAGAGTCGCAGCAGCCAGTGGGGACGCCTAACAGTGTAACATACAAGGCAGACGGCAGCAAGGATCTCTCCTTGCTACCGTCTGGTTACTTCTCATTCTAACTTGCTCGGTGAGTCGACGGGATGGCATGGAGCAGTCCCGGGATCAGGTCTGAAGCCGGAGAACCTGGAACTCGCCGTCTGGCTGCAGTCTGCCCTGGCGCCTAGTATTGGCCGTACAGCGGGCCGAAGTTGGCGCAGGCCCGGAAGTCTGCACCCTCCAGATCGGCGGTTCCGAAGGCGCTCCAGGCACTTGGCCGGTAGATCCTCTCTTCGGCGACGTTGTGCATGTAGATGGGGATGCGCAACATAGAGGCCAGGGTGATGAGGTCGGCGCCGATGTGTCCAAAGCAGTAGGCGCCATGGTTGGCTCCCCAGTTGTACATCACCGAGTAGACGTCGCGGAACGGCCCCGTGCCGGTCAGGCGCGGTACGAACCAGGTGGTGGGCCAGGTGGGGTCGGTGCGCTCATCCAAGGCGCGATGGACCTCTGTCGGTAGCTCGACGACGGTGCCCTCAGCTATCTGCAGTGCCGGGCCCAACCCCTTGATCAGGTTCAGACGGCTCATAGTGACCGGCATGCCCCCGCGGGTCACGAAATCGGTGGACCAGCCGCCGCCACGGAAGTAGCCGGTAGAGCCCGGGTGCCAGAGCGTGGCGCCCAGGCATTTCCGGGCATCCTCTGGAGTGACGTCCCACCACCTCTTGATGCCCGGTTTGCCATCCACTATCATCTGGCCGGTGCCATCCAGTGCCGCCGGACCCGAATTGATCAGGTGAAGGATGCCGCCTGCAGCCTCGCCCGTGGGCTGGTAACCGGTCACGCGTTCGATGGCCTCCGGGCTCCAGTAGGTGCGTACGTCGGCGAATACCTGGGCGGTGCCGGTGAGCAGGTGTCCCAAAAGCATGCAGACACCGTTGAGGGCATCATTTTCAGTGGCGACGATGTAGGGCTGGCGGATGCCGTTCCAGTCAAAAGAGGAGTTTAGAACGGCCTCCATGAAGTCGCCGTTGGGGTAGTGGTCGGTCCATTGGCGTTGCCCCTGGAAGCCGGACAGGATGGCATTGCGGCCGAATGCCTCCTCGCCGTAGCCGAGCTCGGCCAGCCGCGGATTTCCGACCATCAGGTCACGGGCGATGAGGGCCATCTTGATGGAGATGGCCCAGTCCTCGTCCTTCTGGGCGCGGCTCCGCTGCATGGACGGGGGATTTCGATCCTCGCCCTCGCGGAAGTTGGCCTTGACCCAGGCCTGGGCGCGCTCGAACTCGTTCTTGTCATAAATCTCTTCTTCGATGCGGCGTACGAACTCGCTCATGTCGACTGGCTCGACGCGCATACCCAAGTAGCTCTCAAAGAAGGCCTGGTCCACGATAGAGCCGGCAATGCCCATCGAGGTGCCGCCCATGGACAGGTAGGACTTGCCACGCAGGCGGGCCACGGCCAGACCCGCGCGGGCGAACTGGAGCAGCTTCTCCTGCACGTCGGGCGGGATAGAGGTGTCGCCAGCGTCCTGGACGTCACGGCCATAGATGCTAAACGCAGGCAGACCCTTCTGGTTGTGGGCAGCCAGGACTGCAGCCAGATAGACGGCCCCTGGCCGCTCAGTGCCATTGAAGCCCCAAATGGCTTTTGGAATGTGAGGGTCCATGTCCATGGTCTCGGCGCCGTAGCACCAGCAGGGTGTGACGGTGAGGGAAACCCCCACACCCTCGCGGGCGAATTTCTCGGCGCAGCGAGCCGCTTCGGCCACGCCGCCAATGCAGGTATCAGCGATGACGCACTCGACGGGCAGGCCATTGGGGTGGCGCAGGTTCTCCGACAGGAAAGCGGCCGCCGTCTGAGCCATGGTCATGGTTTGCTCTTCGAGCGACTCGCGGACGCCGCCCCAACGGCCATCGATGGTGGGGCGGATGCCGATCTTGAGCATGGTGCCGATGAGCCGGTTAGTCGGGGAGTTGATCGTTGTTACTGACATTTCAAGAGCCTCCTTTCAGAAGGGCGCGAGCAGTTTCTGTGCCAAAGTCGAGCCCCAATGCGATCTCAGGCATGGTAGGCTCGCTCGATGTCGATCCCGCGAGCCAGGGCAGATCGGACCTGCTCCTCGATCCAGGGGTAGGTCTCGGCGATGCCGTCCTTGAGGTAGTACTTGGCCTGCCAGCCGATGGAGTAGATGCGTTCGTTGCTGAAGTTGCGTGACTGGACGCCGACCGGCCCTTCCACATGTTCAATGTGGATTTCTTTGCCGGACACCTCGGCGATGGTGTAGGCCAGCTCATCGACGCTCACGTATTGGGGGCAGCCAATGTTCACGGCACCGTGCAGATCGGAGTGCATGAGCATGTGGATGCCGTCGACCATGTCGTCGACGTATGTGTAGGAACGGATGGCGGACCCGTCGCCCCAAACCTTGATGATCCCGCCGTCTTCCGTGGCAGCGATCTTGCGACAAATCGCAGCAGGGGCCTTTTCACGCCCGCCCATCCAGGTACCTTCGGGGCCGTAGCAGTTCTGGAAGCGGGCGATGCGCACCTGCATGCCCCGATTCCGCTCGTAGGCCTGGGCGATGCGCTCGGAGTATAGCTTTTCCCAGCCGTACTCGTTGTCCGGATGGGCGGGGATGGCCTCGGCTTCCGTCATTTCGGGCTCTCCTGGCTGCATGTCGCGATATACACAGACCGACGAGGAGAAAAAGTAGCGCGGCACCCCTAGCCGGGACGCGTTGTGGGTCATGTGGATGTTGATCAGGGCGCTGTTGTGCATGATTTCGCATTCAGCAGAATGGATGAAGCCCATGCCGCCCATATCAGCAGCCAGCTGGTAAACCTCCTCAAAGGTGCCCTCGGGCAAGGTCAAGGCGGCTATGCAGTTCTCCTCTGCACGCAAGTCGAGCACGAGGAATTCGTCGGCCCGGGTGGGCGCGAACTCGTGCTTTTTGATATCCACGCCCCGCACCCAATAGCCCTCTTCCTTGAGCTTCTTAACCAGATGCCCGCCAATAAAGCCACCTGCACCGCACACCAATGCTGTTTTCATCTCAATCCTTTCCTGTCCTATTCTCTGTTCTAGTCACTTTCGCGCCGGGCGATCACGCGTACCGCCCCGTCTACGGGTTTGTCGGAAACAAGGATCAGATACCCGCCTCCGCCAGCCCCGGACAACTTCCAACCCAGGGCGCCGTCCCGATATTGCCGGATGAGCCTGGCCACAGCGGGAGTCATCATGTTGGGGAACATGGTGATCTGGGCTTCGAAAGATTCGCGGAAGTGCTTGCCGAAGCGGACAATGTCATGATCCATAAGGGCTTGCCAACAGCTTTCGGTGGCATCGGCCAGCGCTCTGGCTCCGCAGGGGTCAATGCGAGTATCTGCCAGGACGTCGAACTCGGCACGTCGCGGTCCAAGCGTCATCAAGTACAGCGAGTTCTCCACGAATTGGAGGGTCCGCTCGTCGGTATGCCGATCGATATGGGAGGGCCAGTACTGGCCCTCGTAGTAGGCTTTGGCCAGGCCGGGAAAGACAATGCCGATGGCATCCTGGGAGCCGGAAACCTCTTTGGTGCCGGGTGGGTTGTCGCAGCAGAACAGGATCTTGGCCAGCTTTTCATAATCGCCAGGCGGGATCTTGGGTCCCCACAGATCGATGGCGGTCCGCCGGGTGCTGGAGGCCATGCCGCTGCGCTCGTTGAACTCGAGCGTCGGCTCCAGCGAAATGGTGATCACCGAGCCGGGATAGTGCTCCGAGACCCAGGGCTGGTCGAGCCAGCCGCCGGCAAGATCGATGCGGTAGGGGATGAAATGTCGTCGGCGCAGGGCCGTAGTCGAGCGGGGTGCCAGGCCGGGATGGGGCTCGCGATGAAGCACTAGGTAGCGGATGCCCAACTCCTCACACAGCTCTCGCTTTTCGGACATGTTGCCATCTTCGTTGACAATGAAAAGGTCGGGCTCAAGGGCGCGCAGCTCGCCTTCAAAGTCCAGCATGCCCGATCCCGCGGAGATGAACGCCTCTTTGACAAAGGAGACCGAGCGGACCATGAATAGGCGCTCTTGCTCATTGTTGACTGGTGTCTTGCCTTTGAGATCAAAGACGGTCTTGTCGGAGCCGAGGGCGACGTAGAGGTCGCCATGGGAGGCGGCCTCCCGAAAGAACTCGACGTGACCGCTATGCAACATATCAAAGCAACCACTCACAAAGACTTTCTTGGCCATTTTCTCTCTGTAATCCTTGTCAAACCACTGTGTGCTGCGCCCGCCGAGGCTTGCCGGGAACCATTCCGGCCAACGACACCTAACGGCAAGTCAAGGCGAGATTCACGTGCCACGGGTGGAGCACACTTCGGAAAGTGCAACGCACCACGGACCTCACCAGCATCTCAAGTCTACCAAAACCTTGGCAAAGGAGCCAGGGGCGGCCTCCCAGTCGCGGAAAGCTTGCGCCGTCTGGGCCGCGGGGTAGACCCGCGTGATCAGGTCCCCAAATGGCTGACGGCGCCCGGCCAGCATCTGGATGACAGCCGGGAAGACCCGCAGCGCGTTGCGGGAGCCGCGGATGTCCAGCTCCTTTCGCACAAAGTGGGTTGTGTCATAGCAGACTTCCTCCTTGGCGTAGCCGACATAGACCACCCGGCCGGCATAGCACACGGCATCCACCGCCTGGCGGAAGGTCCGGGGCAGCCCCACGGCTTCGATGGCTGCATTGACACCCTCGCCATGGGTCAGGCGGGAGATCTCTGCCAGCAGGTTCTGGTCCGCTGAGTTGACGGTGTGCTGGGCGCCGAAACGGGCAGCCAATAGTACCTTGCCTTCATCGATGTCCGCGGCGATGACGGTGGCTCCTTTGCGCACCGAGGCGGCGATGGCACCCAGGCCAATGGTGCCGCAGCCGATGACCAGCACCGAATCGGCCTCGGTCACCCGTCCCCGATTGGCTGCGTGATAGCCGACACTCAGGGGCTCGACCAGGGAGAGCTCTTCCAATGTCAGAAGATCGCTAGCGAAGGCCTTGCTATAGTGGATGGCAAAGCGCTCGACCATGGCTCCGTCGCGCTGCAGGCCCAAGGTCTGGTTGAACTGGCAGCAGTTGGACCGGCCCACACGACATGCCGGGCAGGCGCCGCATTCGGTGTAAGGCCACACAGTGACCCGGCTACCCTCGCTGATCGAATCGGGGACCCTGTGACCCCTGGCGACGACGGTACCACTGACCTCGTGACCGGGAATGCGAGGGAAGGTACCAATGGCAAAGGTACCCCGGTACATATTCAGGTCGCTGCCACACAGGCCCACGTAGGCAATCTCGACCAGCACGTCCTCGGGCCCGAGCTGAGGCTCGGGAAGTTCGACTATCTCGATCCGCCAGGGCGCCGGCATGGAAATGGCTTTCACAGGCTACTCCAGTTGATAGAATCGCCGGGCTGTACCACCCCAGATTTCTACTTGCTCATTTATCGAGAGCTGCTGCGTGAGGGCGGCTACGATGCCGGCCACCTGGCTATAGGACGCGGCCAAGGTGCAGACCGGCCAGTCTGAGCCAAACATGAGCCGGCTGGTGCCGAAGGCCTCCAGGACGACGTCAAGGTACGGTTGAAGGTGAGAGTGTTCCCAGCCATGCCAGTCTGCCTCGGTGACCATGCCGGAGAGCTTGCAGGCGACGTTAGGATAGGAAGCAAGCTGCCTGATATCTGACGCCCAGGGCTCCAGCAGACGGTCCTTGATTAGCGGCTTGGCGATGTGGTCCAACACGAAGCGTTGGTTGGGAAAGAGCTCGACCAGCTGGCAGGCCACAGGCAGGTGGCGGGGAAAGATGAGAATGTCGTAGGTGAGATCGAAGTCGGCCAGGGCGGCGATGCCACGCAGGAAGCCATCGCGAACCATGAACTGATCGTCGGGTTCATCCTGGATCACGTGCCGCACAGCGCACAACTTGGGATGAGCGCGAAAGCGCTCCAGTTGAGCCCATAGGGCGGGGCTGCACAGGTCCACCCAGCCGACGACGCCTCTGATGAACGGGTGCCGATCGGCGAGATCGAGCAACCATTCCGTCTCTTCCAGGTTCTGGCGGGCCTGGACAGCTACGGTCCCGTTGAGCTTGGCCTCCGCCAGCAGAGGAGCTAGGTCACCTGGCAGCCGATCCTGCTTGAGCACGGCCATGTCCGGGCCGATCCAACCATATTCTTCTGGCGAATAGTGCCAGAAATGCTGGTGGGCATCGAGCCTCATGACTGCTTCTCCACGGCGCCGGGATCGTCGTTCTCCGGCCGCCCTTCTTTCCAGACGACGTTGGCCACGGGCGCGATTATGGTCAACACGCTGGCGAGCAGCTGTGGATCGGGGGCAACGCCCACCGACCGGATATTGCGGTCCACGTGCTCAGCTTTGCTCATGCCCACCAGTGTGGTGGCGACCTCCTCGTGTTGCAGGGCGAATTGCATGGCCAGGTCCGAGATGTTCGATCCCTGGGTCCGGCACAGCTCGGCGGCGCGCTGTCCTGCCTCCACCACCCGTTTGGGGGCCGGGTGCCACCCGGGCGGGCCGAGATCGGTCAGGACGCGCATGTGCAGTGGCGAAGCGTTGATCAGGCCGATCCCCTTTTCCCGAGCAAAGGGTGTTAGCACATCATCGAGTGTGGTGTCCATCAGGTTGTAGCGGCAGTAGCTCAAGATGGTATCTATCTTGGTGCTTGCGGCCAGGTCGTGCAGGATGCCCAGCGGATAGCCGGTGATGCCGACAAAGCGGACCTTGCCCGCTTTCTTCAGGGCAAACATTGCCGGTAAAGTCTCTCCGATAATCTGCTCTTTGCGTCCATACTCGATGTCGTGGACCTGGAAGATGTCAACATAATCGGTCTGCAAGCGAGCCAGGCTTTCCTCCAGCGAACGGGCGACGCGCCGGGCGGAGAAGTCAAAGCCCGTGTCTCGATCTTTGCCATACCGTCCTGCCTTTGTGGCCAAGAGAACCTGGTGGCGGCGACCCACGAGGGCCTGACCGAGACGCGTTTCAGCCAGCGTGCGGCCATAGTAGGGCGACACGTCGAAGTAGTTGATGCCCCGCTCTATCGCGTAGTGGACGGCGCGCTGCCCCTCGGTGGGGTCTGTGGTGCCGAATTCGTTGCCGAGGGGCGATGCCCCATAACCAAGGATGGAGACCTTGAGCCCGGTCTTGCCCAGGGTTCTGTAGATCATGTCGGACACTGGGACACAGCCTC
>Ga0316577_10001148_pt1 | contig 12109 bp, 6 predicted proteins | sample S5NA_FD_203073 | JGI IMG/M metagenome (GOLD analysis project Ga0316577, IMG submission 203073) | Rhizosphere microbial communities from salt marsh grasses in Alabama, United States - S5-7_050615r2r1 | ecosystem: Host-associated > Plants > Roots > Rhizosphere | place: USA: Alabama | collected... | reverse complement strand
TCACGACCCAGACTCTATCGGATCCCTCTAGGAGCCGAACCAACTCCTGGGAAGATCGAATCAGGGGCGTGCCCAGCCAGCGATCATGCAGGGCGCCGTCATTGTCCTGGTAGACAAATTCCTCGTAGTCGGAGCCGAGGATAAAATAATCGCTCTGGCCCAGGATGACTTTGGCGTAGGCTGGCGCCACGGTCGCAATGCGGTCTCCCGGCTGCCAATGCGCGCCCACATATTCGAAGGCTGAACGAAATGCCTTCTCCTGCGACGATGAGGCTGCGACGGCGCCTGGCAGGCTGATTGCTACCAAGAGACAGGATGCCAGGCCGGCCAGCCAGACCCGGCTTCTGGACCGGGCCAGGAGTTGGGCCACACCTGCTACTGCGATCTGTAGACCGCTGGCGGCCAGTAGAGCAAACAGGGGCAGTATCATGCTCAAATAGCGGGGGCTCTGGTAGGTGCTGCCCAGGAACAGGACCATGGCCAGGGGCACTGACCATAAGCAGGCGGAGAAGAAGAGGATGGCGTGCTGAGACTCCCGGCGCTTCCCGCCGAGCACAGCCCACACAGCGCTGGCAAGGGCCAGCAGGGCGAGGCTGGTCCAGAGCAACCCGCCTCCTTCGAGGAAGAAGGGTGCAACTGAGCTGAGCCGGGCGGGGAGGTCGCGCACTAGCTCCAGGGGAGGGCGACTGCCGGTAGGGGTCGCCAAGCCACCGATCCATCCGCTGGCGAGAACTGTCTGCCACCAGAAGCGCGAGCTTATTGCGACGGTGGCGAGGACCAATTCGACGGCCCGGCCGGGCCGCAGCCACCAACGCCAACCGTTCACCAGGACGACGCCGGCGAACATCGCCGGAAGGAGCAGCCCCGCCTCCGGATGAACATAGACGGCTACGACCAGCAGCACCCAGCCCAATCGGCGCGGGCCATCCCTGTCTGATTTCACGCCAAGATAGACCAGCCACACCGACAGGAGTACCAGGAGTTGCAATAGCGCATAGGCGCGGGCCCGTGCCCCCCAGATCACAGCAGCTGGGCTCAAGGCCAGCAGGGAGGCGGCCCAAAAACCGATCCAGGGTGCTGCTGGGCCACGAGCTCTCGCCTCCGATGGCCCGGAAGATCGATCGAAGACGTGCCAGCCCACCGTATAGGCCAGAGCAATGGACACCAGGCTCACGACCAGGCTGAAGGCACGGATGAGGGTTAGGTCTGCGCCTGCGGCCCGCACGAGAAGGCCGACAAGGTAAGTGAAGACTAGGTCGTTGCCATAGAAGAGGCCTGAGGGTAGGACGGGGAACCCGGTGTTGGCGATCGCTTGAGCGGCCAAGACGGTGGTCGGCTCATCAACAAACGGCTCAGCCCGGAAGAGGTAGTGAATTCGCAACAGAAACCCGAAGAGGAGCGGAATCAGTGCCGCGGCCCACCAAGCCGCACGGGCAGGCCTAGATCTGTCCCTCACTCCCAGATTCTCCCTCGGCGGACCACGCCCCTACCCATGGGCAGGGGCGTGGCATATGTCATTGTTGAAACCCACGGCTCAGCAAGTACCTTCAGTTGCCGAGCGGTTCTACCACGATGTCGTCGAAACTGGCGGTCCAGGACTTGTAGGTCTTGAGCCCGACCGTGCCAGTTAGGAACGGCTCTTTCGTATCCTGGTATTCAATGGCCAACGTGCCATTCACCCAGGCCCGGATCCAGTTGTCTTCGACCTCGACGACCAACGTGTACCACTGGTTGCGCTCGAAGGAGAAGTCCATCCTCTCCTCCCACAGCGTATGCGGGTTGTTGAAGTCATAGAGGTTCTGCGGGTTGTCGCAGGCCTGGTCCCAGCAATCGGTATCTGTCTGGAGCTGGGCCAGCCGCACGAACATGTCCCTGCCTGGCCTGCCTCCGACAACCACGTAGTAGCCGGTGACGTTTCCACCACCTTTGTTCTCTTCCAGCTCTAGCAGCTGCCCGCGCACCCACAGGCCAATAGGATATCCACCTTCCAGGACCCAGATGGCGTCGCCGTCTGAAGTCTCACTGATGCCACCCCGCAGAAGAATCTTGGTTTCCACACGATAGTTGGTCCAGTTCTCGGCGCCCTCACCCATGTACATGAGTAGCGCATCTTCGGCGCCCCTCAAGGGATCTACCTTGCCCAACGTGCAGTTCTGCGTCGCCGCGCCGCTGCCACCCACGCCATCGTTTGGCCCATGATACCACTGCTCCTCTGTCAATCGCCAGTAGTTGAGGAATTTGGTCCACCGCCCGATGCCGGATTCAAAGTGCTCCTCCAGCAGGGTGGGCGGTTGGACCGTTACGCTGGCCGAGTCAGGTTCTGCCGGGACAAGTGCATTGGACGAGGTGACACTCACAGAGTTCGCATATACCCCAGGGGCCTCATTGGGCGTGACACGATATATGACGCTGACGGTGTCGTGGGCCTGTACGACCCATGGGCCAGTCCAGGTGATGGTTCCACTGGTTCCGCTGGGGTTGGCGACCACGTCGCTGCCTGGCTCCATGCCCTGGAAGACGAAGCCTTGTGGCAGGACATCGACTACGGACTCTAGGACAGCTGGGTCATCTCCTTCGTTCAGAATATCGACTGTGTAGACGACCGTCTCACCCGTGCCCACCTGAACGACAGTCGGATCTGCCGTCTTGCTGACGGTGAAGCTGGGGTATGTGTAGTTGTGGTGGATCAGCGGCAGGTAAGTGTAGGTAGTTCCTGCTTCTCCCACCACCAGCTCGGCCGACGCAGGACCCAAGAGCGCGCCATCGCTCGCTGCCGTGACGCTGTTTTCGTAGGGCGTCACGCTGGGCTCGATCGTTTCGGGAACATTTACGGCATAGACCAGGGACAGTGTGCTGTCGCCGGGAACCTCAATAGGTCCTTGCCAAACAATCTCTGGTTCGACGGCGTCGTCCGGGGGATCGGCGACATCACTGGTGGCGTGCATCCCGAGGAACTCAAAGCCAATGGGCAGTACGTCAGTAATCGCGTCTATGGTGGCGGCTGTCATCGATGTGTTGGTGAAGCTGACGGTGTAGAGGGGGGCGGGTACCTGACCAGGCAAAACCGATGGCACGTTCACTGACTTTCCGATCTGCAGAGCCTCCGTGGTGAGAGGTTCTTGGCTGCTGATGGGGGTGCTCCCCAGCACTAGAATTGCCATCAGAGCAATGAGCAGGAATCCTGTCCAGAATGGCCACGAATTGATACTGCGCAACTTGGTAGTCATCTTTGATCCGACTCCTTTTCGCCGATTTAGTAGAGTACAACACAGCTGTCTGCCAATGCTTCAGCGAGCTCGACGTGGATTGAGGGCCAGTAGCGAGCACTGCGCGCGTCTGAATGGTACGCGAGCCGCTTGATGCCCACAGAGCGAGCGGATTCTAGCATAAAAGACATTGAGTGTCAAAGGCCAAACAACCGCAAAAGTGCCCGAGTTCCTGTCGCACAGATCAGGGGCATGGAACCTGAGGAGTGCTGGAGGGCGGTCTTCCCCGAAAGGCAGGTGTGGGCTTGCCAGCTTCTTCCTCCTGTGTTAGAAATAGTGCTCAATCAACCGCTCAGCGAGATGACAGGTGCATCTAGAGTGGTTTTTCTCACATCGGAATGTCGGCCATTCCACCATAGAATGGCATTCAAGGAGTGAAGGAGGTAGGTCCGATGCCAGAAGACCGTAGTCCACGAGGCCGCCCGGCGTCGGCCTGGTGGATGGATCTTGCCGGGGTTCTGTTTGTCGTGCTGGCTCTGTATCTCGGCGGCACGATCTTGATTCAGGCATCCCCGGCGGCAGACGCCCGCGCACCCTCTCCAGCGCAGCTGCCCACTCCCTCGGTAATAACCCAGACCGTGTTCTTGCCCACAATTCTCCAGAATCATTCGACGTGGGACGCCCGAGGTCTCATCGCTTTTGAGCGCCAGCTCGCCGAAGGGGGTCCTCATGACATCTTTTTGATGCGGGACGATGGGTCAGGAATGATTAACGTGACGAACCACCCCGCCGATGACGGTGCGCCCGCCTGGTCCCCAGATGGGTCGTCTATCGCCTTTGCATCAGACAGGGTGGACAATGGCAATACCGCCATCTTCAGACTCGACCTGCTCACTGGGGAAGCGATCCAACTCACCAGTGGGGAACATCAGGATCGTTGGCCCTCCTGGTCACCCGATGGCAGCCAGATTGCCTTCATGCGCCGCATCTACACGAACGGTCATGCCAACCGCGAAGTCTTTGCCATGAACGCCGACGGCAGTAACCAGCACAACGTCACCAACTATGAATGGGGAGACGACTTTCCTGCATGGTCGTGGGATGGGGAGTGGATCGCCTTCGTCTCGGAACGGTACTGGGGAGGACGTGACCTGTGGGTCATCCGGCCCGATGGCAGCGATGCGCATATCGTCGCCCGCACAGACTTTCAGGAGGAACTGTATCCTACCTGGTCGCCTGACGGCCGGATCTACTACACCTTCAGCCCCACAGAAAAAGCTGAGCTCCTGTATCGCATTTGGCCTGATGGCAGTGGCATGGAACCGGTCTTTGCCGATGGCTACAAACGGTATATTGCCAGCTGGTCGCCAGACGGCCACTGTTTTGTCTATTACTCTTACCTAGGCGGGCCCGATAAAGAGGTCTGGAAATGGTGCGATGGTTTTTCTGCGTCAGTCAACTTGACTGACAATGCCAACATCAGCGATGAGTTCTGTGCCTGGTCACCGGTTCCCTGATCGGTGATCTGGCAGCGCGCAGTCGCAAGTATTTTCCCAGTGGACTCGGGCACAACGGATGGCTTAGGGATGCCGAGACAGCACTTTCAACTCATATACCCTAGGCCTCGCAGCCGTCTCTCCATTTCCTCGGCATCTTCCGCACTGTAGTCTGTGCCCACAGCCGATTCGCTCCGCTCCTCTGCGGGTGCGTACTGTACGGGGTTCGCTGCTCGATGGTCTTCACTGAACAGCTCCAGCAGTGGGCGCCCGTCCATATCCTCTGGGATCGGAAGATCCAGAGCGTAGAGAACCGTGGGTGGCACATCAGCAATCTGCAACCCCTCGAGCCAATCCCCTCCCTCAATGCCCGGACCGGTGGCGATGAATATGCCATTGGATCGGTGGCGGCCCTGGAGAACGTCGTCTGGCAGAGGCTCAACGATCTGTGTGGCAGCGAGGGTGTCACTTGCCAGGTACGGACCATCGCCCAGGTCGAATACTACGTCGGGGAGGAACTTCAGGAACGGTCCGTTGTACAGTTCTTCTCGCCGGTAGGCGTTGGCAACCAGCGGCCCGCCGCCTTCTGGATCGCGCAGTGCAAGAAGCTCGGCCATCAGCCTCTCGCGCAGTGTTTCGTACGCCGCGCCCGATTCCACGAGATGGGAATTGATAAAGATGCCCTCTGTGGCGGGGCTGCCTGACACGGCCTGGGTCCGGCTCCAATCGATGGGTGGCATCAGCGCCTGGTCGATCCGGCGGCCCAACGTCACCCGGGTCATGCGACCCATCCGGCGTCGCAGGCCCAGCACATCCAGGCGCCGGACCAGTTTCCGGATCCTCTGGGGCGTCAGTCCAAGCTGGGCCAGCGGGGACCTGCCTTCCCCGCTTTCGGGGCTGCCCAACACGAGTAGGCCGCGCTCCATCAAGAAGCGGTTGACATGGAACCATTTGTTTGCCGGTCCAAACCCGTGATCCGATACCAAGAAGAGGCTGCTGTGCTCGTCCAATGCCGCGAGCCGGTGTCCAATGATCTCGTCGGCCATGCGGTAGCAGTCATCGATCAAATTGGCGCGCTCACTTTGACTATCGGCATCGGCAATGTCGTTCCAAAACAGATGCTGCAGGTGATCCAGAGCCTGCACGACGCTGACGAAGAGGTCTACTGGATGATTCTCCATCAAATGGCGGCATACTACCTCGTGTTTGCGCATCCAGCCCTTCAGCTCCAAGACCTGGCGTTGCGAAGGCGTCATCGGATCAAAGGGGTCGGGATTGTAGTCTGAAACCTGATCCAGGATCTCTTGCTTCAACGCAGTCGGATGGACAAAATCATCCCGGCCCCCGGGTGTGAGGAGTCCCGAGATCATGTAGCCTGCTATTTTGGCCGGTGGATAGGTAACCGGGACGTTGACCACCCCCGTATTCAGTCCGTACCGGCTGGTGATGTGCCACAGGGTCTCCCCGTGAATCTCCTGTGCTGTGACAAACTGGCGCCGCTCGCCGGGGTCCAGGCCGGTGGTCCCTGTATCCGTAGCTACTGGACGTTGCCAGAAATCCACCACGCCATGCCGACCTTGATTCTTGCCTGTCATCATCGACACCCAGGCCTGGGCGCTAAAGGGCGGTGTCGTCGACTGCAGATTGCCCCATGCGCTGTTGAGCAGGAGGCGTTCCAGATTGGGCATTTGTCCTCGTTCGACACGGGGCAGCAGAACGTCAAACGTGGCTCCGTCCAGACCCAAGACAATGACTTTTTTCGTGTCCGGTCTCACACTATGCTCCTTGCTTCCTGTTCGACCGAGGCAGGAGTGTGAATACCTCGACCAGGTCCCGGCGCCGAATCTCGCCCAGGACAAGCAGCAGTGCCAAGCAGAGGGCACTCAGGACTCCGTAAGCCGCTATGAGCATGAGACCAGATGGGGCCCAGAGTCGAGCAATGCCCCAGACTGCAGCCGATGCCAACCCGATCCGGAGGAGCGAGCGGGCCAGCAAGCCGGGCCGGGGTCCAAAGCGCCAGAACACATAGACGACGACGGTTGTTGCCGCTAGGGATACGCTTAACAACGAGGCAAAGGCTGCACCCAACAGGCCAAAGCGAAAGACGCCGAACCACACCGCGCCCACAGCGAGCGGCAGAAGGCCCAGCGGAATCGCCAGGGCCCGGCCCGGCCGATTTTCGGCCAGCAGCGCTGTGACGAGCGTGATATAGACGGTATAGGTTGAGTAGGTGACAATGAGCACAGTCAGGATCGGCGCCGCAGGCGCGTACTGGGCGGGAAAGATCAGCTTTATCGCCGCTCCAGCGGTTGCCGTGACAAGGGCTACAATGGGCAACAGCACAAGGGCCAGCAAACGGATCACCTGCTCAAGATCGTGACGCGTCTGGTCCGGATCCTGAGCGGCGATGGCGTGGGATAGCGAAGGCAGCAGGGTAAAGGAAAAGGCCAGCAATATAAGCCGGGGCGCTTCGGCCAGCTTGACCGCCGCCGAGTAGTAGCCCACCAGGTCCGGGTCAGAGATAAGGGCTTTGACGCCCATGAGATCTAGCCCGAGCAGGATATTGCTCGCCAGGGTGAACAGAGCAGCCGGCAGGACGAAGGCCATAACTCGCCGCTCGTTCACCTCTCTCTCGTGGCTGTTGTCCGCAGGCTCAGACGAGTAGCGCCGGGCGAAGAAGTAGCCCATTGCCAGGCCCCCGACTGACGAGATGGCGTTGCCCACGAGGGCGCCTTCCACGCCGAAACTCAAGTAGACCAGGCTGAGAATGGCCACAATCTTTGTCAGTGCATAGGCGGCAATGGTCAAGGACAGCTGGCGAAACGCGCGCCAGCCATTTAGTGTGCCGCGATAGTACGCGTATGCACTCATGACCAAGATATCCACCGAGGCCAGACGCAGGTATTTGGTCATGGCGGGGTCACGGAGTCCATCGGCTAGCAAGGGGGCGGCCAGGAACATCGCTGCAAATACGGCTACACCGACGAGGGCCTGACAACGAGCGGCTACGTGCAGCACAGAAGTCTCGGAGAGGTTGCGGTCGGGAAGGAAGCGCTGAAGGGCGACGGGCACGCCGTTGTTGACCATGATCTCGAGCCAGACCAAAACGGCCATCGCCACATTAAAGATACCAAACATGGCTGGCGTCAGCTTGCGAGCCAGGAGCAGGTGTAGGAGGAATCCGCTCAGCACAAAGGTGCCCTGCCCCATGGCGACAAGAAGGGCCCCTCTCGGCAATTGTTTGTCGCTGGTGCTCATGGGCCTGGGTCCTCACCTCGGACGCCGACCGACACAGCAGGTACGCCGCGGGCAATGCTGTATGCTGGCAAGCTCTTTGTGACCACGGCACCGGCGCCCACCACAGAGCCGCGTCCAATGGTGACCCCACCCAGGACGATCACCGAGGCCCCAAGCCAGACATCGTCCTCAATGACAATGGGCTCGCCCTCAGTAGGCTGGGCGCGGATGGGGATGTCACGGCGTCCAAAGGTATGGTTGCCGCAGATAAGCTGGACGTCGTTGGCCAGCAGCGCGTCACGCCCTACATGAATGCCGGCGTGACCATAGAACAGGCAGCGGTGGCCGACGTAGGTCATCGGACCGACTATGACCTCTGCCTGGCCGGCGATGACATACGACTCCCGCGACAGCCAGACGTCGTCCTGGAGCTCAATGCGGCCCTCTGCCGAGTTGGCGTCCAGGAAGCAACGCTCGCCGACCATCACCCGCCGGCCCAGAAAGATGCGCCTGGGTACCAGCCATCGGACGTTGGGCTCGATAAAACACCCCTTGCCGAGCGCGCCCATGACCGAGCGGTAGGCTCGGCCTCGTAGTACTGAGGCTCCGACGGTGGGTAAGGGCGATAGGCAGGTCAGCATCAAACCCTGCCAGAGGAAACGTGCCCAACTGCCCTGCCCCGTGACCCGATTCTTGTAGCGGACGACGTTGTGACCAAGCCTGCCCTGCATTGTGGCCGTGCTGTACCCGGTTCCCTCGTTAGATTCCACTATGCTCCACCCGCGTGGAGGAAACGCCGTTGTCCTCTCTTCTGAGGTGTGTCATTGGGGTGACGCGCCTCGGAGGTGAGTGGCATACTAGTCAAAACAGGCGGCATAGCCATTGGTCTTTCGGAGCCTCGCCCCTGCTTCACTGCCCAGCGGTCCGCGATATCGCTGGCAAGTAGCTGATGCTACCCCCCGGCAGTGCTGAGCCCAGGCTCACCTCGTCGAGGAGGATCGCCGGACTGTTTGAGACGCTGAACGTCAGCGCGCCAGACTGGCCCAGAAACCCTTCAATCGGAACCCAGACGTGGGTCCATAGCCCGCTGGTGACTGTCTGTGTGCTCACCGGCACCCCGGCCAAGCTGACCTGGAGGGTGCTGTTGCCCCCAGACCCATCGTCGAGGCGGACCATGAAGGATAACGTCGGATTGGTCAGGCTTGGCGGCACGGAGAGGACCTGGCTCAGGGTCGAGCTGCCTGTCCCTCCGCCGAGGAGCACGGTGCCGGTGCCCGTGTGTGCATTGACCGTCCGCGTTGGCACGGGCGTGCCGCTCACCTGCCAGGCCGAAAGGTCGCCGTACTCGAAACCGCCGTCTGTCACGACGTCGTCCTGGGGAGGTAGTACGAAGACTAGATCGCTCACATCGTCATCTACGGGGAGGTTCCACATCGTTGGTAGCTCACCGAAGCGGTCGAGGCGCGCTACAGAGACGTCATAGTTCCCAGGTGTGACGACGTAGGCCAGAAATCCGCCACCGAGGACCGATGCGATGTACGGCGGCACTGGATCCACGTCGACCTGGGCGCCGATGACCGGCTCGTGGCGCGTGTTGTAGATCTGCCCGCCGACGCCAAACTGGGCCAGCAGGGTACTCTGCGCAGGCGACCAGGTACTCCATATGCTGGCTTCGTTGACAGCCTTGGCCTGGAAGTAGTAAGTCTCCCCATACTGGAGGGGTGGCACGTCGAAGGGGATGCTGGTGGCCGCAGTGTATGATTGCCACGTCGTCCACGTGCCGGCCAGCCCGACGCGGTACTGGACCGCGTAGCCAACCACGTCAGCGCACTGGTCGGTGCCCCCCCAGCTCACGGCGAAGGGCGCCAGTTGGGCGGGAGGCAGGGGGTTCACAAAGGCGATCGGCGGTTCGGCCTGGCTCACCGTCGAGTAAGCGGGAGCGCTCCAGTCGCTTTGATTGCCAGCCACGTCACGGCCCCGCACCCGGAAGCCGATGACATCGCCATAGTTCACGTTCAAATAGGTGCCGTTGGTCTGCGCTGTGCCGAGCAGCCAGTCGGTCCACGGGCCACCGTTGGTGCTGACTTGCACGTCGTAGTCGGTCACCCAACTGAGGTTATCGGTCCCCGTCCAACTCACATCCACCTGGCCACACTTGCTCTCGGCAGGCAGGGAGTCTATCCAGGTCACCGGAGGTGTCGTCTCATCCGCCAGCCACCAATAGCTGGTCTGCAGGCAGCCGAAGAAGGTCGTAGCCAGGAGATCCAGGCCTTCCTGGTTGGGGTGCACGGGATCTCTGAAATAGATGGCGCTCAGGGGCAGGCCGTGGTCATCCGTATAGTCGTAGAATGCCTGCCACTGGTCGCACACGGGGAGGCCTTTCTGGCCGGCCGCGGAGATAATGGCCTCTTGATTCATGGTATAGGTGGCAGAATTCAGGCTATCCAGCCGGGGGATGAGCGTAGCAAACATGAGCTTGATATGCTCGACGCCGACATACTTGCGGACAATGTCGATGATGATCAGCAGGTCCTGTTTCACCTCCGCCGGCGTTCGGTAAGCGGTAACGTCGTTGGTCCCTTCCATGAAGAGGACATACTGCGGAATATAGTTGGATACTTCCCCACCGATGCGGTTTATGCCCGTCCCTACCCTCTCGCCTGACAAGCCCACGTTGATGACTTCAGATGCCATCACCCGCGCGTCCAGAATGTCTTCCAGGCCGGCTGGATAAGGATGGAAGGGATCCTCGACCGGATACTGTCCCCAGGTGATGCTGTCGCCGAAGGCCAGGAAGCGGTTTGCTATCGGCGCCACCTGCGGCTGGACTTCAGTCTCCGTCTCTGCCATCCAGCTTTGCAGTTCCGTGGTCGAATCCGCTGCTTTGGCCGAATCCAGTGGAACGGCTCGATCTGGGCTTGACCCAAGCCAGAGGAACTGGGCAGAGCCGTCTGTCGTGACGCTGAGGACATGGTCTGTAACCTCGCCAGCACGGATCAGGCGAGGTGAGTCCCAGCGGCCTGCGACCTGGCGGGTGTGAGCCAGGGCCGGGCCTCCGGCGCCTCTCAGGCTCCAGCTCAAGACCACGCCATCGGCCTGGTCGATCGCCAAGGATGGATATCTCTCATCCACGTCCGGTCCAAAGGGAGAGGGCACGATTTCTTCGGGTGTCCAGGTCCCCAGCGAGGCATCCCAGTGAGAGATCAGGATCCGATAGGCCATACCGTCCGAGACTGGCACCCGCCCGGTCCAGGCGACCCAGGGTTGGCCCTTGCTGTCCAGAGCCAGGGACGGCCAAATATCCAGGGCCTCGTCGTCGGCATTCACCAACTGCTCCTGGGTCCAGCGCGCGCCCGTCCAGTGGCTGGACAGGATCTCGTCATCCAATTTGCCCTGGTGGCCCGTCCAGACCAGCCAGGGCAGCCCATCCTGGCCCACGGCCAGCTGAGGTTGGCGATCGTAGAGACCAGCTTCCTGATCGTCTGTGCTCACCTGCTGGACAGCCGACCAAGAGATACCGTCCCAGTGGCTGGCAAAGATCTCGTGGTCCACGCCGTCAAAGCCAGACCAAGCCAGCCACAGCGTGCCATCGGGGGCACCCGCCGCGGCGATCTCGGCGAGGGAGGTGACGCCGGCCAGCGGCACCGTCGCTGGCTCGCCCCACTCGTGCCCGGTCCAGCGGCTCACCAGGATCTCGTGGCGGTCCGGCTCCTGCTTTGCCGCCGAGACCCAGACCAGCCAGGCGCTGCCGTCCCCGGCCACGGCCAGACTTGGATTCCGATCCCAGGCATCGGGTCGCACACGGGCCGGCTGCGGCGTGGCCCATCGGCCATTCTGTGCGAGGCTATAGTAGATCTCCCCGTCGGTGCCGCTATCTGCCTCCCATGCCGCCCACAGGGTGCCTTGTGGATCGGAGATCGCCGTAAGGGCGCGAACCTCCTGGACTTTGGATCCGGGGGGCAGACTCTCTGCCGGCTGTGAAAAGGCGGGAAACACGTTGCTAGCAAAGAGGAGGGCCACCAATATGACAGCCAATGCTCGATAGTTCTTCATCTTTGGTCTCTCCAAACCAAGTATTGCCCTGCAACAAGCGCTGATCTTGTCACCAAGTTGCTATCTCCGGCTAGTGGTCGGGCAGAGCCCTCTGGGCCTTGCCCGGCTTCCTAATTC
>Ga0316577_10001147_pt1:7500-12112 | contig 12112 bp, 8 predicted proteins | sample S5NA_FD_203073 | JGI IMG/M metagenome (GOLD analysis project Ga0316577, IMG submission 203073) | Rhizosphere microbial communities from salt marsh grasses in Alabama, United States - S5-7_050615r2r1 | ecosystem: Host-associated > Plants > Roots > Rhizosphere | place: USA: Alabama... | reverse complement strand
CCAGTCGAGCTGGCCGTAGCCGACGTCCACGGCCACGACCGCAGCAGCTCCGCGGCGGAGCAGAACGTCGGTGAAGCCACCCGTGGAGGCACCGGCGTCCAGGCATCGTCGGCCGGCCACGGGGACCTCGAACCGGTCGAGGGCTCCGAGCAGCTTGTGGGCTCCGCGGGAGACGTAGCCCGGAGCGTCGGGGTCGACGAGGATGGCCACTGACGGCTCCACCGCCGTCGCCGGCTTGGCCGCTGGTCTTCCGGCGACCATGACCCGTCCGCTGCTGACCAGGTCGGCGGCATGCTCACGGGAGCGCGCCAGCCCTCGGCGCACGAGTTCAGCGTCGAGGCGACGCCGGGTGGTCACGGATCAGGCCTGCCCACGGTCCAGCAGCGCCGCGAGCGCGGCCTGGGCGGCGAGTAGCCGTTCGGCGCGCTGCTCCAACGTGCCTTCCTCGTCGAGGGCGTCGAGGGCGGCACGGGCCTCGTCGAGCTGAGGGCTGGCCTCGAGCGGGCTCGGCTCGTTCATGATGGGTCACCGTAGTACGGCGGCCAGCGAACGGCGGACCGCGAGGGGATCGAGTCGGCGGACCCCGTACTCCCAGGCCGCGGCGCAGGCGGCGCGCACCGCGTCCAGGCGGTCCGGGCCCTCACCGGAGACGACCAACCCACCGGCGTCGACGCGGGCGTGGAAGCCGCCGCAGACCGCGTCGTCTGCCTCTGTCTGCGTGCCGGGATGGGTGGCGTGCAGGCCCCCGAGGTCGCGGGACAGGTAGGCCGGTCGGAAGGGCTCGGTGGCCAGCACCACGTCGGCGGCGTCGGTGACTCCGCTCAGCACGAGGAGGCTCGGGACGTCGGCACGGTTGGCACCCTCGATGTCGGTGTCCAGGCGGTCCCCGACCACGAGGGGCCGCTGGGCCGACGTGCGGGCGACGGCCTCGGCGTGCATGGGCGGCTCCGGCTTGCCGGCGACGACCGGGTCGCGGCCGCTGGCACGACGCAGGACCTCGACCAGGGTGCCGTTGCCGGGTGCACGTCCCCGCGGGGTCGGGATGGTGAGGTCGGTGTTGGACGCCACCCACGGCAAACCCCGCTCCAGCGCGTAGGCGCCCTCGGCGAGCAGGGACCAGCCGATGTCCGGCGAGAACCCCTGGACGACGGCGACCGGGTCGTCGTCGGCCGAGGAGACGGGGACGAGGTTCCTCTCGGTCAGCGCCGCGTGCAGGCCGGCTCCCCCGACGACGAGGACGCGCGAACCTGCGGGCACGAGGTCGGCGAGGACCCGGGCCGCGGCCTGCGCGGAGGTGACGACGTCGGTGTCGCGCGCGGGCATTCCGAGGGAGCGCAGGTGGTCGGCGACGACGTCGGGGGGGCGGGAGGCGTTGTTCGTCACGTACGCCAGACGCATCCCCTCCGCCTGCGCGGCCAGGAGGTGCTCCCGCGCCCCGGGCACGGCCGCGGGACCGACGTAGACGACGCCGTCGAGGTCGAGGAGAGCCACGTCGTACAGCCGGGCCAGGGATCCGGCGGCCGGCTCGAGCCGCGTCCTCACGGCTCCATCAGCGCGACGAGGCGGTTCCCCGAGTCCAGCGAGCCCTCCACGTCGGCAGCCTCGGCAGCAGCGAACGCGGCCACCGCGTCCTGGGTGCGTCCGAGCTCGACCAGTACGTCGCCGAGGGCGTACTGGGCCCGCGCCACCCACTGCTCCTGGGGCCGTGGCCGGTTCAACGCGGCCTCGAGCGTGGCTCGGGCCTCGTCGGGCCGGCCGAGGTCGCGTAGGGCCCCCGCGGCCACGATGGCCAGCTCTGCGCGCGCACCGATGTCGAGCGACCCTGCGGCCGGGTCGGCGGCGAGCTCGAGGGCCCGCTCGGGGCGCCCGATGCCGCGCTCGCAGTCCGCCATGACCGCCAGGCCGTCGGCCCGACCCGAGATGCGGCGGGCGGCGCGCAGCTCGCGCAGGGCCACGTCGAAGTGGCCCGCCTCGTAGGCGGCGTACCCGGCCGCCTCCCGCACCACCGCCACCCGGCCGGCCAGGTGCCGTGCGTGCTGGGCGTGCTGGTGGGCGGCCTCCGGGTCGGAGTCCAGCAGCCGCCCCGCCATAACCAGGTGCCGCGCCACGGTGCCGGCGACAGGGCTGGCCAGCGTGGCGAGCTCGCGGCGCACGTCCTTGTCCAGCTCACGCCCGGTCACGTCGGGGTCGATCGCGGGAGCGCGGTCCGCTCGCGGTACCCGGTCCTCCCGCGGCCCTCGGCGTGCGTCCCGGCCCTGAGACCCCCGCCCGTCATGCTGGGGCTGGGACCCTCCGCCGCCATGCCGAGGCTGCGACCCGTGCTGTCGCTCGCCCATGGCTCCCCTTCCTACCCCCGACGTGCGTAGAGGGCCACCCGGGTCGGGTGGCCCTCTACGAAAGGTGTGCCGGCGGCGTCCTACTCTCCCACCCCGTATCCAGGGCAGTACCATCGGCGCTGAGAGGCTTAGCTTCCGGGTTCGGAATGGGACCGGGCGTTTCCCTCTCGCTATGGCCGCCGGAACTCTGTCGAGTTGTCAGTCGCGTTCCCGACCGTATCTCGGGAACCGCACAGTGGACGCGAATCAAGTGTGTGTGGGGTCAAGTCCTCGGCCTATTAGTACCGGTCAGCTCCACCTGTTTCCAGGCTTCCACATCCGGCCTATCAACCCAGTCGTCTACTGGGGGCCTTACCAGGTCGACCCTGTGGGAGACCTCATCTTGAAGCAGGCTTCCCGCTTAGATGCTTTCAGCGGTTATCCCTCCCGAACGTAGCCAACCAGCCGTGCTCCTGGCGGAACAACTGGCACACCAGAGGTTCGTCCGTCCCGGTCCTCTCGTACTAGGGACAGCCCTTCTCAAGTCTCCTGCGCCCGCAGCGGATAGGGACCGAACTGTCTCACGACGTTCTGAACCCAGCTCGCGTACCGCTTTAATGGGCGAACAGCCCAACCCTTGGGACCTACTCCAGCCCCAGGATGCGACGAGCCGACATCGAGGTGCCAAACCATGCCGTCGATATGGACTCTTGGGCAAGATCAGCCTGTTATCCCCGGGGTACCTTTTATCCGTTGAGCGACCGCGCTTCCACGAGCTGCGGCCGGATCACTAGTTCCTGCTTTCGCACCTGCTCGACATGTCTGTCTCACAGTCAAGCTCCCTTGTGCACTTGCACTCGACACCTGATTGCCAACCAGGCTGAGGGAACCTTTGAGCGCCTCCGTTACTTTTTGGGAGGCAACCGCCCCAGTTAAACTACCCATCAGGCACTGTCCCTGATCCGGATCACGGACCGAGGTTAGACAGCCAGCACGACCAGAGTGGTATTTCAACGTTGACTCCACGAATACTGGCGTATCCGCTTCACAGTCTCCCACCTATCCTACACAAGCCGAGCCGACCACCAATACCAAACTATAGTAAAGGTCCCGGGGTCTTTCCGTCCTGCTGCGGGTAACGAGCATCTTTACTCGTAGTGCAATTTCGCCGAGTCCGTGGTTGAGACAGTGGGAAAGTCGTTACGCCATTCGTGCAGGTCGGAACTTACCCGACAAGGAATTTCGCTACCTTAGGATGGTTATAGTTACCACCGCCGTTTACTGGCGCTTAAGTTCTCAGCTTCGCCCCGAAGGACTAACCGGTCCCCTTAACGTTCCAGCACCGGGCAGGCGTCAGTCCGTATACATCGTCTTGCGACTTCGCACGGACCTGTGTTTTTGGTAAACAGTCGCTTTCCCCTGGTCTCTGCGGCCTTCAACGCTTCGCCGGCGAACGGCTACACGCATCCGGCCCCCCTTCTCCCGAAGTTACGGGGGCATTTTGCCGAGTTCCTTAACCACGGTTCACTCGATCGCCTTGGTATTCTCTACCTGACCACCTGTGTCGGTTTGGGGTACGGGCGGCCTTGGCACTCACTAGAGGCTTTTCTCGGCAGCTGAGGATCACCCACTTCGCCGTAATCGGCTCGGCGTCCGGTCTCAGGCGTGTGAGGTGCGGATTTGCCTACACCTCGCCCTACACCGTTACCCCGGGTCAACCATCGCCCGGGTTGGGCTACCTTTCTGCGTCACCCCATCGTTTGCCTACTACCAGCTTGGTTCCCGCGCTAGGCCGCGGAAGCACCCGAAGGTGCCGCCACGGATTCGGGCGGTTAGCGTCACTGGGCTCGGCATGGGCGCACCAAAGCCGGTACGGGAATATCAACCCGTTGTCCATCGACTACGCCTGTCGGCCTCGCCTTAGGTCCCGACTTACCCAGGGCGGATTAGCCTGGCCCTGGAACCCTTGGTCATTCGGCGGAAGGGTTTCTCACCCTTCTTTCGCTACTCATGCCTGCATTCTCACTCGTGTCGCGTCCACGGCTGGATCACTCCGCCGCTTCTCTCGCGACACGACGCTCCCCTACCCAGCCACACGCCTGGACCGCTAGGCGGCCTGGCACAGTGCGACTGCCACAGCTTCGGCGGTGTGCTTGAGCCCCGCTACATTGTCGGCGCGGAATCACTTGACCAGTGAGCTATTACGCACTCTTTCAAGGGTGGCTGCTTCTAAGCCAACCTCCTGGTTGTCTGGGCAACTCCACATCCTTTCCCACTTAGCACACGCTTAGGGGCCT
>Ga0316577_10001147_pt1:0-2500 | contig 12112 bp, 8 predicted proteins | sample S5NA_FD_203073 | JGI IMG/M metagenome (GOLD analysis project Ga0316577, IMG submission 203073) | Rhizosphere microbial communities from salt marsh grasses in Alabama, United States - S5-7_050615r2r1 | ecosystem: Host-associated > Plants > Roots > Rhizosphere | place: USA: Alabama... | reverse complement strand
GCCGACACCGCCGGCTCGTCAGCCAGCCAGAACCGCCACGGACGGCTCGGGGCCGCACCGACGCCGACTCGAGGGCCCGCCTCGACCCGCTCCTGGCTGGTCGGGGCCAGGCGGAGCCTGAGCGGACCCGACCCGTCGAGCAGGTCGAGCCCGTCCTGCTCCCCGGTGACGGCGAGGGCCGCGGTGAGCCTCGCGGGCCCGCGGCCCAGGTCCCGGTCCGCGGGCACCCGGTCGTCCGGCCGTGCCCGCCGACGCCGGACCGCCTCGAGCCCGTGGACGACCGAACCGGCGCGCAGCAGCACCGCGGCCCCGGTGCCCGGAGGCGACGTCACCACGTTGAGACACCAGTGCATCCCGTAGGTGAAGTAGACGTAGGCCAGCCCGGGCGGGCCGAACATGGTGGCGTTGCGTCTCGTCCGCCCCCGGTGAGCGTGCGATGCCGGGTCCTGGCCCTCCCCCGCGTACGCCTCGACCTCGACGATCCGCACCGCGACACGCTCACCGCCGAGGTCGGAGGTGAGCTCCGCCCCGAGCAGCCGCGGCGCGACGTCGAGCACCGGCCCGTCGAGGCCGTCCACCCTCGCTACAGCCCTCCGATGCCGACGTACTTCGTCTCCAGGTACTCCTCGATGCCCTCACGGCCGCCCTCGCGGCCGAAGCCGGACTGCTTGACCCCACCGAACGGGGCCGCCGGGTTGGAGATCACCCCGGCGTTGAGCCCGACCATCCCCGTCTGCAGGCCTTCGCTGACCCTCAACGCGCGCGCCAGGTCGGTGGTGAACACGTACCCGATGAGCCCGTACTCGGTGGCGTTGGCCATCGCCAGCGCCTGCGACTCCTCGGAGAAACGAATGACGGGCGCGACGGGGCCGAAGATCTCCTCGCAGCACACCCTGGCCTGCTCCGGGACGTCGGTGAGCACGGTCGGGGCGAGGAAGAAGCCGGGCCCGGGGACCACGTGGCCGCCGGTGAGCACCCGCGCCCCACGGTCCGTGGCGTCGCCGACCATCTCGAGGATGTCCGCCCGCGCCTTCTCGGTGATGACCGGTCCGACCTGCACCCCCTCCTCGGTGCCCCGGCCCACCCGCAGCGCACCGAGCCGATCGGCGAAGCGTGCTGCGAACTCGTCGGCCACCTCGTCGGCAACGAGGAACCGGTTGGCCGCCGTGCATGCCTCTCCCACGTTGCGCATCTTCGCCTGCACCGCCCCCTCGACCGCGGCGTCGAGGTCGGCGTCGGCGAACACGAGGAACGGGGCGTTGCCCCCCAGCTCCATGGAGACCCGCAGCAGCTGCTCAGCGGACTGCTCGACGAGCTTCTTGCCGATGACCGTCGATCCGGTGAACGAGAGCTTGCGCGCCCGGGGGTCCGCGATGAGCGGACCCATGACGGCGCTCGACGAGCGTGTGGTGAGCACGTTGAGGACGCCGGGCGGCAGCCCGGCCTCGAGAAGGACGTCGGCCAGCGCCAGCATCGACAACGGCGTCTCAGCCGCCGGCTTGACCACGACCGTGCAGCCCGCGGCCACCGCCGGCCCGATCTTGCGAGTGCCCATGGCCATGGGGAAGTTCCACGGGGTGATGAGGATCGAGGGCCCCACCGGCTGCTTCACCACCAGGATGCGCTTGTCCCCAGCCGGGGCGGTGCGGTAGTCGCCATGGACGCGCACGGCCTCCTCGGAGAACCAGCGGAAGAACTCCGCGGCGTAGACGATCTCTGCGCGCGACTCCGCCAGCGGCTTGCCCATCTCCAGCGTCATGAGCAGGGCCAGGTCGTCGAGCCGGTCGTGCATGAGGTCGAACGCCCGGCGCAGGACCTCACCCCGCTCACGTGGCGCGGTGGCCGCCCACGAGTCCTGGGTGGCGGCCGCGGACTCCAACGCGGCCATCCCGTCCGCCGGGGTGGCGTTGGCCACCTCGACGAGCGTCTGCCCCGTCGAGGGGTCCAGCACGGGGAACGTCGTGCCGCCCTCGGCCTCGCGCCACCCGCCGCCGACGAGCAGCCCGGTCGGCACGGCACCGACGACCTGCGCCTCCCGCCCCGCACCCGCTCCCGCAGACTCCGCCGGAACCATCGCTCCACCCTCCTCGCGCCGACCTGCAGCACGGACGCTATCGCGCCCGACGGTCACTACGCTGACCACCCATGACGAGCACTGTCGACCCCGTCGCCGCACCGCCGATCACGCAGGAGCGACGTCTGGTCACCGAGGTCCCCGGTCCCCGCTCGAGGACTCTCGCCGAGCGCAAGGCGACCGCGGTGGCCCGCGGGGTCGGCACGATGCTGCCGGCCTACGTCGTGGCCGCCGACGGGGCCATCCTGCTCGACGTCGACGGCAACCAGCTTCTCGACTTCGGGTCCGGCATCGCCGTCACCACCGTGGGTCACGCCGCCCCGGCCGTGGTGGCCGCGGTCCAGCAGCAGGCGGCCGCCTTCACGCACACATGCTTCATGGTCACCCCGTACGAGGGGTACGTGGCCGTGTGTGAGGCGCTCAACC
>Ga0316577_10001146_pt1 | contig 12127 bp, 5 predicted proteins | sample S5NA_FD_203073 | JGI IMG/M metagenome (GOLD analysis project Ga0316577, IMG submission 203073) | Rhizosphere microbial communities from salt marsh grasses in Alabama, United States - S5-7_050615r2r1 | ecosystem: Host-associated > Plants > Roots > Rhizosphere | place: USA: Alabama | collected... | reverse complement strand
TCAGCGACTGGAGCGCCGCCTGGAACGCCGCGCGGAACTCGCCGCGGTAGGTGCGCTTGAGGAAGTCCAGCTCCGGGTCCTGGTCGGCCGGGGCCAGGCCGTCGAGCACGCTGTCGGTGAGCAGGACCTCCCTCCTGCCCTGGTCCATCAGCTTTCCCGCCGTGCGCACCGCGATGATCCGCAGCCAGTTGCGCAGCGAGCCGCGGCCGGAGTAGTTGGCGACCAGCGGCGGGTTCTGCTCCGACCCCCCCGAGGCGACGAAGAGCTGCACCCTGAGCGTCTGCTTGACCTCCTCGGCGGCGTGGGGCGAGAGCTTGAGCTGCGCCGCGACGCCGTCGATGCAGCGGAAGTGCTGGGCCTCGAACTGGGCGATGGCCACGTCGTTGCCGCGGGCGCAGGACCGGGCCAGGAAGAGGTCCGCGGCGTGCAGCTGGCTCAACCCCTGCTCGGGGGTGAGGTTTACGGGCAGCCGGGACGCCACCGCGGCGATGAACTCGGCCGGATCGAGGCCCAGGTCGGGCCAGCGGTCCGTCGCGGCGTCCAGCTGCTGCGCCAGGAGCTCCGCGATGCGTCCCGGCGACTCCAGCCGGGTGCGGTGCTCCTCGCTAAGCTCCGCGAGGAAGAGGTCAAGAAGCTTGGGTTCGAGTGCCATCGACCGGCCAGGAGGCTATAGGGGCCAGGCACGAAGCGCAACAGCGATCTGGTCTGCCGGTTTGACAGCGGCGAGTTATTGAATTAGCAGCTCGATAGAGCCCGAGCCTTGGCGTGCCCTGACGACAACACGATCCTCGCCTTCATCGAGAAGATCCTCGACCCGGCGGAGGCCGAGCTGGTCGAGCGTCACCTGGACAGCTGCCCCCCCTGCCGCCGGCTGTTCTCGCGCATCGCCCGGACGATCAACGAGGACGCCCCACCCCGGACCGATCCGGAGCCGCGGCAGGTCGACGGCCCGGACGCGGCGCTGCAGCCGGGCACCACGCTGAGTCACTTCCAGGTCATCCGGCTGCTCGGCCGTGGCGGCATGGGGCTGGTCTACCTCGCCCGGGACCTCGAGCTCGGACGCAAGGTCGCGCTCAAGGTCATCCAGCCCAGGGTCCTGGGATCGCGCCGCGCCGTCGATCAGTTCCTGCTGGAGGCGCGGATCACCGCCCGCTTCAACCACCCCCACATCGTCACGATCTACGAGGTGGGCAAGGACCGGGGCCGCCCCTACCTGGCGCTCGAGCACCTCCAGGGCGAGAGCCTGGACCAGCGGATGCGGCGCGAGCGTCTCGGCCAGCAGCAGATCCTGCGCGTCGGCGCCGCCGTCGCCGATGCGCTCGAGGAGGCCCACGCGGCCGGGGTGCTCCATCGCGATCTCAAGCCGGCCAACGTGATGCTGACCCGGGACGGCGGACTGCGGGTGCTGGACTTCGGCCTGGCCAAGGTGCTGGACGGCGGCGAGCTTCCGGACGCGGGGGACGGTCTGCCCGAGGGGCGAGCCCGGGTGTGCGGCTCGCCGCCCTACATGGCCCCGGAGCAGTGGAAGGGGCTCGAGAGCACCGGCGCCGCCGACCTCTGGGCGCTGGGGGTGATCCTCCACCAGCTGGTCACGGGCCGGCTGCCGTTCCCGGCGTGGGACGTCTCGGAGCTGGCCAGGCAGGTCTGCTCCAGCGCTTCGTCGCCCGAGGTGGCGCAGCCGGAGGTGCCGCCGGCGCTGGCCGCGACGATCCGGGGCTGCCTGCAGAAGGACCCCGCGGCGCGGCCGTCGGCGTTGGAGGTGGCCCGCCGGCTTCGGGAGCAGCTCGCGGGCCCGTCCAAGGGACGGGAGGACCGGGTGGGCCCCTTCCGCGGCCTGCTCCCCTTCGGCGAGCATCACCACCCGCTGTTCTTCGGCCGCGAGCAGGAGATCTCCAGCTTCGTCGAGCGGGTGCGCGAGTCGCCCGTGCTCCCGATAGTGGGGAGCTCCGGGGTCGGGAAGAGCTCCTTCGTCCAGGCCGGCGTGATCCCGCGCATGAGGGAGCGCGGACCGCTCGAGGTGCTGCAGCTGCGCCCCGGCCGGCAGCCCTTCGCCGCGCTGGCGGCGAGGCTCGTCGGCGCGCGGCCCGGCCTGCTCTCCGTCGAGAGCATGGAGGAGCTGGCCCGCAGGATCGAGGAGGCGCCGGGGCTCCTGAACCTGACGCTCCAGCACATCGCCGAGGGGCTTGACCGGCAGGTGCTGCTCTTCGTCGACCAGCTCGAGGAGCTCTTCACGCTGGTGGGCGAGCCGGAGCGGCAGCGGCGGTTCATGCAGGCCCTGTGCACCGCCGCCGACGACCCGGCCGCGCCGGTGCGCGTGGTGTTCACGCTGCGCGAGGACTTCCTCAGCCGCGCCGCGGAGGAGGAGACCACGGCCGAGGCGCTGCGTCACATCAACGTCCTGCGCACGCCCGGCCCGGCCATGCTGGCCGAGATCCTCACCCGTCCGGTGCAGGCGCTGGGCTACGGCTACGAGGATCCGGACCTGGTGCGCGAGATGGTGGAGGAGGTCAAGGGCGAGGTCGCCTGTCTCTCGCTGCTCCAGTTCGCCGGGCAGATGCTGTGGGAGCAGCGGGACGCGGCTCGGCGCACGCTGCTCCGCTCGGCCTACCACGACGTCGGCGGGGTGGCCGGCGCCCTGGCCCGGCACGCCGACGGCGTGCTCCGGGGGCTGCCCCGGCCGCTGATGGAGACCGCGCGCTCCCTCCTCCTGCGCCTGGTGACCCCCGAGGGGACGCGCCGCGTGGTGTCCCGTTCCTCGCTGCTCGCCGGCCTGGACGCGCGGGCCGGCGAGGTGCTCCAGCGCCTGATCGCGGCCCGGCTCGTGGCCGTCGGGAGCGAGCAGGAGGAGGTGGAGCTGGAGCTGGTCCACGAGTCGCTGGTGAGCACCTGGAGCCGCCTGCGGCGTTGGCTCGAGGAGAGCCGCGAGGAGCTGGCGTTCCTGTCCGAGATCAACCAGGCGGCCGAGCTGTGGGAGCGACGCGGCCGGCGCGAGGAGGAGGTCTGGCAGGGCGACGGGCTGCGCGACGCGCGGCGCGCGGTGGAGCGGCTCGCCGCCCGTGTCAGCGATCAGGTGATCCGCTTCCTCGACGCCGGCGAGGAGCGCGAGCACCGCGGCCAGCTGCGGCGGCGGCTGTGGCTCGGCGCCGGCGCGGCCCTGCTGGCGCTGGCGACCGTGGTGGCGGTGGTGGTGGCGGTGGTGGTGTCGCGGCAGAAGCGCGCGGTGGAGGCCCAGCGCGCCGAGGCGCAGCGGGAGGGCGCGCGCGCCGCGGGCCGCTGGGGCGATCTGCTCGAGGCGCGGGCCAAGCTGCGCGGGTCGCTGGAGACCCAGGACTCGGCGTTGACCCGCGTGCTGTGGTGGCAGCTCTCGGGCGACCCGCTGGTCTGGAAGCGCACCCTGGGCGCCACCGCGCACCGCGTGGCCTACTCCGGCGACGGCGAGCTCCTCGCCGTGGCCTGCAGCGACAGGGCGATCTACCTGCTGGGGACGCGGACCCGCGCGGTCCGGCGCATCCTGCGCGGCCACGCGGACCAGGTGCTGAGCGTCGCCTTCTCCCCCGACGGGCGGCGCCTGGCCTCGGGGGGCTGGGACGGCGAGGTGCGGCTGTGGGACCTCGCCACCGGCCGCTCGACGGGGAGCCGGGGGCACGTGGGCGCCGTGTGGGAGGTGAGCTTCGCCCCGCGCTGCGCGCCCGGACGGGCAGGAAGCTGCCAGCGCTTCGCCACCGCCGGCAACGACGGCACCGTGCGCCTGTGGCGGGTCGGGGCGGCGGGTCGGTTCGGGGAGGAGCGGGTGCTCCGCGGCCACGGCGACCGCGTCTTCGGGCTCGGCTTCGGCCCAAGGGGGGAGCTCCTGGCCTCGGCGGGCGGGGATCACACGGTGCGGGTCTGGCGCGCAGCCGACGGCGCGGAGGCGCGTCGGCTCGAGCACCCCACCGAGGTCTACGACGCGGCCATCGGCCCCGGCGGGCGGCTGGCGTCGGGCGGCGAGGACGGCGTGATCAGGATCTGGGACAGGCCGACCTCGAGCGGCGGGCCCAGAGAGCTCGCGGGGCACGCGGGCGCCGTCTGGAGCGTGTCCTTCTCCCCCGACGGCAAGGTGCTGGCCACCGGCGGCAAGGACCGGACCGTGCGGCTCTGGGATCCCGACGCCGGCAGGAGCTGGGGGCTGCTCGCGGGCCACCGCATGATGGTGCTCGGTCTGGCCTTCAGCCCCGACGGACGCCACCTGGCCACCGGCAGCCTGGATCGAACGGTGCGGCTCTGGGAGACCCGCCCCGGCCGCGCCCGCACCGCCCTCGGCCACGGGTCGATGGTGGTGGGCGTCGCCTTCAGCCCCGACGGTCGGCTCGTCGCCTCGGGCGGCGAGGACGGCACCGTACGTCTGTGGGACGTGGCGACCGGGCGTCAGCTGCACGTGCTCGAGGGCCACGGCGCCAAGGTCTTCGGGCTCGACTTCGCCCCCGACGGCCGGACGCTGGCCTCGGGCGGCACCGACCGGACGGTGCGGCTGTGGGACGTGGCCGCGGGGCGCCCGCGCCGCGTGCTCCACGGACACGGAGAGAAGGTCTTCGACGTCGAGTTCGCCCCCGACGGGTCGCTGCTGGCCAGCGCCGGCGCCGACGGCACCGTGCGCCTCTGGCCCATGGGCGGGGCGGCGCGGCCCGAGCGCGTCTTCCGGACGGGCGGCTCGATCCGCGGGGTCGCCTTCTCCCCCGACGGACGGACTTTGGCGACCTCAAGCGCCGATCGCCGGGTCCGGCTGTGGGATATCGAGCGCGGCCGCGTGCTGCGCGAGCTCGCCGGCCACGAGGCCGAGGTCTGGGGCGTGGACTTCAGCGGAGACGGCGCCCTGCTGGCCACCGGCAGCACCGACGGCACCGTGCGGCTTTGGGACGTCGCGCGCGGCCGCCTGCGCGCGCGCCGTCGCTTCGGCGGGCGGATCTACTGGGTGGCCTTCCACCCCTCGCGAGCGCTCGTCGGGGTCCCCGGCTCCGCGGGCGCCCGCCTGTGGTCCGTCGAGGGCGACACACCCACGGCGCTCGCCGGCCACCGCGCGGAGGTCAACTGGCTGCGCTTCAGCCCCGACGGGGCGCTCGCTGTCACCGGGAGCGACGACGGCACCGTGCGGCTGTGGGAGGTGCCAGGCCCCGGGGGGACGGCCCGCCCGAGGTGGCGGGCCCCGGCGCTGCTCCGGGAGGCGGACGGCGGGGTGCGGCTCTACTCCCACCGCGGCGTCGAGCGGCTCGACGCCCGGGAGCAGGGCGGAGACCGCGCCCGGGGCTGGCGCGGCGCCGTCGTCGAGCGCGCCCGGAAGGCAGCCCTGGCGCGGCGGCTGCTCTGCCTCGCCACCCACGACGACCGGCTCGAGCTCTGGGACACCGGGACCGGACGGCGGCTGCTCGACCGCCCGCAGCCGGACGTGCGGCAGGTGATCGCGCTGCCCCGCGCCTGCCTGGTCTCGGCCGGGGGGCGCCTCTCGCTGGTGAGCCGCTCCGGCGACATCCGCTCCGTCGTCGACACCGGCGTGAGCGCGGTCAGCCGCGACCGCCGCGGGATCCTGCTGGCGGCCAGCGGGAAGGTGCTGTCGCTGTCCGTCGAGAGCGGCGGCGCCACGCCGCTGTCGGGCATCGAGGCCGACGTGGGTGTCACGGCCCTTTCGCGCGCCGGGGGCTGGCTCGTGCTGGGCTACCGCGACGGCAACGTCGAGCTGGTGGAGCTCTCGACGCGCCGCCGTCGCGCGGGCTTCACCCTGGAGGAGGCGCCGGCGAGCCCGGTGGAGCGCATCCACGAGGGGCCGATGAACACCCTGGTGGTGGGCTTCGCCAGCGGCCACCTCGGCCTGTGGGACGCGACCACCGGCCGCCGCCTGCACCACGCGCGGCTCCACGGCCCCGTGGTTCACCTCGAGCTGGAGGGGCCGGGAGGTCCCCGCCTGTTCGCGGCCACCGAGCTCGGCAGCCACCTGGTGTGGGACCTCGGCCCGCTGCGCGAGAGCTACTGCAACCTGCTGCGCGACGTGTGGCGCGCTGTCCCGGTGGTGTGGGAGCGCGGCAAGCCGGTGCAGCGGCCGCCCCCCGGGGGCCACCGCTGCAACAGGTGAGCGTCAGCGGCGAACCAACCGGAGCCCGGCCTTGCCGTCTCCGGCGTCCAGCTGGCATGCGTATGTCTGATGCAGGCTCCCGGCGCCGGTCGCGACGTCCACGTACTGTCGGGTCAGCTGGGCTTCGCCCGAGGCCCTGAGGCTGACCTTGACGTAGCGATAGACATACCCCGCCGTCGGGTCGCGCGGGTCGCGGACCAGGCTCGCCTCGGACCAGACGATTCGATTCGAGATACCGCTCGCCGGCATGTCGAACCACTCGAAGGTGCCGATCGCCATGCTGATCGTCGCCGGGTCGCTGGTTGCATCCTTGTCCGAGGCGCCGTCGAGAGCGCACCTGGCGATGTCGATCACGGCGGAGACGGGCTCTCCACCGAACACGGCGTCGACGGCCGCCTCGTATGACTCGAGCTGCACCGGCTCGTCGGGAGCGTGCCTCGGGCTCTCGAGGAAGAAGTAGGCGCCCTTGCCGGCGCCGAGGTTGCAGTCCCAGCGCTCGGACATGGTGATCTTCTTGGAGACGTAGTCCAGGTAGTTGGACAGCACCACGACGCTCCCGTCCTCGAACAGCTGAATCCTCGCCGTGTTGTAGACGTGGGAGTCCCTGTCGACCGGATAGAGCTGTGGATTCAAGATCAGCTTCGCGTCCGAAAACGCGAGGTGCGCCCTGGGGACCGTGGCGCTCTTGGCCACGTGCTCCGCCGCCACCGGGTAGGTCCCACCGGTCGCTCTGAGGCCCGGGCCGCCGTCGAGCGTGCATTCCTCGTACTTGAAGATCGCCCGCAGCCGTCCGCCGGACCTGTGGGCGGCGAGCACCTCGGAGAAGGTCTTGAGCTCGGTGACCCGCGCCGCCTCCCGGGTCTCCTGGTCGGGCGCGGTCTTTTGATCCTCCTCCGCTGCCCGGTCCGGGACGACTGCGCCGTCGGACCGGGGCTGACACGCGGGGTTTTTGCAGTCGCTCGAGCACCCCCCCGTGGAGAGGAACAGGGCGCAGGCCGTGGCGAGCGCCGCCGTCCACACTGGGCGCTTGTACATCGTCGTCCTCCTCAGCTGCCGCCGACCGTCAGGTCGTCGATGTACCAGCCGGCGTGGTTGACGTAGGGCGAGGCCATGAAGTGGAACGCGACCTCGACGGTCTTGCCGACGTGGGCGGAGAGATCGAGCTTGCGCTGCTTCCAGGCGGTCGGGGCGGCGCTCGTCTGCTCGCACAGCTGCCACACCACCTTCTTGTCGACGCGGATCTCGGCCCAGTCGTAGGGCTGGTTCAGGTCCTCCCAGGCCCAGTAGCTCAGGGTCGCCTGGGTCCAGCCGGAGGGCAGCGCGACCTTGAAGCGCAGCACGCTGTCGTCGTTCGGCGTCAGGTTGGTGCAGATCCCCTGCTTGTCGTCGACCTTGCTGTTGTTGCCGAGGCCGTTGTAGCAGTCGTTGAGCACGGTGCCCCAGACGCCGCTGCCCGAGTGGGCCTGCTGCGGCGGCGTGCCGAGCACCTTGCTGCCCAGCGTGCAGTTCTTGCCCTTCTTGAACGCCAGCGCGCCGCACTCCCAGTCGCCGCTCGCCGCCAGGCCGCCGCAGCCCGACTCGAAGTCCAGGCTCGCCGGCGCGGTCAGCACCGGCGTGCTGTGCTCCTCCACGAGCAGGGTGAACGGGCCGTAGAGGATCGGGTTGACGCTGTCCACCACGACCAGGTGGGCGCCCGACGTCTTCGGGGTGAACGGGAGGTCGACCTGCCCGTCCATGGGCACGCTGGCGGCGTCCCCCGTGGCGCCACCCGAGGCGCAGGCGGCCTCGATGGCGGGCTCGCTGCAGGTCTGCTCGAACAGGTACAGCCGGGCGAAGAACCCGGGCTCGAGGCGCACGCGGTACTTCTTGCCCGCGGAGAGGTTGACCGAGTAGTAGAGCTGCGGTCCGGTGTAGAACGGCGTCTTGGTGCTCGGCGGCGCGGGCTCCTCGCCGCAGTGGACCTTGGAGTGCTCATTGTCGGCGCCGATGGTGTCGCCGGTGACCTTCTGTCCCAGCGTCAGCGGCTCGGCCGCGGCGCAGGTCTTGTTCTTGGGCGGCGTGAACGGCTCGATCTCGAGCGTGAACGCGCCCGCCTCCACCGGATTGTAGGAGTCGACCACCAGGACCCAGTCCCCGGTGGTCTGGACCGAGTGCAGCATCGCCTCGGCCTTGCCCGCGTAGGGCTTGGGGTCCGGCGTCTCGCGGACGTGCTCCTGACAGGCGACGTCGACGGCGGCGGCGTCGCAGGCCGTCCCCGCGGGGAACAGGTAGAGCGCCGCGTCGAACTTGTCGGGCGTCAGCGTCAGCTTGTAGGTCTTGCCGGCCTCGAAGGTGACCCTGTAGTAGAGCTGGGGGCCGGGGAACGGCCCCAGCGGGCTGTTGCAGGTGATGCTGTTGCCGAACTGGTTGGGGGCGCCGAAGGAGTCGCCCTGCGCGGATCCCTTGTCGCCGACGAGGGGGATCGGCTCCGGGCTGCCGCAGGCCGAGTTCGCCGGTCCCCGCGCCGCGTCGGGGGAGGGGAGCGTGCTCCCGTCGGGCGTCGGCGCCGCCGGAGCCCCCTCCGCCGCCGCGTCCACCGACCCGCTATCCGGCGCCGCCGGGCTGCTGTCGGGTGTGGCAGCGGAGTCGGGGCCGGAGCAGCCCCCGATCGCGCCCATTGCCAGGATCAACGCGGTCTGGATCGGACGGAATAATCGGCCCATTAGTCTGCCTCCAGGTGTTGCCAAGGGTTAGGTGCGGAAAGGTGGGCGTCTGTCGCGCCGAACACCGCGAAGAACGCGCGCTCCGTGCTAGAATGGAGACCTCTCGACAGGTTCGAGTGAGATGAGACCCGGCCAGATCCTCGGTCGATACGAAGTTCAGCAGCTGATCGCGCGGGGGGGGATGGCCGAGGTGTGGCTTGCGCTGTCGCGAGGCGTCGGCGGGTTCAAGAAGAAGGTGGTGCTCAAGACCATCCTGCCCGACCTGGCCGAGAACCCGGACTTCGTGCGCATGTTCATCAACGAGGCGCTGCTCGCCGCCAGGCTGCACCACCCCAACGTCGTCCAGATCTTCGACCTCGGGAACATCGGCGAGACCTACTACATCGCCATGGAGCTGGTGTTCGGCCGCACGCTGCGACAGATCTACCGCGCGTGCAAGCAGCGCGGCGAGCTGATGCCGCCGTGGATGGTGCTGCGATCGTTGGCGGCCGTCTGCGACGCGCTCGAGTACGCCAACGCGCTCACCGACGAGGAGGGCAGGAGCCTCGATCTGGTACACCGGGACGTCACACCCGAGAACATCATGGTCTCGTTCATGGGGACGGTGAAGGTGCTGGACTTCGGCGTCGCCAAGGCCACCGCGGTGGCCTCGCTGACCAAGGCCGGCGCGCTCAAGGGCAAGTACGCGTACATGGCGCCGGAGCAGGTGCAGGGCGACCCGGCGGACCACCGCAGCGACATCTACTCGGTGGGCGTCGTGCTCTACGAGCTCTTGACCGGTTCGCGGCCCTTCGAGGCCGAGAACGACCTCGCCCTGCTGCGCAAGGTCTCCGTGGGCGTGGCCGCGCCGCCGCGCGCCGTCGCGCCGTGGATCCCCGAGCCGTTGGAGCGGATCATCCTGCGGGCCATGGCGCCGGATCCCACGCAACGCTACCAGGAGGCCCGCGACGTCGCGGCGGAGCTGAACGCACTGCTCGAGGCGACGGGTGACAAGCACTCGGCCGGGGAGCTGGGGCTGATGGTCAGCGCGCTCTTCCCCGACGATCCCAACATCCCCACCGACATCCTCAGGCGAATGCGCGGCGGCGCTCCGCTGGTGGCGGCCTCGCTCGCTTCCCGCGAACACCACGAGAAGGCCTCCGGCGACGAGACTGTCCGCCAGTCGAACACGCTGATCCAGCGCTTCGAGGTGACCGACCGGCCCGACGACGCCGTCGACGCCAGGGATGGCGAGGTGTCGATAGATGCACCGACCGTGACGCCGTCCGCCCGGCCCAAAAGAGAAGCCCGGCCGCCCGATGCGGCGCCGGTGCCCGAGCCTCGCCCCCGCAAAGGGCACCCACGAAGGCGCGCGGCGGCGCCGCTCGGACAGACCCCGCTGGGCAGGGCCGCCGCCGCTTCGATGCGCAAGAAGGTCCCGGAGAAGGAACCGGAGAAGGCCGAGGACAAGGAGGCGGAGAAGGCGCAGGAGAAGCAGCCCGGCGCGGGACAGCAGGCCAAGCCCGCGCCCCCGGAGCCGGCGGAGAAGCAGCCAGCGCCGAGACCGGAGCCGCCGCGTGTGGAGCCATCCCCGGTGCAGGAGGCGGCCGTGGCTGACGAGCCCGGCGGTGATCGGGCCGCCAAGCCCGACAGGCCTGTCCTCGAGGACACCGACCGCATGGCAGCGCTCTGGCAGGCGGCCTCCGCGCGCAAGCCGCCCAAGAAGGAGGCCAGCGAGCCGGACATCGTCTCGCCCATCGGCCTCCCGACCCAGCCGGGGAGCCCCGACCTGTTCGAGATCTCGGAGATCGCGACCCGGCGGAGCCCCGAGGATCAGGACAGCGACATCTTCACCGCCTACACCCGCCAGAGCCTCCGCGCGCGCGAGGATCAGGACAGCGACATCTTCACCGCCTACAGCCGGAGCGGGCAGAGCACGCCGGGCAGCTCGGACATCTTCAGCGTCGCCGCGCGCTCCCGCGATGCTGCCAGCAGCCCGGAGATCGCCGCCCAGACCACCCCGACCGAGGCTCCGGTCTCCTCCGCCGAGGACCTGCACGCCGAGGCCGCCCGACACTTCGAGCTGGGGCTCAGGTCGTTCCGGGCGGGCCGCTTCCACGCGGCGCTCGACTCGTGGCAGCTCGCCCTGTCCCTCGATCCCGACAACCGGGTCTACGCCTCCAACATCCGCAAGCTCAAGTCGATCATCGAGCGCGAGTCCAGCAAGGGCAGCTGACCTGCTGGTCGCGGCGGTCGAGCGTCGATTTCCGCGTGGATCAAATAGCCTTCCCTCCGCCGGGCGAATGCCTCAGATTGGGAGGTCGAGGATGACACAACCACACACCAACCCCGCCCGAACAACCATCTGTCTCGACTGCCGCACCGCCCTCGACGAGGGCCAGACCTGTGACGGCGGCAAACGCCACCGCACCGCCAACCTCCACACCGCGGCGGGGCGCGAGCAGCTGCTCCGCGAGGTCTGGGGCCCGCCGGGGCTGCGGCGCAAGGCGCGGCGGATCGCCGCCGCGGGCGGCTCCGGAGCGGTGGCCGGCGGCCTGCTGGAGTGCGGGGGCGAGGTGGGCTGCGGCGTGCTCGACTGCGTCGGCGCCGGCGAGTTTGCCCCCGCCGTGATCGCCGTCCTGATCGCCGCCGGGGCCGCCATACTGGTCTATCTCCTGGTGGCGTTCATCGTCCGCAAGGTGCGCGAGCGCAGGAACACCGTCAAGCCAGCAGGAGCGCTCAGGCCCCCCCTCCCGCGCGGCCGGCGGGTGAGCGGCACCATCGCCCCCGACGCCGCCACCGTGACGAGCCTCTCGGGGGAGCAGGCGGCGGCCTTCGGGCTGCGGCTGACCGCCAGGCGGTTTCTGCGCTCCGACGTGATGCTCCTCGACGGAGTCAGCGCCGGGTTCACCGTGACCCTCCGCGATGGTCGGGAGGTCCGGGTGCCGCCCGGCCGCGTGCGCGTCGAGGGCCCGGCCCGCCAGGGGCGCGCGCTGAGCGACGAGGTCGTCGAGAGCTACCTCTGCGGGCTCGATCCGCAGCGCAAGACCGTCCAGGCGGTCCAGGAGCTGGAGCCGATCCCCTTCGACGAGGCGAGGGAGATCGCGCTGCGACCCGGCGCGGCGGTGGAGCTGGTGGCCGAGCTCGAGCTCGTGCCCGATCCCTCGGTCCGGCCGGGGGGCTACCGTGAGGCCGCGGCGGGCGTGCTTGTGCCCCGCGGCGTCGTGCTGCTTCGTCCGGCGCCGGCTCCTCGCTGAGCGCCGGCCTGCCTGGCTACCTCCTAACTCCTGCGGGTGCGGCCGAGCAGCGCGAGCCCCAGCACCAGCAGCAGGAGCGGCACGAGCAC
>Ga0316577_10001145_pt1 | contig 12137 bp, 12 predicted proteins | sample S5NA_FD_203073 | JGI IMG/M metagenome (GOLD analysis project Ga0316577, IMG submission 203073) | Rhizosphere microbial communities from salt marsh grasses in Alabama, United States - S5-7_050615r2r1 | ecosystem: Host-associated > Plants > Roots > Rhizosphere | place: USA: Alabama | collected... | reverse complement strand
GGAGGGTTATCGAAGTCAAATTCCTCGTCACTTAGTCCGGACATCTGGACGAGCCGTTCGCCGAGCGCGTTCAACCGTAGGAGCTCGGCCTGCATCTCGCCGAGACGGACAGCGATGGCGTCGAGGTCGTCGTCAGGGGCTCCAGGGGCGTTCTGGGGGGGGGCTTTTTCGGGGGAAAGGAGGCCAACGAAGGTCTGACTTGGAAGGCTGTCTGAGAATGTCGGTAGGTTTAGATATTGACCAACCCAGAACCCGAGCCCTGCGCCGGCCATGGTGAATAGTGTGGCCGCCAAGAGCGCGACAACGGCCTGTCCACGAACGGTTTTTCGTCGATCGAGGTGGTACATCGTTTTCTCTCTACGTTGGGCTTGTCGGGATGAATCGTGGTCTCATGCCGCGCATGTCGGCAACAACGCGCGCTTTCGACCGATTCGAGTTCTCTGCTCGGTCCGCCTTCACGGCGACCACTGCCGGAAACCTCTTGCCGGCAGACGGGGCTCATGATGAGCCGTTCGGGATTGGCGCATGTTCAGGCGCTCCTCCAAGCCAACCGCCTGATACAAAAACACGCCGAGCTCCAGCGCCGGCGGGTTGAGGCGTTGAGCGCCATCCAAGGCCAGTTGCCACCGGCCCTCCGAGATCACTGTCGCGACGCCCGTCTTTGCGAGGGCATCCTGACCCTCTTCGTCGACTCCCCCGCATGGGCGACGCGGGTCCGTTTCTTGACGGACGGCTTGGCGCGGTCCTCCGTATCCGAAGACATCGTCAAGGTGCTGGTGCAGGTCAGGGCCGCGACGGACCTCCAGGTCACGGATGACGGACTGCGGGGCGCGCGGCGACTCGCCAGCTCGCAGACAAGGGCCCCGAGACTGAGCGACGAGACGGTGGCGCATTTGCTGGCCATCGCCGACGGGATGCCTGATCCAACGCTGGCCGGTGCGTTTCGCCGTCTGGCAGGACGACGCACCCCGGCTGCTAAGGCGCCCGCCGGGGATCGCTCGGAGGACGCCTCTCGGCCTCCCGAGCGGGGCGGAAAGGCTGCGCAGGACCTGGATTAGGCAAAGGCGACTGGATGTGCGTAACAGATCGGAGCCGCGGCGGAATCCTCGAAGACCACCTCTTCCCAAGCATCGACATCGGCGACCAGTGCGCGCAGAAGACTGTTGTTGAGCGCATGGCCGGATTTGTGCCCGCGGAACGACCCGATGAGGGTGTGCCCGAGAAGATAGAGGTCGCCTATCGCGTCCAGGATCTTGTGCTTGACAAATTCGTCGTCGTAACGCAGCCCCTCCTCGTTGAGGACACGGTACTCGTCCAAGACGACCGCATTGTCCAGACTGCCTCCCAGGGCCAGGTTCTGCTCGCGAAGCGCCTCGATCTCGCTCAAGAAGCCGAACGTCCTCGCCCGGCTCACCTCCTTCACGAACGAGGATGTCGAGAAGTCCACGGCCGCCCGGTTGGCACGCGCAGCGAATGCAGGGTGGTCGAATTCGATCGAGAGCTCCACCTTGAAGCCGTCGTAGGGGGAGAATCGCGCGAGTTTGTCGCCGTCGCGAACCTCGACCGGCCGTTTGATCCGGATGAAGCGCTTCGGGCGGCTCTGCTCCTCCACGCCCGCCGACTGGATCAGGAACACAAATGGACCGGCGCTGCCGTCCATGATCGGCACCTCGGGTGCGCCGACATCGACGAAGGCGTTGTCGATGCCAAGGCCGGCGAAGGCCGACAAGAGGTGCTCGACCGTCGATACCCGGACTTGGCCCTTGACCAGCGTCGTCGACAAACGCGTGTCTCCGACGTTGAACGGCGTTGCTTTGATCTCGACCGGCACGTCGAGATCGACCCGACGGAATAGGATGCCCGTATCGGGTGGGGCCGGGCGCAAGGTCAGCGGTATCTTCTCGCCCGTATGCAAGCCAACCCCGGTCGCCCGGATCACGTTCTTCAAGGTACGCTGTCTGAGCATCGGTCGAGATCTCCCATCGCGAAACACGGCGGCAGGCGGCATCCTGCGCCGGCCGTTCGATGACCGAATGCCCAGCAAGCGCATGCCGAGGCCACGGTCGTCTCCCGTCTGTCATGCCATCGCGCGCCCCGCACGCGGGGCGCCTTACCGATAGCTTAGGGTTTTCCCGGACGTTTATCAAGATGAAGAGCGAACCTTTTTAAAGATCCCTGTTTTAAAAGAACTATTACATAAAGGGAAACCCCTGATCAATCGGCCTGACGCCGCAGGAACGCCGGGATATCCAGATAATCGAGGTCGCTCTCTTCCACGGCCTCGGCGACCGCAGCCCCGCCGCCTCGGCGATAGATGGCTGGGCGGCCCAGCTCACCGTAGTTGGGCGCTCCCTCGTTGCTGCCCCCCCCGCTCACCAGATGCATCGCGGCTTCATGAACGCCGGATCGCTTGAGCGAGACGCGCCGTTCTCCCAATCCGGTGGCAACGACGGTGACCCGGAGCTCGTCGTCCAGTGCCGGGTCGATGACGGTCCCGACAACGACGGTGGCATCGTCGTCGGCAAAGTCACGCACCGTGTTGCCGACCTCGTCGAACTCACCGATTGTCAGACTCAGACCGGCGGTGATATTGACCAGGATGCCTTTGGCGCCAGCCAGGTCGATGTCTTCCAGCAGCGGGCTCCGGATCGCGGCCTCGGCGGCCTCGCGGGCGCGCTGCTCCCCGCGCGCCGCACCGGTGCCCATCATTGCGACGCCCATCTCAGACATGACGGTCTTGACGTCCGCAAAGTCGACGTTGATCAGGCCGGGACGGGTGATCAGCTCGGCGATGCCCTGGGTCGCATGGAGGAGGACATCGTTGGCGGCGCTGAAGGCATTGAGCAGACTCATCTCCTTGCCGAGCACGGCCAATAACTTCTCGTTGGGTATGGTGATCAACGAGTCGACGCTCTTGGCAAGGTCCGCAATGCCCTCCTCGGCGATGCGCCGACGTTTGGTGCCTTCGAACGGGAAGGGCTTGGTCACGACCGCTACCGTGAGGATCCCAAGGTCTTTCGCGACCTGCGCAACCACCGGGGCCGCACCCGTGCCGGTACCGCCACCCATCCCCGCAGTGATGAAGACCATGTCCGCCCCCTCCAGCGCATCCTGGATCCGGTCGCGATCTTCCATTGCCGAATTGCGCCCGACCTCCGGGTCGGCTCCGGCACCCAGCCCCTTGGTGATGCCCGCGCCCAGTTGCAGGATGGTCTTCACGCAGGAGCTCTTCAGCGCCTGCGCATCGGTGTTGGCGCAGATGAAATCCACCCCCTCGATGGTGGCGGCGACCATGTGGTTGACCGCGTTCCCGCCACCACCACCGACACCGATGACCTTGATGACGGCGTTCTGGCTATGCGTATCCATGAGTTCAAACATAATGGTGTCTCCTGTTCGATGCTGACTGTTGCACGACCTCTTGAACCTCGTGCGACTGCGCTGCGGCGCGGCCGCCCCCCGACATCGCCTCGACGCTGGATGCGCCTCGGCACGAGACCGCAGGTCGCGGTCCCTCGACCAATGAGGTCCGATGTCGGACCCCATCGCTTGCTCATCAGCGGCCGGAACTGGACCCGACCGCACCGATCAGTCCCCGCAGATCTTCAGAAATTGCCTTGGAACCAACTCCGCACGCGCGACCAAGCGCGCTGCAGCCCGCCGGTTTCGGCGAGCTCAGGGCGCCGCGAAAAGCGGTGTTGACGCGCATACATCAGCAGGCCCACACCGGTCGAATAGATCGGATTGTTGACGACCTCGTCCATGCCGATGACGTACTGGGGCACGCCGAGACGCACCGGCATGTGGAAGACTTCCTCGGCGAGCTCGATCAGTCCGTCCATCTTCGAGCTGCCACCGGTCAGCACCACGCCGCCTGCCACCAGGTCCTCGAAGCCGCTGCGACGCAGCTCGTTGTGGAGCAGGGTCAGCAGCTCTTCGTAGCGCGGCTCCACGACCTCGGCCAAGGTTTGACGGGAGAGCCGACGCGGCGGTCGATCACCGATACTGGGCACTTCGATGGTCTCGCTATTGGCTGCCAATTGCGCGAGTGCGCAGGCATGCTTGACCTTGATTTGCTCGGCATGTTGAGTCGGTGTGCGCAGTGCGACCGCGATGTCGTTCGTGACCTGGTCGCCGGCGATGGGGATGACTGCGGTGTGGCGGATGGCCCCGTCGGTGAAGACGGCGAGATCTGTCGTCCCGCCGCCGATGTCGACAACACAGACACCGAGCTCCTTCTCGTCTTCACCGAGCACCGAGTAGCTGGAGCTCAGTTGTGCCAGCACCAGGTCATCCACCTCAAGCCCGCAGCGACGGATGCACTTGATCACGTTCTGGGCGGCGCTCACCGCGCCCGTCACCATGTGAACACGTGCCTCGAGGCGCACGCCGCACATCCCGATGGGCTCGCGGATCCCTTCCTGATCGTCGATGATGAATTCCTGCGGAAGGATGTGGAGGATCTTCTGGTCTGCCGGTATTGCGACCGCTCGCGCCGCGTCGATGACGCGGTCCACGTCGGCTTGGGTGACCTCCACCTCCTTGATCGCGGTGATGCCATGTGAGTTGAGGCTTCTCACATGGCTGCCGGCGATCCCCGCATGGACGGAATGGATCTCGCAGCCGGCCATCAGCTCGGCCTCTTCGACCGCGCGCTGAATCGATTGGACGGTCGACTCGATATCGACGACGACGCCCTTCTTCAAACCCCGAGAGGGATGGGTCCCAATCCCAATGATCTCGATCTGGTCATCGTCCTTCAGCTCGCCGACGAGCGCGGCGACCTTCGAGGTTCCGATATCCAGACCAACCAAGAGACTCTTATCGTTACGTCGCGACATCCGCTCTTATCCTCGTCTGCCGGACCGCGTGGAGCGATCCGTGTTCGCGCGGACCTGGCGGTCCGCTTTCGGTGCCCATTTCACGGCGAAACCGTTGCTGTAGCGCAGATCCACCGCCAGCAGCCGCCCCGCTGCCTCCAACTGCCCTGCACTGGCGATGAACCGCGCTAGGCGCTGCTCGACCGCCTCCGTGCCCAGATGCAGCTCGGCTCCAGTGACCAGCTCGACATGCCAGGCCCCCCGTGGGTCCACCGACAGGGTCTGAATTAGATGGCCAACGAGCATCAGCTCATCGCGCCACTTCTGGTAACGCCTCACCACTTGGGGGGCGCGTTGATCATCGCCTTCGAGCAGCGGCAGTCCCGCCGGCACCGTGCCCGTCCCGGGGCGAAAAACGACCCCCTCAGCAGTGACCAGACCATCGCGATTCCATCGGGCAACCGGCCGATGCTCCTCGACCTCGACCAGCAAGCGATCCGGCCAGATACGCCGGACACTGGCTCGACCGACCCAGGCCAGGTCCTCCGCAGCCGACCTCAGGTCGTGAAGGTCTGCAGTCAGAATACCGCCATGCAGGCGCTCGCTGATGGTCTGCTGCAACAACTGAGAGGAGTGATGGTGCAACTCGCCTTCCACCTCGATGATGCGCACTGGCAACAGTCGCGGTTCCCACTCCCCAAGCAGCCAGACACCGGTTGCCATCAACGCGATCAGGACAAGACCCAGCAGGGCGCGCAAGCGCACCGAGCGCCGTTGGTGCACCGGCATCTCGGTCGCGGCAGTTCTTAGCGTCGGGTCAGCCACGGTCGAGGCTCGTCTCCAGAATGCGCAGGACCAGGGTATCGAAGCTCAGGCCGGCAACGCGCGCGGCCATTGGAACCAGGCTGTGGTCGGTCATGCCCGGCACCGTATTGATCTCCAGCAGGGAAGGCTGCCCCCTATGGTCCACCATCAGGTCGACGCGTCCCCACCCGCTTGCCCCGGCGACCTCGAAGGCATCGAGTGCGAGAGCCTGCAACCGCGACTCCTCAGACTCCGTGAGACCGCATGGACAGAGATAACGCGTGCTGTTCGCCTTGTACTTCGCGTCAAAGTCGTAAAAGGCGTGCGGCGTCTCGAGCCGGATTAGCGGCAGTGCGTCCCGGCCAAGGATGGCGCAGGTGTACTCGAGACCATCGACCCAGCGCTCTGCCAGGACCAGAGCATCGTAGCGACTTGCCATCCGCCAAGCCTCCTTAAGGGTCTCGGCGTCCTCGACTCGCGCCATCCCGATACTCGACCCCTCGTGCACCGGTTTGATCATGAGTGGAAAACCAAGCGCCTCAGCGTCCACCAGATCGGCCTCCGTACGCAGGAGCACCGATTGCTCCGTTGGGAGACCGCGCCCGGTCCAAGCGAGCTTGCAACGATATTTGTCCATGCCCAGCGCGGAGCCCAGGACACCGGACCCCGTATACGGCATGCCAATGGTTTCCAGCGCACCCTGGATGCTCCCATCTTCACCGCCACGACCATGCAGGACGACGAAGGCGCGATCGAAGGCATCCCCGCGCAGACGTTCGAGCACCCGCTCGTCCGGGTCCAAGGCATGGGCCTCAACGCCCAGGCGCAGCAACGCCGCAAGCACCGCGCTCCCGCTCTTAAGGGAGATCTCGCGCTCCGCCGAGCGCCCGCCGAGGAGCACGGCGACCTTTCCGAACCGGTTCGTCGCTTGTTCTGGCTGGGGCGTCATGGATGATCTCCGGCGACACGTCTCACCTCGGGTACCAGTCTGATCCCGGTGGCGCGCTCGACCCGGCGCTGCACCAAATCGATCAGATCGCTGATGTCCACGGCGCTGACATGACCGGTGCTGATCATGAACTTCGCTTGTTTCTCAGAGACCTGAGCACCGTCGATGTGCTGCCCTTTGAGCCGCTGGGCCTCGATGAGACGGGCCGCGTGATCCCCCCGCAGTGGGCCCATCTCAGCGCACCCGGGAATCCGACACGATCTTCACCGGAAAGCGGGTGAGGCGCTGCCGGTTTGTGTGCTGCGAGCACGCGGGTGTGAGACTTGCGGACCGATCCCGCAGCGCGATCCGCTGCGCCGTGCGCGATCCAAGCGACTCCCCGCATCCCATCATCAGCCGTCCCATCAATCCGGAGACTTTCATCGTTTCCCCCTGCAATTTCGGTTGGACCGATCAGGCTCGCAGCAACAATCCGGGCAACCGCGCCGCCAGCGCACCAATGTCCCCAGCACCCATCAACAACACCATGTCCCCGTCGCGCACGAGCCGAGTCAACAACGCCGGCACGGCTTCGATCCCCTGGGCAAATACCGGAATCAAGTCACCGCGGGTCCGAATCGCGCGGCTCAAGGCACGCCCGTCGGCGCCCGGAATCGGCGCTTCACCCGCCGGGTAGACGTCGCACAGGACCAACAGGTCCGGCGTCGACAGAACATCCACGAAATCCTCGAACTGCTCCTGGGTGCGGGTGTAGCGATGGGGCTGGAACACCAGCACCAGTCGCCGTCCGGGCCAGCCCGCTCTTGCCGCCGACAGGGTGGCCGCAAGCTCCCGGGGATGGTGACCGTAGTCGTCCACCAGAAGCAGACGACGCCCCGTCGCATCCGTCAGCTCGCTGGCCACGAAGCGACGGCCCACCCCTTCGAAACGCGACAGCGCCCGTGCGATCGACTCCTCCTCGACGCCAAGCTCGACAGCAACGCTGATCGCCGCGAGTGCATTCAAGACGTTGTGCCGGCCGGGCAGATTGAGGTCGATCTCCAAGGGGCCCTCGAGCGCCCTGCCCTCCACCCGGAATCGCGTGCGCATGCCGTCCTGCCGCAGATCGCTTGCACGCAGGTCGGCTTCGTCACGCGTTCCGTAGGTCTTCACCGGTCGCGGTACCGATGGGACGAGGGATCGGACCTCTTCGTCGTCGATGCACAGGACGGCAAGGCCATAGAAAGGCAGGTGGTGCAGGAACTCCATGAAGGTGCTGCGCAGCCGATTGAAGTCGTTCCCGTAGGTGCGCATGTGGTCGGCATCGATATTTGTGACGATTGCGATCATCGGCTGGAGGTACAGGAAAGACGCATCGCTCTCGTCGGCCTCGGCCACCAGGTACTTGGTGGTCCCTAACTTGGCATTCGCTCCCGCGCTGTTGAGTCGCCCACCGATGACAAAGGTCGGATCGAGCCCCCCCTCAGCGAGGATGCTCGCAACCAGACTGGTGGTCGTGGTCTTGCCGTGGGTGCCGGCCACGGCGACGCCGTAATAGAATCGCATCAGCTCGGCCAACATCTCGGCGCGACGTACGATCGGGATCCGCTCGGCACGCGCACCTTGAATCTCCGGATTGCCTTCGTCGATCGCCGTCGAGACGACGACGGCATCGGCATCGCGGACGTGCTCAGCCCGGTGGCCGAGGAAGACCTCGATGCCCACACCCTGGAGCCGGCGTGTCACCTCGCTCTCACGCAGATCCGAGCCGGTCACCTCGTAACCCAGGTTGGCCATCAACTCGGCGATACCGCTCATGCCCGCCCCGCCGATTCCCACGAAGTGCAGGCGCCGCACTCGACCCATCCTGGCGGCAGTGTGCTGAAGGTGTGCACTCATCGACGGGCGACCTCCCAACAGGTCTGGGCGATGCGTCCTGCCGCATCGGGCTGAGCGCGAGTGCGGGCGACGTCGGCCATGCTCAACAGGGCCTCCCGGTCGCCCAGCAGCTCGTTGAGCAAGGAGGTCAATCCTGCTACGGTGAGATCTCGCTGGATGATCAGACGCGCAGCCCCCGGCCCGGCCAGATAGCGGGCGTTACCCACCTGATGATCGTCGACCGCGAAGGGGTAGGGTACCAAGACCGAAGCGACCCCGGCTGCGGCCAGCTCCGAGACCGTCAAGGCCCCTGCGCGGCAAACGGCCAGGTCGGCCCAACCATAGGCTTCGGCCATATCCTCGATAAAGGGTGTGAGCTCGACCTCAACCCCGACCTCCTGATACGCAGCACGCGCGGCCGCGAGGGTGCGCTCGCCCGCCTGGTGGCGCACCCGGGGACGCTGGGCCGGCGGAAGGCCCGCCACGGCGCGTGGGACGACCTCATTCAGCACCTGAGCACCGAGTGAGCCCCCGAGCACCAAGAGTCGCGGCGGCTCCAAGGATCCATCGGCAAGCCGATGTGCCAAGCGCTCTCGGGGCGGCGGGAGATCGACGATGCTCTGGCGCACGGGGTTTCCACAGGCGACCGCAGCTCGCGCTTTCGGAAAACTCCCTGGGAAGGCCTCGTAGACATGCGTCGCAATGCGGGCCAACCATTGATTGGTCATGCCAGGCACGAAATTCTGCTCATGGATGATCAAGGGAACCCCAAGGACCCGTGCCGCCAGGCCGCCAGGCCCGGATGCGAAGCCCCCCATTCCCAACACGACCGACGGCCGACGCCGCCGCACGATCTGCCAGGACTGCCCGAGTGCGACGGCAATCCGGGCGGGCGCGCGCAACAGCTGACCGAGGCCCTTGCCACGCAGCCCTTCGATGCGGATCCACTCCATCTCGAAGCCATGCTCCGGTACCAGCCGGGACTCCATCCCTCGTCGGGTACCGATCCAGAAGACCCGCATGCCTTGATCGCGCAACCTGTCGGCGACCGCGAGCGCCGGGAAGACATGTCCACCCGTGCCGCCAGCCATGATGCCTATGCACGCACCCATCGCAGCCCCCTTTTTGGTCCCTGCTCGGACTCGATGCGGCGAATCGTTGCATCAATCCGCAGGAGGATGGCGACCGCCATGCACGCAGCGATCAGGCTATTGCTCCCATAGCTCAGGAAAGGCAGTGTCAGGCCTTTGGTCGGCAACATTCCGACGTTGACGCCGATGTTGACGAAGGCCTGCAAGCCCAGGCTCAGGCCGATGCCCTGGGCGGCATAGCCGGCAAAGCGCTTACCCACCGACTCGGCTCGGGCGCCGATCGAGAAGGCGCGCCAGGTCAGGAAGGCAAAGGCGGCGATGAGCGCCAGCATCCCCACCAGGCCAAGCTCCTCGCCCACCACCGAGGCGAGAAAATCGGTATGGGCCTCCGGCAGAAAGAATTGCTTCTGGATCCCGTTGCCTAACCCCACCCCGAGCCACTCGCCGCGACCGAAAGCGATCAGCGCCTGGCTCAACTGGTAGCCGGTGTTGAAAGGGTCTTGAAAGGGATCGAGAAAGGATGTCACGCGCTGCAATCGATAGGGCGAGACGACCACCAAGACCAGAAGTCCGGCAGCCATCACGGCGAACAAGGTCGCGAACGGCATGACGCTGACCCCGCCGAGGAAAAGCAGTCCCATCACCGTCGCGAGCATCACGGCGGTGGTCCCGAAGTCGGGCTGCTGGAGAATCAGGGCACCGGCGAGTCCGATCAGGATCATGGGACGGATGAAACCGGACAAGCGGTTGGCGACCTCGTCGGCATGGCGCACGAGATAACCGGCGACGTAGATGATGGCGAACAGCTTGACGAACTCCGACGGCTGAAGATTCAGCGGCCCCAGCGGAATCCAGCGCGTCGCCCCATTGACCTCGCGGCCGACCCCCGGCACCAGGACCAGGACGAGTGCCACGAGCCCGATCAGGAAGAGCCACAGCCCGACTCGCTCCCACCACTCCGTTGGCACCGCGTAAGCGAGCAAGCCCGCGGTCAGTGCAAGCCCAAGGGCGAAGCCGTGTCGGCTCACATAGTAGAATGGGTCGCCGCAGCAGTTCGCTGCGATCGACATCGATGCCGAGGCGACCATCACGACGCCGAACGCCAGCAGCCCAAGCGCACAGACGAGCAGGGGATAGTCAAACGGTGCCAAGCGCTCGCGCCGCCGCTTGCTCCCGCGCGGGGTTGCCCCGCCAACCTGGCGCACCCCGGCGGTCATCCCTCAAGCCCCCTGACCGACTCGGCGAACACGCGCCCGCGATGCTCGTAGCTCTCGAACATGTCGAAGCTCGCGCATGCCGGCGAGAGCAGGACCGTGTCGCCCGACTGGGCGAGCGCCGCAGCTTGGATGACCGCATCCTGAAGGCTCGACGCATGGACCAGCGGGACCTCGCCGTCCAGCGCCTTTGCGATCCGTCCGGCATCCCGCCCGATCAAAACGACCGCGCGCGCAGCACGCTTGACTGCAGGGACCAGAGGTGCGAAGTCCGCGCCCTTGCCGTCGCCCCCGGCGATCAGTACCGCACGGCCGGGACTGCCCGGTGGCACCAGTCCCTCGAGGGCCGAGACGGTCGCTCCCGGATTCGTGCCCTTGGAATCGTCGTACCAACGGACCCCGCCAAGCTCCGCGATCAGCTCACTGCGATGCGGCAGCCCGGCAAAACGCCGCAGGACAGCGCAGGCGCTTCCGATCGGGAGGCCAGATGCCGAGGCGAGAGCCAATGCCGCGAGGGCGTTGCTCAGGTTGTGCAACCCTGGAATCCGAACCTCCGCGGCCGGCATCAGACGCTGCTCACCCTGGCAGATCCACGTCTCCCCGGCGAGCTCGCGCAGACCGAATTCTTGCGCCGCCGGCTCACCGAGGGTGAAGCCGATCTCGACCGACGCATCCCTGCTCATCGCCGAGACGATCGGGTCATCGCGATTCACCACGGCAACCCGGGCACCGCGGTAGACCCGCGACTTGGCAGCCGCATAGGTCTCGAGATCCGGATACCGATCCATGTGGTCGGCGGAGACGTTGAGAACCGCCGCCGTATCCGCGTGCAGACCGACCGTCGTCTCCAGCTGGAAGCTCGAGAGCTCCAGGACATAGAGCTCGATCGATTCATCGAGCAGATCCAGGGCCGGCTCGCCCAGATTGCCTCCGACCGCCACGCACCGCCCGGCTGAGCTAGCCATCTCCCCCACCAGTGTCGTGACGGTACTCTTGCCGTTCGATCCCGTGATCGCGCACACGGGGGCTCGCGCGGCGCGGGCAAACAACTCCACGTCGCCGATCACCTCGGCACCGCGGGCCATCGCCTCTTGGATCAATGGCTCGGCGACCGGAACCCCAGGGCTCACCACCAAAAGGGCCGCGGCGGCGAAGACCTCCGGGTCGAAGCCACCGACGAAGGGCATGACATCGGGCATCTCGTCTCGCAGCCGTTGCAAGCCTGGCGGATCCGAGCGCGAGTCGGTCACCGCGATCAAGTGCCCTTGGGAGCGCAGATGGCGGGCACATGAGAGACCGGTCTTGCCGAGGCCGACGACCAGGGTCTTTGTCTTCCCCACTGACGACCTCATCGGGCCAGTCCCAGAGACAGGCGCGAATCACGCCCGCAGACTCCCTTCTC
>Ga0316577_10001144_pt1 | contig 12141 bp, 12 predicted proteins | sample S5NA_FD_203073 | JGI IMG/M metagenome (GOLD analysis project Ga0316577, IMG submission 203073) | Rhizosphere microbial communities from salt marsh grasses in Alabama, United States - S5-7_050615r2r1 | ecosystem: Host-associated > Plants > Roots > Rhizosphere | place: USA: Alabama | collected... | reverse complement strand
GCAGCCCGAAGACGCTCTCGCGGCGGATCACGTCCCTGAAAGCCTTCTTCCGCTGGCTGCACGAATTCGGTGTCTTGCTGGTCGATCCAGCGGAACAGGTAATCCAGAAATCCGTCATCAGCCCTCTGCCGCAAGTACTCACCCCGGAGGAAGTACGCGCAGCCCTGGAAGCTGCCGAGGATCTTTGGCAGGAAGCTCCTCATGACTCCCGCTACCTGGCCTTGTTTGATTTCTTAATCAACACTGGCTTGAAGAAGAGCGAAACCCTGGCGCTGCGGCTCAACCACATCGATTTAGAAGCACCAGGTGGAGCCCTGGTGTTCGTGCGCTACGCAAATCCACAATACCGCTTCAAAGAACGCAAAATCCCGCTTCCCAATAGCTGGGTCGAACACTATCCAAATTATGCTTCCCAGTACAATTTGAGCGAAGAGCTGTTTCCATGGTCGCCCCGCCGCCTGGAATACCTCCTGGAAGATATCGGTGTGCAGGCAGGATTAGAAAAGCACATCTCTTTCGAGATGTGCCGCTGGACATGTGCGCTCAGTGATTGGCAATCCGGTATGGAGCCGGATAAAATCCGCCAGAAATTGGGTATTTCAAAAATTCAGTGGCGGGAAGTGCGCATGAAAATACGCAGATTATCAGGACCGGGTGAAGGATAACCGCTCACTGCCATTTCACCACGATGTCACCGATTACGTTAGCAGCCTGATCACCACGATCAGCTGCATTCGAGAGATGGCGGTAAATCTCGCGCAGTTTTAATATTTCCATTACATCATTTAAATCTTCTGGATCACGGAAAAGGTCTGCTAGTGCTTCACGGTAGACCTTTTCTACACGGTTCTCCAGGGCCTTCGCCCTGACCGCGTGGTCATTGGCGACATTGGGATGATCAACCAATTCCGAAACCCCGCGCATGATCTCCACCGCGGCATCGGCCAGCAAAGATACCATGCGTTCAAGGAATTGGTTTGGTTCAACATTCAAAGTAACCATGCGATAGACAGTTTCCTCAGCATAGTCGAGAATATCATCAATCGTCAGCGATAGGGAAAAGATATCTTCCCGGTCAAAAGGGGTTACAAAAGTTCGGTTCAGTTCGTCAATCAGGATCCGCCGTACCTCATCTTCTTGGGATTCAATCTTGGAGACCTGCTCTGCAATCGTTATATCTGGTTGCTTCATGTAGAGCATGAGCGCTTCCAATCCCTTCACGGTAAATTCCGCCTGTTGGATGAGAAGTTCCAGGAAACGATTACTCTTCTTTTTCCGGGAAAAGATCTTCATAAATTGTCCTTTCTTAAAGGTTTTCAATTAGAAACAATTATACCTTTATAATCCCCCACTCCGGGTAGTCACAAATTCAGCTGGGCTCCATCCAGGAGAAGAGCTTCTAATTGGCCTTCTCGCTGGTGCATTTTTGTACCGTTGATCAAGATGGTGAGCTGCTCCTGCCCGCCATTGATTAATTCTGGTTCCATCATTTTAATGCCTGGGTTAGAACTGCTTAAAATAACCATGCTTTACTTTTTTGTAGAAATTCCCTGCCTCAATTCAAGTTTTAACACCTGGCTTGTTTGACTAGTGATCCTGCAAAAGTGAGCTGCACGATAACCAGCCACCCATACAATCTGGTCACTGCTGCATACCAACGGCCATTTTTCCCTCGCCCTGCGGGGGATCTTTTGATTGATCATAAAATCTGCCACCTTTTGGGATCGACCCTGCAAGCCAGAAAGCTGAATGCGATCTCCCGGCTTGCGAGTACGAACCATTAAAGGCATCTCGATCCGTTCCAGGTCCAGGTATGTCTGGTTAACCACCCCATCTATCGCTTGAGGAGGGATAGATCCGACCTCCACCTGCTCAGCTGCGAGCTGCCAACCCTGGTGAAGATCAATTGCGCTTCCAATATCCAGGGTCACCGGGTCAACATTCACCTGGGGCCAATCCACCACCGGGAGCTCCGCAGACCATTCCGCTATCCACATCCTGTCATCCTCAGAGACCATTTTCAATCCAGCAATTAAATCTACCTCAGCAAAGGGCTTCGATTGCTGAATTTGTCCAACAGCACGCTCCACGGCTTCAAAACTGATATCCCGCAAACCGGGACGCAAACGGCCAATTGCGCGGCGGATCAGGTGGCGCTGGGTTGCCAGAGGGTATGTGCTGCACAGGACGGTATCCAAAGTTACATAATTTTCGCCTGAACCAACCAGTACACGTGACCAGGCTTGGTCGATGATTTGAGTGATCGTCTCCCGGTCACCCCCTAATACCTGGACAGTTTGCCAGATTAATTTGCGGACTGACGGGTTGAAAGTCTCCAGATAAGGGATCAGCTCCAACCGCAAACGGTTCCGAAAATAGGATGGATCTGAGTTGGTCGGGTCAACAACCACCTCAAGCCCTCTTTGCTGGCAGTATGCTGTGGTTTCTTCTCGCCAGAAGCTGAGCAAAGGTCGCACAAGGGGAATGCGATCATGCCAGGTATTTGGCAGCCAGCGGTAAGGCATACCGCTCAGTCCACCCAACCCGGCCCCGCGCAGTAAATGCATTAAGAAGGTTTCAACCTGGTCATCCGCAGTATGCCCCACCACCACTGCCTGGGCATGAAGTTCCTCTGCATATCGAAACAAGAATTCATACCGTGCATTCCGCGCAGCTTCTTCAACCGATGTCACCCCTTCCTTTATCCGTGCGCGAACTTCTTCCTCGCCCAGAACAAACTGCAAATCGCGTTGCTGGGCAAATTCCTTAACAATATTCGCCTCGGAGGATGATCCCGGGCGTAACTTGTGATCAAAGTGGGCTACCACCAGAGAATACCCGTGTTGATGCAGGAAATCCGCAACACACAGGCTGTCAGCCCCACCAGATACAGCTACCAAAGTTGGTCGTTCGAAACCAATCTGGCATTCATCTTGCAAGATTTTTTTCAAATTACTCAACATATCAGGTAGATTATAGCCCAAGTGCGAGTTCCACTTAGAGGTTGCAGGTCTGGATTTCCAGCACCTTGCATAAGTGGTACTTGTCGAGCGTTTGGGTTTATGCTAGACTGAAATTTAGCACTCCTTGGAGAAGTGACATGCCAGGAAAAATTCTGATTGTAGATGATGATGTCGATACCCTGCGTCTGGTTGGCATGATGCTGGAGACCGAGGGATTTGGGATCATCGCCGCCAAGACTGGTAAGCGTGCGATAGACCTGGCCCGCAGCGAATCTCCCGATCTGATCATCCTCGATATCATGATGCCTGAATTGGACGGTTATGCTGTTACCAGCCAGCTGCGCATGGATCAAGCGACACGCGGTATTCCAATTCTAATCTTCACCGCCAAGACCGGGTATGATGACAAAATGCTGGGTTTAGAACTTGGCGCAGATATCTATCTCACCAAGCCTATCTCGACCCGGGAGCTACTTTCTAATGTCAACCAACTGCTTTCACCGCTAGAAGAGAGTGAACCTCCCGTCCAATCTCCGAAACCTGAAGGAGTGATCGCCGTTCTGGCTGCCAAAGGTGGCATGGGGGTATCGACGATTGCATTAAACCTCGGTTTTTCTCTATATAAACAAAATGAACAACCGGTGCTCCTGGCTGATTTCAGACCTGGACAGGGCAGTTTGGCCCTTGAACTGGGCTATGGTTGGGAGATGAGCAGCAACTCCCTTTTAGATCTTCCCCCGGCAAGGATCAATGCCGAACTGGTCGCAGAAAAACTGATCGAATACAGCCCGGGGATCACTTTACTGCTCAGCTCTCCAAGGCTTCAAGATGCCAAATATTCAACCAGGGTCGACAATTTCGAGGTTCTCGCCAGTCTCTTGCAGACCTTTGCCACTTATTCTGTATTCGATTTACCACCTGGTGTTGGAGCCATCAATCAAAAAGTACTGCCTTACTGCAGTGAAGTGGTCGTGATCGCCGAACCTTCAAGGCAATCTATCGACCAGACCAAGGATTTATTGGAAGAATTATCGCTGTTGGAGATCGACTCAGACCAGATCAGATTAGTGATCTTCAACCGCATTCATTCAAGCCTTCAACTTTCTTTTGGGATGGTTGAGCAGGAACTCGATTTACCAATCACGAGTTCTTTCTCGCCCAACCGTGAATTGATCAATCAAGCCTCGATCGAACATACTCCATTTGTTGTATTAAAACCAGAGGGTCTGACAGCACAACAGATCAACCAATTAACATACAGTTTGATTGGATCGAACTGATGCTCTCAAACCAGTCCAAACCATCTATAGAAGTTCAGGACCTGGTCAATATTGCAGCACGCCTGATCGCATCAGCAAGATGTGGGGTTGTCTTTACCGGTGCTGGCATTTCAACGCCTTCTGGTATCCCGGATTTTCGCACTCCTGGCAGCGGGCTTTGGTCACGGTTCAATCCTATGGAGGTAGCCTCGCTGAGTGCCTTTCGCTACCATCCAGAAAAATTCTTCAATTGGCTTCACCCACTGGCGATGCAAATTATCAACGCCTTGCCTAATCCAGCGCATTACGCACTGGCTTTACTTGAAAAAGCCGGCTACCTGCAAACGATCATCACCCAGAATATTGACGGTCTGCACCAGCGCGCCGGGTCAAAGCAGGTTCTGGAAATTCACGGTACCCTGGATTCGCTCACTTGCACCGGCTGCTACCAGAAATTTCCTTCCAGGGATTTCATCACCGGATTTATCGAAAATGGAACCCCACCGCGCTGTCCCGAATGCAACCATATTTTAAAACCGGATGCAATCTTGTATGAGGAGCAGCTCCCTAAACAGATCTGGCTTCTGGCTGAGAAAGCCTGTCAATCATGCAGTGTGATGCTTGTGGCTGGTTCATCCTTGGAGGTCACACCAGCCGCGCTGTTGCCTCATCGAGCCCTGGAAAACAGCGCCAAGTTGATTATTATCAACAACACTCCAACTTATCTTGACTCCCGGGCTGCAGTGCGAATCCAGGGGGATGTTGCAGATATCCTGCCTTTAATCTCTCAAGCGGTGATCGATGGCTGAAACCTCCCAAGCCTCACTGCTTGAACGCTACCGCAGATTGGCTGAAATTTCCCGCAATCTGGCTTCCACTGTGGATCTTAACATTTTGCTGGACCGCATCACCGAAGCAGCTTCCCATGTCTGTGGCTCTGAAGCTGCCTCGATCCTGCTGTATGACGAAATCCAAAGCCAGCTGTATTTCGAATCAGCCACCAATCTCGAAGAACCGCTCATGCGGGGTTTAATCGTCCCGGTGGAGGGCTCAATTGCGGGATGGATCGTGACCAATAAGCAACCCATGATCATCCATGATACGCAAAATGACCCGCGCCACTTTGCCCAGGTCGGCAAAGCCACCAATGTCACAACAAAATCCTTGCTCGGTGTACCTCTGGTAGCCAAAGACAAGGTGATTGGGGCTTTGGAAGCGATCAACAAGCGCAGTGGTCAATTCACATCTCATGATCAGGAAATCTTGATGGACCTGGGGGCTCAAGCTGCGGTAGCAATCGAAAATGCGCGCCTATTCCAGCAATCAGATTTGATCGCTGAAATGGTACACGAACTGCGCACCCCGTTAGCATCTTTAAGGACTGCATCCCATTTGCTCCTGCGCAAAGATATCAACCAGGATCAATTGCAAAAGGTAGTGGGCATCATTGACTCAGAAACCACACGCCTGATCGATATGACCACTTCTTTCCTTGACCTGGCACGTTTGGAATCTGGCCGGATACCATTCCATTCAGAGCTGTTCGATCCCGCGCAACTGCTGGAGGATTGCGTGGCTATGATGCAGGCTAAGGCCAGTGAAAAAAATCTGCGTTTAAATCTCTACTTGAGGGAAAAGTTGCCAGAGATAAAGGCTGACCAGGATAAAATCAAACAGGTGGTGCTGAATCTGATCAGCAACGCGATTAATTACAATAAACCTTCGGGAACGATCACCGTTACGGCTCATCACCAGCTTGAGGAATTGGTGATATCTGTGAATGACACCGGGCAGGGTATCAGGCCCGCGGAGATCGATCACCTCTTTGATAAGTTCTACCGCTCTCAAACAACTGAGCATACAGTTCAGGGTACTGGTCTTGGATTGGCGATCTGCAAGAAGATTGTCGAGGCTCACGGAGGTACGATCAGAGTTCAGAGCGAATTGGGGGTTGGGACTACTTTCTCAGTCCACCTGCCGATAAACACCCGCTAACGGGCTCCCCGCCGTCCAAATTGGCGTTCCAGTAAATCTACGGATAAATGTATCATGGTCGGTCTGCCGTGCGGGCAGGTACGTGGTGCCTGGCATTTCTCAAGATCGGTGAGCAGGGCTCGCTGTTCCTGAGGAGATAAAACCTGGCCTGCCTTGACCGCGGCCCGCTTGCAGATGCGGGCGATCATCTTTGCCTCTTGTTCTGCCTGGAGCGGGGTCTCATCCTCTTCAAAATCCTCAACCAGTACCCGCAGCGCTGCTGTAGGCGTAATCCCGGAAAGCACTTGTGGGATAGATCTCACCAGGAAAGAATGCACCCCAAAGGTTTCAACCTGAAACCCCAACTCGTTCAGCAGGGGCAGCTGATCACTGATCAGGCGCGCATCAGCTGCTGAAAATTCAACCACAGCAGGCTCTAATAGAGTCTGCGAGGGGATAACCTCCTGCCTTTGATTGAGATAATGTTCGAAGAGCACCCGCTCATGGGCAGCATGTTGGTCAACCAGATAAAGCCCATCAGGACCCTCAGCGACAAGATATGCTGCTGCAATCTGGCCTACGAGGCGCAGCAGCGGAACGCCTGCCGTACCTGCCTCTGGATTATCAGGTTCCCAACTGATTTCAGATTGCTGGGCTTCTTGTTCAACCCGCAGCGAAAATGGATTTGCCCGGCGAAACCTGTAATTATCACCTGGTATTCCCTGAGTTTCCAAACCCATCCCGGGGACAGGTGTATGGGCTAATAATGCTCTCCGGGTGGCACGCTGAACTGCGCTGAAAACTTGATCCCGTTCTCGAAAGCGGACCTCGGCCTTTGTCGGATGAACGTTGACATCTACCATATCTGGCGGCATTTCCACGAATAATACTGTCTGTGGGTAGCGACCTACCATCAGGTAAGTATGGTACGCCTGGACAACCGCAGCGACTAAAGCCGAATCCTGAACCCAACGGCCGTTAATGAAAAATGTGATTTCGCGTCGATTAGAACGTGTGTGGCTTAACGCGCTGGTGAAACCCGTAATCGACAAACTCTCGTATTCTGCTAACACTTCCAGCATCTGCTCAGCAAGTTCGACACTATACAGCGAAGCCAGGATTTCCCGGCGATCACCACTTCCGCTGGTTTGAACCGTCACCCGGTCATCCTGGCGCAATTGAAAGCGAACTCCCGGGTAGGCGAGCGCATAACGGGTGACAAATTGATCAATATGCCGCCGTTCAGTGATATCTGTTTTTAAGAACTTTAATCTTGCAGGGACATTAAAGAATAGGTCAGCCACGCTGACCACTGTTCCGACAGGCGTACCTGCTGGTTCGACGGCAGACAGATTTCCCCCAGCCGCTTTCAGCTTGGCACCCATGTCCGAGTCTGATGCACGAGAGGTTATCGTCAGGTGAGAAACCGATCCAATAGAAGCCAGGGCTTCACCCCTGAATCCAAGAGTGTGGATATGAAATAGATCTTCGGCAGTGGAAAGTTTGCTTGTTGCGTGGCGAGAGATCGTTAAAGGCAATTCTTCTGCGCTGATCCCCGAACCATTATCTGCTACCTCGATGAGACGCTTCCCAGCGGATTTTATGTTGATGGAAATCTGGGTGGCACCAGCATCCAGGGAATTTTCCACAAGCTCCTTGACCACCGAGGCTGGACGTTCAACCACCTCTCCGGCTGCAATTTGAGAGGCAACCTCAGGTGCTAAAATGTGGATGGGCATAGAAAAAATTATATCAGTTGCTGGTAAGGCGGGGTGGATCATAAAAGTGAAAATCTTGTACCTGGCAATTCGGATCGGCATGCATATCCTAAATCCCTTATAATAACGAAATGCATTGGTCGGTCCTCTTCTTCGACTTGGATGATACGCTCTATCCAAACAATAATGGTCTGTGGGAGGCGATTCGCGTCCGCATGACGGATTACCTGCAAGGCCCACTTGGTTTTCCACCCGAAAAAATCCAGGAAATACGCCAGACTTATTATGAGACCTATGGAACGACCCTCCGCGGTCTCCAAACCCATTATACGGTCGATGAAGATGATTATCTGGCCTATGTTCATGATCTACCACTGGATGAATATTTGTCGCCTGATCCTGAACTGCGAAATTTGCTGGTCAGTTTACCCCAAAAGAAGTGGATTTTTACCAATGCGGATGCTGATCACGCCAATCGTGTCCTGCACGAACTTGGGATCGATGACTGCTTTGCAGGTATTATCGATGTGCGTGCCCTGGGGTTTCTATGCAAACCCGAACAGCATGCGTACCAGCGCGCCTTGGAGCTGGCGGGCGAACCGAATCCGGGTCGTTGTGTCCTCCTGGATGATTCAATCCGCAACTTGATCCCGGCTTACCAGGCGGGATTCACGACAGTGCTCGTTGGCAGCGCAGAAAAACATACAGGGGTGAATTGTTCCATTGAAAGATTAATTGATCTGCCGATCGCCCTCCCAGGTTTATGGTCAAGCGAAAACGAGCAAGAATAATGTTCCAGGGGAGATCGGAGGCAAGCAGGGAGAGCTGATGGATCTTGATCGGGCAGCATTGGTTATTTGCTTGACAGTTGGTGCGATCATCTTGATCAACATCATGATCTATCTTTCGCTCCGCAGAGGCCAGGGTGTGATGACTGTTGATTTAATGCGTAAAGCTACCCGGCGCGCCCGCAATCCCTGGCAGGATGAAGATGAAGCGCTTCAGGAACTCTCCGAGATCGTTGCTGGTTTGAAATCCCGTTCGGAATCTCACCCACCTGTCGAGGAAGAAAAGGATCATGATTGATAAAAGAGCCACCCTCCAGGAAGCAATTCAAATGGTAACCCCCGGCGGCACACTGGCTTTGGGCGGCATGACCAATTACCGGAGACCTGTGGCCTTCAGCAAAGCACTGATTAGAAAATTTCAAGAAACCGGGGAACCTGGTGACCTCACTCTGCTCTCTTTCACAGCTGGATTCGAAAGCGATCTCCTGGTTGGCGCAGGGCTTGTATCAACCGTCAGGTCGTGCTATTTTGGACTGGAAATATTTGGATTGGCACCGATGTTTACCCATCACGCCAACAGGGGTGAGATTACGGTGATCGAAGAGACCGAAGCCAGCATGGCGCTCGGATTGCGGGCAACGTTAGCCGGTATAGGATTTCTGCCTGCAAGAGCCTGGCTTGGAACTGATTTACCTGGTCTTCGTCCCGATATTCGGACAGTCGTTGATCCATATACAGACGAGGAATTGATCGCTTTTCCAGCCATTAAACCGGACGTCGCGGTAATCCATGCCATCCAGGCAGACTGGGAGGGAAATGCAGTCATCGGTATGAACACAGGTGTCGATGAAGAGCTCAGCCTGGCCGCAGATAAAGTTATCCTCACTGCTGAAGAGATCGTCGAGCGACTGGATCGGGCTGACCTGGTCACCCAATTCATCGATGCAGTTGTTTATGCCCCAGGCGGTGCGCTGCCCACTTCCTGTCATCCGCTGTACCAGATCGATGGCGATGCACTGCTGTCATATGTTGAACAGGTAAACGACCCTAAATCATTTAATTCATACCTCCCCCAATTATTGGATTTCTGATTATTCCCTTGCCTTGATCTTATTTTGTTCTAATCATTGTATGGTAATTTTAGATTAAACAGTAATATTGAGCTATGGAGCAGGTATGGCAAAAAAATTAATATTAATCGGTGGGGCGGCTTTACTCGTCCTGCTTTTGGCAGCAGGTTCATTCTCATTGGGAATGCTGGTCGGGGGTAATGAATCAGTCGAGGTAACCCCACAGGTTTCAAACTCGTCTGCTGCTTCCACTGCTTCCAATTTATTGCAGGAAACAGTTGAAGAATTATTGGGCACCACTCCCCCTGAAGCGACCAGCACTCCAAAAGAGCTGGAAGACCTGTTTGCACCATTCTGGCAGAGCTGGGATTTGGTCCACGATTTATACATCGACCAGCCAGTAGATGATACGCTGATGATGCAGGGCGCTATTAAAGGTATGATGCAATCCCTTGGAGATCAGCATTCATCCTACATGGACCCAGAGCAGTATCGCCAGGCGAATATTGAGCTCACAGGTGAGTATGAGGGTATTGGTGCTTATGTGGACACAACCCAAGAATACCTGACCATCGTAAGCCCGATGCGTGATTCACCGGCCGAAAATGCTGGTTTGAAACCCGGCGACCAGATCATCGCCATCGATGGTGAGGATATGACCGGCATTGATGGCAGTCTGGTGATCCGCAAAGTGCTCGGACCTGCTGGAACGCCCGTGACGCTGACCATTTTCAGGGAAGGTGAAAAACCGTTTGAGGTGACACTTGAACGAGCCCGCATCATCATTCCCGTGGTTGAATACGAAATGCTGGATGGAAATATTGCCTATCTGAAATTATCCTCTTTCAGTAAAAAAGCAACCAATGAAATGGCAGCAGCCCTCGAAGACCTGCTTGCCCAGGATCCGGTTGGTTTGATCCTTGATCTGCGGAATAATCCTGGAGGTGAGCGTAATTCAGCAGTAGAGATCAGCTCTCAATTCATCGATCAGGGTGTGATCATGTACCAGGAATATGGGGACGGCAGCCGCGATACCTTTGATGCTGTAGGAGGGGGTCTTGCGACTGATATACCGCTGGTGGTGCTGATAAATGAGGGTTCCGCATCCGCATCAGAAATTGTGGCTGGAGCGATTCAAGATTACGAACGAGGCACGCTGGTAGGGAAAGTCACCTTCGGTAAAGGCTCTGTTCAAAACTGGATCCCGCTGGCAGATGACCAGGGTTTGGTAAGGATTACCATCGCTCGCTGGCTGACACCGAACGGTCGCACAATCCACAAGCTGGGTGTAGAACCTGATATTGAAGTCGACCTGACTGAGGATGATTTCTTGAACGAGAAAGATCCTCAACTCGATAAAGCGATCGAATTGTTGTCCTCGCCTTGATTAAAAAGGAGGAGTCAAGATGTTGTTTTACAATGTAAATTATTGGGTATATATGATACCGGCTTTCCTGCTGGTAATGATCGCTCAACTGTATGTGAGCTCGACCTACCGCAGGTGGAGCCAGGTCGGAACCCGCAGCCGCTTAACCGGCGCACAAGCCGCTCAACGACTCATTAATACAGGGCGTCTTTACGATGTGAACATTGAAGCGGTGTCTGGAAGAATGACTGATCACTACGATCCGCGGCATAAAGTACTGCGGCTTTCACAGGGTGTCTACCAGTCCGCCTCGGTCGCAGCAGTAGCGATCGCCGCCCATGAGCTCGGGCATGCGCTTCAAGATAACGAAGGATATTTCCCGCTCAAAATACGCTCTGCCCTGATCCCAGCGGTAAATATCGGTTCAACCCTGGGTTGGATCTTCATCATCATCGGGTTGTTCATGCAGTGGGCTGGATTGGCCTGGCTCGGTGTATTTGTGTTTTCCGCAGGAGCTTTGTTCTCCCTGGCGACACTGCCCGTAGAACTGAACGCATCAGCACGTGCCAAAAAGCTGCTGGTGCAGTCGGGGATCATCGTTGGCAGTGAAGAACAAAAGGGTGTTAACAAGGTATTAAATGCTGCCGCCTTCACTTATGTCGCCGCACTGCTGACCTCGATCATGCAGCTGTTTTATTTCACCAGCCTGGTGGGAGGTATGGGCGGTCGTAGACGATAATTCATGTCCACCCGGTCCGTTCTCTATTTGATCGTAATCGGTATCGTAGCTGGCGCCTCGGCACTGATCGGCACCATGGCTGGAGGTGTTTATGTATTTAATTACCTGCAGAACTCGGAACCTGCTCCAGCAGTCACTACTCAACCAGCATCTACCAAGCAGGTAAATCTTGATATCTCCACCACTTCAATAGAAACAGCCATTACTGGGGCGGTGGAAACAGTCGCCCCGTCGGTTGTAACCGTGGTGGGTGACTTGGCTGGT
>Ga0316577_10001143_pt1 | contig 12149 bp, 8 predicted proteins | sample S5NA_FD_203073 | JGI IMG/M metagenome (GOLD analysis project Ga0316577, IMG submission 203073) | Rhizosphere microbial communities from salt marsh grasses in Alabama, United States - S5-7_050615r2r1 | ecosystem: Host-associated > Plants > Roots > Rhizosphere | place: USA: Alabama | collected... | reverse complement strand
CGATATTACAGCGACCGCACATTCCAATTCCGCATTTCATGCGGTTTTCAAGGGACATGATGATACGATCATACGAGTAGCCCAGCTTATCCAAAACCGGTTGGGTAAATTTAATCATGATGGGCGGACCGCATACGACCGCGTAGGTATCTTCGCCGCCGGGCGGCGCTTTTTGTTCGGCCATCGTCGGAACAAACCCGGTGTTGTACTTCCAGTCGGGGTCATCGGTGCCGTCAACGGTAATGTGCATGTTGATATCATCGCGTTTTTCCCATTCAATCAACTCGTCCCAGTAAAGCAGCATGCCCGGCGTGCGGGCGCCGTAGATGACATGAATATCCCCAAATTTTGATCTATTGGCCGGATCCAGCATGTAAACAATAGAAGACCGCAGGGTCGTAAAAGCAAATCCGCCGCCGATGATGACGACATTTTTACCCTCCATCTGTTCCCACGGATACCAGTTGCCCAGGGGGCCGCGAACGCCCATTATATCGCCTTCTTTCATGGCATGCAGATATGAGGATACGAGGCCCACCTTGTTTACGGTGAACATGACAAATCCCTTCTCTGAGGGCGATGAGGCAATGCCGATGGGTATTTCACCCTTTCCGGTCACGGAAAGTTCGGCAAACTGGCCGGCATGGTAGCTGAACTTTTCTTCATCTTCGGGGTTCAGGAAGACAAAGCGAAATGTTTTTAGATTTTTATCTTCGGTTTCAACGGTGATATTATCGATGCGAACCGGATACGGCATATATGGATTTAGCACGGTAATCTCCTAACAATTGAAGATTTAATATTGAAAATTGACTATTTAGGGAAGTCGCTTCGCTCTGTCATTTTTATTTAAATTGGAAGAATTCTGTAAATATTCAATATTCAATCGAAAATAATCAATGCGTTAAACCTCACAGGCGTCCTTTGAAACGGCGTGGCTGTTCATGTATCCACAAACTCGACGAATGTCGATGTTGACGGGGCAGAGGCGGACGCAGCGGCCGCATCCCACACACTGAATCCCGGCATCATATTTATCGACGTAGTATTTTAGCTTATGCATAAATCGCTGGCGCACCCGGTGCAATTTGGTGTCTCTGGGATTATGCCCGGAACCATGCAGCGTAAATAACGGGTACATGCAGCTGTCCCAGTTGCGCAACCGACAGCCGCTGTTGCCACGGTTTTCATCCTGAATGTCAAAACACCAGCAGGTCGGACACACATAGGTACAGGTCCCGCAATTAATACAGGAAAAGGAAACCTCCTCCCAGAAGGGTGCATTGTAAAGTTCGTTGGTATCAATTTCCCGCAGGTTGTCGGTTTTCACAAAGGCAGATATTTTATCTTCGGCGGCTTTCTTTTTAACTTCAATTTCCTTCCGGGCGGTTTGTTCGTCCACCGCCTCGGTCCATCCGGCGGCTGCCAGAAAAGCCTCACCTTTATCGGTGATGACCTTGGCCCAGTATTGATCGCCGTTATCCACCAACAGCAGATCCAGCGCTTCTTCATGATAGGGCCCGCAGCCGGCGGTGGTGCAAAAACAGGAACTGCAGGGCGATTCGCAGGCCAGGCCGACCAGCGTTGTGGCTTCATAGGCTTTGAGCCAATACGGGTCCTGGTATTCCGGGGTGTCGAAATTAAGCCTGACCAGGGCAAAAGCCTTGGCGTCACAGGGCCGGATTCCGATAACCGCCTGCGGGGAATAGTCCTTTTTGGCTTCTTTTAAGATGTGGTGGTCTTCCTGGCGTTCATCCAGGGAATATTCGAACATCACCTCCGTTTGCGGATAGATGATCGATTTGGGCGACAGACGGGTGTTCAAACAATTTAAATCCGGCAATTGCCCCTGATGGAGTTGTTTAAAATTATGGAACTCATCTTCTTTGACGGGACCGAAAAGCCGATAGGTTTCGGATAATTTTGCAAGGCCATCCGCCCAGGTTTCTTTGTCGATCTGTACAATTTTCATCTCAGTTGCCTTTGATTATGAGCGTTTAGTGTTTAGTTTTCGGTATTTAGTATGAATTATTGAGATATTGGCCAAACACTAAACACCAAACACAAAACACCTCTCATTTAATAAACTCATCCGGATCACCCGGTTTGTAAGTATCCAGCGGCGGTCGTACATCGGGATCCAGGCCCGCCTCCCAGCCAAACAGCTCCAGACAATCTTTTTCCAATTTTTTGGTTAAGACGCGCATATTAATGCCCACCGGGCAGGAACGCTGGCAGGCCCCGCAATCGGTGCATCGGCCGGCACAATGATAGGCTCTTAAAAAGTGAAACGTGCTCACATCAGCGGAGTCCTGACCTTTGCCGACCCATTGCGGCCGGGATTCATCGGTAAAGCAGGTGGGGCAGTAGCAAAGCGGACAGGCATTGCGGCACGCATAACACCGGATACAGGGTTCCAGGAGTTTCTCAAAGTATGCTGTTTTTTCCTGTGGCGAGAGGGCTTCGATTTCACGGACATCCGCGTAACGGTCCACATCGGCCTGTTCTTCGACGGGCTCCCCCACCATTTCATCGTAAATTACCGGGTTGCGGTGAATGCAGATGGCGCAATTTTGCTGGAGCACATCTTTCTTATTTAACGTTTTTTCAAAGCCATCGCCTTTAACCGTGATATTGTTTTCATTTTCGCTAACTTCACGAATCTCCCCCTCGAACATGGCGGAAATTTTGCGCTTATCAATCATCCCTTTGCAGGGGACACCGATGATGACGAGCTGATCCCGTTTGATTTTATTTTCAATGATATGGGTGACGATATTGCGGGAATCACAGCCTTTGGCCACAATCGCAATTTTTTCACCGCGATTCGTAAGATAATTGCACAGGTTAATGCCGCAATTGCTGTCCCAGACGAAGTCTTCAACCGCTTCGGCAGATTTGGCGAAGTGGGGTTCATTCATCATCGGAACCGTTCCCTTGCGGAACCCGATAACCATTTCCACCTGGCACTCTTTTAAAAGCCGTATGGAAATTTCCTTTATTTTATCAATGTAACTCAACATCTTAAGCCACCTTCGGCATGCTTTTGACTAAATTTTTATTCGGTCCCAGGTCTTTTATGGCCTGGGTGACTTCGGTGACCACTTTGACAAACTTTGTGGATTCAGCCGAGGAGACCCAGGAAAACTGCAGACGGCCGGGTTCAATTCCCATGTGTTCCATCAGGTTTTGAAACAGGGCAAATTTGCGTCGAGCATAATAATTACCTTCCAGGTAATGGCATTCGCCGGGATGTCACCCGGACACCCAGACACCGTCTGCGCCTTCTCGCAAGGCAGCCAGGAAAAACTTAGGGTCCATCCTCCCGGTACAGGGGATTCGAACCACCCGGATGTTGGATGGGTATTCCATCCGTCCAACCCCTGCCAGGTCGGCGGCACCGTAGCTGCACCAGTTGCACAAAAATGCGACGATTTTCGGTTCCCATTCGGACATGGTTTAATACTCCTTTTAACAAGTGAGCTAAAGTTTCGAGTGATCTAAAGTGACTAAAGTTAAGGAATTCTATCTTTTTATTAGAGATGGAGCGGAGCGACACATTAACTTTAGTCACTCCCAACTTTAGTTCACTATAGTCACTTTTTTTTTCACTATCATACTGCTTTGTTCAATGCAAAGATTTGCGCGAAAATTTGATCGTTGTCAAAACCTTTTAAATGAATCGCGCCGGATCGGCACGAAGCGACGCAAAGTCCGCATCCTTTGCAAAGCACCGGATTGATCTGGGCTCTGCCGGCAAAGGGTCCCTCTTCAGCAAAAGAGGGTGCCGAATACGGGCAAACCGACACACAAACCCCGCATTGGCTGCATACCGCCGGATTTGTTTCTGCAATGTTGCCACTGGTGTGAATCGTTTTCCGGGCCAGCAGGGTGATAGCGCGTGAGGCGGCCGCTCGACCCTGGGCGATGGATTCATCAATGGGTTTGGGATAATGGGCCAAGCCGCAAAGAAAAACACCGTCGGTGGCAAATTCAGACGGTCCGAGTTTGGCATGGCGTTCCACAAAGAAACCGTCGTCATTCAGGGATACTTTGAAAAAATTGGCCAATTGGTCATCCCGGTTGGGGACAACGGCGGTGGCAAGGGTGAGCAGATCGGTTTCAATTTCCACGGGTCGTCCGATGATGGGATCCGTGGCCTTTACCAGGAGTCGGCCCTTTTTTAAATTCACTTCCGGTTTACTGTCGAGGCTGTATCTGATGAAGATGACGCCGGCCTCCCGGGCTTCTTTGTAAACGTATTCCCGCTCGCTATAGGTTCGGATGTCGCGGTAGAGAACAAACACGTTCATGTCCGGATTCAGCTTTTTCAGCTGCAGGGCATTATCAACCGAGTGCGTGCAGCATACCCGCGAACAATAAGGGCGTTCGGGTTCCCGTGAGCCCACACATTGGATGAAAACCGCTGTATTGATTTTTTTCAAAGCGGGGTCTTTATCGAGAAATTTCCGGTCGAGCTCCAGGCTGGTCAAAATGCGCGGATCTTTTCCATAACTGTATTCGGTCGGCTTCAAAGGCGATGCGCCGGTGGCCAAAACGGCAACCCCGTGTTCAAGGAGCTCCTCTTTACCGTTAGATGACAGCTTGCTCTCGAAATTGCCGACAAACCCCTCCACATTGGACAGGGTCGTTTCCAGATGGATGTGGATTTTTTTATTGCTCTGCACTTCTTTGATCAGTCCCGACAATTTTTTCTGAATATCCTCACCGGTTACGGTCTGATAAAGGTTGAGAGCCTGGCCGCCGAGCTGGGCGCTGCGTTCGATAATATGGGTTTCATATCCCTGATTCGCCAGGCTTTTAGCCGATGCCATGCCGGATATACCGCCGCCGACGACCATGGCGGTTTGATTGACTTCCAGCTCGGTTTCTTTGAGGGGTTCCATCAGGGTAACCTTCGAGACGGCCATGCGCACCAGATCTTTGGCTTTTTTGGTGGCAAACTCAGGGTTGTTTTTGTGGACCCAGGAGTCCTGATTGCGAATGTTGGCCATCTCAAACAGATATTTGTTTAGCCCTGCATTTATCAATGTTTCCTGGAACAGGGGTTCATGGGTTTTCGGTGTGCAGGCAGCCACCACGACCCGGTTCAAATTCTTTTGTTTGATGATCTGGGAGATGTTCTCCTGGGTGTCCTGGGAGCAGGAATACAGATTGTCGCTGGCATATTCCACATAGGGCAGTGTCTTGGCATATTCGGCGACCGACGGTACATCGACAACGCCGGCAATGTTAATGCCACAGCGGCAGACAAACACCCCCACTCGCGGGCGCTCGTTGATTACGTTGGTTTCGGGGACGACTTCCGGGGTTTTCGTTTCGGTATTGCGAGCCTGGCTCAGGATTTCACCGGCTGCCGCAGCGGCGGCACTGGCGTCCACCACCGACTGGGGGATGTCCTTGGGCCCCTGAAAGGCGCCGCAAACATAGATACCTTTTTTGGAGGTTGCGACGGGGTCGAAGGTGTCGGTCTTGCAAAAATTGCCATCCGTCATCTCCAGGCCCAGCCGATTGGCCAGCTCGGCAGTCTCAGCGGAGGTCTGCAGCCCCACCGACAGCACAATCATGTCAAAGGTTTCCGATTCTAATTCGCCGTTTTCAGTTACATAACGCACCGACAGATCGCCGCTGTCTCCCACCGGGTCGATGGTGTGGATGCGGCTGCGCAGGAAGCGAACACCCTGTTTTTCGCGGGCGTTATCGTAAAAGCGCTCAAAATCTTTACCATGCGTCCGCATATCCATGAAGAATATGGCGCAATCCAGATCATCGCCGGCGTGTTCTTTGGCGATGACCGCTTCTTTTATGGCATACATGCAGCATACCGATGAACAGTATGAATTATCGCAGCGATTCATATCCCTGGATCCCACACATTGAAACCAGGCAATCTTTTTAGGATCGGCATGATCGGAGGGCCGAACCAGGTGCCCGCCGGTGGGTCCCGAAGCTGACAGAATCCTTTCCATTTCCATGGAGGTGATCACATTCGGCAATTTGCTGTAGTTGTATGAATCAAATTTAGACGGATCAAAGGGTTCAAAGCCCGGAGCCAGAACGATGGATCCGACGTTTAGCTCGATGATTTCGTCCTGCATGGAATGATCGATAGCATCGACCCCGCAAAATTCGGCGCAGATCTTGCAGCCGCCGGTTTTGAAATGAATACACTTGTCGCGGTCAATGGCCGGCGTGTTGGGCACCGCCTGGGCATAGGGCACGTAAACCGGCTTGCGGCCCGACAGGCCCATTTCGTATTCGGAGGGAATCAGTTCAAAATCACGTTGGGTGACATTGGCTTTAATGGTATCCAGGGTAATGTGTCCGGTGGGGCATACCGTGGCGCAAGCACCGCAGGCAATACAAGCCTCGGTTTGAATATGAAACGGTGTGTCCACTGCCATATCGACGCCACGGCCGGTCAGGCTGATGGCATTGGCTCCCATTTTTTCACAGGTGCGCACACACAGTCCGCAAAGGATGCAGGTGTCGTTTTCTTTTTCAAAGCGAGGTTCTTCTATTCCATACTGTGCAGCCAGTTTTTGAAGCAGCGGTACTTCCGGACAGCGGGCCAGCAGCAGTTCAACGATTAACTTGCGTCCCTGATGGACTGCCTCTGAATCGGTGTTGACCTCCATGCCTTCCCAGATCGGATAGTTGCAGGCTGTGACATAGCGTTTGCGGCGGCCGTCAAAAAGCTCCACCGTGCACAGACGGCACATCCCTGCCGGTTCGAGCGCTTTATGGTGGCAGAGCGTTGGAATGTCGACACCGAATTTCTCAGCCACCTGGAGAATATATTGTCCTTCTTCACCCTGGACGGTTTGGCCGTTAAGCTTAAATGTAATCATAAATCCATTTCCTCATATTATCGAATTTGAATGGCGTCGAATTTACATGCGTCATAGCAGATGCCGCACTTTATACATTTGTCCTGGTTCAGCGTGTGGGGCTCCTTCTTTTTGCCGCTGATAGCCTTCTGCGGGCATTTGCGCGCACAGACGCGACAGCCGGTGCAGGCTTCAGCATCAATCGCATAGTGAAACAGGGGTTTGCAGACACCGGCCGGGCATTTTTTATCTATTATATGGGCCTCATATTCATCCCGGAAATAAAGTATGGTGGTTAAAACCGGGTTCGGTGCCGATGTCCCCAGCCCGCAAAGGGAAAATTTTTGCACCATGCTGCCAAGTTCTTCAAGGAGCTCGATGTCGCCTTTGTCCCCGTTTCCTTCGCAGATTCTGGTTAGAATCGCGAGCATCTGTTTAATCCCTTCACGGCAGGGGTTGCACTGGCCGCAGGATTCATCCTTGAGAAAATCCAGAAAATAGCGGGCCACATCCACCATACAGGTGTCCTGATCCATGACGATCATTCCGCCGGAGCCCATGATGGAGCCTACTTCGTTCAGCTTCTGGTAATCCACCGGCAGATCGAGAAATCTCTCGGGTATGCACCCCCCCGAGGGCCCACCCGTTTGCACCGCCTTAAATTCTTTTTTCTTGGGCACCCCGCCGCCCAGTTTGAAAACAATATCTCTTAAAGATATCCCCATCGGCACTTCCACCAGGCCGGTGTTTTTAACTTTGCCCACCAGGCTGAAAGCCTTTGTCCCTTTGCTGAGATCGGTGCCCATGCCCGCAAACCAACCGGCGCCTTTTAACAGAATGGCGGGTACATTGGCGTAGGTTTCAACATTGTTCAGGTTGGAGGGGCTGTCTCGAAAGCCCTTTTCCACCGTGTGGACATATTTGGCCCGTGGTCTTCCGACGTTGCCTTCCAAAGAGGCCATCAATGCGGTAGACTCCCCGCAAACAAAGGCACCAGCGCCGGTGGATATTTTGATGTCAAAGCTGAAATCCGACCCGGCGATACCTTCGCCCAGCAGACCATATGCCTCAGCCTCTTTGATGGCTGTGACCAGACGTTTAACGGCCAGCGGATATTCATTGCGGACATAGATTGATCCCTGATTGGAACCGATGGCCACCCCGGCGATCAACATGCCCTCCAGCACGCTGTGGGGATCACCTTCCAGGATACTGCGATCCATGTAGGCACCCGGGTCACCTTCATCTGCATTGCAGATGATGAAGCGACGCCCCTTTTGCTTGGCGCAGGTAGCCCACTTAATCCCGGTTGGGAAGCCCCCGCCTCCGCGTCCTCGCAGTCCGGATTCCTTGATGATACGGATGATGTCTGTCGGATCCATTTCCTGCAGGCTTTGTAAAAACGCACGGTAACCAGCTCTGGCAATGTATTCTTCAATTGAATCCGGATCAATGTATCCGCAATTGCGCAGGGCGATTTTTACCTGTTTGCTGTAAAAAGGGATGTCCTCCAGGTAAGGGATGCCGTCTGCCGGCTCCGTTCCGGCCAGAGCGTTGTCGGTGCCGTCTTCCAGTACACTGCGGGCGTCCCGCATTTGGCCGAGGATCCATTTTTTATTGAAATCACCCTCCATATAGCCGTTTATTGCATCGGCAATCTTGTCTTCGGTGATGTGTTTATACATAACTCTGGGTTTACCGTATCCGAGGATTTCAACCAGAGGCTCTTCTTCACAGAAACCGATACAGCCGGTCTGGCAAATTTGCACTCCGCTGCCGGCGGGGAACACTTCTTTGGCCTTTTCATAAGACGTCTGGGCCCCGGCCGCAATTCCGCAGGAGGCCATGCCGATGTTCACCTTGACGGCATCCGGCCAGTACAGTCGTTTGCTATGCTCCTGGCCTATCTTATCTAAGTCATCCACAGAAAGGATTTTCATGGTCTATGCCTCGCATTTTCCGCTTATTCGTATTGATCCAAAACTTTACCGACTTGATCCGTCGGCAGTCGTGCATGCATGTCTTCATTAATTTTAACCACCGGCCCCAGGCTGCAGCAGCCGATGCAGCGCACCGACTCCAGTGTAAAACGCTGGTCTTGCGTTGTTTGGCCGTCGCTGATGCCCAGCGCCTCCTCGATTCTTTCATGGACACGTTCGGCGCCCCTGACGTGGCAGGCGGTGCCCAGACAGATGGAAATAATATTGCGGCCTCTGGGCTCCAGGCTGAAGGTGCTGTAAAAGGTTGCCACACCATATATTTTGCTATAGGGGACACCGATTTTAAGCGCCAGATAATTCAGCGCCGGCCGGGGCAGATAGTTATAGGCTTTTTGAATCGCCTGAAGCATCATGATCAGGTTTTCTTTATCGCTGTTGAATTCTTTTTCGATGATCGCATCCAGCGCTTTATAATCGATTTGAGCGGATGGATCATTGCGTTGGTCCATGGCTTTGTCCATAGGGGTTTCTCCTAATGATCCGGGGGCGTGCGGTGCGTTCGAACCACCACGTCTACCCGTCTGATGTCAGCTTCCCATCAGCCTGCAGACACATTTTGAATGACCACAGGGCAATTTTCAACGCAGGCACCGCAGCCCGTGCAGCGGTCTTCAATAATCGTGCGGGCACGCTTTCTGACTTTGACCTTGAAATTTCCGGCAGAACCCTTCACACTTTCAAGGTCTGCGTAGGTGATCAGTTCGATATTTAAATGCCGGCCGACCTCGACCAGTTTCGGTGAGATAATTCACATGGCACAATCATTGGTCGGAAAGGTCTTGTCCAGCTGGGACATCACCCCGCCGATGGAGGGGGATTTTTCCAAAAGGTACACGTAGTACCCGGAATTGGCCAGATCCAATGCGGACTGCATACCGGCAATTCCGCCGCCGACAACCAGTACCGAGCCTTTTACAACTTTTGCCTTTGCCATTGTTTCGATCTCCTGTTAAAAAAATAAATTCAAAGGGTATTTCGAGAAGTTTTCAATTGACAAAAAGGTTTAGAGATACCTTTTGGGGCTGCAGTTGTCAATAAAATTAAGCCCCTAAATCGGATTTAATTAGTTAAGATTGAATAAAAAAAATCCCGACCATAATTTTATGGTCGGGATTTTTTTTGGGGAATGGTTGGGTTCTTTTAGGCTGCCAATCTCAAGGCATTTTCAGTAACCGTGCGGATCTCATCAGGCGTAAACGGCTTGGGCAGATAGCCGATAGCTCCCTGCCGGGCGCTTTCAACGGCCGTTTCGATGCTGGCATAGCCGGTAATGATAATGACTTTGGCTTCCGGGTTCTGATCGCGTACCGCCTTGAGAAGTTCAAGCCCCTTTACCCCCGGGATTTTGAGATCCAGCAGGACGAGCTTATACGGTCTGGCCTGAATTTTCTCAAGGGCTTCAGCTTTGGTGACGGCCTGATCGACATGATAGTCGTTTTTCGCCAGAATTTTCCGAATGTTATTGTTGACGGCAACTTCATCATCTATCACCAGGATGTTTTTGAAAGCAGGTTCTTTCATCAAGTCCTGGTATGCCGGCGCATCCTTCGCAGGTTTCGCTTTTGTTGCGGCCATCTTCTTTTTGAGTTCTTCATACGGGGTGAAAACAATGTCTTCGTGGTGCAGGTTGTGGATATATTCCGGCCCGGTAATGGCGGCGACCTCCTCGTAATTGAACGGCTGATCGATGCTGATCAACGTTTGGGCATCAAAGCCTTTGCCTTTTTTGGCTTTGCCTTTTTTGGCTTTTTTCTGCGGGCACTCTCCGGTTTTGGTGCCGGCTTTGCATGTGGCCCCTAATTTTTTGAAAATATCGCAAACCATCGTTCCGACTTCACAATAATTTTCAAGGGATTCCGGAACGGTGACTTCAACCAGCGGCACATCCGAGCGGGTGAGTCTTTGAGCATAATCGTCACCGGTCTGTCGGCCGACTTCGTCCCGGTCAAAGGGCATGTCGACATCAATGGATATGGTTTCTTTGGCCTGAATCCGGGCATAATTTTCCTTGAGTTCCTCATAGGGCAGGAAGGTAACCCCTTCCTGATGAAGATTGTGAACGTATTCAGGACCGGTAACCGATACGACCTCCTCATAGCTGAACGGTTGATCGATTCCGATCAAATTTGCGGCATCAAAGCCTTTGCCTTTTTTGGCTTTGCCTTTTTTGGCTTTTTTCTGCGGGCACTCTCCGGTTTTGGTGCCGGCTTTGCATGTGGCCCCTAATTTTTTGAAAATATCGCAAACCATCGTTCCGACTTCACAATAATTTTCCAGCGCCTCGGGCATTTTGACTTCAACGACCGGCATATCCGAACGCCCCAACCGGGCCGCATAATCTTCACCGGTGTATTTGCTCACTTCACTGGTTTCAAACGGCATATCGATGTCGATGACGTCTATCGTCTCTTTTTCCTCATCTGTCGTCGGAGCTTCCACCAGATTACCTATCAGCGCCTGCTCAACCGTGGATCTGAGCTCATCAGGTGTAAATGGTTTGGGAATGTAGTCCAGGGCTCCCAGCCGGATGGCTTTGATCGCCGTATCCGTCGAGGCATAGGCGGTCATCATAACCGCTTTCGTCAGTGGCCATTCTTTTTTGACCATCTTGAGCAGTTCCAGGCCGTTTTTTTCCGGCATTACAATGTCGGAAATCAGAAGCGAGAAGCTTTCTTTGGCCATTTTTTCAAGGGCTTCCTTGGCACTCATGGCTTGAGTCACTTCATATTGATTTTTGGAGAGGATTTTGGCGACATTATGACAGATTCGTTTTTCATCATCGACGACGATGATTTTGGTCGGTCCTTCCATTTTTTCCTCCTTAATGCGTTTTAATTGTCGGAGACGATAATAATATTACCCGAAGTTAAGTAGCCGATTGACACGCTATTCAACTTAGCAGAATTCGTGCCAGGGAGCATATATTTATATAACTATTTGAAAATATTAATTATAATTTTTTATTGCCCAATGGAATGGATGATAAATGTATAAAAAAAATATACTATTGTGACCTTGAAGGACGGAGAATGTCCGGGTGTGGATGAATAGAGACAGATTACTCTTTTTCGACCGATTTTATTTTAACTATCTGAATTTGTACAAATATATTTATTTTTCGGGGAACGATTGGACCACGCTGGGATTTTTTGAGCGGATTTGAAGCGATTCCCGAGAATATATAAAAAAAATATACAGTGAATTTTTTTTGCTGGCGAAATGAGAAACTTTACCTGTTTTTTTCTCGATTCGGGTTTTGCCGTTGAAGTGAAATCGCGTATTTTTTCATCAGCGTATG
>Ga0316577_10001142_pt1 | contig 12149 bp, 10 predicted proteins | sample S5NA_FD_203073 | JGI IMG/M metagenome (GOLD analysis project Ga0316577, IMG submission 203073) | Rhizosphere microbial communities from salt marsh grasses in Alabama, United States - S5-7_050615r2r1 | ecosystem: Host-associated > Plants > Roots > Rhizosphere | place: USA: Alabama | collected... | reverse complement strand
GATTTGTCGGAACGTCCTTTTAAGGTGTTAACTGAGAATAGAAAACGATATTTAGCCGAAGCTATTATTATCTCAACCGGAGCAAGCGCAGTTCATTTGAATGTCCCGGGGGAGGCCGAATTCACAGGTCGTGGAGTATCATACTGCGCAACCTGCGATGGCTGGTTTTTTAAAGGTAAGCAAGTATTCGTAGTTGGAGGGGGTGATAGTGCGGTAGAAGAAAGTCTATTCTTAACCCGTTATGCCGAGAATGTGACTATCGTTCACAGGCGGGATGAATTACGGGCAGGAGCTGTTTTAACTGACCGTGCGAAATCAAATCCAAAAATTAAGTTTGCCTGGAACACCGTGGTTGAAGAGATCTCAGGTAATGGTGCTGTTCAGAATGTAAAACTGAGGGATACGCAAACAGGAGCCAAGCGTGAACAGGAAATAGATGGAGTATTCATCTTTATTGGCCATAAACCGAATACAAGTTTGTTTAAAGGGCAATTGGAGCTGGATAGCAACGGATATTTGATCGTGGATGACCGGATGCAGACCAAGATTCCAGGTGTCTACGCCGCAGGAGAGGTGGCTGATCCTCATTTCCGCCAGGTAATCACTTCAGCTGGTATGGGTGCAGCTGCTGCTATCCAGGCTAACCGTTTTCTAGATGAAAATCCCTTAGTGGATTAATAAGAACAATTTCCCCCTGGGCAAATCCTCCGGGGGATTTCACAACAAATTTTCAATGGGAGAGTAAAGATGAAGAACAAGGTCTCGATCATCGGGGCAGGTATGACAGGAGCCACGACCGCCCACTGGTTGGCTGAGCGAGAATTCGCTGATCTGGTACTGGTGGACATCGTGGAAGGTATGCCCCAGGGTAAAGCGCTTGATTTGCAGGAATCATTGCCGGTGATTGGTAAGGATACGATTATCAAAGGAAGTAATACCTTTGATGCGACCGCAGGATCTGACATTGTGGTTATCACTGCCGGTTTACCTCGAAAACCTGGCATGAGCCGGGATGACCTATTATCAGCAAACGCGGAGATTGTACGCAACGCAACCCTGGAATCACTCAAGTACTCACCAGATGCGATTTTTATTGTATTAACCAATCCACTGGACACCATGGCCTATCTGACCATGAAAGTCGGTAATTTGCCCCCGGAGCGGGTCATCGGGCAAGCAGGAATCCTTGATTCAGCACGCATGCGGGCTTTTGTTGCCATGGAGCTGGGAGTCAGCGTTGAGAACATTCATTGTTATGTGCTTGGCGGTCATGGCGATTCTATGGTTCCCCTCGTACGCCATTCCAATGTTGCGGGAGTATCCTTGAATGAGCTATTACCTGCTGATAAGTTGAATGCGATTGTCGAGCGCACCCGCAAGGGTGGCGGTGAGATCGTAAGCTTGCTCAAAACTGGAAGCGCTTTTTATGCTCCCGGTGCAGCAGTCGCGCAAATGGTTGAAGCAATTCTGAAAGACAAGAATCTGATCGTGCCAGCAGCAGGGTATATGCGGGGTGAGTACGGGTTAGAGGATATATTTTTTGGCGTACCAGTACAGCTAGGTCGCCAAGGCATGGTAAAAATCATTGAGTACCAGCTCAATGAAGAAGAACAAACTGCATTGAATAATTCTGCTGAGGCAGTCAAACAAACAGTAAGTGATTTGAAGAATTTAGTGGATTTCTAGGGTTCAAAATTCAAAATCGTTATGGAGATCAATTATGGGACTGAAAGATGATTTTTCCGTTCAACTTCCATCCTGGCGTGAACGAGTTTCCAAGCTGGTTGGTGAGCACGCAGATGTTGTAGTAGATCAAGTGACAATCGGGCAGGTTTATGGTGGGATGCGCGGCGTCAAGGGACTGGTCACTGATATTTCTTATGTTGATCCAAACGAAGGGATACGTTTTCGTGGCTATACAATCCCAGAAGTCCTGGATTTGTTACCAAAGGCACCCGAAAGCAAAATGCCGTATGTTGGTGGATTATATTACCTGCTGCTGATCGGGAAAGTACCTACCCGAGAGCAGGCTTTGGACGTCGAAGCAGAATGGAAAGCCCGTGCACAGATTCCAGATTTTGTATTTAAAGTTTTAAAATCGATGCCAAGTGAATCTCACCCCATGATGCTGTTTTCCACCGCGATTCTGGCGTTACAAAACGAATCGGTTTTTGCCCGCCAGTACCAGGAGGGAATGACCCGAGACGAATACTGGAGACCGATGCTTGAAGATAGTTTGAACTTAACCGCCAAACTGCCTTCGCTAGCAGCTTTTATTTACAATATGAAGTATAAAAATGGTGAATTTATTCAACCGAAAAAGGATTTAGATTGGGGAGCGAATTTTGCTTATATGGTTGGCAACCCATCAGCAGAATACATGGATTTAGCTCGCCTATATTTCATCCTTCATTCGGATCATGAAAGCGGGAATGCCAGCGCGCATGCCACCCACCTGGCAGCCTCCACTTTGTCAGATATCTATTATGCTCTCTCTGCTGGCCTCAACAGTCTTGCTGGACCGCTGCATGGTTTGGCAAATCAGGAAGCGCTGCGCTGGCTGCTTGATATCCATACAGAATTTAATGGCGTTCCAACCAAGGACCAGTTATATGATTATGCCTGGGAGAAGCTCAATAGTGGGCAGGTGATCCCTGGTTATGGTCACGCGGTCTTAAGGAAGCCCGATCCCCGTTTTACGGCACAATTTGAATATGGTCTCGAGAACCTGCCGGAGGATGAGGTATTCCAAATTGCACATCTTGTCTACGAAGTCGTGCCAAAAGTATTAATAGAACAAGGAAAGGCGAAAAATCCAGCTCCGAATGTAGATGCAATCAGTGGAACGCTGCAGTATCATTATGGGATCAAAGAATTCGAGTTTTATACAGTGATGTTTGGGGTTGGGCGGGCTTTGGGAGTTTCCGCCAACGCCGTCTGGTCGCGGGCATTGGGCCTACCTCTGGAGCGGCCGAAATCACTCACCACTGCCATGCTCGAGGAGATAGCCCAAAAATCTAAGAGTTCTGATTGACCAGAATTGCGATTAAATAAAAGTGCTCACCGGATCCGGTGAGCACTTTTTATTATAATTCCAATTATCAAGGAAAATTAATTATGGGGTGGGTGTCGTTGCAGGTGAGAGACTGCCGGACCACATGAATACGCGTCTGTCGCTGGCCATACCAGCCGAGTCCCAAATTGGATTGCCATTTTCATCCGTACCAGTCTGCCGGGATGTCATGACGAACCAGCGGTAAAGATGAGGAATGTCATCGGCAGAACGGAAGGAAGCGGGGATTATGAATTTAGTATCGGTTACATAATCGACAAGTCTCCTGCTATCTCCATCCGTGAAATCTACCACAGTAATTTCGTAGGCCTCGTTTTCGAGTAAGGTGCCGATAGATGCCCACTGCAGGGTCACGGTTTCACCTGCCTGGTTAAATCTTGCACCGTCCGCTGGCAGCAGCAAGCTAGGGGCATTGTAAGGCGGTGGGAGGGTTGCGGTGGGGGTAGGACCGGGAGTTGGGAAGCGCTCACAGAGCGGGATAGTCAGATTCATCCCAAATAAAACGGTTTCAGAAGACAAGCCATTGTATTCCTGGATCACTGCCATGGGTACATTGTATGCGTTTGCAATGCTGCTAAGTGTGTCGTTCTCCTGAACCACATAATCGACCTTCTCGCAGGCCTGATCGGTTGCATCAGCTGCGCTGAGCGTTGCAGTGGGGAGGGACGTGGGAGTCGCTGTTGGTTGTGGTATCAACAACTGCTGGCCTTCAACAAGCGTATTACAATCAGCTGGCAGGTTATTCAGCAGAACGATGCTCTGGATCGAAACCCCAAATGTGAATGCAATCCCCGCACAAGTATCTCCTGCTGCGACAGTATAGGTTGCCGGGGTGGCAGTAGGTAAAGGTGTATCTGTAGGGACGGGTGTTTCAGGCGTGGATGTAACTGTTGGCGTCACCGTCGATGTGATTGTAGGAGTGATGGTTGGTTCTACAACACGTCCCGTTTCCTGGAGGGCGAAGTAAACCAGAACTGCACCGATACCAAGGAATAAGGCGAGCATGATCAAGGCAATCGGCAGGCTCAACGTGATTTGAGGCATCCGGCTGCCCTGGACTGCCTTGGCTTTACCCTTGGATTTTTCTGTGCCGGATAAATCACTCCCACACACCAGGCAGCGAGTGGCATCTTCGCTCACCCGGGTTCCGCAGGTTGGGCATAATTTTGTTGGTTTAGATGGGGTTTCAGATGTCATAAGCGTGTCATTTGGCTGGTTTTTCCCAGCAGCGGGGATTATACCAGCCTTTTATCTGTTTAATTGTTTTTTCAAATAGTCTGAATAGATTCTAAACTTACAATCCAGATCCATGACAAATTCAGGTACCTTTAACCAAAGAGCCATTGTTGATTGCACCATGGTATACTGCGGCGCAAATGCAGATATACAGTCTATATTTACACATCCCTTTTTGCCACCACCGCTGCAGTTATTGTGATTTCAATACTTATGCAGGAATTGAAACACTTGTCCCTGATTACGTGGAAGCATTGTGTCACGAAATTTGTTTCGTCGCTCACAGCTATTCCCAAAAAATTCCCATTCAGACGATATTTCTTGGTGGAGGGACTCCCTCTATACTTCCCAGTGACCAATTGAAGCGTATTTTCATCACCATACAACGAGAATTTGACCTTCAAGGGGGACTTGAAATCACATTGGAGGCCAATCCAGACCGCTTGAGTTTTGATTATTTGAAATCTATTGTTGAAATGGGGGTTACCCGCCTCAGCCTGGGTATGCAATCTGCCAATCCAGAAGACTTACAATTGCTGGAGCGCCAGCATGGATATTACCAGGTTGCAAAAGCAGTCAGCCTGCTCAGGAAAGCAGGTGTAAGGAATTTGAATCTCGATTTGATCTTCGGAATTCCGAATCAAAGCTTGAGCAGCTGGCAGAGAACAATTGAGCTGGCTACCTCATTAAATCCAGACCATCTTTCTTTATATTCACTGACGATTGAGAACGGCACACCGATGGGGGACTGGTTAAGAAAGGGTCTGCTGGTAGAACCTGATCAGGATATAGCGGCGCAAATGTATGAATTGGCACAGGAAAAATTAAGTATCCTTGGCTACCAACAGTATGAGATTTCAAATTGGGCACGGCAGGACCAATCTGGAGAGCTGTTGGCGTGCCAGCATAACCTGCAGTACTGGCGTAATTTACCCTATTTAGGTTTGGGAGCCGGGGCACATGGCTATGCAAACGGAGTGCGGACAGAAAACGAGAGCAATCCCTGGAGTTATATCCAGAGACTCTCCGCTCCGATTGATGGTGATAAATTGTCAGCTTCCTTCCCCATAACACCCGCCGTGGTGAATTGGCAGTCAATCACTAGAGAAGATGAGATGAAAGAAACCATGCTGATGGGATTGCGCCTGACTCAAGATGGGATATCCAGAAAAGCATTTCTTGCTCGATTCGGTACAAGCATGGAAGATATCTTCGGGACAGAGATAGAACATTCCATTCAATCGGGATTGCTGGAATGGGCCCAACAAAATGATGACAGGTTGAGACTGACTCCCCGCGGTCGACTATTAGGCAACCAGGTTTTTATGCAGTTCGTTTAGAAGGATTATATTTCACGCTGAAGTAAACGGTTGGTTAAATCCATCAGCGCCTTGCTCGCCTCTCCCATCGGTGCTGCCTGGTCCAAGGCTTCCAGCGCTTGTTCTGTCATCCTGGCAGCAGCTGCCTGGGTTTGCTGGCGTGCCCCCTCCGCCTCTAGGAGTTGCGCTAGTTCCCCAGCTTCACTTTCCCTGATCGGTCCAGAATCCCATCTGGTTTTAAATGGTCCCTCCTGCTGTAACCCATAGAGAACCGGCAGGGATTTTTTCCCGGCCATTAAATCACTTTCATTTGATTTTCCAGTCAGGGCAGCGTTTCCCCAGATACCAAGGATGTCATCTTGAGCCTGGAATGCTAATCCGAGGTAGTTTCCGAAATCTCGGAAAGCGGTACGTTGTGAATCTGTACTTCCAGCTGCGATTGCTCCCAGCTCCGTGCAGGCACCTAAAAGCGCAGCTGTCTTGCCAGCTACCATCTGCCAGTATGCTTCAACTGAAAGCTGTCCACGTGATTCATAATCCAGGTCCAAGTATTGGCCTTTGGTGAGTTGCAAGCATGCATGCTGGAGTGTATTAGCCGCCTGGATGGCAGTATCAGGCGACGTGGTATTTTCTAGCTGCAGCAGGGTGAGATGGGCGATTGTCAACATTGCATCACCTGTATTGATCGCCTGTGCGATCCCCCAGCGCTTCCACACGGTCTCGCGGCCTCTACGCAAAGGGCTGTTATCCTGTATATCGTCGTGAATCAGGGAAAAATTATGCACCAGTTCGACAGCAGCTGCTGCAGGTAATGCGCTTTGCCAATTTCCACCAGCTGCCGAGCAGGTTAATAACACCAATAGGGGACGAATTCTTTTACCACGCGCTTCTGGCCCTGCACCCTCTCCCTCCCAACCCAGATGGTAGGCTAGCATTGAAAAATATGGATCCAGTTCGGGTTCTCGCTGAGATTCGATTGCGTAGTGCAGCTCCTTCTCCAGCGAGTCGACCATAGTTGAAATATTAATTTGTTCTTCCATTGCATGCTCGATTATGATGTGCTAAGTCAGGTTTCGGAAAGTGGAGTATTTTTTAGCTGGTTGATATTGGCAGCACCAGCTGCAAACATTGTCACCTGGATTTGCTTCCGGATCAACCCTATTGTCTTAATGGTTGCCTCCAGAGATTCATCGGCAGCTTTCAGGAAAGGTCCTGCCATCCCACCCAATGAGGCACCAAGAGCAATACATTTCGCAATATCAATCCCGTCCCGCAAACCCCCAGAAGCAAACAGGGTGACATCTGGTGCGCCTGATTTTACATTTAATAATGACTGTATGGTTGGTATTCCCCAGTCAATGAAGGCAGCTGCCAGTCGTGCCTGGTAGGGATCCCTTGTTCGGTGCATTTCAACTTGTGTCCAAGACGTTCCACCTGCACCAGCCGCGTCGATCGCTGAAACGCCTGCAGCTGCGAGCTGCCTGGCAGCGTGCTCTGAGATTCCCCAGCCGACCTCCTTGATCACGACCGGTACAGATAGTTTTTCGCAAACAACCCCGATCTTTTTTAACAAACCAGCGAAATTACCATCACCCTCGGGTTGGACCGCTTCCTGGAGCGGGTTAAGGTGCAGAATCAAGGCATCCGCTTCGACCATGTCCACCGCGAGCTGGCATGCTTCATACCCGTAACCATAATTTAACTGAACAGCTCCTAGGTTCGCGAATAATAATATATCCGGGGCGAATTTCCTTACCTGGAAGGTGTAGCGTAGATCTGGATTTTCAAGAGCTGCCCGTTGGGAGCCTAGGCCCATGGCAATCCTCGCTTCTTGAGCAGCTTCCGCCAAGTTGCGATTGATTTTTCCGGCTTGTTCAGTACCACCGGTCATCGATGAAATCAAGATCGGTGCTCTTAATTGACGATTGAATATCTCAGTGTCAAGATGGATATGTTCAAGGTCAAGCTCAGGGAGTGCCTGGTGAATAAAATGATAACGTTCCAAACCAGTAGTCAATCCGGATTTAACATCCTCTTCCAGGTTGATTCGAATGTGATCACCTTTTCGAGAACTGGTTTGCGTAACTTTTGGCATTTGGCGGTGTTCCAGTGAATTGAATAACGCTTAACTGATTGGGATTTGGGTGCCATTATAATCGATCCTGGGTCTCTCATAAACTTGACACCCATCCAATCCAGTCTTGACATATCCGGCGTGCAGGATACAATAATTGATATCAAATGCAGGAGGTTTTTCCATGGCAGATACGTTTGAGCAAGTCAAGGAAATCATTGTAGATCTTTTGAATGTAGATGAGAGCAAGGTGACCCTTGATGCGAGATTTCGCGAGGATCTGGAAGCCGATTCCTTGGATTTAGTAGAGTTAATCATGGCTTTCGAAGATAAATTCGGCGGGGAGATCTCTGACGAAGATGCTCAGAACATCACAACCGTCGGAGAAGTGGTCCAGTATATCGATGACCACATGGTGAATTAGTATCAATTGTTTTACAGGAAAAGGCGCGGTTCAATCCGCGCCTTTTTCTTGATTAAGTGGTTCTAATCAAATTTTATTGACAACTATTCTTATCCAAATTATTATTGGAAAAATTTTAGGAATCACGCAAGAATTTTGCACTGACTACTAAGGAGGTATTCGGCATGCAGAAAGGGAAATTCTCTCTCATTTATTTTGTAATGATCTTGGTAATGATCAGTATTACCGCTTGTACACCATCCCGGATCTCAGTTGATGAGTATAACCAAGGGGCTACTGAACCACCAGCTGTAGCCCCAGAAACTACCGAAGAAGTTGTCCCTGAATCTGGCGAGCAACGGGCTACTTCCACGCCGGTTGAGGCCAGCAGCGAGAATTCTGATGATGTACCTATAGTGGATGGTGCTTACCAGGTTCAAAAAGGAAAAAGCAGTATTATTTACCAGGTGGATGGCAGTATCGAGGATGTGGTTGCTTTTTACCAGACTGAATTACCCAACTATGGGTGGGAGCTTTCAGGACCTCCTGATAATGCGATTGGAGCAATCGCTACGATGTTGCGAGAGAATGCGAATGAGGACCTCTTGGCTATCAACATGCAATACAACAACGTGGGTGATTTTGTTAGAGTTACGATTACTCTATCTCGTTCAAAATAGCTCGTTTTTTCCCAAGAGAATATAGAAGACAAGGTCTGCGGGATATCAGAACCACAGACCTTTTTTGGAAGTGAAAGAAATTACTCCGCAGAATTTTATTATTAGCTAAGTAAGAAGATTGGGGATCTCTTCTGGATGAGAAGCGACTTTAACTCCTACTTCCTCCAGTGCCTTGATTTTATCTGCGGCGGTTCCTGAGCCACCTTCGACGATAGCGCCTGCGTGCCCCATTCTTTTTCCTGGTGGAGCGGACTTCCCGGCGATAAAAGCCACGACTGGTTTGGTTAAATTGTCCGCGATGTATTCTGCGGCTTTTTCTTCATCAGAACCACCGATTTCACCGATCATCACGATTTGTTCTGTGTGTGGATCTGCCTCAAACATACCCAGGGCATCGATGAAGCTGGTGCCGTTGATTGGATCGCCCCCAATACCGACACAGGTAGTTGCACCATGCCCGACCAATTTTAATGCGTAAAGAACTTCATAGGTCAGTGTGCCAGAGCGAGAGACGACACCCACGCTGCCTGGCATGGAGATATCACCCGGGATAATGCCCACTTTTGCTTGACCCGGCGTGAGTAAACCTGGACAGTTTGGGCCAACCAGGCGGATGCCTTTCTGGTCCAGGTAATTTCTGACCCCCATCATATCCTGGACCGGGATACCTTCAGTGATACAGATGATTAAGGGTATCCCAGCGTCTGCTGCCTCATAGATGGCATCTGTGGCAAACCTGGCAGGGACAAAAATCACACTTGTATTTACACCAGTTGCCTCCTGGGCGATGCGTACAGAATCAAACACGGGGACTTTACCATCCAGGACCCATTCTCCACCTTTACCTGGCGTGACACCAGCGACGACGTTCGTTCCATAGTTGAGCATTTGTTCCGTGTGGAAAAGGCCTTCATTACCGGTTACGCCTTGAACCAGCAGGCGAGTGTTTTTATCGACGAGGATGCTCATGCTAAGCTATCTCCTGTGCCGCAGCGATGGCTTTTTTGGCTGCACCGACCAGGGTTTCTGCGGTGATCATGTTGGCTTGTTTGAGGATCTCTTGACCTTCTTCGGCATTGGTTCCGACTAAGCGGATCACCATTGGTATGTCGGTGCCAACTTCATCTAAGGCTGCTAAAATTCCCCGGGCGACCTCATCACCCCGGGTAATCCCACCAAATATATTGAACAGCACCGCCTTGACATTTGCATCAGATAGAATGATCCTCAAAGCAGCAGCTACTTTTTCAGCACTTGCTCCTCCGCCGATATCAAGGAAGTTCGCCGGTTCTCCTCCATTCAGCTTGATGATATCCATGGTTGCCATTGCTAACCCAGCCCCGTTTACCATGCAGCCGATGTAACCATCCAATTGGATGAAGGATAAGCTGTATTTTCTGGCTTCAGTTTCTGCTTTTGGTTCAATATCTGCGTCTCGCATTTCCGCCAGATCAGGATGCCTGAACAATGCATTATCATCCAGCACCATCTTTCCATCCACAGCCAGGAGCTGGTTTTGCGATGTGATTACCAGGGGATTGATTTCAGCCAGGGTGGCATCACTTTTAAGGTAAGCCTGCCAAAGCCCCCGGCAGATCTGTCCGAATGATCGCCAGAGAGCTCGTGGTAGATCGATTCCGGCTGCTAAATCACGTGCTTGATAATCACGCAAGCCTAATAAGGGATCGATGTGGATTTTAAATATTTTTTCCGGGGTATCCTTGGCTACCTGTTCTATTTCAATCCCGCCAGCAGAGGAAGCCATCATGACCGGCTTTCGTTCTGCTCTATCATTTGTGATCCCCAGATATATTTCTGTTTCAATATTTGCCGCTTCATCGACGAGCACTTTGCGAACCGGTAATCCCTTGATTTCCATTCCCAGGATCTGGGTGGCTAATTCTTCAGCCTCCTGTGGGTTCTTCGCTAAACGTATGCCGCCAGCTTTGCCACGTCCGCCTACCAGTACTTGAGATTTAATGACCACTCTACCACCCAATTCTTCAGCGATCTGTTTTGCTTCAGCCGCACTTGTCGCCATCCGACCGGCAGGAATCGGGATACCGAAATTTGAAAAGTATTGTTTGGATTGATACTCGTGTAATTTCATTCAAATAGACTCCCCTGTTAAAGATATTGATAGATGCGTTTCTGGGATCGCTCCGGGATTATACCATCGAGGTTCACGGGAGGTTAAAATGCATAACCCGATTATTCCCTGTGTCCGTAACCCAGACGCCACCCAATGGATCGATTGCAATTGCTCCCACCAGGCTAAAACCATCATTACCTTCACTATAATCTCCCCAGAAGCGTACCATTTCACCTTCATTGGTGAATTCAAGTACTCGCACACCCTCGGGATCAGTGGCGAAAATGTGTAACTGGTCATCGGCAGCCAGGTAGGGTTTGTTATCCAGGGATTGCCCATACCACCCGAAGATCTCCCAGGAGTTTAAAGGCTGGAAGCTACCAGATCCGTCCGGTGTAAAAGATTGGATGCGCTGGTTCCAGGTATCAGCCACGTACAATATCCCATCATTATCGAGGGCCAGCCCGACCGGTTCATAGAACTGGCCCGGATCGTAACCCTCTTCGCCAAACTCTGCCAATCCTTCGCCATCCGGACCGAAGATCACGATGCGTTTATTTCCCGTATCGCTGACGATCACCCGCCCATCGGGATCGACAATCACATCCCTTGGACCCCAAAAACCATCCAGCTGCTCAGCCTGGCCGAAATAACCCCACATGGTAAGGAATTCCCCCTCTGGTGAGAATTTCTGTATGCGGTGATTCCAGGTATCTGCTACGTACACAGATCCGTCAGGAGCCACGGCAATTCCCCAGGGTTCATAAAAAGTTCCACCCGGGGCGGGTCCTGAAGCCAGATCTGCGAAACTTCCCCATACCTGGAGGACGGTCCCATCACGGTCGAGGTGTTGGATGCGGTGGTTATCTGTATCAGCCACATAAAGGGTTCCATCCGGGGCGACAGCAATGCCGCGCGGGCGTTGGAATTGACCTGGTTCTGTACCTGCGAAACCAAGGACAGTATCAGCGTTCAACAGCGTTTCCTTGCCTTCGTAGGGATCTGCAACAACCTGATCTGTACTAGGCCCGACTCCATAATTCCAGATCATGGAGGTGATGTCCTTGCGGATGTACATGCGCATTAATTCCGCGGGCTGCCAGTTAGGTAAGCTCATGTCACGACCAACCACCTGGCCGTATTCGGTGAAATCCCGGTTCAGCCAGATTTGAAATAACGCCGAGCGCATGGCTGGATTTGTGATCGCGTTCCAAATCCGTTCCCAGGTTAAGTTGTAGTAATCCTGGTTAGGCCACCACATGCGAGTGTATT
>Ga0316577_10001141_pt1 | contig 12150 bp, 10 predicted proteins | sample S5NA_FD_203073 | JGI IMG/M metagenome (GOLD analysis project Ga0316577, IMG submission 203073) | Rhizosphere microbial communities from salt marsh grasses in Alabama, United States - S5-7_050615r2r1 | ecosystem: Host-associated > Plants > Roots > Rhizosphere | place: USA: Alabama | collected... | reverse complement strand
TTGTAGCTTGCTGAATATGAAGTCCCTCCTTCGCATCGTCTCCGCCGCCATTTTGGTGCTACTTGCTCTCGGGGCGAGTGCCGCGCCACACCCGGTGCCGCTGTCAGAGCTCTTCCCGACACAGTCCCAGGCGAAGACCGCGCTGGTCATCAACAAGGTCCTGGAGCGCTACCACTACCGCAAGGTCAGCCTGGACGACAGCTTCGCGAAGTCGGTGCTGGACAATTACCTGAAGGCCCTGGATCCCGGGCGCTCGTTTTTCGTTGCACGAGACGTGGATCGCTTCAACAGCGGGGCCCGGCGGCTCGACGACCACCTGCGTCGCGGCGAGCTCGACACCGCCTTCGATATCTTCCGCGTCTATCGGATGCGCGTGGACGAGCGTGTCGCCTACGCCCTGAAGCTCCTGGAGCAGGACTTCGACTTCACGGTGGATGAGACCTACGAGTTCGATCGCGCCAAGTCCGCCTGGGCCACCAACGATGCGGAGCTCAACGAGATCTGGCGCCAGCGGGTCAAGAACGACTTCCTCAGTCTGCGTATCGCCGGCAAGAGCGACGAGGAGATCCGGGAGCGGCTGCGCCAGCGTTACGACGGACTCGCGCGGCGCATCCAGCAGTTCACCGGGGAGGACGTCTTCCAGACCTTCATGAACGCCTTCACGGAGACCCTGGAGCCCCATACCAGCTACATGTCCCCCGCAACCGCCGAGAACTTCGATATCAGCATGAAGCTCTCGTTGGAGGGCATCGGCGCCGTGCTTCGCTCGGACAACGAGTTCACCGTGATCCAGCGGACCATCCCCGGCGGCCCCGCGCGGGAATCGGGCCAGGTCTTCTCCGGAGACCGCATCCTCGGCGTGGCCCAGGGGCTCGACGGTGCGATCGAGGACGTGGTGGGGTGGCGTCTGCAAGACGTCGTGGACAAGATCCGCGGGCCCAAGGGCTCGGTGGTGCGTCTGCAGCTCTTGCCGCAGTCAGCGGGCTCGAACGGCAAGGCGCGAGAGGTTGCGCTGGTCAGGAACGAGATCAAGCTGGAGGATCAGGCCGCCAAGGCCTCCGTCATCGACAAGATGCCCAATGCCCCCGGCATACGCGTCGGGATCATCGAGCTGCCGGCCTTCTATCGGGACTTCGAGGCCGAGACCAGGGGCAAGGCCGACTTCCGCAGCACGACCCGGGATGTGCGGCGGCTGGTCACGGAGCTGGTGGCCCAGGGCGTGGACGGTATCGTCATCGATCTACGGGGCAATGGCGGCGGCTCGCTCGCGGAGGCCACCGCACTGACCGGGCTGTTCATCGATACCGGCCCCGTCGTTCAGGTGAAGGACGCCTTCGGCAAGGTCGATGTGGAGCGTGATCCCGAGCCCGGAGTCGCTTACTCGGGTCCCTTGGCGGTGTTGGTCGATCGCGATAGCGCCTCCGCCTCCGAGATCTTCGCTGGCGCCATTCAGGACTACGGGCGCGGTCTGGTGATCGGCGAGCCCACCTTCGGCAAGGGCACGGTCCAGACGCTGGTGGACCTCAATCGCTACGTTCCCGGTGACTCCAACGACCTGGGGCGGCTGCGGCTCACCATGGCCGAGTTCTTTCGGATCAGCGGCGGGAGCACCCAGCTGAAGGGCGTCGAGCCGGACATCCGGTTCCCCTCCGGCGACGACATCGGCGACTACGGGGAGCGCTCCCTGACCAACCCATTACCCTGGGCGCGGATCGATGCGGCCAGCTATCGCCGGTTCGGATCGACCGATACGGGGCGGCTCAGCCGTCAGTCCGCGGCGCGGGTGGCCCAGGATCCAGGCTTCAAGATGCTGGAGCAGCGCTCCAAGGCGATGAAAGAGGTTCAGGATCAGACCCGGGTGTCCCTGCGGGAGGCGGATCGGCGTGCGGAGAGCAAGCATCGGGAGCGGCTGGTCAAGGACGAGCAGGATCGGTTTCTGCGCGCGCGGGGAATCACCCCCGTGGACGAGGAGGCGGACCAGGTCGATGAGGAGGCGCTGGACGCCCAGCGGGATGCGATCGCTCGAATCCAGGTGGAAGAGGCCGCAAGGATCCTTGCCGACAGCATCCTGGCCGAGAGTGTCGATCGGCCCAGGGCGGCGATGCGCAACTGACGATTCCCGGCCCGTCGATACCAAGGCTTCAGGTGGCTGTCGCCGGCCATCCCCCGTGAACGGGCTGACCCCAGGCGCCTTGTCCCGGCGAAGCCGCCGCCGTAGGAAGTTGTCGTGAGCCCGGATCCCAAGGTGCTGGAGCGCCGACTGCGCGCCCTCGCCGCCCCAGACATCCGGCGCATCCTTTCCGGCAATCGCATCGGGATCGAGAAGGAGGGGCTGCGGGTCTCCCCGCAGGGCCGCATTGCGGCGACCCCGCATCCAGCCGCCCTGGGCTCCGCCCTGACCCATCCTCACGTCACCACGGACTTCTCCGAGGCGCTGATCGAGCTCATTACGCCCGCGCTTCAGGACCCCGACGACGCCCTGCGCTTTCTCGCGGACCTGCACACGGAGGTCTATCGTCACCTGGGAGACGAGCTGCTTTGGGCCACCAGCATGCCCTGTGTGCTGGAAGGGGCCCGCGGTATCCCCCTGGCCACCTACGGTCGGTCCAACGCGGCGACCATGAAGACCGCCTATCGCCGGGGGCTGGGCAATCGCTACGGGCGCACCATGCAGGTGATCGCCGGGGTGCACTTTAACTTCTCCTTCGGCGATGCCTTTTGGGAGCGCTATCGGGCCCTGGAGGAAGACCACGGGGATCCGGCGCACTTCCGCTCCGAGTCCTACATGGGCCTGATCCGCAACCTCCAGCGACTGGGTTGGCTGGTGCCCTACCTCTTCGGGGCGTCGCCCGCGGTGTGCCGGAGCTTCGTCCAGGGACGGGAGACGGACCTGGTGCCCTTCGACGTCCACACCCTCCACTACCCCTTCGCCACATCGCTGCGCATGGGCGACATCGGTTATCAGAACCAGCAGGAGGAGGGCACCGGCCTCAAGGCGAACTATGACAGCCTCGACGCCTACACACGGAGTCTGACCTGGGCCATCGAGACGCCGTGCCCCCAATACGAGGCCATCGGGGTGAAGGTCGGCGGGCGCTATGAGCAGCTCAACGCCAACGTGCTCCAGATCGAGAACGAGTACTACAGCACGGTGCGCCCGAAACAGCTCACCGAGTGGCTGGAGAAGCCAACCCTGGCCCTGCGGCGGCGCGGTGTCCTCTACGTGGAGCTTCGCTCCCTGGACGTGAACGCCTTCGAGCCCCTGGGGCTGGGGATGGAGCAGATACGGTTTCTGGAGACCCTCATGCTCCATTGCCTGCTGTCGGACAGCCCGCGGATCGCGGCCAGCGAGCGGCGGGCCATCGACGCCAATCAGCTCCTCGCGGCCCACCGGGGACGGGAGCCTGGCCTGATGCTCACCCGCAACGGCGGTGGACTCCCGCTTCGGCAATGGGCGGCAGAGGTCCTCGGGACCATGGAGCCGGTTGCCGAGCTGCTCGATGGCGATGCCGGTGGTCCCCACGGCCAGTCCCTGGCCCTCCAGCGCGCCAAGGTCCGGGATCCAGAGCTGACCCCCTCCGCGCGTCTGCTGAGGGAGATGCGGGAGCGGGGCGAAGGCTTCTTCGACCTCTCCTATCGGCTCTCCGCTGGATATAGACAGGACTTTAGGGGGCGTGAGCTCAGCGCGGAGCGTCAGGCCATGTTCAGGCGTGCCGCCGAGGAATCCAGACGCCGGCAGGAGGAGATCGAGGCGGGCGACGACGTCGATTTCGACACCTTCCTCGCCCGGTATTTCGCCCAGGGGCGCCCGGCAAGCTAGCCGCGTCCTTGGCCGCGCCAATCAGGAGAAGCGACCCATGCCCAGCGCTCCGAGCCGATCGCTCGAAACCTTCGTCAACCCCGCCCCCGGGAACGACTACACGATTCGTATCCGGGTTCCGGAGTTCACCTGCCTCTGTCCCAAGACCGGCCAGCCCGACTTCGCCGAGCTGACCCTGGAGTACGTCCCCGACCGGCTCTGCGTGGAGCTCAAGTCGCTCAAGCTCTATGTCTGGTCCTACCGGGACGAGGGGGCCTTCCACGAGGCGGTCACCAACCGCATCCTGGGTGACCTGGTGGAGGTCACGGCCCCGCGCTTCATGCGGCTCACGGCGGACTTCAACGTGCGTGGCGGGATCTATACCACCGTCGTCGCCGAGCATCGCGCCGCGGGATGGCAGCCGCCCGCGCCGGTGCAGCTGCCCTAGGGGATCTCGATGGGCGCGCCGCCCGATGTGGTCATCGGCATCGATCTCGGGACCTCCGGTTGCCGCGCGGTGGCGGTCGACCCCCTCGGCGCGATCCTCGCCGAGGCGCGCCGGCCATTCCCTGACCCCCTGATGCCCGCGGACGGGTGGGTCGAGCAGGATCCGGGGCTCTGGTGGGAAGCGGTGCGCGCGCTCCTGCGGCAGGTCGTCGTCGAGACCCGAGGCGCCCGGGTGCGGGCCCTGTGCGTCGACGGGACCTCGGGGACCCTGCTGCTCACGGATCCGCGGGGCAGCCCCCTGACTCCCGCCCTGCTCTACAGCGATCGGCGGGCGGTGGAGGCCGCCGCCCTGGTGGATGCCGTCGCGCCCCCGGACAGTGCCGCGCGGGGCGCGAGCGCCAGCCTGAGCAAGCTGCTCCATCTGGCCACGGGACTGAGGGCCTCCGGGGTCCTACCGCCGAGGACCCTCGCTATGCATCAGGCGGACTGGATCGCCGCGCGACTCACCGGCCGTTGCGGCTGGAGCGACTGGAACAATGCCCTGAAGTTCGGCTACGACGCCGAGCGGCTGGTCTGGCCGGACTGGGTCCTGGGCCTGGTCCCGGAGGGCGTCCGGCTGCCCGAGGTCGTGGCGCCTGGCTCCGAGCTGGGACCCGTGGATCCCGGCCTCGCCGCGGAGCTGGGTCTCGACCCGGGCGTGCGGGTCCTGGCCGGGACCACGGACAGCACCGCCGCGGCCCTTGCCGCCGGCGTTCGCCAACCGGGAGACGGGGTCACCTGCCTGGGCAGCACCCTCGTGCTGAAGGTGGTGTCCGAGCGGCCTCTCACCGCGAGCCGCTACGGGGTCTACAGCCACCGACTCGGCGATCTCTGGCTGGTGGGAGGGGCCTCCAACAGTGGGGGCGCGGTGCTGCGCCAGCACTTCAGCGATGAAGAGCTGGTCGAGCTTTCCGCGCGCATCGAGCCCGGGCGCCCCGCCGGGCTCGACTACTACCCGTTGCCGCGGCCCGGTGAGCGGTTTCCCCGGGCGGACCCCGAGCTTACTCCCCGGATGTCCCCGAGACCCCGGGACCGCGTGCGGTTCCTTCACGGACTCTTGGAGGGCATGGCACGGATCGAGGCAGAGGGTTATGCCCTGCTCACACAGCTCGGGGCGCCGCGCCCGACCCGCGTCCTCACCACCGGGGGTGGGTCCGCGAACGCCGCGTGGGAGGCGATCCGCCGCCGGATCCTCGGAGTCCCCGTCCTCGCCGCAACCCACCAGGAAGCGGCCTTTGGGTCCGCGATGCTGGCCCTGCGGCGTCCGGGAACAGGGCCGCCTGTCGGTCCGCGATGAGTGCCTACGGGCCTGTGAGACGCACGAACGGCTGACTAGAGCCGGGCGTCCGCCGCGCCACGGGGCAGGGCGGACTTGACGTCGTAGAACACGCAAGGCGATTTGCCGAGCTGCCGCAGACCGGCCTCCCCCAGCTCGACGAAGTCCCGATGGGCGACGGCGAGGATCACGGCATCGTAGGTGCCCCGCTCGGGGAGATCGGATAGACAGTCCAAACCGTACTCGTGCTTCGCCTCGGCGCGGTCGATCCAGGGATCGTAGCAGTCGACCTCGATGGCGTATTCGCGCATGGACCGAATGATGTCGATCACGCGGGTGTTGCGGATATCCGGACAGTTTTCCTTGAAGGCGAGACCAAGCACCAGGACTCGGCTGCCGGACACGTGCATGTCCTTGCGCAGCATGAGCTTGACCACCGACTCCGCCACATGGGAGCCCATCCGATCGTTGATGCGCCGACCGGCCAGGATGACCTCCGGGTGATAGCCAAGCTCCACCGACTTGTGGGTGAGGTAGTACGGGTCGACCCCGATGCAATGGCCACCCACCAGCCCGGGACGAAACGGCAGGAAGTTCCACTTGCTGCCAGCCGCTTCCAGCACCTCCAGGGTATCGATATTCAGGCGTTCGAAGATGATCGCCAACTCGTTCATCAAGGCGATGTTGAGATCTCGCTGGGTGTTCTCGATCACCTTTGCGGCTTCCGCCACGCGAATGCTGCTGGCGGGATGGGTTCCGGCGGTGATGATCTCTCCATAGAGGGCATCCACGACCGCCGCAATCTCGGGGGTGGAGCCGCTGGTCACCTTCCTGATCGTTGTCAAGCGGTGCACCGGATCGCCCGGATTGATTCGCTCCGGGCTGTAGCCGCAATAGAATCCCCCCGCGCCGGTCCCTTCCGCGAGGGTCGCAGCAGGGGCATCGGCGCGGATATAGGTGAGTCCCGAACACCTTTCGAGCACGGGAACGCAGTCCTCCTCCGTGCACCCTGGATACACGGTCGACTCGAAGATGACCAGGTCACCGGGCTTGAGCACCCGCCCGACCGTCTCGGAGGCCCCGAGCAGGGGCCTGAGGTCCGGCCGCTTGCATTGATCGACGGGGGTCGAAACCGTAACGATGAAGATGCGACAGTCCCTCAGATGGCCGGGCTCCGCGGTATAGCTCAGATGGCGGGCGGCCCGTAGATCTTCTGGGGGCACCTCCAGGGTGCTGTCGCGACCCGCATTCAGCTCGGCGATGCGCTCGGGATTGACATCGAACCCGACGACCGGCCGGTGCTTTCCGAACTCGACTGCCAGCGGCAGCCCGACATAGCCGAGCCCGACCACGCCCAACGGCGCAGTGGGGTCCTGGAGGTGTGTGACGCTGACTTCCACGGGCGGCTCTCTGGCTCAGGTTGGATTCCAGCGCGGGCGCCTTTCGTCAGGCGGCCGGATCGTGGTTCGGATACAGGCCGAAGGATTCTATGTGCTGGGCTCGCGCACGGAATGCGCCGGGCTCGGGCATCCTGGGGATATTCTACCTTCGCGGGCCCATCGCCTCGGGTGTGCCGCGACCCGCGTTCCGACAAGCGCGGACGCTTGGGGCATCGCTGGTTGTGCCGAGGGCACATCACCGCCTGAAGCACCCGGTTTCGCGGTGTTTTTTGGGTATAACTCCCGCTCGCGGGCTTCTAGATGTCCGTGGGCGTTGTCGTAGCTGGAAATGGTGGCGGGTGGTTGACCCAGCGGAAAAGCAGCTCCCGCGCTTATGGACACTTGTGCGGGATGCTGCGGGTTAGGCGCCCAGAAGCCGCCGTGCCAGCACGGACTGCATGTCCCATCGGCCATCGACGATCAGGTAAATGACGACCTGGCTTCCCAGAACGCGATAGATCACCCGGTAGGGCTTGAACGCCGTCTGGCGGTAATCCTTGATGCCGAGTGCCGCGAGCTCCTTGGGATAGGTCCCACGCTCGGGGAGCTGGGCGAGCCCCTCCACGGCCTCCATCAAGCGCTCGAGAACGTGGTTGGCGCTGGCCACGCTGTCGATCTCGGAAATGTAGTCATGGATGGACTCCAGGTCCCGCTCTGCGCCTTGGGTGAGCAGAACCTCGTATTGCGTCGGCCTGCCCACCATCAGGTCGCTGGCCGCTTCGCGCGCAGGCGCGCGACCACATCGGCGACCGGCTTGACCCGACCTGCCTCGACGTCCTGCTGGCCGAGCGCCAGGAGCTTCAGCAGGGCCAAGGTCTCCTGAGTCTCCTCGAAGGAGGCAACGTCCTGCAGCACGGCCTTGGCTTCCCCGTTCTGCGTAATGACCAAGGGCTCGCGCCGTTCGGCGAGGTGGGTCAGGACCTTGGCGGCGTTGGCTTTGAGATAGCTGATTGGCTTGACTTGGGATGAGTAGCGCATCGCCCTGCTCCTGAGATGGAATAGGACCGAATTTAGTCCTTTAACGGTCTAGTCGCAACCTGCTGCGCACCTGCGCGCTCAACCCGCCAAGACCTACGCGCTCCTGCTCCAGCGGGGACTTTCTGGTGCCACGGTCCTCGGATCTGCGCGGGAATGACCCTGCGAGGTTGGCACGGCGGCATATATGCGCGGGCTCCCCGCCCGTGGCCGAGGTGGCGCTGGGGGTTGCACGGGGACGATAGAATGGAGGGTGAGCTTCTCCATGCACATTTGATGAGCGACCGACGCCCTTTCCGCCCATGCAGGCAAGATTGCACGAACAGTACCCTTTACGCGGATTGAACAGCTTCGGCGTCGAGGCGCGGGCGCGCTGGTTCTGCCGCGTGCGCGGCGCCGATGATCTCGCCGCGCTGGCCGCCGATCCCCGGCTCGCCGGGCTGCCGCGGCTGGTGCTCGGCGGCGGCAGCAATGTGCTGTTGACCCGCGACTTCGACGGCCTGGCGATCAAGGTGGAGGTCCCCGGATTGCGGGAGCTTGGCGAAGCGAGCGACGCCTGGCTCGTGGAGGTCGGGGCCGGCGAGAACTGGCACGCGACCGTCGAGCGGCTTTTGAAGATGGGACGTCCCGGGCTCGAGAACCTGGCGCTCATTCCCGGCAGCTGCGGCGCCGCGCCGGTCCAGAACATCGGCGCCTATGGCCTGGAGCTGGCCCAGCGCTTCGACTCTCTGTTGGCCTGGGATTTCGCGTCTCAGCGGGTCGTGCGCATGACGGCCGCCGAGTGCGCCTTCGGCTATCGCGACAGCCTGTTCAAGCATGCGCTGGCCGGGCGCCGCCTGATCCTCTGGGTGACCCTTGCGCTGCCCAAGCGGTGGCAGCCGGTGGAGGGCTATGCGGATCTGGCCCGGGAGCTGAAGGAGCGGGAGCTAAAGGAGAGGGACAGGGCGCGATCGGATTCGCGCGCCATCTTCGATGCCGTGGTGGCGATCCGGCGCCGCAAGCTGCCCGACCCCGCGGTCATCGGCAACGCCGGCAGCTTCTTCAAGAACCCGCTCGTCTCGCGGGAGGAGCACCAGGCGCTGATCGCGCGGCACCCGTCGCTCGTCGGCTATCCGCAGCCCGGCGGGAGCGTCAAGCTCGCCGCCGGGTGGCTGATCGAAGCAGTGGGCCTGAAGGGCGTCACGCGGGGTCGGGCCGGCGTCTACGAGAAACAGGCACTGGTGCTGGTCAACCGCGGCGGCGCGACCGGGGCGGAGATCCTGGCCATGGCGAGGGAGGTGCAGGACAAGGTGTACGAGGCGTTCGGTGTCCGGCTGGTACCGGAGCCGGTGATCGTGTGAGCCGCGAACGCCAGACGTTAGTAGGGAGGGACATGCGTGTCGTTTCGTGAGGGTACGCACCTCTACAGGTGCGCCAGCACTGACCCGCGCCGGTCCCCGCTTCTGCGGTGCGCTACGCCGGTAAGCCAATTTCCCTTCGCCACCCAGTGCCAGAGGAGAACCGCCGTGGACTCCGAGTCGCCGTAGGGAGGCGAGGCCGGGGAGAAGAAGGGCCAGGTGGAGAGTGGAGAAGGCCCCAGGGCGGGGTAGGCGGCCGGAAGGGGAGGTCCGCAGTCCCCCGCAGGAACCCCAAACGGTTCGCAGCGTTGCGCGACGGCTGACAACAAAGGACCCCAACGGAGACCCGTTGGGGTTCTTCACTTGGTGGAGCGCAACCGTCAACGCATTGACACCCTGATCGAAACCGGCAAGAACCAGCGCCGCGGCCGTGACTACCGCCCGGTGGCCGGCACGGTGCTGACCCGTGAGTACCGGGATGTGGTGTACCGCGTGATCGCAACCGCCGACGGCGCGTACGACTTTCAGGGGCGCATGTACCCCAGCCTTTCGATGATCGCCCGCGAGATCACCGGCACCCGGTGGTCCGGGCCGCTGTTCTTCGGGCTCAAGGCCCCCGCCGCTGCGAAGCAGGCAGCCAAGCAGAAGGGGGCCCGGCGATGAGCGAGGTCCTCAAGCGCCGTCTGCGCTGCGCGGTCTATACCCGCAAGTCCACCGACGAGGGGCTGGACCAGGAGTACAACTCCATCGACGCCCAGCGCGACGCGGGCCATGCCTACATCGCCAGCCAGCGCGCGGAGGGCTGGATTCCGGTAGCGGACGACTACGACGACCCCGCCTACTCCGGGGGCCACATGGACCGCCCCGCTCTCAAACGCCTGCTGGCGGACATCGAGGCCGGTAAGGTGGATGTGGTGGTCATCTACAAGATTGACCGCCTGACCCGAAGCCTCGCCGACTTCTCCAAGATGGTCGAGGTGTTCGAACGCTACGGGGTGTCCTTCGTCTCGATCACCCAACAGTTCAACACCACGACCTCGATGGGCCGGTTGATGCTGAACATCCTGCTGTCGTTCGCGCAGTTCGAGCGTGAGGTCACCGGGGAGCGCATCCGCGACAAGATCGCCGCCAGTAAGCGCAAGAGGATGTGGATGGGCGGCGTACCGCCGCTCGGCTACGACGTTACCAACCGCCGCCTGGTCCCCAACCCTGCCGAGGCGAAGCTGGTTCGCCACATCTTCCAGCGTTTCGCGGAGCTTGGCTCCGGCACGACCCTGGACAAAGAGCTCAAGCTCGACGGGGCGACCTCCAAGGCCTGGACGACCCAGGACGGCCGGCAGCGCGCGGGCAAGCCTATCGACAAGGCCCTCATCTACAAGGTGCTGCACAACCGCACCTACCTTGGAGAGCTGCGCCACAAGGAGCAGTGGTATCCCGGCGAGCACGCACCCTTGATCGCCCAGGGAGCCTGGGACCAGGTCCACGCCATCCTGGCGACCAACGCCCGGATGCGCGGCAACGCCACCCGCGCCGCGGTGCCGTATCTTCTGAAGGGGTTGGTCTTTGGCGCGGACGGGCGCGCCCTCTCCCCGTTTCATACCACCAAGAAGAACGGGCGGCGCTACCGCTACTACATCCCCCAGCGCGATGCCAAGGAGCATGCCGGGGCCTCGGGTCTGCCGCGGTTGCCGGCCGCGGAGCTGGAGTCGGCGGTGTTGAACCAACTGCGGGCGATTCTCCGATCCCCAGCCCTGGGCGCCGAGGTGCTCCCGAGGGCGGTTGTCCTCGATCCTGACCTCGACGAGGCCAAGGTCACCGTGGCCATGACCCAGCTCGACGCGATCTGGGACCAGCTCTTCCCGGCGGAGCAGGCGCGGATCGTCAGGCTCCTGGTGGAGAAGGTCATCGTGTCGCCGACGGATCTCGAGGTGCGCCTGCGCGCCAACGGGATCGAGCAGGTGGTTCTGGAGTTGCAGCAGGCCACGGCCGGTGCGCAGGAGGCAGCATGAGCGTGACCTGCATCCAGCAAACTGGCGAGCCCGCCGTTGTCGAGGCGAGCGATGGGCGCCTGACCCTGTCGGTGCCGATCCGGATCAGGCGGCGCAGCGGGCGCAAGCTGGTGACCCTGCCCAACGCGGAGGCGGAGCCGGCCCGGCCCTGGGATACGGAGCCCACGCCGCTGCAGCTGGCACTCGCCCGCGGCCATCGCTGGCTCGCCATGTTGACCTCGGGGGAGGCGAAGTCGCTGCGCGAGATCGCCCGCCGCGAAGGGGTCGACAGCAGCTACGTCAGCCGCATGGTCAACCTGACCACGCTGGCGCCGGACACCGTTGCCGCCATCCTGGACGACGCGCTGCCGAACCACATCACGCTCTTTGAGCTGGCGGTCGATCCGCCGGCGCTGTGGGAGGAGCAGAGGGGGCGGCTTACCGCGCGGTAGGATGTTTGGGCTGGTGTCTAGGTTCTGTCGCTGGCCGATTAAGAATCGTTGCGGACCCCCGGAACTGCGCGCCCTCTGGCTGGGGTGTCCTCGGAGCTGCCGCTCGACTTGGTCCTGCGGAGTGGGGGCTCAACGCAAAGCGGCCTCTCACGATGGGCCGCAGCAGCGTCGGCTGAACGCGCTTTGCTGTCACTCACGCCCGTGAGAGTCCGCAGGCCGCTGGGACAAGAAGCGGACACTCGATCTACAGCGGCGAGCGGGCGCTATGTCCCATCAGCGGCGCCGGAAGCCTTTTCAGGTGGGCTCGCTACTTAAGTCGTGATCGGTGATTGTTGGCGTTGTGTCATCCGGCAGGAATGACCGAGAAAGCGAACAGTAGTCGTTCCATTCACATGCCA
>Ga0316577_10001140_pt1 | contig 12152 bp, 12 predicted proteins | sample S5NA_FD_203073 | JGI IMG/M metagenome (GOLD analysis project Ga0316577, IMG submission 203073) | Rhizosphere microbial communities from salt marsh grasses in Alabama, United States - S5-7_050615r2r1 | ecosystem: Host-associated > Plants > Roots > Rhizosphere | place: USA: Alabama | collected... | reverse complement strand
CACAAGGCGCCGGGAGGCGCAGAGAGGTGGCAATGTTCCGCAAAATCTTGTTCTTCAGTTTGGCTCTTTTCCTTATCGGCGGCGTTATGAAAGTGACGACCGGCAGCAAACCGGCCCTGGCCTCTCCCATCACGATCGACAAAACGATCGAACAGCATATCCTGGACTCTACGCTGCGGATCACGCTGTACGCCCCGCTGACCGATGCGCAGGGCAACCCGCAGTACGTGCTGGAGAATGGGCAGCAGGTTATGCAGCTCGCTGTCAATGAAGGATTGGGTACGCTAACTCGCCAGGGCGGCGACCCGCTCATCGTAACACACGATCACTGGCCCCTGCTGACGCCGGACCTACGGCGTGTGCAGTTTCACAACGTGGCTAATGATCTGCTCCTTGATCTGAGCGGCGAACAGTTTTTACAGCTCGTCCGCTACCGGGATGGCGGTACGATGGTTCTGGCCGCGCCTCAGGAACTGGCCACAGGTCGGGCCTCCATCTCCCTGGGCGACAGCCGCAGCGCCGGTAAGAATGACACCGTTTACCTGGCGCACCGCTCTCAAGGCGGTGGAATTAGCGTGGCGGCAATGGTGGTGCAAAAAGAGACGACCTACAAAGGGCAGCCTGTATTCCGATTAAGCAGTCTGAATGGCGAAGTGGTGTTGGAAGGTAACTCCGGCGGCGGTATTGTGGCCGGCGGGTTGTTGATCGGCAATATGTGGGGGACAGTATTGGTTGAAGATGTGTCAGGACCAGGCGCTCATTCGCTGCAGCAAACAGCCTTCAGCCTTGCCGCGCAGCTGCCGCGGGAAATGTCAGCGAATTAACTCACCAAAACCTCCGAGGTCTTTTAACTATTCGCACGGGAGGATCGACTTCTTAAAGACCTCGGAGGTTTAAACAAGATCGGCTATCATACCGGTATGAATCAAAGAAATACCTGGCTCTGGATCGTTGCTGTCGTGATACTCCTACTATTGGTGGGCGGAGGAATCCTCTATTCATCCTTCGGCCGTCAGGTCAATCTGGCCGGGGTGACGGCCGCCGGCGATGAAACGCCCTTGCAGCTCCCTCCCGGCTTCACGGCGCAGATATTTGCCCAGGATTTAAACGGCCCACGCTTCATCACTTTTAGTCCTGAAGGCGTTTTGTATGTCGCCGATCGCGGCAAAGACCGCGTTGTCGCCCTACCGGATGGCGATGGCGACGGCCGGGCCGACGAGGTACGCGTGGCCGCCGAGAACCTGGAGAGTCCGCACAGCCTCGTCTTTCACGAAGGCAACTTGTTCGTCGGCGTGCCCACGGGCGTCATCCGCCTGTCGGACAGCAATGGCGACGGCGTCTTTGAAGAGCGAACGACCCTGATCGACAACTACCCCACCAACGGGCACAGCACGCGCACGGTTTTGTTCCTGCCCGACGGCCGAATGGTCGTCTCTGTCGGGTCAAGCTGCAACGTCTGCGAAGAGGATGATCCGCGCCGCGCGGCCGTTCTCGTCTATGACGGGCCGGAGGCAACCGGCGAACGCGTTTTCGCCGGCGGGCTGCGCAACGCCGTGGGCCTGGCCCTGCATCCCGACAGCGGCGCGCTGTGGGCGACGAATAACGGCCGTGACATGATGGGCGACGACCTGCCGCCGGAGACAATCGAGGTGCTTGAAGAGGGTTCGGATCACGGCTGGCCGCGCTGCCACAGCGGCCGTATTGAAGACCCGGAGTACGGTTATCCCGGCGCCTGCGACGACGTAACGCCGCCCCTGGTGGAAATGCAGGCCCACTCCGCGCCCCTCGGCCTGGCCTTTTATACGGGGGATGCTTTCCCTACCGAGTACCAGGGCGATCTTTTCATCGCCTTCCATGGCTCCTGGAACCGCTCCGTGCCTACCGGCTACAAAGTCGTGCGCCTGCCGCTGGACGGCGAGACCCCGACCGGACCTGTAGAAGATTTCGCCACCGGCTGGCTCGATGAAGCCACCGGCCGGGTAAGCGGCCGTCCCGTGGGTCTGGCCGTCGGACCCGACGGCGCCCTCTACGTCAGCGACGAGAACGGCGGCTTTATCTACCGCATCAGCTATAACAGTGAACAGTGACTAAATACTGGCAACTGGTAACTGGTAACCGGCTACTAAACCCCGCTTAATTCGTACAGAAAACGGCGTACTTCCACGGCGTCGTCTCCGCGATCGGCCGAATCTTTGGCCAGCAGCTTGAGGATCAATTCCTGCAAAGCCGGCGGCACCTGATCCTTCATCGGCGGCGGCTCTTCCTCTAAATGCGCCTGCAGGACATCTCTTTCATCACCCAGATAAGGACAGGCCCCGTTAAGAAGCTGGTACAGGATTATGCCCAGGGCATAAAGGTCGGTGCGAACGTCAATGGGCCGGCCCAATACCTGTTCCGGCGCCAGATAGGCTACCACCTGCCGCAGCCGCGGCGCTTCGAGCAAATTAATGCCTTCGTCCAGTCTGCCCAAGCCCATACCACCGATCTGGATCCTCTCGCCGTCGATGTAGACCTTGTCATCCTTCAGATTGCCATGGACGATGCCCTGCTCGTGCGCATAAGCGAGGCCGGCCACAATCGCCTGGGCCATGCTTATTTTCTCAGCAAAAGACAGCTCATCAGGATGTCCTTGCAGCAGTTCATCCAGGGTTCTCCCCGGATGGTACCGTTCGACCAGATAGGCGACGCCGGCCTCCTCGGCCAGATCAATGATAGGCAGTAAATTGGGATGTTCGGCCGCCAGAAGAAGGTCACGCTGGCTAAAAAGCCGCTGCAAGGTTTCCGCGCTGTAGGCGGGATCAAAAATGCGAATGGATACCGGATCTTCTGTATGCTGGTCGGCGGCGAGTAAAACCGCTCCCATCCTGCCGCGGGCCAGGACGCGTTCGATTAAAAAGCGTTTCCCCAGCAAATGACCCGGCAGTTGGGCGCTGCGGCGCGCGGCCACGGCCGTTTGCGCGGCTTGGATCGTCGGATAAATAGCGAAAAAATCGGCGAAGCCGCCCAACTCAATGACCCGTAAGGCGCCCGGCGACGGTGCGGCCAGGACCAGAGGCGCCTGGCCGGGCTCATTTTGCAGAGCCACCAATTTCTTCAAGCTGGCCGTGGTCAGCGTTTCCACCTGGGAGAGATCGATGATACGGCCGGCGGGTATCGCCTGTTCATCCAAGACCAACATCTGCTCGACCGCCTGACGCGCACTCTTCTCGTCAAAGACGGAGCTGGACACCCAGACATGGGCGCCGCGGTGATCATTGTCGCCGGCCCGGCTCACGCCATTGAATTCCAGTGTCAGCCCCTCATAGGCGACTAGAATTTCCAGGGCTTCACGTCCGCCCAACTCATCGCGATAACCGCGCGCGTCCCTCAAAATATGCTGCAGCACAACATCGTCATTGGTCGGATCATGGTGGAACAGGATCAGGCGCCTGACACCAGCGGCCAGGGCCATTTCCACGCCGATCAGGGCCGAACTGTGGCCCCAATCTTCCTTTACCCAACCTTCACCAAGCGTATACTGCGCGTCAAAAATAAGCGCGTCAGCCTCATCGAAGAAAGCGAGATGCGGCTGCATAACCGCGTCATCCAAGTGTTTGAATTCCGCGTCGCTGGCAAAAACAAAAGTGTGCTGCCCGTCCTGAAAACGATAGCCATAACTATCACCCGGGTGAACGTTCTTGATCGTATTGATATGTACACCACCCACTGTAAACGGCTCGCCTTCGTGCAGGGTGATGAATTCGATATCCGCTTCCATCGAGGACATAGGCACGGGGAAGTTGAGGTAATTTTGCTGGTCTATAAGCGCCTTTTGCATATCATGCACGCCGTAGATAAAGATCCGGTTTCCGGGGGTATAGGCGGGTAAGAAGAAGGGGAAGCCTTGAATGTGGTCCCAATGCGGATGGCTGAAAAGGAGATGCATCTCTCCTTCGCCCTGGCCGAAAGGCCCTTTCATCAGCTCCAGACCCAGCTCGCGGATGCCCGTCCCGGCATCGACGACGAACAAGGTCTCCCCGGCCTGGACTTCAACACAGGTTGTATCTCCTCCGGCCGTGCCGCGCGAGAGCGCATTCAACCCCTTAACATAGCTTCTAACAGCGGCCTCATCGGCCGTATCCAGATCCGGCATTTGCTTACCGGCGCGCAGGATTGCGTGGACGATTTTTTCTTCAACTTGTTCTGGTCTAAGAGGCGCCGGGAGAGAGCCTCTACATCCCCAGATTTTAACTCTCATAACTTTTTTCAAACGTTTAATTTTCTGTTGCCGCCGCCTCCAACCATGCAGCAGCCACCTCAAACTAGCAAACTGTCCGGATTTTAGACCGACCTGTAAAGAATATTATACTCATTTATCAAGGCATCGTCTGTAAAGTAAAAGACGTCCGGGTATAATCCTTCTTTATGAATCAAATCAGCACCTCCGTCACGCAAGAACTGGACGCCCTAGGAATTCCTTATCGCGTCTTCACCCATCCCGGTCCGGTGAACTCCCTGGAACAGGCGGCGCGCGAGCGCGGCCAGGACCCTTCTCAGGTTATCCGCAGCCTGCTTTTCCGCCTCTCGGCCGAGGAATTCGTTCTGGCCTTAATGGCCGGTTCGGGCCAGGTCGACTGGAAGACCCTGCGCCGCTATGTGGGCGAAAAGCGGCTGACCACGGCCAGTGAAGAGGAAATGCTGGAAGTAACCGGCTACCGGCGCGGAGCGGTCTCACCTCTGGGCCTGCCGCAGCCGCTGCGCATCCTGGCCGATCCGGCCGTCTTTGTCCCCAAGGAAATCTCCATCGGCTCTGGCGTGCGCGGCACTACGGTCATTCTACGTTCGGCCGATTTGCGCCGCGCCCTACCGGATGTGGAGATTGTTACTCTAGGAAAATAAAATAGTCCACAGTCTCTTAGGCTACGAGACTGTGGACTACCTGATTACCTAACCGGCTGACCAGCTACCTACCTGATCACCTGACTACTTGCCCCCTGACCACCTGATCGCTTCCCACCCCAAATAATAATCCAGCTACCCCATCCTCATCGCCAAAATTGGGTAAAGTAACAAGTATGCCATCAATCTCATCCTGGTGTTTGCGGAACAACGCGCCACATTTTTGCGAGTCGCTCCATGTTTCAACCGCCCCTAACGGCGTGGTCTCTTCATCAAGAATGATGGTATTGATGCCGAGCTCAGCCAGGCGATCCAATATTTTTTGACGGCCTTTACTAACCAGATGGTCAGCAAAGAATGCACGATTTGTGGCAATTACACCAAATGTAGTCATGACTATCTCCTTTCTCTATCTAATCTCACTCTTCAAGTATTGCTTCTACTTCTTCACGGGTAGGCATGCCCGGTTGAGCGCCTTGTTTTGTCACGGCCAGCGCGCCGACGTCGTTGGCAAATCGCGCCGCGTCGATCAAATTTTTCCCTTCCCCTAAAGCCACGGCAAGGCCGGCCACGAATGCGTCACCGGCCGCTGTAGTGTCAAGAACTTCTACATCGCGCGCTGGAATCAGAATGAATTTTTCCGTTTCTCCATCTAATACCAGCGCACCGCGACTGCCCAAAGTCAGCACAACACTACCGACCCCAAGAGCCAGTAACTGCCGTGCCGCTTCCCGGCTTTCCGCCGGCGTACCGGTGGGCATGCCCGTCAACTGCGCTGTTTCCGTTTCGTTTGGAACCAGGACATCAACGCCGGCCAGAAGATCGGCCGAAAGCGCGCAGGCCGGTGCCGGATTAAGCACGACGGTCACGCCTGCTTCGTTAGCCAGATGAACGGCCGTCTCAATTGTTTCCAGTGGCGTTTCTAAAGGCATGACCAGCAAATCAACATCGTTTAGCGCCGGCCATGCCTGACGTACATGATCGGCCGTCAGGCAAAAATTCGCGCCCGAGGCAACGGCGATGCTGTTTTGTCCCTGTTCGTTAACGACAATCATAGCCACACCTGTCGCCGCCGTCTCATCGCGCCCGACATGCGTCACGTCGATGCCCTCCGCGCGGGCGCTGGCCAGGAGCTGGTCGCCAAAAGCATCCTGGCCCACACGGCCAATCAATGAAACCTGCGCACCAAGGCGGGCTGCGGCCACGGCCTGATTGGCTCCCTTTCCCCCAGGAAAAGTGGCGAAATTCTTACCCAGAATGGTCTCGCCTGGTTGGGGAATAGCCGGTACTTCAACAACCAGATCCATATTCAAACTACCAACTACCAAGATATGCGGCATCAGTACCCTCCCAGGTCACCCTAGTCCAGATTAAACCCCCAGGCGTCGGCTACCAGGATAAAATTGGCATAAGGCGTGTATTCACCAGTTCGGATTACGGCCCTGGAGTCGGCCGTTTTTTATGACTCTTTCCATTTAATGTTACAGCCAATACTCGGCCGTTGATCTTCCATTACCGGCTCTCCGGCAATGACTGCATCTAAGGCGGCGCGAAGATCTTCACCCGTTAACGGCACATCATTTCGCGGGCGCGACCCATCCAGTTGACCACGATAGACCAGTTTCATTTGATCATCAAAAACAAAAAGATCAGGTGTACAAGCCGCCTTATAAGCCTTTGCTACGCTCTGATCTTCATCATAAAGATAGGGAAAAGAATAGCCCTGCTGTTCGGCAACTTCTTTCATCCGCTCAGGCGAATCCTCAGGATAAGCTTCGATATCATTTGAGTTGATTGCCACAAAAGCAACGCCTTTCGGCTGATAATCGTTGGCCACCCTCACCAGTTCCTTGTTAACATGTTTAACGTAAGGGCAGTGATTACAGATGAACATGATCACCGTCGCCGTATCGGATTGAATCGCCGCCAGGTCAACAGCCTCTCCGGAAACGGTATCTGGTAACGTGAAGCCTGGGGCAGCGGTCCCCAGTGGCAACATAGTAGATGGTACAGCAGTCATATCAAACTCCTTTCTTTATAATGATTTAGCTCAAGCTGCTGCCTCGAATAGATAACTAAAGCTAAGGGCTAAAATAAGGTGACCTTTACTTCGAAATATACAGCAGTCACAGCACGGATATGGTAACAGGTCAAGGCCCACATCCTAAAGTATACCCTCCCTCCCATACAGGTTGTAGGGTTTGTCCGCATAGATAGTAGAGACGCTGGATACGGACCTGCATGCTTGGTGGTGTGAGAGGGGGCGACATTGAAACGCGCGATAATAAAACCGCTGAGGGCACCCGTCAGAGCAAGACAGAGTGCATAAATATTCAACGGTTGGAGTAAATTCACAAAGCGTTATTGAGCTGATCGATATGGGTATGCTTATTAACCGGACTCAAGCCCTGGCTGGGGAGGATGCGAACAATGGCTAATATTGATGAATTACGCCTAATGACCCGTGTGGCACGCATGTATTACGAACGTGATATGCGCCAATCTGATATTGCCGGCCAGCTGGGTTTATCACAGGCGACGATCTCGCGCTTACTTAACCGATCGAGGGATGAAGGCATCATCCGTATATCAGTAAACGTGCCGCAGGGCGTCTATTCAGAAATGGAAGAGGAGCTCGTTGCCGCTTATGATCTACGTGATGCAATTGTGGTCGATTGTATCAGTGAAAACGAACAGATTGTGCAGCGTGATATTGGCGCCGCGGCGGCCTATTATGTGGAATCGACAATTAAACCCAATGAAGTCATTGGCCTGTCCTCGTGGAGTTCAAATTTATTGGCTCTAGTTGATGCCATGCACCAGGTACCACGCAAACCCGGCGTGCAGGTCGTGCAAATCCTGGGTGGTGTGGGTAATCCTGGAGCCGAAATGCACGCCGCTCGCCTTACCGGACGGCTGGCCAGATTGGTCAATGGCAAGGCCACATTTCTACCCGCACCCGGCATTGTCGGCTCTCCAGCTTCGCTTAATGTACTCCTGGCCGATCCTTATGTTAACGAAGCAATGGCTTTATTCCAGCAGGTGAGTCTCGCGTTAGTTGGCATTGGCACGGTAGAACCTTCTGAACTGCTGGCTGAAAGCGGCAACATCTTTTCCGGGACAGAATTAGATATCCTGCGCGGCGAAGGGGCTGTCGGCGATATCCTGCTGCACTTCTTTGATGAATATGGCCAGCCAATCGAAACATCTCTCAATAGTCGGGTCATTTCTATGTCCCTCCCCCAACTGCAGCAGGTGGACAGGGCCGTGGGAGTGGCCGGAGGCCGGCGCAAACAGGAAGCTATCCTCGGTGCCCTGCGCGGTAATCTCATTAATGTTCTTATTACCGACTGCTATACCGCCAAGCGCTTACTAGAAAAAGCATCGCGATAAGTCCTAAAAACAATTTAGATCAATAAACACAGGCGAGACAGCCAGGGGACGGGATTTGCCCATCCTATGGCTAGTGCGCTAGAGTTGTCGCTGGATGGGTGTGAAACACACCGGCCTGTTGAGACCCCCGGTAAGAGAGGATGGAATGACTAAATGCCCTATTTGCAAAGGTGAAATGGTAGAGGAGCTGCTGGACTACGATGTGCAGCTTGAAGATGGCCGGGAAGTTCGGCTTGAAGAAGTCCCTACCTGGGTCTGTGAACGGTGCGATTACACCGTGGTTGATGATACGGTGATTGCCACCGTTGAAGATATGCTGGAACACCTGGATACCTTTGAGAAGAACGAGGAAGAAGAATAGAAAGTAAACACCTGCCTTGCAAGTTGCCCTTTCCCGCCGCCAAACTGTTTACAAGTGCTTGACACAGCCGGAACCAGGATCAATACTCTTTGAGAAAATCATGACCCAAGCAACGGCCGAAAAACGATCACCGAATGTCCACTGGCTGCTGAAGCTTTTTGCCCAGGGCGTCTTGAAACTTTTTGGTTGGACGACCGAAGTCGATGAGGCCCTGGTCCATGCCTATCCCAAATATATCCTTGTCGCCGCTCCCCATACATCGAATTGGGACGCTGTTTTTGGCTGGCTGGGTTTCATGGCCGAGGATATCGGCGCGTCCATTATCATCAAACAAGAATGGCTCAATACGCCGCTGATAGGCAGGCTACTTTCAAGTATTGGCTGCGTGGGCATCGACCGCAGCGGTTCGCAGAGTACCATCAGGCAGGTCGTCGATCTATTCGAGAAAAGCCCGCGATTTGTGATGGTTATCGCGCCGGAAGGAACCCGGGATAAGGTCGAGCAGTGGAAGGCCGGCTTTTATTTCATCGCTAAAAAGGCAAAGGTGCCCCTAATGCTCGGCGGCCCGGACTATCGTCGCAAGGTTTGCACCATCGCTCCTATCGTCGTCCAGCCTACGGGTGATATTGAGGCGGATATGAACCATTTTAAGCCCTTCCTGGATCAGATCACGCCCAGGCATCCGCAAAAGAAATCCGAGATGGTCTTTAGAAGTAAATAGCGGGTGATCCCTTGGGTGCGCGGGTGATTTTGTGGTATGGTTGTATAATAGTAACTTGCCCGGGTAACCCACCTGCAAAATTTTTAAAGAGTGAAAGGTTTTCCACCAGATACACCAGATAAAGGAAGGAAAAGAAATGGCCGTCGACGTCGGATCCGCATCAAGTAAGATTAACCCGCAATCAGATTGGAAGAAGATAGTTAAACCTTACCAGACGGCCGATATGCGCCGCAGCGTCTGGCAGGCGGTCCATACTTTTGGGCTGTTCTTTGCCGGCTGGATCCTGGCTTACCTCAGCCTTTCCGTGAGCTACTGGCTGACGCTGCTTATTGCTGTGCCCACGGCAGGATTCCTGGTGCGCCTGTTCATTATTCAGCATGATTGCGGCCATGGCTCCTTTTTTAATAATCGCCAATGGAATGATCGTCTGGGCGGATTCTGCGGTCTTTTTACCCTGGTACCCTACTACCAGTGGCGCAAGAGTCACGCCATCCATCATGCCAATTCCGGCAAGCTGAATGATATGCGCGGCACCGGCGATGTTTATACCATGACCGTCGATGAATACTTTCAAGCCTCGAAATGGCGCCGGCTCGGCTACCGCATTTTTCGCAATTCCTTCTTTCTGATCGGCCTGGCCCCTTTCTTCGCTTTTGTCTTCGGTTACCGCTTTCCCTACAAATTTGCCCAGGGCAAAAGCTGGGAAAAAGAGCGGCAGAGCGTTTACTGGACGAACCTCGGCATTCTCATTTTGGCCGGCCTGACCATTTGGGCGATCGGGCTGAAGTCGTTTCTCCTGGTGCAGATTCCCATCACCTATGTGGCCACCTCGGTCGGGGTCTGGTTCTTCTTTGTCCAGCACCAATACGAAGACGCCTATTGGGCCGATGAAGAGGAGTGGAATTATGTCGATGCGGCTCTAAAAGGGAGTTCCTACTATAGGCTGCCGAAACTGTTGCAGTGGTTCAGCGGCAATATCGGCTTTCATCACATTCATCATCTCAGCCCGCGTATCCCCAACTACAAACTTGAAGAGGCTTACCGGAACAACGCCTTATTTCAGGATGTCAATGAGCTGACGCTGCGCTCCAGCTTTAGCGTGCTTAAGCTCGGCTTATGGGATGAGGACCAGCAGCGCCTGATTACTTTTCAAGAGGCCCACGCCCGCCATGCCGCGCAAAGCGGCTAGAGGACTAGATTGATAGGCGGCGGGACTTTTTACAACATCAAGGATAGCTCACACCCGTTAAGTCCTCGGACACCCGCCAGAGCCGTTCGGCCACTTCCTCATCTTGCGAACGGCCGTTTGAACGCACCTTCTTGGGATACCCCGCCCGCTCCATGAAACCCTCGGGCCCGTAATAATCGCCGCCCCTGACGTCCGGCGCCGTCGCCGCGTAGAGCGTGGGCAGCGCGCCCATCGCCGCATCCTGGGCCACGAAGCGGTTCATAAAATCAAACAGTCCCGCATGACGCTGCAAATTGGTCTCCGACCAGCCGGGGTGCGCGGCCACGGCCACCATATCCAGCCCTGCCCGGTCCATCTTGCGCTGCAGTTCGTAGGTAAAAAGCAAGTTCGCCAGCTTGCTCTGCCCGTAAGCCGTCTGGCGGCCGTACGCCTTTTCCTCGCAGTGCAGATCGTCAAAATCAATCTTGCCCAGGCGGTGATAGGTGCTGCTAACCGTGACCACGCGCGATCCCGGCGTCTCTTTGATCCGCTCAAACAGCAGGCCCGTCAGGGCAAAATGGCCCAGGTGGTTGACGCCGAACTGCTGCTCAAAACCCTGCGCTGTCTTCCCGTAAGGCGTCATCATGATCCCGGCATTGTTGATCAGCAAATCCAATCGATCGTGCTGCGCTTTAAAAGCCTCCGCGAACTCACGCACCGAATCCAGGTCGGCCAGGTCCAGCTGCATCACTTCCACGCTGCCCCGGGGGTCCAGGGCCCGGATCTGTTCCGCCGCCTCATTCCCCTTTTGCAAATTACGACAGGCCATCACCACGTCCGCTCCCTTTTCGGCCAGGGCGCGCGCCGTTTCATAGCCAATCCCGCTGTTCGCCCCGGTGACCACCGCTACCTTACCACTCAAATCCCCTATATCCGCTTCAGTCCATTTTTTATTATCACTCATGACCTTGGTTCCTCACCCTATCTCCCTGACCAACTGACAAGCTGACAAGCTGACCAACTGACCAACTGAAAAACTGACTAACTGACTAACTGACTAACTGACTAACTTCCCCCTACCTCTCCGCCCTATCCAAATCCCCGCTAATATCGCGATGAAAATCCCAATGCAAATAGGCGTCGCTTTTAGGCAGGCCCAGCTCCATCCTGTCCAGAGCCTCTACCCTGGCCCGCGCCTCATGCGGACGGCATTCGAGCAGGTGCCCGCCGTGCCGCTCATCGGCCGATAAGAAGTGCAGGTGCATGCCGGGCACACTCAGCGAGGACATGAACTCCGGCGTATAGAAGCCGGCCAGCGTGCCCGTGATATTTTCGAATTCGAAAATCGGCTGCTCGGCGGCAACCTCCACCAGCGGCCGGTAACATTCCTGCTTGGGCACGGAGCGCGTCTTAATGTAGGAAAAGGAGCCCTCGATGTGGAAAGCGTAAAAAAGATTAGGCGATGGCAGCAGCCCTTCCAGCCAACCCAGGAAATCCTGGTAGTCATGGTCGCCGCCCAGCAGGGCCTGCTTCTGCGCCTCGAAGAAGCAGACGCAGGCGAAAGGCGTCAGCGCCTCCTCGTCCACCTCCTGCACACGGCCGTCGCCGCGAATCTGCCAGATACGACCGTT
>Ga0316577_10001139_pt1 | contig 12161 bp, 12 predicted proteins | sample S5NA_FD_203073 | JGI IMG/M metagenome (GOLD analysis project Ga0316577, IMG submission 203073) | Rhizosphere microbial communities from salt marsh grasses in Alabama, United States - S5-7_050615r2r1 | ecosystem: Host-associated > Plants > Roots > Rhizosphere | place: USA: Alabama | collected... | reverse complement strand
AGGCGGTCGAAGTCGGCGGCGCACCCGGCGGGCGACCCGCCCCGGTAATGGTCGTTGACGCCCGCCTGGAGGGCCACGAGATCGAAGGTCGCAGCGGCGGCGCCGAGGGCCTCGTGGACCTCGGCGACGGTCATCCCGGTCCGGCCGACGACCTCGAGGGAGGACGGCCCATCGGGTGACGCCAGGCGGCCGGCCAGCAGCCGGGGCCACGACCCGTCGGGGTGCACCCCCTCACCCACCGTGTACGAATCCCCGGCACAGAGGATTCTCACGGCGCTCAGCCGATGGCGTCGAGGACCCGGCCGGCGTGGCCCGCCGCTCGCACGTTGCTCCATGCCTCGACGATCGTGCCGTCCTCGTCGACGGCGAAGGTCGATCGGATGATGCCCTCGTATTCCCGGCCGTACTGCTTCTTCGTGCCCCATGCCCCGAACGCCTCGGCGACCCGATGGTCGGGGTCGGACAGCATCGGGAAGGGCAGGCCGTGCTCCAACCGGAAGGCGGCGAGATCGGGGGGCGGGTCGGGGCTGATGCCGACGATCCGGTAGCCGGCCGCTTCGAACGCCCCGTGCCGGTCCCGGAAGTCGCACGCCTCGGTGGTGCATCCCGGAGTGAACGCCTTCGGATAGAAGTAGAGCAGCACCTTGGATCCGGCGAGCGATGCCGAGTCGAACGTGCCGCCGGTGTGGTCGGTGAGCGTGAAGGCGGGCATGCGGTCGCCTGCGGCGATGGTCATCGGGCCTCCGTCGGTCGATCGGTGCAGCCTACCGGCCGGTCGCCGGAGTGGGCCCTCCGGGACCCGCCCCGGGCGTCCCGGACTAAGGTGCCGCGAGGGCCCGTGATGAAACGCGACGTCCAGTTCCTGCGCACGATCGACACCCCCTATGGGGTGGTCCGGGGGCGGCTGCGCGACGACGCCGCCGCGGTGCTGGGCGATCGTGTGGACGAGGCGGGGCGGGCGGTGGCGACGGTCGCCGCCGAGTTCCACGGCCGCCACCTCGAACGGGAGATCGCCGTCGAGGTGGTGGCGCACGAAACGCCGGCGGGGTCGGCCACGGGATCCCACCTCCTGCTGCGCGCCGAAGCCCTCGAGCACCCGGAGCGGTATCCGATGCTCGAAGCCCGCTTCGACGCCCTCCCCCTCGGTGAGGACAGGACCGCGCTGTTCTTCATCGCCACCTACAGCCCGCCGCTCGGATGGATCGGGGGGGCGGCAGACACGGTCGCCCTCCACCGGTACGCCGAGGTCTCCCTGCAGCGCTACTTCGACGGTGCGGCAGGCCGGCTCTCGGCGCCGTCCTGACCGCCGGCCGCCCGGGCCCGCAACTGGCCGCAGGCGGCATCGATGTCGCGTCCCCGGGTGTCGCGCAGGGTGACGTTGGCTCCGGCGGCCTCCACCCATGCGACGAAGCGGCGAACCCGTTCTCCCGGCGGGGGGCGATCGGGGGAGAGGGGAGTCGGATTCAGGGCGATCACGTTGACGTGGGCGCGCAGATCCCGGGCGATCGCCGCCAGGCCGCGCGCCTGGTCGGCGTCGTCGTTGACCCCGTCGATCAGGGTCCACTCGAGCGAGACCCTCCGGCCCCGTCGCTCTCGGAAATGGGCGGCGGCCGCCACCAGGTCTTCGATCGGGTACCGGCGGTTGAGCGGAACGAGCCGGCTTCGCAATTCGTCGTCGGCGGCGTGCAGGCTCAAGGCCAGCCGGACCGGCCATGGTTCGTCGGCCAGCCTCAGGATGCCCGGCAGCACGCCCACGGTGGAGACCGTGATCGACCGGCCCGACATCCCCATCTCCTCGATCATCAGCCGGATGGCCTCCCTCACCTGCTCGTAGTTGGCGAGCGGCTCGCCCATGCCCATGAAGACAACGTTGGTCGGACGGTCCGGCGACCCGGGGATCGGGTGGGCGGCGAGGTGGGCGGCGGCGTACGCCACCTGGGCGACGATCTCGCCGGCATTCAGGTGGCGCTCGAACCCGAACTGGCCCGTCGCGCAGAAGGTGCAGCCCATCGCGCAGCCGGCCTGACTCGAGATGCACAGCGTCGTCCGCCGCCGGTACCCCATCAGGACCGCCTCGATGGCGGCGCCGTCGGGAGCCCGGAACAGCCATTTCACGGTCCGGCCCCGATCGGCGGCCTGCGTCTGCTCCACAGCGAAGGGCCACAGCCGTTCCGCCAGCCGGTCCCTGACCTCCTCGGGGAGGTCGGTCATCGCGGACGCCTCGAGCACCGGGTGCCGATACAACCAGGCCCGCAGTTGCCGCGCCCGGAAGGGCGGCTGTCCGGGGAGCAGGGCGTCGAGCCCGTCCGGTGGGGTCAGGTAGGGCACTGCTCAGCCGTCGGCGAGTGCCCGGGCGGCGGCGACCCACTCCTCGACGCGGGTCGCCGGCACGTCGATCCGGTCGGCGACGGCCGCCGGATCGGCGGCCGCCAGGGCTTCGAGGCCGTCGATCCCGCATTCGGCGAGGCGCCCTGCGTAGACCGGGCCGATGCCTTTGATCACCGTGAGGTCCCCGCCCCCCTGCGATGGGGGCGCCACCCGGAAGGTCGGTGCGCTCTCCGGGAAGACCGGGGCCGGAGGCGGTCCGGTGATCTTGTCCTTCAAGAGCCACAGGGCGGCGACGGCACCGGCACCGAGGCCGACCACGATCCCTCCGATGCGTGTGAGTCGTTTCATGGCTCCCTCCGGTCGGGGCTCAGTGTACCCGGGGGGTCCCGGCCCCGGCCTCCGCGGCGCCGGGATGGCCGGCGTCGTTGTAGGCGACCAGCCGCGGTCCGGGGAGGGTGATGGTGGTGATCGATGCGTTCGCCGCCGGGCCGAACCCGCTCCGGAAGACGTTCCCCACCGCCGGCAGCCCGGCCGCCCACCGGGCCGCGGCGGCGATCGGGCCGGCGTGGGTTCCCACGAGGACGGTGCCCCCGTGGTCGCCCGCCGCCGACTGCAGTGCCTCGACGACCCGGGCGGCGACATCGGCCCAGCGCTCGCCGCCCGGGCGGTGGACGTCCTCCCCGGCGCGGTAGCGGCGGAAGAGGTCGGGCCACCCGGCGGCGATCTCGGCACCGAGCAATCCGCCCCACTCACCGTTGGCGATCTCTCGCAACCGGGGGTCGAGGTCCACGGTGAGGCCCCGCGAGGCCGCCGCCGGGGCAACCGTGTCGATGCACCGCCGGAGGTCGGACGACACCACCCTCGACAGCGGGACGTCCTGGAGGCGCCCGGCGAGGACGGCGGCCTGGCCCAGTCCGTCGCGGGTGAGCGGCACGTCCGACTGGCCGATGAACCGGTCCTCGCGATTGCCCTCCGCCTCTCCGTGACGAACCAGGAGCAGCGTTACCATGGGTGGCCGTCTCACGGCGAGGGAGTGTACGCAGATGCGCAGAGCCGTCGTGGGTGCCGCGACGATCCTCCTGACGCTGTCCGGGGCACTGCCGGCCGCCGCCCAGACCGAAGGGTGCGAGGCCCGCTTCGACGCCACCTTCGACACGCGCGTCGAGGTCGGCCCGGTGACGATCCTCGGGTCCGGGCTCAACGAGGAACTGACCGAACGGTTCGCCGACGACTTCGCCCCCGTCATCGGCCTGCTCGACGAAGACCTCGGAACGCTCGACGGCGTCGAGGTGTGCATCTTCGATGACCGCATCCCGGTCGACGCCCAGGCGCTCGGCTGGCCTGAGGGCCAGGCGCTGCGGGCGATCTCCTTCGGGGAGGACCGCCTGGTGGCCCTGTCGTCGTGGCTCATCGGCCGGGTCCCCGACGCCGGACGGGTGGGGCTGATCCACGTGGCGCTCTGGCAGGCGACCGAGGGCACCTACCCGCAGGGTTTCGCCGACGACGTCATGGGCTGGTACCGGGCGAGGCTCGACGGCTCGCTCGACGCCATCCACAGCGTCTACCTCCGGTACCAGATCGGCCTCACCGAGCCCTGGCCGCCCTTGCCCTGGACGGTCTCGACCATCGACGATCCGATCCTCTGGAGCCCGGAGTTCCCGTATGGCGGCGCCGGCGACTTCACCGACTTCGTGGTCGAGCAGGAAGGCATCGGGTTCCTCGCCGACCCCGGCCCGGACGAGATCGCCCGTCTCGACGAGGCCTGGCGCCGGGAGCTCTTCGACGAGTCGGGGGCCATCCCGGGGGGCAGCCGGGGATGGATCACCGGGGCGATCATGGTCGGATCGATCATCGCCGCCGCGATCGCCCTCGCCGTCGCCGACCGGATGTACCGCAAGCGGACCGAGCGGCGGCTCCGCGAGCAGGCGCTGAACCCTCAACGCGTGTGGCCCGCCGAGGAGACCGAGGAGGACGAGGAGGAAGCGCTCGTGCGCCCGTCAGTGGGCTCCGGCGGCCGCCGTCGAGACGCGGGGGTCGGCGGCCGCAAGGCGCCTCCCCGTGGGGTCAAGGGCGATGACCGACACCGGGCCCCATCCGGGCGGCAGGTCGGGTCCGACCGAGACCCGGTGCCCCCGGCCGACGAGTCCGCTCACGACCTGTTCCGGCATCCGGGCCTCGACGACGACGGACGATCCTGAGAAGGCGCCCGCTCCGGGCGTGCCCGCCTCCCCCTCGAAGTCCATGCTCCAACGTGGAGACGTCTGGGCGTCGCCGGGGTCGAGCCCGGCGATGTGCAGCAGAGCCACCATCTGCGTGAGGTACTGGGGCTGCTGGTGGCCGCCCCGGGTCCCGAGCAGCATCCGCAGGGCGCCGCCGCTCGTCCACAGGGTCGGCGCCAGCGTGTGGAGCGGGCGCTTGCCGGGTGCCGCTTCGTTCGGGTCGCCGGCCCGCAGCGAGAAGCCGGCGCCCCGGTTGTGCAGCCAGATCCCGGTCTCGCCGGCGGGGATGCCGCTCCCGATCCCGGTGAAATTGGACTGGATCAACGAGACCCCCATCCCGACGTCGTCGACGACGCAGAGGTAGGCCGTTCCCCCCGGATCCGAGCGGGCCGGCGGCCAGGGAACCGTCCGGTCGGGTGAACAGCGGGCCAGTCGCGCTTCCAGCCGCTCCGGCGCCAGCAGGGTCGCGGGGTCGATGCCCGAAGCGCCCGGGTCCCCGGCGAGCTCGTCGCGGTCCCAGGCAGCCGCCCGGTACGCCTCGACGGCCGCATGGTGGAACCGGGGATCCCCGGGATCGTCGGGCGGATCGAGCCGTTCCAGCATCCACGACGCCGCCAGCGTGACGTACCCCTGGCTGTTGGGCGGGACGGTCCAGGCGCGCATCCCGAAGAGGTCGATTCCCAGGGGCTCTACCCAATCGGCACGGTTCGCCTCCAGGTCGGGCTCGGTCACGATGCCCCCGGTGGCCGCCGCGACGGCCCGGGCGATCCTCCCCCGGTAGAAGCCGTTCCGCCCCTCCGAGGCGATCCGCCGGAGTGATTCGGCGTAGCGGGGGCGGACGATCCGCTCGCCTTCGTGTGGGGGCCGGCCCTCCGGATAGAGCTCGTCGGCAGACGGTCGGCCGCCGATCGCTTGCTCGAGCCGCCGAAGGCCCCCGGCCAATTCGTCGGACGCCGCGAAGCCGTCCTCGGCGAGGCCGACGGCGGCTTCGAGGACCTCGCCGAGCGGCCGGCTGCCGAACCGGTCGGCCAGGGCCGCCCACCCGTCCACGCACCCCGGGACCGTGACCGCGGCAGGCAGGCGCAGCGGCATGCGACGGTGCCCGGCGGCCCGAAGTGCGGCGGCGTCGAGGCCGCTGCCGCCCCGCCCGGAGGCGTTGAGCACCGCCGGGGCGTCGTCTCCGGGTCGGTGGACGATGGCGAACAGGTCGCCGCCGATCCCGCACGCCGTGGGGAGAATCGTGCCGAGCACCGCGTTGGCGGCGATCGCAGCGTCGGCGGCGTTCCCGCCGCCGGCGACGACGTCGAGGGCGGCCCGGGTGGCGAGGTGATGCGGTGTGACGGCTGCGGCGCCGCGGCCGGCGGCGATCGAGGGCCGGATCATCGCCGCGACCCTAGTCGGGCCGGTTGATCCGCCGGTTGAGCGCGTCGAGCACGGCCCGCACCGTAGCCTCGCTGTCGTCGCCGTGGCTGAGCGCCGACCCGACCGAGACGTCCTCGCCGCGCGACCCGGTGCTCACGACGACGGTGACGATGACGGTCCGCATGCCGATCGCCGGCGACCCGACGGCGTCGAGGGCGAGGGCCTCGTCGTCGATGATCGACTCGATGGCCCTGAGGGCGGCCTCGCCGACGAGGCGCAGCCGCGCCGAGGCAGCCGCCGGTCCGGTGGCACTGCCGACGTACTCCTCGTTGTGCCAGCGGAGCGACACGGACACGGTGGTGCGGGCGCCCTCCGGCGCCTCGTGCACCCCGAGGATCACCGGGCGGCGATCGTCCGGGCCGATGCGGTCGGGCCCGATCTGGACGACCGAGATCACCCGCCGGTCGATGTCGATCCCGAAGCGGGCCATGGCGAGCGTCTGCACATCCCGAACGACCTGTTTGGCGGCCTTCTCAGGGGCGGCGAGCACGTGGACCTCGCGTACCCGATCGCGGTCGACGGCGATCCGGACCGCCCGCACCGACGGGAGTCTCGCCAGCGTCTCCTCGAGTTCCTGCAGATCCACCTGCGCCTCCACCGAACCGATCCCCTCCGGCTACAAAGCGTAGTCGCTCTGCTCACCATCTGTCGTGGCACCGGCGGCAAATGCCGGTCGATGGGGAAGCCGGGCAGTACCGTTCCCCTACCGGCTTCGTGCCGGGGGTAGCGGGTCGGTGGACAGCGAATCCTGAAGCCCGGCCGGAAACGTGCCGATGCTTCAGTCGCAACGATCACCGGCCGAAAAGACCGCCCGGGTCCGAACGACAACGGCAACACCTTCAACAGCGGAGCGGAACCCCGCCGCCGGACAAGCGGCCGGCGCCGAGACCGACGAAGGGATGCGGTAGGTACTCATGGCCGACCGAGTGACGGACAACGAGGCACCTGCCGATCTGTCGAGTGAGTTGGCGGATCGGCTGACCTAACGGGCCCGGGCGGCCGCTACCCACATGGATACCACAGCGCGCACCGAACGGAGAGCGATCTGGTTGTCGGCCTCGCTGGCCGCGACCGGGGTGCTGGTGCTCGCCGCCCTCGCCCTCGCCCAGCCGGTCCCCGAGAACCTCTCGCTCTGGCTGCTGCTCGCCGCGGCTTACGTTGCCCTCGATTTCTCCTCCGTTGAGGTCAACGAACGGGTCCGGGTGAGCTCGTCGGCGATGGTGGGCTTCGCCGCCGCAGTGATCTTCGGACGGGAGTCGGGGATGCTGGCGGTCACCGCAATGGCCGCCCTGGCGGCGGTGCACCCGGACGACGTCCTGCACCGGCGCTGGCGGCGCCCGGCCGCCAACCTCGGGGTCCTCGTGGTGTCGGCCGCCGCCGCCATGGCGGTGTTCTCGCCATTCCTCCCGGAGGGGGAGTTGCGGGTCGCGGACTTGCCGCTGCTGGCGCTGGGGGCTGCGATCGCCGCCATCGCCTTCGACTGGATCGGGTTCCGCCTCGTCCGGTTCGCCACCCGGTTCCTCTACCCGGACCACGACCTGGTGCCGTGGTCCCGCCAGATCGTCAATCACCTGGCCCTCTCGGTGCTGGCCGCCTTCGGGGCGCTGCTCGGTGCCGCCTACGACCTGGTGGGATCGGTCGTGCTGCCGCTCATGGCGGTCACGTTCCTGGTGGGCCAGGGGGCCTTCTCCTCCTACGCCCGGCTGCGTGAGGCCCACTTCGCCACGGTGGCGGGGTTCGTGAAGGCGATCGAGGCGCTCGACCGGCACACCAAGGGCCACACCGACCGGGTGGTCCACTTCGTTCAGATCACCGCATCCCGGCTCGGGCTCGAACCCGAGCAGCAGGTGCTTCTGCGATGGGCGGCGTCCGTCCACGACGTGGGAAAGGTGGCCGTCCCGGGCGACCTGCTCCGCACCGCCGAGCAGCCCGGCGGGCAGGAGACGGCCGGGGTCGAGGAGCGCATGCGGACGGTCGACGACCTGCTGCGGAGGGTGGACTTCCTGGCACCGATCATGGACGTCGTCACGGGCGCCCGGCGGTTGTCCGGCGCCGCCGCCGAACCGGTCGAGACCAGGATCCTGGCGGCGGCCGATGCTTTCGACGGGATGACCGCCACCCGGTCGCACCGGCGGGCGGTGACCCAGGCGCAGGCGTTCGAAGCGCTTCGGGGGGCATCGGAGGTCTTCGGCACCGACGTCGTCGGAGCGCTCATCGGGGCCATCGAGGACCGACGCGAGGTGTACGGGTTGCCCGACGAGGACTCCGCCGCCGAGGTGGACAGGCTGATCAGGGAGCGGTCGATCCGTGCCTGAGCGGCCCCTCTCCGCAGTGCTCGCCGGCACCGCCTCGGTGGCGGCAGGGATCGCCCTCGCGGTGCTCTCGGCGGATCCGTGGACCGTGCTCGGGGTCGCCGTGGCGCTGGCGGCGGGGCACGCCGTGCGGATCCCGACCTCCTCGGGGCGGCTGCTCCCGCTGACGGCCGGCGTCGCCGCCGGGGCGGCCCTGGCGACCGACGCCTCGCTGCCGGTACTCGCCGCTGCGGGCGCGCTCGGGCTTCCGGCGGGGGCACTCGTCGTCGGTCTGCGGGACGGCCGCCGGTCGCTCACGGATCTCGTCCCGGCCGAGCCGCTCGCCTACCTCGGGTTCGTTCTCGTGTTCGCCCTGTTCGAGCAGATCCCCCACGCCCACGCCGGCGAGCCCTGGCTCCACCTCGGCGCCGCCTTCTCCGGCGCCCTCGTCTGGCTGGCGATCGACGGGGCGGTGGGTGCCTTCGCGTCCGATGCGTCGGGGCCGTTCGGCCGCCGGATCCTGCACCGGGTGCTGGCCGAATGGGAGGTGACCGCCACCCTGATGGCGTCGGGCACGATCTACGGGATCACCGAGCCGGCGATGGGGTGGTGGGCGCTCCCGCTGGCGGCCGTCCCGTACGGGTTCAGCCACCTGGCGCTCGACCGCGCCGTTCAGACCCGGGCCACCTACCGGCAGACGATCCGGGCCCTCGGGCGGATCCCCGAGGCCGGGGGCCTGTCGCCGCGAGGCCACGCCGAACGGACCGCCGACCTGGCGGTGGCGATCGGCACCGAGATCGGGATGGGAGCCGACGACCGGAACCGGGTGGAGCAGGCGGCGCTGCTCCACGACATCGGCCGGATCGTGCTGAACGATCCCGCAGTGGCGGCCGGCGGGTACTCCACCAGGGATCTCGCTCAGTGGAGCGCTGCGATCGTCGCCGAGGTCCGTCACCTGCAACCGGTCGCCGAGATCGTCGCCGACCACTACCGGCCGTTCCGCAACCCGGGTGAGGGACGTGACGGGGGGCTCCCGGTGGGGCCGCACGTGGTGAAGGTGGCATCGGCGTACGACGTCTCGGTCGGTGGCGGCATGTCGCCGCGCGACGCCCTCGAGGTGCTCCACCTCGGCAGCGCCTACGACTACGACCCCGAAGTGGTCGGTGCCCTGCGCCGGATCCTGCAGCGCCGGGGGACCGAGGGTGTCTGACCGCCGGCCACTCGGGTAGCCTGCGCCGCGAACAAGGGGTGCCCGTGGCGTGGCAGGAGATCTTCACGCTGGTCGTCGTCGCCGGGACGGTCGTCGTGCTCGCCAAGGAATGGCTGGCGCCGGCGGCGGCGGTGTTCGGCGGTGTCGTCGTGCTGCTCGTGGCCGGCGTCGTCGAACCGTCCGAGGCGCTCTCCGGGTTCAGCAATCCGGCACCGATCACGGTGGGCGCCCTCTACGTGGTGGCGGCGGCCGCCGAGCGGACCGGATTGATCGCCCCACTGGTGGACGGAGTCCTCCGGGACGCCCGGGGAGAGCGCAGGGCCCTCGCCCGGCTGCTCCTCCCGTCGGCGGGAGCGTCGGCGTTCCTCAACAACACGCCGATCGTGGCGATGCTGGTCCCGGCGGTCTCGCGGTGGGCGAACCGCACCGGGAGGCAGGTGTCCCGATACCTGATGCCGCTGTCGTTCGCCGCGGTGCTCGGCGGCATGGTCACCGTGATCGGCACCTCGACGAACATCGTCGTGTCCGGCCTGCTCGAGGACGCCGGCCTCGACGGCGTCGGGTTCTTCGAGATCTCGCGACTCGGCGGCCCGGTGGCCCTGCTCGGGGTCGTGGCGTTGCTCGCCATCGCCCCGCTGCTCCTCCCGGACCGGCGTCCGGCGGAACGGGACCTCGACAGCGAGGTCCGCGAGTTCGTCGTGGACATGACGGTCGACCCCGGCGGGCCGATCGACGGGAGGACCGTCGGCGAGGCGGGGCTGCGCGACCTGTCGGGGGTCTTCCTCGTGTCGATCGACCGCGGAGGCCGGTTCATCGCCCCGGTCGGCCCGGCCGTCGATCTGCACGGCGGGGACCTGCTGAGGTTCGTCGGCAGGGCCGACGACGTCGCCGACCTCCACAATCGGCGCGGCCTGTCGCCGGGCGCCCGGGAGCACATCGAGGGGTTCGATCCCGCCAAGCTGACCTTCTACGAGGCGGTGATCGGGCCGGCGTCGCCGCTGGTCGGGCACTCGCTGAAGGAGGTCGGCTTCCGGGGCCGCTACCAGGCGGCCGTGGTCGCCATCCACCGCGCCGACCGGCGGGTCGCCGGCAAGCTCGGGAGCGTCAGGCTGCGGGTCGGCGACACGCTGCTCGTGCTCGCCGGCCGCGCCTTTCGCACCCAGTGGCGCGACCGGCACGACTTCCTGCTCGTGTCCCGCCTCGGCGGCGTCGAGCCGGCCAGGTCCGGCAAGGCGCCGGTCGTCACGCTGATCGGGATCGGGATCGTGGTGACGGCGGCCACGGGCCTCACCGGGATCCTCGAGGCGTCGCTGGTCGGTGCCTTCGCCCTCGTGCTGCTCGGGGTGCTCAGCCCCGCCGAGGCCCGGGCGGCAGTCGACCTCAACGTGCTGGTGGTGATCGCCTCCTCGTTCGGCCTGGGAGCGGCGATCTCGTCGACGGGCCTGGCCGGGCGGATCGCCGACCTGGTCGTCGACGGGTTCGGGGGATTGGGGGAGCGGGGCGTGCTGCTCGGTGTCGTGCTGGCGACGCTGCTGCTCACCGAGTTGATCACCAACAACGCCGCCGCCGTGCTGGTGTTCCCGGTGGCGCTCGCTGCGGCCGCCGAGATCGGAGCGGACGGGCGCGGGTTCGCGATCGCCGTGGCGGTCGCCGCCTCGGCTTCGTTTCTCACACCGATCGGCTATCAGACCAACACCATGGTGTGGGGCCCGGGGGGCTACCGCTTCGGCGACTACGCACGGGTGGGCGCGCCGCTCACCCTGGTCGTCGTCACCGTGGTCGTGGCGCTCACGCCGATGCTGTGGTGAGCGCTCAGGCGTCGAGCAACCCGGCGATGAGCGAATCGATGACCTCGGGGGTCATCAGCCCGAAGTAGGTGCCGATGATTCGCCCGTCGCCGGAGATGAGAAAGGTCGCCGGGAGCCCCGGAGAGGGGTAGCGCTCCTCGATGATCCCGGTTGCGTCGGCGCCGAGCGGATAGGCGACGTCGATCTCCCCGGCGTACGCCTCTGCGGCGGCCGGGTCGTCGGAGACGGCGATCCCGAGGAACTGGACGCCGGGGTTGGCGGCGGCCGCCGCGCTGATGTCGGGCATCTCCTGCCGGCACGGCGGGCACCACGACGCCCAGAAGTTCAGGAAAACGGGGCGCCCGTCCGCTTCGAGGTGCTCGGCGAGGTCGAACGGCGTCCCGTCGAAGAGCGTCAGCGCAAAGCCGGCGGCCGCATCCCCGGGCGGGGCGAGAGTCGTCGTGGCCGCCGGGGACGCCCCGGGGGAAGACGGCTCGCCGCCGGAGCCGCGGTCGCTGAGCAGCATCACGCCGAAGACGACGAGGCCGACCGCGATCGCGGTCAGCACCCCGGTGCCCCAGAAGCGCCGGGGGAGCGGATCGGGAGCGTCGGTTTCCTGGCGCACGGCGCAACGATACCCGGGGGACTTCGATACCCGGCCGGGTACGATCCCCGGTCCATGGGGTTCTTCGAACGCAATCGGCGGGACCTGGCGGCGGCGGGGATCGATCCCGAGCGGCTGCCGCCAGGTCAGTACCACACCACCCGCTTCCCCGTCCTGCACGCCGGCGACGTGCCCGAGGTGGATCCGGCATCGTGGGATTTCACGGTGGGCGGGCTCGTGGAACGGCCCCTGCGCCTCTCGTTCGACGAGTTTCGCTCGCTCCCGACCCGCGAGGTCACG